>Ga0070699_100004929_pt1 | contig 11772 bp, 22 predicted proteins | sample KBSK1503metaG_FD_65473 | JGI IMG/M metagenome (GOLD analysis project Ga0070699, IMG submission 65473) | Corn, switchgrass and miscanthus rhizosphere microbial communities from Kellogg Biological Station, Michigan, USA - KBS K1-50-3 metaG | ecosystem: Host-associated > Plants > Roots >...
CTGGTCATTGCGTTCATGCGACACATGCTCCAACCTTGACCTGAGGTCAATGTCAAGCCCCAGTTGTAACTTTCCTGATCTCGCATCTTCTTCGGGGTGACCGGCGAGGTCGAACCCGCCACGAGTCTGTCTGAGCGGCTCTTGCGCAGAGGCATACAGCGCGACGCCGACCCAGTCATCACATGGATCCGTCTGCACGAGATTGAGGGCCGGCACGCGACGGTCATCGACCTGTACAGGTTGGTCAGCGAGCCTAGAGGTTTGGAGCCGCACGAATTGCCACTCGAGGAGCGGAAGCGACTGTCGCGAGCGATCGCGCCCACGTTCTGGCCCGGATTCCAGGTGACTGACGGGAGCGAACGCTTCGACCCGATCAAGCTCGCCGCCTACGACAGGGAATGGCCCGCGAGGTTCGCCTCGTGGAGGAACCTCATATCCCATTCCCTCGAGGGAGTTGCTCTGCGGATCGACCATGTCGGCTCGACGTCCGTGCCGGGACTGGCGGCCAAGCCGATCGTCGATGTGCAGGTCAGCGTGGCGGATTTGTCTGACGAGCAGGGCTACGTCCCACAGCTGGAGCGGCTTGGAGTTCAGTTGCGCAGCCGAGACGACTTGCACCGGTTCTTCCGGCCGTTTGCGGAGCGGCGGAGAGACGTACACGTCCACGTGTGCCACGTGAATTCGCCCTGGGAGCGCGAGCACCTGCTGTTTCGCGACTACCTGCGTGTAAATCGGGCCGCGAGAGAGGCCTATGTCAAAGCGAAACGGGAGGCGTCTCGGTTATGGAGTGACGACGGGTGGGCTTACACAGATGCCAAGTCCGAGGTGATCCTGAAGCTGCTGGACGAGGCCGAGCGTTGGGCATTGGACATGGATTGGAGGCCGTAAGCGCGATGATCGCCCGCCGCTGAGCGACTCTCTTATTCGACCGTTTGAGCGAGCGCCCGTCGCAGGACTATCGCGAACCCTGTGTCGAATGTCGGCCGCGCCTCGGCGGGGAGCGCATAACGCTGCCGGGTCCATGCGATCGCGTGCACAAACCAGCCGACGCGCATCGCGATATCGAAAGTCTCTTCGAGTCCGCTCCCCCACGGCTCGAGGTAGGCGTCGCGCAGCCGGCGGAACCAAGGGTCATCGGGACCAAGTCCGTTGAACTCCTCGAGAAACCGGAACGTTTCCACCAATAGAAAAAGGGATGCGCGATCGACGAGTCTCCCCAATCCACGACGCGGAGCCGCCCGTCGTGTAGGTACAGGTTTGCCATGTGGAGGTCGTCGTGCTGGAGCGACTCCTCGATTCCGAGCTCAGCTAACACCTCGCACAGTTCGGTGAAGCGCGGCGCGTATTCCCGCAGACGGTTGACGTCATTTATCGCAAGAGGGAGCTCGCTCGCCAGCAAACGCTCATAACCCGCCGGCAGCGCTCCGATGCGCAGGTCCGGCACGCCGTGGGCGATGTGATCGACGGCGTATGCGGATTCTCCTTTCTGCAGCTCGGCATACGACGGCAATGCCTCGAGCCAGGCCTCGGGCGGATTTCCGCGCTCCGTGACCGCGATGCCGGCGTCGCCGAGGAGAAGCCAACGCCGCGGTTCGTCCACGGCCAGCACTTCGGTAACGCGGTCAGGCCATCGCGCGTAGAGCTCAGCAGTCAGCCGCGGCTCGAACGCTTGAACCTGCGCGCAGGCCTTGAACCATATCGCCCCTCCCGCGACCGGCACGCGCAACACTGTCGCCCACGGCCGCTCGTGTACCGCCTCGATGGGGCCGACCGGCTTGACGTGCTTGTGGATCCACTCTTCGGCATCAGCGTTGTCCAAAGAGTTCAAAAGTAGCGGTATGGGGTGGCTAGCGGGACTTGAACCCGCGACACCCAGATCCACAATAGGCAGGCCCCCAACGTAGTGCTGTCAGTTCCAGGCGTGCCCCGAACAGCACCCTGTTAGGAGTGTATTCGCTATCTCGCACCCCTCCGAACGCCCGTTTTGGGCCTCCAGGCCGACCGCAGTACCCCAGCACCCGGAACGCCCTTTTCGGCCGCCTGGGGCAGCCCAAGCGCGCCAGGCAAGGTGTGGGCGGACCTTATGGCGAGGCACTGGGCCGACCGCGATGGCAAGCTGGGCGGTGACGGGCAGCCGCGCAGGTGTTGTACCCACCTGGCAGCCACCCGCCGCAAGGAGTCTCGGACATGGCAGGCACCACACGCAAGTCGAAGTCGTCGAAGCCACCCGCCGTCAAGCGTCTGACCGATGAAGAACTGGCCACTCTCATCAAGCAGTTCGTGGCCAAGCTGCCCAATGCCACGATGCAGGCGGTTACCAAAGAGATCCGCGCGGCATGGGTAAGTCGGTCAGCGGTGGCCGGGTCCGCAACCTGTGGCCGCGCAAGGCCAAGCGCTCGAAGGCGACAGCAGCAGCCTAAGCGTCGTTCGAGGGTGGGTGCGTTGGCCCGCCCTCGTTCTGTGAGTGCTGACGAGCATGCGCGACGGCTCTGGCGACTATTCGCTCGGCCAGCGCGCGAGGATCCTCCTGGTCGGACGTGAACTCGGCCGCGTACCAGTCTGGGAACTCGCGCGGGATGAAGCCCTGTGTGTGCATCCTCACGCTGTAGACGATCGACGCCAGGTACATGAGCCTTGCCTCGGGAGACATGGTTCTCACTTTGGCGTCCGCCGCAGCCAACCTTCCGTCGATTTCGTCGCGCTCGTCATTGGCCATCACCGCCAATTGTGCACGGCCCCGTGAACCTTAGAATCGGGTGGTGGTTGACGAGATCATCGCGTTCCTGCGCCGCTCAGGTTGGGCCGATTGGGAGATCCAGCTTGTGCGGCACGACCTACCTCGCTGGGAGCGACACCTGCGGCGGATGGGCGTCACCGTCATCCCGGGGCCGCAGGCGTACTGGTCGGAGGAGGAGGACCGGGCACACGACCACCTCTTTCACCTGATGATGCATGCCGGACCCGGCACCACATCCGAGTGGATCAAGCACCGGCAGCGCGACCTCACAGGAGTCCGCCCTCCCAAGCCCTGAGCGCCTACCTGCTGCGCGCCCAGTGCCGATGGTGGTAGTCGAGCCGAGGCTCCAGCGGGAAGTACGCGGCCTCGACCCGCAGGTGCCGAACCTCGTGGCCAACGTGGATGTGAGGCAGGTGGCCGCGCTCCTTCATTAGCACCTCGCGCATCAACACCAGGTCGAGCACCGACCAATGGCGGGTTGAGATGGCCCACGCGCGCTCCATCGCGTCGGCCTCGCGGCGCAGGAGGTCATCGCTGAATCGCGTCGCGCCCAACCCAATGTCGAGTACGAGTCGGAGCCGGCCACGGGGTTCGCCCTCGCGCGATTTGAGCATTTGCAACTGCGGGTATGGCCCGCAGCACCAATCGCGTTCGCAGGCCGACATCTCCTCGATGATGGCGACTGGCGGCACCACGTCTTGCTCCACGAGCAGGAAGCCTTCGCGCGCCCACAGGCGTCGGACCAACTCGAAGTAGGCGGTGTCGGAGCCGCCAACGTCCACGAACTCCGCGTTCACCTGCTCACCGAGGGCGCGAGTCTCCGGTGCCAGGCCACCAGCCACAAACGGGATCACGACCCTCATGGGCTGAGTGGACGGAGGGAGTGTTTCATCGCCTGTTCGGGGCAGCGCCGGGCTCTCCCCGGTCAACATGCTCACCTCCGTCCATTCAACACCACAACCCCGTCAGGGACGGGCTGGCCAAGGAGGACCAACTCGAAGTCACCAGCACCGCCCTGACGAGGTGCGCCGTTACCAGACTCCACCGTCGCCGCGCGGCTTCTTGGTGGGGTCGATCTCGTCCGCCGAGAGCCGGACTCCATCAGCCTCACTGCCACCGGCATCGACGTATTTACCGCCTGGCAGCGCGCGCAAGCTCGCGATGAAGGTGTTGAACGCGGCCACGATTTGCGCGTGGTCGGAGGCTGGGGTGTGAGGGTTTCGGACATGGATGTTGTACGGCATCAGCGCCCGAAGGCTGGCCTCCACGCCTGCGCAGGCCCACCACGGCGCGATGGTGAGGGGCGCATGGCGCGTAGTTGCTCCGCCGCCTCGACCGCCGCCTGTGCCTGCTGCCAGCGTGGCTGCTTGCCGCGCACCAGCGTGATGACGGCCCCCTTGTCGGCTGGGTCCAGGCACGGCCCGGCCTCAAGGATTTCCAGCTCGTCGCACTCGATCAACGGCAGGCCGCGCTTGACCAGACCGGTGTCATGCGATCTGACGATGTGCCCCTTGAACGAGAACCCTGGCAGCGTGCCGTCATCGACGCCGCGCAAGCAGAGATGTCCGGCCGGCGAATCATCGACTACGGCCACCGTTTCGATGTAGGGCATGATCCGCCACCCCTCGCCAGGCCCTTGAGGAACGGGGTCGCCCTCCATGTAGGCGTTGCAAGGCTGGAAACGCAGGAAGTGCCCGCACGGGGCTGTCTCATGCTCGACGACCAGCGGCACATCAGTCGGGTCGGTGTCGCGCAGCCAACCGCGCAGGCTCTCTGGCGTCACGTCGAGCATGACCACCTCGCCGTTTTCCATGACCGTTGGCTGGGGGCTGAAGTTGAGGAGCACGCCCGCGATCTCTCGCTCAGGTGCGCGCACGACGCTGCGTGTATGCGCGACTGGTTGGGATGCATGGGCCGTGCGACCACGCGCCGACTCACGGTAGACCCGAACTTCGCGCCGGTACTTGGCTTGAAGCTCGCCGAGGAGGACAAGGTTCCCCGAGGCATGCGCGTTACCGATGGCCTGGCGCAACTCACCGAATCCGTCGCGGTTGCTGGGGATCTCGGCGCGCTCCGACATGTCGGGATTGCTGCGGGTGTTCATGCGGGCTCCCAATCGTGCAGGCGGTCCAACGCCCGGAGCGCAAACTGCTCCAGCTGGGCCACGGTCAGGTCGCGGCGTCCATCTCCATGCGCCCGACGAAACCGCTTCAACTCTTCCTCTGACGCGAACTCGCTGATGAGGTACAGCGCGCGCCAGCGACGAGGGCTTTGATGTTCGACCATCCGGCTCAGTCCCCGGCTGCTCTGACGGGCTGAGATGGCGTACACCGTGTGCGCCATCCTTCTTGACCTTGGGCTTCACGATTCACCTGCCAGGTGCCGGACACGTGTCATCGCCAGGCCCCAGGCCCGAACCTCGAGGTCATCGGCCTTGCCAGCATCTTCGTCGCTCGCGCCTGAATCGAAGAGCCACTTCATCAAGCGCCCTGCGCTCTGCTGACAGTCGAGGAAGCCTGCCAGCGGCGCGTCCAAGGCGGCCAACTCCATCAGGGCACGACCTGACTCGCTGCCGCCCGTGTGGAGCCACGACCTGGCGCGCAATCGCTCGTCGGGTGTGGGGCGCTCGCCGGCCGAGGCTGCCTCACGTCGAGTCGCAACCTCCAACTGCTCCTCCAACGCCTTGAGGCGCACGGCAGATGCGCGAGCCAGGTTGTCTGCGGCCTCCTTCGCTCGCGCTCGTGCAGCGGGTATCTCGCGCTCGGCTGCTTCACGCTCGGCCTTGGCAGCGGCAGCGGCGGCCCGAGCTTGCTCTTCGCGCTGCTTGGCCTCCGTGACTGCTTGCTCGGCTTCACGTGCAGTCGGGGTGGCTGTGCCGGTCACACGGTCAACGATTGCTCGGACGAAGTGCGGGGCTGTTGGTCGGTCGATCATGTTTCCTCCTTGGGTCGGCAGCTTACCTGCCTGCACCCAATCTGTTTTTTGCTTTTGCTGCTTTTGCTGCACGCGGACTCACGCGCCCTCCTCGTCTTCGTCGCCGTAGTCGCCGATCCAGTCCCGCCAGCCTTCGGCGAGGTGGCGCAGGTGGACCATGGCCTCGTCCTGCGGCAGATCAAGACCGATCACCTTCTCGCCCGCCGCCAGGCGCTCAAGGACTTCGCGCTCGATTGGCGTAAGCGCCCCGCCGCAGAACGCGGCGGCGTCCTCGGCCTTGGCACCGGCTGCCCACCACCGTTCATACGCGTCCTGCATCAGGTACAAGATGCGCATCCCAGGTGCCTCGCCCTGGCGCCGGCGGCGACCCGACCAGCCCTCGCGCTGGAACGGCATGGCCTCCGTGATTGCCTGCTGTCTACGCCGTGCCATCGATCACCCTCCTGCTCCTGTTCTTGCTCCATCGCTTGCGTGCGGCGTGCCTCGCCAAGTCGGACACGACTGACGCGACGCCTGCCGATGCCTCGTCCTCGATGTGCACCTGCGCCACCAGCGCGGCGAAAGCAGCCCGGTGCTGACGCACTTCGGCAGTGAGCGGGTTGCTCACCACCGCTCCTCTGCCGCCCTTCAAGGCCAGTGGTGCCTCTGCCAGCAGCGCGGTGAGCCTGACGACCTCATCCAGCTGATGCGCAGCCATGCGGATTACCTCCAGTTCCGCGGGGTTCGTGTCGAAAAGGTGCTCGAACTGATGCAGAAAACGCCGTCCCGCGTACCCCAGTCGAGGTTCGCCGCGCCGCCCCGTCATCTCGGTTTCAACTCCTCCGGCTCCTTATGCAACTTGGGATGCCGGCACGCTCGACAGGAAAACGGGCGCCGGGTTTTCCAGGTGAGGGCATTGCACACGGGAGCGTATACCCCCCCTGGGTATCCCCTTACTTCGCTCATCGAACCCACGTCTGCTGAGGCGGTTGTTGTCGTGGTCGTCCTCGGCGAGCCTGTTGGGTGGGTGGGCGGGTGCCTGCGCTTTTGGGTGGGCCATGCTGACCCCCGCCCTTGGCTGAGTTGCATCGGGTGCAGAGCACGCCCACGCCAGCGCGACCAGGCAGGACAGGGCCACCGTCAGCGATCGCGATGATGTGGTCACCCGTCAGGTCGGTGGCCGGATGAGGTGGGATGCGACCAGGCAGGCCGGGGCAGAGATCACCATGGACGGCTCTCCACTCAGCCAGCACCTCGGCCACCAACTTCCGCCACTCGCTGTCGTACCCCCGCTGTGCAGCCGAGCCGCGAACATCGCGCTCGTAGATGGACTGGCAACGTGAGCACCGCGAGCCTGCGGCGATGACAGCCGGGCAGTTCAGACAGACGCGCTTCATGCGCTCACCGCCACCAACTCACCCACGTCCTGCGGTTCCACGGGTGTAGTAACTCGCGCCTCGAGCCCGAGCAGGCTTGCCGTCTTCGGCATGTTCGTGGTCATCCACTCCGTGCGCTGCGCGACGGGGACGAGGTTCAGGACCGCGAGCAACAGATTGAGGTGCGGGTCTTCGGTCGCGCGCAGCAGGCTGTCGGGGACGAGCTTGCGGCCGAAGGCTCTGGTCACCGGCAGGACGCATCATGCCCGACCTTTCGCCGACACTGCGTGCAGGCGCCTGCACGGATGACGAGGTGGCCTTCATCGAGCCGGCGACCCGCAGCAAAACGTTTTCCCTGATGGCGGGTGAGGACACGTGCCACCCGCAGGGCATCGGCTCCATGGATGCTGGCGATAGGCGTGGAGGCGACCGTGGCAGGTGGAGCAGTAGATCTTCACGTTGGAGGGAATCGACTCGCCGCCTTCGCTTAGCGGCACGCGATGATGGCCTTGCAAATCGCGGCTCGGATGCGGCGGACACATGAAGCCTTCGCAAGTCCAGCCGTGGCGCGAGATGTGGAGGCGCAGACACCAGGCCCGCAACTTCTCCCAGTCGGTGCCGTAGCCCTTCTCGCTCGTTGTGAGCGGCAGGTCCAAGTCCATTTCGTCGCTCACGATTCGGCCTCGCGCAGCAACCGCTCAAACTCTGCCCTTGCAGCGGCGTCGCGGAACTGCATGTCGATGAGCGCGGTGTCGAGCTGCTCGTCATCGCGAACAGCGATGCGACCGTGACGGCGGTCGTCCTCTGTCAGGCTGACGGCCGGCTCGACAAGGCTGCTCTCGATGTCGGCAACGGTGTCTGCGAATCGCGGGTCGAACAACCAGTAGCGATGCTCACCGTCCCAGCGCCGCGACGTGCTGGGGACGGCCGCCTTGAAGTTGGCCAGCGCGACCGTGAAGGCTTCGCCTCGGGCCTCGGTGCGGAACGCAAGCCACTCACTCATGCGTTGCTTTCGCCGCCCCGGTACCCGTGGTCTTCGTTGTGCTCGCGCGCGCCAGCGCGCTACTACCAGACGTTGAACAACACGGGTACCTTGCAGTGTCTCCAGACATATGTCTGGGGGTGGTTGGGCTGGGCTGGGCTGGGGCCGAGTTACTAACCCGTCTACTAACGGCGTTACTAACCCGTCTACAAAAGGGGCTCATTCGTCGGCCTCCTGCGAGACCTGTTTTGCCCTCCAGCGGCGCTGCTTCTCGCGGTTCACACGCTGCTCGCGCAGCACCCTTTTCTTGCTGCGGTTCTGCTCCAACCACCCGACCATTTCGTAACTCGTGGTGTCCTGGGTCCAGAGCTTCCAGGTGAGCAGTTCGTTCACCGCTTTGACCAGATGCGCGGGATCGGTAAGCCCGAACATGGCGGCGACTCTTGCCACCTCGTCGCGCGTGATCCGACCGTCAGTCAGCTTGTCGGCCGCGTAGGTCCAACAGTTGTCGTGAAGGCGATAGGCGCGATCGCTGAGCGCGCTCAACCTGGGGTCCGTCCACGCGCCGTCGTCTTTCTGCGCCCAGGGCATCAGCGCGCCCCCTGGCACGGCGCCCGCAGTACCCTATCGGCGGGAGGTGCTGGCCGTGGTGATAGCACGGTGCTTGACCTCCTTCTTGACAATCGCCACCGCTTGGCCCCGGTGGCGATTTGTTTTCTTGGCGGCCCGCGCTTTGACGCTCTCGTAGGCGATGCGGGCGTAGAACAGCTTGCGTGCTGCCTCAGCGCGCCGCGCTGCCTCCTTCGGGTTCTTCTTCCTCAGCGAGCCGTCGGGATCAACGTCATCGAGGAACTTCTCCTTGAAGACCTGGCGGGCGCGCGATGTGTACACGAGTGGGTCGTGCTGCGCGGCCTGGGCCAAGCCGCCAAGACGCTGCGGTGTGACCTTCTTCGACTGCATCCCCGAAGACCTCTTTGCAGGATCGCCGCCCCTGCGTTCGCGGTCTGCGGGTTTGGCCGGTCACTCTACTAAGGGGATCGGACCCTCGGTGCCGGTTGGCCTCATAGCTCCCTCTGGCGGGAACGCGCAGTAGTTACGTTGTCGGGCAGGTTACACCCAGCACTACGCTTTTTCAACTCTGTCGTAAAGGGAGTCACAGAAAAGCTCGCGTGGAATGCGCGAGCTTTTGGTCGGGCGTTGCCTAGCGGCGCTTGCGCACCTTCGCGTCCAACAGCTCGCCAGGTGACAGCTTGCGGTGGGCCTCGTGTGCCCGCTCAGCCGCCGCCGACTTGCCGTATCGGTAGGCCATCGCTGGCCCCTTCCAGCCGTTGAGCGCGACCAGTTCCGCGACGCCACCGCCGCTCGACTGCCACATGTGGCTGAAGGTGTGGCGGAAGACGTGGGTGCGATGGCCGACCTCGACACCTGCGTCCTTGAAGCGGCGCGCGAGCACCTGATAGATGCCGTTGCCGGCGAGCGGGCCTTTGTGACCGATCCAGAGCGCATCGCTGCCGTCTGCGCGGCTCCGGCGCACGCGGATGTAGCGGTACAGCGCCGCACCAGTCGCCGGCCCGAAGGCAACCCATCGCGCACCAGTCTTGCCGCTCACCAGGGCGCGGCCCTCGTGAAGGTTGAGATGGTCGGGGCTCGTCCTCATCGACACCAGCTCTCCGCGCCGAACGCCGGTGTCGAACAGGAACCGGATCAGCGCCTCGTCGCGCCGCGCCTCAAAGGCCGGTCCCTTGCAAGCCTTCAACAGCGCCTTCCCGTCGTCGACGGTGAGCACGGCCACCGGCTGCTCCTCCACCTTGGGCGGGCGCAAACCCTTCATCGGGTTCTTGGGGATGAACGGCTCGTCGTCCTCGCCGGGGTCGGCCAGGAAGTTGATCACCGCCGCGAGTCCGCGGTAGCGCAGGCCGGTGGTGGTGGCCGAGGTGCTGGCCAGCGTGAAGTCGAGGTAGGCGGCCACCTGGCGGCGCGTCAGGTCGGCCAAGTCGGGCACTTCGGGCGCCAGGAAACGACCGAGGTAGATGAAGCTGTCGCGGTAGGCGGCCAAGGTGCGCGGGCTGAGCGAGCGTCCCTTCAGCAACGTGTAGTCGGTCCAGTACCCCTCCCAGTCAGCCGGTAGAGGAGGGCCGTTCGCCGTGGTGTGGGTGGCCATCGTGTAGCCTCCTGCGGGGCCTCGTTGCCGGTGTGTACGCACCGCGCTGCGGGGCTCCAAGAACCCCGCCAGTATAGGGTGTATTCAAACGTAGTGCAGGGACCGCCAGCCGAGTTAGGCGTGTGTCCCCGTATTGGTAAGGGTGGCTAGCGGGATTTGAACCCGCGACACCCAGATCCACAATCTGGTGCTCTGCCATGCTGAGCTATAGCCACCACGGTGCGGGCCAGGAGATCGTCGCGGCCCCGTAGGGAACCCGATTTTACCGGTACTCGTGGTGGACAATTAGGAGCGATGGCAACTCCAGCCGAGTTCGACCAGATGATCAAGTCGGGCGAGCTGATCGAGTCCCGGCGCGAGATGACGCCGGAATACCTGCGGGAGCTCAAGCACACGCTGATCGTCTCTGGCGACACCGAGCTTATCTCGGCGCCGGCGTACTACCTGGCCGCCAAGCGGGCGCCCTCCATCAACGCCTTCATGACCGGCATCGCAATCATCCAGGACGAGCTCGCGCACGCCCATATCGCCTACCACATCCTCGAGGAGCTCGGTGAGGACCAGGAGAAGCTGATCTTCAGCCGTGATCCGAAGAGTTTCCGCTACCCCTACGCCTTCGACGTCCCGCTGGACAGCTGGACGGAGCTCGTGGTCGCCAACGGCATGTACGACCAGGCAGGCTTCTGCCTGTTGGGCGACATCCACGAGAAGTGCTCGTACGGTCCGTGGAAGCGCGGCTTGAACAAGGTGATGGCGGAGGAGAACTTCCACCTCCGCAACGGCCGGACCTGGATGAAGCGCATCAGCGCCGCGGGCGGCTCCGCCAAGGAAGAGCTGCAGCGCGCGGTGGACTGGATGTTCCCACTCAGCGTCGAGTGGTTTGGGCTGCCGGACGACTTGAAGATGCATTCGACGCAGCTCGAGTACCGCCTGAAGGGCCTGACCAACGACCAGCTGCGCCAGTGGTGGCTGTCGACCGTGGTGCCGTATTGCGAACAGATCGGGATCAAGGTGCCGGCGCACAAAGAGACTCGCGACGGCAAGGACGTGTGGGAGCTCGACTATCCGTTCCCGTGCGAGTTCGATGCCGAAGAGAAGCGGTGGGATTTCAAGCAGCCGATCACGTGGGATGACGTACTGGTGCGCTGGCGGAATCGCGGGCCGCGCAACGCCGAGATGGTCGCGATGTTCCAGGAAGAGTTCCACAAGTTCCGCAAGACGCATCACAACGGCGAGTCATGAACCAGCGCCTCTGGGCTGCGCTGAGCGAGGTCCAGGACCCCGAGATGCCGATCAACCTGGTCGACCTCGGCGTCATCTACGGAATCGATGAGCGCGACGGCGTGGTCGAGGTCGACCTCACCTTCACCGCGATGGGCTGCCCGGCATCCGACTTCATCCTCGAGGACGTCCGCGAGCGGCTGCTGCGCGAAGAGGGCGTGCGCGAGGTGCGCGTCAAGGTGGTATGGGACCCGCCGTGGACAAGCGCCCGCATGACGCAGGCCGGCCGCGACGCGCTCGAGGCCTGGGGCCTGGCGGTGTGACGAACTACAAGAGAGTCAGCGGTGACGCGGTCGAGTACGAGGTGTTCGCGCGCAAGACA
>Ga0070699_100004930_pt1 | contig 11771 bp, 2 predicted proteins | sample KBSK1503metaG_FD_65473 | JGI IMG/M metagenome (GOLD analysis project Ga0070699, IMG submission 65473) | Corn, switchgrass and miscanthus rhizosphere microbial communities from Kellogg Biological Station, Michigan, USA - KBS K1-50-3 metaG | ecosystem: Host-associated > Plants > Roots >...
TCAGCGCGGCGACCGTGGCCACCGGGCCCAACGGGCAGGCCGCGGTTGAGCGGACGCTGGGCCCGACGGCGGGACCGCAGAGCGCTGCCGCGACGGTGCCGGGACTCAACGGCTCGCCGGTGGTATTCATTCATACGGCGGTGGCGGGTGGACCAACCGCGTTGCTCAAGATCAATGGCGACAATCCTCCTCAGTCCGCACCGGCCGGCACCTTTCTCGCGGAATCGCTCACAGTTCAACTGGTGGATGCCTCAAACAACGGGGTCGCAGGTCGTTCAATCGCTTTTACTCCGGCGCTTAACGACGGCTTGGCGTCGCCGCTATCAGTCGTAACGGACGCCAACGGTTTCGCCTCGTCGCGCTGGACGCTTGGCGGCACCGCAGGTCCTCAATCGCTGACCGCATCCGGTGCTGGGGTGCCCGCTGTCTTCTTCACTGCCACGGCGACCTCTGATGTGCCGACGGCGATGGCTATCAACGCCGGAAACAATCAGAGCGCGACGGCGGGGACCGCTGTGCCGGTTGATCCATCGGTGCGGGTCCGTGATGTGGGCAACAATGGTGTGCCGAATGTCTCAGTCACGTTTACCGTCACTGGAGGGGGCGGCACGGTTGCTGGGCCGTCGGGTTCTGGCACCTCAACGATCGTTGCCACGGATACCAACGGCATAGCGACCCTCACCTCATGGACCCTGGGCGGCATCGTCGGGCCCAACACCATGAGCGCGACCGCCAGCGGACCGGGCGGTCCGCTCACCGGCAGTCCGGTTCTCTTCAACGCCAACGGCATCGCCGGCCCGCCCTCCCAGATCAGCATTACGACTCAGCCTCCGGCCACGGCGGCCAGCGGGGCCTCGTTCGGCACGGCGCCAGTGGTTCAGATCCGGGATGCGAGCGGCAACCCGGTCAACCAGGCCAATATCAGCGTGACCGTATCGCTGGCGACCGGCAGCGGAATGCTGAACGGCACCAAGACCCAGCAGACCACGGCCGGCGGGCAAGCCACGTTCCCCGGATTGTCCATCAGCGGACTAGTGGGCCCGTATACGCTCGGCTTTGCCAGTGGCAGCCTCACGCCCGATACCTCAGCCACCATCACGCTGACCGCGGGCGCAGCCAACCACTTGGTGCTGACCACCCAGCCCTCCAGCTCGGCGCAGAGCGGCGTCGTCTTCGCACAGCAGCCCGTGGTGCAGATCGAGGACGCCGCGGGCAATCCGGTGAGCCAAAGTGGAGTCGCGGTCAACGCGTTGATTGCGAGCGGGGGCGGGAACCTCGTCAGTACCAACAACCCCGTCACCACGAACAGCAGCGGCGTTGCGACGTTCACCGATCTTGCGATCACCGGCGCGGCCGGCGGCCGGACCCTGGACTTCACTGCCACGGGTCTCACAAAGGCCACCTCGACGGTGGTCACCATCGGTGCCGGCGGCGCCACCAAGCTCGGCTTTGGCGCCCAACCCACCACGACCCAAGCCGGCTCGGCGATCTCACCCGCGGTCACCGTGCTGGTGCAGGATGCTTCGGGCAACACGGTCTCCGGCGCCACTAACGCCGTCACCATCGCGCTGGGTAACAATCCTTCGAGCGGCCTCTTGTCGGGCACGCTTACGGTGAACGCGGTAAACGGCGTGGCCACGTTCTCCACCCTGAGCGTGGATAAGGTCGGGACTGGATACACCCTGGCCGCCAGCGCGAACGGGCTGTCCGGGGCGACCAGCAACGGCTTCAACATCACCCCGGGCACGGCTACCCAGCTGGTATTCACCCAGCAGCCGTCCAACGTGGTGGCCGGCGCCAGCATCGCTCCGCCGGTAACCGTCACGGTCCAGGACGCGATGGGCAACACGGTGACCGGCTACGGCACGGCGATCGGTCTGGCGCTGGGGAACAATCCCGGAACCGGGACCCTCACGGGCGGAACCCCCGTGGTGCCGGTCAGCGGGGTCGCGACATTCAGCGGGCTCAGTATCAACCGGACCGGCACCGGGTACACCCTGGTGGCCAGCTCGGGAACTTTGAACCAGATCAGCACCGCGTTCAATGTTTCGCCGGGAGCGGCCAACCAGCTGGTTTTCATCCAGCAGCCCAGCAACAGCGTGGCCGGTTCCAACATTGCCCCGCCCGTGCAGGTGGCGATTGAAGACGCGCTGGGGAATACCCTGACCGCTGCCACCACCCCGATCACGCTCGCCATCGGCAATAACCCGCCCGGCAATGGGGTACTCACCGGCGGCGGTCCGGTGAATGCCGTCAATGGAATCGCGACCTTCAGCGCTTTGAAGATCGACAAGCCGGGCACCGGCTATACCCTGACCGCGAATGGCGGCGGACTGCCAACCAGGACCAGCGCGAGCTTCGACATCTCGGTGGGCAGCGGCAACAAGCTGGTATTCATCGTCGAGCCGGGCAATTCCCAGGTCGGCCAGCCCATCAGCCCCGCCATCCAGGTGCAGATCCAGGATGCCGGAGGAAACCCGGTGGGGGGCACCAATCCGATAACGCTGGTGATCGGCAACAATCCCGGCAGCGCGAACCTCCTGGGCGGCGGTCCGGTGAGCGCCGTGAATGGAATCGCGACATTCAATAATGCGAGGCTCGACGCGACCGGTTCGGGCTACACGCTCACCGCGCTTGCCTCGGGCCTGTTGAGCGCCAACAGCGGCAGCTTCGACATCAGCCCCGCGGGCACCACGACGACGATCACGTCGGACCTTCCCGATCCGTCCCGGGTGGGCCAGGCGATCAACGTGGCCTTCAGCGTGGCGGCGGTCGCTCCCGGCGCCGGTACCCCGACCGGCAACGTGACGGTGAGCGACGGGTCGGTGAGCTGCCAGGCCAGCGTGGCGGCCGGCACCTGCCAGCTGTTCCCCACCACCGCGGGCGCCAAGACCATCACCGCGAGTTATCCGGGTGACGGCAACTACCTTGCGAGCACCTCGGCGGGGACCAGCCACCAGGTGAACCCGGCCAACACCACGACCCTGGTCATTTCAGACAACCCCGATCCCTCCGTAGTGGGCCAGCCGACCACGGTGAGTTTCGTGGTGACGGTCAATGCGCCGGGAGACGGCACGCCGACCGGCAATGTGACGTTCACCTCGGGGGTTGATTCCTGTGTCGTGCCGGTGAGCGCGGGTTCCTGCAGCCTCACGTTCACCTCGCCGGGCGCCAAGACCATCACGGCCAGCTATCCCGGCGACGGCAACTTCAACCCCAGCCAGGATACCGAGGCGCACACCGTCAACAAGGCGGCCCCGACGGTCACCATCACGTCGGACCTGCCGGATCCGTCGGGCGCGGGGCAGGCTGTCACCGTGGCGTACACCGTGGTTCCCAATGCTCCGGGAGCCGGAACACCGACCGGCAACGTCGTCGTCACGGTGAGCGGCAGCGCCGACACCTGTACCGGGACGGTTGCGGCCGGCTCCTGCTCTCTGGTCATTTCGACCTCGGGCGCCGGCAAGACCATCACCGCCGCCTACGGCGGGGACGCCAACTTCCTGGCCGATAGCGACACCGAGCTGCACGATGTGAATGCCGGTGCCTCGACGACCACCATTACTTCGACGGTTCCCAGCGCGTCGGTCGTGGGTCAACCGGTCGCCGTCAACTTCACGGTGACGGGATCGGGTGGAACCCCGACCGGCAATGTGTCCGTGAGCGACGGCCAGGGAGGCAGCTGCAACGCTACAGTCGCGGCGGGGCAGTGCAACATCACATTCACCAGCGCCGGTGCCCGGACGCTGGTTGCTACATACGCCGGGGACGCCAACTTCAGCGGCAGCACGTCGCCTGGCTTCGGGCACCAGGTGAACACCGCGTCCACCTCGACCAGCATCAGCAGTGATACCCCGGATCCCTCCACGGTCGGGCAGGGGTACACCGTGAGCTACACGGTTACAGCGACCGCGCCGGGGAGCGGTGCCCCAACCGGCAACGTCACGGTGAGCGATGGCCTGGACACCTGCACCGGCACGGTGGCCGCCGGCAGCTGCAGCTTGAGTTCGACCACGGCCGGTTCCAAGAACCTGGTCGCGACCTACCAGGGCGATGGCGACTACACCGGAAGCGCGTCGACCTCGGCGCCTCACGTCGTCAACCAGGCGAACTCCACCACCACGATCACTTCCGACAACCCGGATCCCTCGAGCCCGGGCCAGGCGGTGACGGTGAACTTCACGGTGACGTCCTCAGGCGGAACCCCGACCGGAACCGTGACGGTGACCGACGGGGTGGACAGTTGTAACGGCACCGTAGCCGCCGGGACCTGCAGCATCACCCTGAACACCGCTGGTTCGCGTCCGCTGACGGCGACTTACGCCGGCGACGCCAATTTCAACGGCAGCAGCTCGGCCGCGGAGCCGCATACGGTCGCACTCGGCGCGACTACCACGTCGATTACCGGGCACGCCCCGAGCCCGTCAGTGGTGGGCCAGCAAATCACGGTCAGTTTCACCGTAAGCGGCGGGATCGGGACGCCGACCGGCACCGTCACGGTGAGCGATGGCACCATCAACTGCAACGGGGCGTTGAGTGGGGGCACGGGCAGTTGTAACCTCACCTTCAGCAGCGCCGGAACCCGGACCCTGACGGCTTCCTACGGCGGTGATATCACCCACGGCGGGAGCACCTCGCCCGGGGTCAGTCACCAGGTGGACGCCTTCGGCCCGGCCGATCCCGCGTCCTCCACCGGCAACGTGCCCAACGGTACGCCGGGTGTCGCGACGGTCATCACCGTCCAGGCCAAGGACCAGTTTGGCAACAACGTGACCGTCGGTGGTGAAAACGTGGTAGTGACGGTAAGCGGTTCCAACACCGCCGGGCCGATCACCGCGACCGACAACGGCGATGGTACTTACACGGCGAGCTATACCCCGACGAATTCGGGGCCGGACCAGGTCGCCGTCACGATGAACGGCACCCCGATCAGCGGCAGTCCGTTCAACACCACCGTGGCGGTGGGTCCGGCGTTCAAGATGCAGATCTTCGCGGGGAACAACCAATCGGCGCCGACCGGGAGCCAGCTGCCGGTGGATCCTGCCGTGCTGGTGCAGGATCTCAGTAACAATCCAGTGTCCGGCGTCGTGATCAGCTTCACGGTCGGCTCCGGCGGCGGAAGCGTCAGTACGGGCAGCGCCACGACCAACTCCAGCGGGATCGCCGGCGTCGGATGGACTCTCGGACCTTCGGCCGGGCCCAACACGCTGACCGCAACGAAAACAGGGCTCCAAGGGAGCCCTGTTGTGTTTTCAGCTACGGCCACGGCGGTTGCCAACAAGCTGGCATTCATCGTTGAGCCCAGCAACGACGTGGTGGGAGCCGCCCTGAGTCCCGCCGTCGAGGTGGAGATTCAGGATGCATCCGGTAACCCGATCCCGGGCGCAACCGATGCGGTCACCATCGTCCTGGGCAACAATCCCGGCAGTGCTACCCTGACCGGTGGGGGGCCGGTGAATGCGGTCGGCGGGGTCGCGACCTTCGGCAACCTGCGGATCGACCAGGTGGCGAATGGCTATACGCTGGTCGCGTCGGCAACCGGACTCCAGGGCGCGACCAGTCATAATGTCGACATCGCCAAGGCATCCACGCTCACCTCGATCACTTCGGATACCCCGGACCCATCGGTGGTCGGCGAGGCCATCACGGTCGGATACAGTGTGGCGGTGGTCGCTCCGGGAAGCGGGACGCCGGGCGGGACCGTGACGGTGAGTGATGGGGCCGCGAGCTGCCAGGCCAGCGTCGCGGCCGGTTCCTGCCAGCTGATATCCACCAGCGCCGGCACCAGGACTCTCACCGCCTCATATGCCGGTGACGCCAACTTCAAGAACAGCAATTCTCCGGGCGTGTCGCATACGGTGGACCCCGCGAACACCACGACGGCGATCGTCTCTGATTCGCCGGACCCGTCCGGCGTGAGTCAGGCGGTGTCGGTCGGCTTTACCGTTACCGCCTCAGCCCCCGGCGGCGGCACTCCCAGCGGGAACGTCACCGTGAGCGACGGCGTCGATAGCTGCACCGGAACCGTGGCCGCGGGAACCTGCAGTATCACGCTCGATACGCCCGGTTCCCGAACGCTGACAGCGAGCTACGCCGGAAACGCGAGCTTCAATGCAAGCACGTCGGTGGGCGAGCCCCATTCCGTCGGTCTCAATGCGACCACGACCACCATCACGGCCCACAGCCCGGATCCTGCAGTGGTGGGCCAGGCCGTGAAGGTGGATTTCACGGTCGCTGGCACCGGCGGAACCCCGACCGGCAGCGTGTCGGTGAGTGACGGCACCAACAGCTGCAACGGGATCCTGGGCGGCGGTCACGGGACCTGCAACATCACCATCCCCACCGCCGGGACCGTCACCCTCACCGCAACCTACGGCGGGGACGCCACTCATACCGGGAGTGTCTCGCCCGGCGTTTCGAATCAGGTGAACCCCGACGGCACCACGGTGACTATCACTGCGGACAGCCCCGATCCCTCGATAGCGGGCGAGATCATCCCCATCAGTTACACCGTGGTGGCGAAAGGGCCCGGAAGCGGAACCCCAACCGGGACCGTGACGATCACGGTGAACGACGGGAGCGGAGACACCTGCTCCGGATCGGTCGCCGCTGGCACCTGCGACCTCACCCTGACCACGGTGGGCAACAACAAGACTCTTACCGCCACGTACTCGGGAGACCCGAACTATCTCTCCGACACCGATACCGAGAAGCATGACGTCCATGCCGGCTCAACCACGACCGCAATCACGTCGGATTCTCCGGATCCGTCGGGGATCGGGCAGGCCGTTACGGTCGCTTTCTCAGTGACCGTGTCGGCCCCCGGCAGCGGCACTCCCACCGGCAATGTCACGGTGAGCGACGGGGTCAACAATTGCTTGGCCTCGGTCGCGGCGGGCAGCTGCAACATCGCGCTGGCCACCTTGGGTTCCCGCACCCTCACCGCGTCGTACCCGGGCGACGCGAATTTCAACGGGAGCACGTCTTCGGGAGCACCGCACACCGTCACGCTGTTCTCGTCGACCACAACCATCACCTCCCACACCCCGTCACCCTCAGTCGTTGGCCAGCCGGTCGCCGTGGACTTCACGGTGAGTGGCGGCATCAGCTCCCCCTCCGGTACGGTGACCGTCACGGATGGCGTGGTGAGTTGCCAGGGCACCCTGAGCGGCGGGGCAGGGAGTTGTAGTCTTACGCTCGGCTCGGCCGGGACCCGGACGCTCACTGCGTCCTACGGCGGGGACGGAACTCACGGTGGCAGCACTTCGGCGGGGGTTTCCCACTCGGTAGATCCGTTCGGGCCGGTTGATCCGGGCAACTCGACCGCGGTCGTCCCCGCCGGGCAGTCCGGGCAGCAGACCAGCATCACGATTCAGGCACGGGATCAATTCGGCAATGCCATCACCAGCGGCGGCGCGACCGTGTCGGTGACAATAAGCGGGGCTAACAGCGCTACGGCCGCCGTGGCGGACAACGGAGACGGGACTTACACCGCCACCTACACGCCGGCCAATACCGGAACCGACACGATCGACATCACCATAAATGCCACGCCGATCCAGGGAAGCCCGTATAGCAGCACCATCACGTAGACCCTAAGGCAGTCGTTTCGTGCCAAGTCTTGCGTCTTAACATGGCCCGCCAGTTGCCGTCCTCCCTCCCGCCGGTAGTGTGATCTTCGTCCTATACTGGCATCGAGCACCTAGGGTTACTTAGCAGATGAACCTTGTTGCGGCCGAGCAACAATCGCGGGCCATCCAGCCACCAGACATGAGACAGCTTTCGAGCTCCCGGTTCCTGATTTCCGTCGCGCTTGCCGCGCTGGCGGGGTGTACCAACGACGGCGTGGTTCTTCCCAGTGAGGGGGCGCCGGCCGTGGTCACCATCCTGGATGGCGATGGCCAGCTGGGGGTTGTTGGCCAGCCGCTGAATGATTCCCTGATGGTCCGGGTGAGCGATGGGCACGACCGACCGGTGGTCAACCAGGCGGTGTCGTTCGTGGTGACCGTGGGCGGCGTGGTAACGCCTGCCTCGGTGGTCACCGATCACGAGGGCACGGCCCGGTTTGCCTGGCAGCTGGGAACCGTCTCGGGCACCCAGGTCCTCGAAGTCGGCGTCAGCGCTTCGGGTCAGCTGGCTCCCAAGACCCTGTTCAATGCCCAGGCCGATCCCGGCCCGGTCGACAAGATCGAGCTGGTCCGGGGCGACGCCCAGACCGCGCAAGAGGGGCATGCCCTCGCAGATTCGCTCGTGGTGCGCCTGGTTGATGGATACGGCAACCCAGTAGGTGGCAAGGACGTCGTGTGGCAGGCCGGCGCAGGTTCGCTGAGCGGCGGAACCGTGACCACCGGGCCGGACGGCCAGGCGGCCGTTCTCTGGACGCTGGGCGCCGCTATCGGAACCCAGACCGCCACCGCGACGTTCGGCAGTGTCACCGGATCCCCGGTCACCTTCTCCGCCACCGCCACCCAGGGTCCGCCGCCGCAACTGGTCATCGTGACCCAGCCATCCAGCACGGCAATCAGCGGAAACGTCTTTGCCGTGCAGCCGGTGATCCAGCTGGAAGACAACCTCGGCAACCCGATTCTGCAGGGCGGGGTCCAGGTGACCACCGCGATCGCGAGCGGAGGCGGCGTGCTCGGCGGCACCACGACGGTGGCCACCAACGGCAACGGAGTGGCGACGTTCACCGACCTGAGCATCACCGGAAGCGCGGGCGACCGGACGCTCATCTTCGCGGCGCCGGGACACACCGCAACCACCTCCGACACGATCTCGATCAGTGGCCTGGTACCCAGTGCCCAGCGCTCGACCGTCGATGCGGCTCCGACCAGCGTGGAAGCCGGCATCCCGGTGACGATTACGGTGACCGCGCTGGATGCCGGGGGTTTCCCGGTGCTGGGTCAGACCGTGACCGTGTCGGTGAGCGGCGGCGGCAACACGGTCAACCAGCCCGCCGGCCCGACCGACGCCAATGGCGTCGCCACGGCGACGCTCACGTCGACCAAGGCGGAGTCCAAGACCATCACGGCCCGGATCGGCAGCGTGAACGTGCAGCAGACCGCAACCGTGATCGTGACGGCGGGTCCGCCCTCACCGGTCAACACCACTGCCCACGTTCCGGGCGGGAAGTCCCTCCGGCTCACTACTATCACGATCACCACCGTGGACGCGTTCGGGAACAAGCTCGCCCGGGGCGGGTATGCCGGCCAGTTCCTCATCACCGTCAGCGGGGTCAACAGTGCGACCCCGAATGTCACCGACCAGGGCGACGGTACCTACACCGCGAGCTATCTGCCCATCTTCAAGGGGAACGACCGGATCGACATCACGATCAACGGGGTAGCGATCAAGGGGAGTCCGTATACCAGCCGGGTGAACTAGGGGGCCGGACTGCCCGCACGCCACCCTTTTCCGACGACCCAAACCCAGTTACTTTGGGCACTTACGCCCTGGTGGTGAAATTGGTAGACACGCTATCTTGAGGGGGTAGTGCCGCAAGGCGTCGCGGTTCGAGTCCGCGCCAGGGCATCGTAAACGCCGGGAATGTGGGAATGCCAGAATGAGGGAAAGGTCGTCCGTTCCCACATTCCCCAATTCCCCCATTCCCGTTATTCCGTTCGCCACCGTAGCTCAGGGGTAGAGCTCTCGATTCGTAATCGAGCGGTCGTCGGTTCAAATCCGACCGGTGGCTCTCTTACCGCCCTCCTTTTTTCACGCTGTCGAAGCCGTACTGTCTCCCTCCAGCAGCGCGTTCCGGAAGAATCCCGGGGGAATCGTCCCCATCCGCATGAATCGCTCGTGGAACCCGCGCACGCCCTCGCCAGGGCGGCGGCTCACCGCGTCCTGCCGCAGGGCGAGGATCTCGTTCTTGCCGAGGTTGTAGGTGATCGCCTGGGTGGGCCACTTGCTATAGCGGTAAATGGCGCGCAGGGCCCCGTCGCAGGCGGCGTGGGCCTCGCTGTCCTCCATGCCCGCGGCGCAGGCGCTGGGGCGGAAGAGGACGTGCTCGGTGAAATAATCCATCGCCTCGTTGAATCCCATCCGGCCGGTGTGGAGGCCCACATCGATCCGCACCCGGGCCGCGCGCAGCAGCTGGCCCTGGATCTCGTACATCAGTTCGGCCGGAGTATAGAACCCGGTCGGGCGGCCGTTGGACGGCTCCGCCATCATCTCTTCGCAGTAGAGGGCCCAGCCTTCGGTGGTCATCGAGTCCTGCCAGGCGGACGATGAATCCTCCACCGCGCCCGGGGTGAACCAGCGCAGGTTGGAGATCTCCGCGGCGTGCTGGGTCATGTACTTGTAGTGCCAGTCATGGCCCGGAAAGCCCTCGTGCACCGCGGTATCGGCCACCGAGGACCGGTTATTCAACTTGAGGGCCCCGGGATCGTTGCCGGTCGGGGTCAGGTAGAACCGGCCGACGCCGGTCTTCTTGAAGGGCGGCGCGGGGTAGTACGCCGCGTCAATGGTGCTGCGCAACACCGGCGGCGTGGGGATTACGTCCAGCTTGTAATCGGCCGGGATGTCGAACATCTCGTTCTCCCGTCCATAGGCCACGGCCCGCTCGCCGGCCTCCCGGTACCAGCGGAACAACTCGTCGTCATTGGCGGGCGAGTCTTTGGACAGGAAGTCCATCACCGCGCGGACCGACGTGCGTCGGTCCGCATCGGTCGTGAACGAAAGGTTGAGCTGGGACTGCCGAGCCACGTCGGCCGCCGCGTCGAACATCCGGCTCTCGTACATCGCCACCTGCTGGGCGCCGTAGTCGAACAGCTCGGCGGGCGTCTTCCGCACCTGGAGAATGTTACTGAGCCGCCACTGGTACTCTTCTTCGCCCACCGCGTAGCGGTCCACCATGTCGTTGGCGTCGTAGGTGGTGCGAAGGAAGTCGGCGAAACCGGTGTAGGCGTCGGCCGCGGCGGTGGCGGCCGTCCGCAGTGCACCCAGCGCCGAGGGAGCGAAGGGCCGGGCGCCCAGGTAGACCCGGGCCAGGTCAACCAGGGTCTTGCGGAAATAGGCATCGTTGGACTCGCTGCCGCCGATGCCGTCGCGCTGGATCATGCGGTGATCGGGCGGGTTTCCTGCCGCCTTGCCAGCCAGCAGGTTGGTGCGGGCCCGCTCCAGGTACTCCGGAATCGCCTGCAGGCGGCGGGTTACCAGTTGCCACTCCTCCAAGCTGCCCAGGGTTCCACCGTCGAAGGTCTGCATCTGCTGCATCTGCCAGTCCACGCCGCGGAACGGCTCCGCTACGTAGGTGTCGATCGCGCGCTCGTGATGCTTGCGCTCGTACTGATGAAGCATGAAGCCGATCTGGGCGCCCATGACGGCATGGTCGATCCGCGAGGTAGCGCTCAAGCCGGCCGGGTCGATCGCCTTGCGCTGGGCTTCGACCTCGCGATAGAACGCGGCCTCGGCGGCCAGTGCGGCACTACTGTAGTCCCGGAGCTTGCTGTTGACGCCGGAGAGGCTGGCGTCATATCCGTCACCACCCAGGTAGGTGGAGGTGACCGGGTTGTACTCCAGGGCCTTGAGGAAATACTTGTCGCGCAGCTCGATGAAGCCCGGCTCGGCCGGGTTGCTGGTTACCGGGGCCGGCTTTCGGCAGGCGCCCACGGTGCGAAGCACTCCGAATCCGGCGGCGACCTGGGCGGAACGAAGGAGAAAGAGGCGTCGGCGCATAGCGACTCACCGGTTGCGAGGGGAGATATTCGATCCTCAAGCAATGAGCAGGATTACAATCCACTCCCGGGCTTCCACCCGCAAGGTGGGGG
>Ga0070699_100004932_pt1 | contig 11770 bp, 11 predicted proteins | sample KBSK1503metaG_FD_65473 | JGI IMG/M metagenome (GOLD analysis project Ga0070699, IMG submission 65473) | Corn, switchgrass and miscanthus rhizosphere microbial communities from Kellogg Biological Station, Michigan, USA - KBS K1-50-3 metaG | ecosystem: Host-associated > Plants > Roots >...
TCGCCCTTTCGGCGGACGAAGTCGAGGGGGAATTCGTGACGCTGAACGGCCAGCCGTCAGTCGTGGCCCGCGTGCCGGGCGCGACCGGACGCGCCGCGCCACGATTCACGATGACGCTCGAGCTCGATCGCGACGGGAAGATCTCGCACATCCACGTCGTGTCGGCGAACCGCAAGCTGACCGCCCTACCTCACCACACGCCCGGCACGATCCGGTAGCGCACGCGCTCGGCGTAGGCGGCGTAGCCGTCCAGATGCTCGCGCAGATAGCGATCCTCGACCGACGCCCGCCGCGCGATCAGCATCGAATACACGAGCGCCGGTGCTAACGCGTACCACGATCCGAGCGCGAGCGCCTGCGCGGGGACGACAACGATCATGCCGAGATACCCGGGATGCCGCACGATCGCGTATGGGCCGCTCGTCACCACGACCTGGCCGCGATCGTGCTGCACGCGGATGGCGGTCGAAAAGAAGCGGTTGACGACCATCGCACGCGCGATCAAGAACAACGCTGCCGCGTAGACGACCATCGCCGGCGCGCGCAGCTGCGGCGGCACGGTGTCGGACCAGTGGAAGCGGCCGATGTCGAGCAGCGCAATCGTCAGCCCGATCGCGGCGAAGAGGCGGATGGCGGCGAGCGCTCCGCGATCGGCCGTCGGACCGGCGGGCCGCAGGCGCTCGGGCATCAGCGTCGGATCGGACGCCGACGTGACGTACATGACGAAAGCCATCGCGACGGCGCCGAAAATCCAGAAGCGCAGCAGCCCGATGCGCGTTGCCACGAACGCGAACAGGCCGAGGAAGAAGAGCCACCACAGCGCGCGTCGGGCCATCTCAGATCACCTGCTGGCGCCGCAACCGCTCGCGCTCGCCTTCGCCGATTCCCGCGGACGCGAGCACTTCGTCGGTGTGCGCGCCAAGCGCTGGCGCAATGCCGTCCGCGTCGATCGGAACCTCCTCGGGTGCCGGCACCGGCGTCAGACAAACGTCTGCGTCGCCGAACAGCGCAAGCCATTCGCGCTGGGAGCGGCTGCGCATGATCGTACGCACCTCGTCCATCACGCGAGTGCGCTCACGCCCTTCGGCGTGCTGCAGCGGAACGAGATCGCTGCGTCCCAGCCGGTCGCAGAACCCTTTCCAGAACTTCGCCTCGAGCGCGCCGAGCGCCAGCCACTTGTGGTCGGCCGTCTGGTAGATGGTGTAGCAGGCGTGTTCGAGGTCACCTGTCGTCGGAAACATCCTCCAGTCGAGCGCGGCGCGCGCGATCGGCACGTCGACCGAGCCGCCTTGGCCGGTTCGCTCGCGCCGCAGCAGCGCCGCGAGGATGCCGATGGCCGCGCGCATCGCCGCGCCGATGTCGCCGACGAGCGGACCCGGCAACGCGGGCGCGCGCAGCAGACCGGCGAGCGCCTGGTAGTTGATGTCGTGAGCCGCGCGGTCTCGGTCGGCCCCGCTCCGGCCGAACCCGTTGATCGATGCGCACACCAGGCGCGGATGACGCGCGCGAACGCTCTCCGGATCGACGCCGAACCGCCGCGCCGTCGAAGGACGAAAGCTGTCGATGAGGACGTCGCTCCGCGCGATGAGCGCATCGAGCACGCGCGCCGCGTCCGGCGATCGGAGATCGAGCGTCACGCTCTTCTTGTTTCGATTGAGCATTTCGAAATACGAACCCGCCGCGAGGCTCCGCATCCCGTCGCCGCCGCGCGGATCCTCGATCTTGATCACATCCGCGCCGAGTTCGGCGAGCAGCAGCGTCGCGTACGCGCCGGGCAGCAGCCGCGTCAAGTCGAGCACGCGGATATCACGTAGGGGCGGACCAACGTGTCCGCCTCCGATTTCCGCCGCGTTGACCGAGGCAGACATCTTGTTCGGGGTCGAGACGTTGGTCGCGGTCGAGACGTCGGTCGGGGCCGACACGTTGGTCGGCCCCTACCTGATGCCGGCTGCGGCGCGTGAGTGAAGGCGGCTGTGCGTGTAGCCGTACGTGAAGTACAGCACGAGGCCGATGACGAGCCAGATCCCGAACCGCTGCCACGCTGTCTGCGGCAAGCCGAGCATGATGTAGATGCAGCCGAGCGCCGACAACACGCAGACGGCCCAGACGAGCGGCACCTTGAACGGCCGCGGACGGTCGGGCTCCTTGTAGCGGAGCACGAGGACGCCGACGCTGACCAGCATGAACGCGAAGAGCGTCCCGATGTTCGTCAGATCGTAGGTTTCGGCCGCGTCGCCGATCACCGCCCACAGCGCCACGAACACCCCGGTGATGATGGTCGTGGTCGATGGAATCTTCGTGCGCGGGTGAACCCTGGCCGCCCACGCCGGCAGCAGTCCGTCGCGTCCCATCGCGAAGAAAATGCGCGGCTGACCATACTGAAACACGAGCAGCACGGCCGACATCGACACCGCCGCGCCGAGCGCGACGAACCAGCCGACCGTCCTGAAGCCGGCGAGCTCGAGCGCGCGCGCGAGCGGATCGGCGACCGCCAGCTCTTTGTACGGCACCATCCCGGTCAGCACGAAGCCGACGATCACATAAATCACTGTGCAGATCGCGAGCCCGCCGAGGATGCCGATCGGCAAATTGCGCTGCGGGTTGGTCGTCTCTTCCGCGGCCGTCGAGATCGCGTCGAAGCCGATGTAAGCGAAGAACACGATCGCCGCGCCCTGGTGGATGCCTCTGAAGCCGTTGGGCGCGAACGGCTCGTAGTTCGCGGGGTTGATGTGCGTTGCGCCCACCGCGACGAAGGCCGACAGCGCGATCAGCTTGACGACGACCATGACGTTGTTCGCCGTCGCGCTCTCGCGCGCGCCGCGCAGCAGCACCCACGTGATGACCATCACGATCGCGAACGCGGGCAGGTGCAGCAGGACCGGAATGCCGGCAACGCGAGGCGCCGTGTTCAGCAACCCGCGGATTTGCGGGTCCGCGCTGAGCAGCGCCGTCCGATAGCCCGTCGTCGTCCACGCCGGCAGCTGGACGCCGAAGCCGCGCACCAGCGTGTTGAAGTAGTCACCCCACGAAATGGCCACGGCCACGTTGCCGACCGCGTACTCGAGAATGAGATCCCAGCCGATGATCCAGGCGACCAGCTCGCCGAGCGTCGCGTACGAATAGGCATACGCGCTGCCCGCCTGCGGAATCATCGCGGCGAGCTCCGCGTAGCACAGCCCGGCGAGCGCGCACGCGCCGCCGAGCAGAAGGAACGAGAACACGAGCGCCGGACCGGCGCCCGACCGAATGACCTCGCCGTTGGGACCGATTTGTCCCGCTGCCGCCGTGCCGATCGCGCCGAAGATGCCGGCGCCAATCACCGCGCCTATCGCGAGCATGATCAGATCGCCCGCGCCGAGCGATCGTTTCAGGCTGTGAACGCCGTGCGTCTCGTCGACGAGCTCCGCGATCGGCTTGCGCTGGAAGAGTTGCGACATGTGGCGCGATTGTACTGGGACGGCGTACCTCGTGGCCCTACGAGGATCTCACGAGGCGATATGCCGTGTCGTTCGACGCGACGACGAGCCCGCCGCGGCCGTCGAACGCGACGCCGACGAGGCCGGGGCCGGCGAGCGTCAGTTCCGGATCGCCTTCCGCTGGCACCCGATACAGTCCGCTCGCGCCGGCCAGCGCCTCGATGGCGTACAGCGCGCCTGACGGATCGAAGGCCAGACCCTGAGGACGTCCGAAGCGCGCGTAGCGGACCGTCACCTCGCCGTTCGGGAGAATGCGATAGAGCGAGTCGTACGACGAGAGCGTCGGCCCCGTCACGTACACCGATTGATCAGATCCGATCGCGAGGTGGAACGCCGCAACGCTGGCCGGCAGCGACGCGAAGGTCGTCGCGTGCCCCGCCCGGTCGACGCGGAAGATCGTGCCCGATCGATCGCCGACAAACAGCGTGCCGTCCTTCGCGAACGCGAGCCCGCATGCCACCCCGAGATCGTTCGCGAACGGTTCGGCCGATCCGTCGTTCGCGACGCGGTACACGATCCCCTCGAAGCGGCTCGACACGCAGAGCCGTCCTTCCGGGTCGACAGCCATCGACGTCGGGTTGACGATGCCCGAGGAGAACGTCTCGCGCGTGCCGTTTGGCCTCACGCGGAAGATCGAGACCGGCACCTGCTGGCCGCGCGTTCCGCTGTAGGTCACGTAGAGATTGCCGTCGCGATCGAAGACCGGATTGTCGACCTGGTGCAGACCGGTGGCGTAGGTGGTTGCGATGTCGATGAACGCCGTTTCGCCGGGCGCCGACGCCACGCGGACCGTCGCGCGTCCCCCTTCCACACCGGCGGGGACGACGACGTCGATCCCCGTCGCCGAGGCGGCCACGACACGAGCACGCAGCTCGCCGATGCGGACCTCGGGCGGCAGCGGTCCGTTGACCGGAAATCCGGCGCCTTCGATGGTGATGCGGCCGCCTTCAATCGCGCTCAGCGGATGAACGGCGGTCACGCGGGCGGGCATTAGGCAGCGACTGCTACGTGTCGTCGAGCTCGACGTTCCAGTAGAGATAATCGCGCCAGCTCTCGGGCGCGTTGCGAAGGCCGACCGTAATGCGGATGGCCGGGGCGGACTCAGGACGCTTCGGCATCCGCAAGAGATGCATGCCGGCTTCAGCCGGCGTGCGCCCACCTTTCTTGCGATTGCACGACACACAACAGGTGACGATGTTCTCCCAGTCCTTGCGGCCCCCCTGCGCGACCGGCAAGACGTGGTCGAAGGTGAGCTCGCTCGTCGACGACAGCTCGCCGCAGTACTGGCACGTATGCTCGTCGCGCGCGTAGATGTTCGCGCGCGAGAACGGCACGTAATCGAAACGCCGCTTGATCCTGATGTAGCGCAGCAGGCGGATGACCGAGGGGAGCTTGAACGTAATGGAAACAGAATGGACCTCGCGGTCGTACTCGCGCACCACTTCGACCTTCCCCTGGCAGAGCAGAGTGATAGCCTTCTGCCAGTGGACGATTTTCAGCGGCTCGTACGTCGCGTTGAGCAGGAGCGTCTGTTCCATTCGTCAGCCCGGACGTCCCCCGGAGTCTTGGTAGAAATTCTGCCCGACGCCTGCCGAGGTGTCAAGCGCATGACGGCTCAAACGCGTTGACTCGTCAGCCTTTAGCAGCACTGTGCTACTCTCCTCGTAGAGCCGATAAGCACTAGATGTGACGAGAACAGCTCCCCTGCTCCTCGCCGCGTTCTGCGGCGCGTGCGCATCGACGGGCGCGGTGCCGCGACCCTTTCCGATGCCCGGCTCCACGCCGGCGCCCACGTCCGCAGCCTCACCCGCCCCGGCGCATTTCGACGGCTACGCGCTCGTCGGTACGGCGCTCTCGTTTCGCGGCGTGCCGTATCGAAACGGCGGCGGCGATCCGCAGGGCTTCGACTGCAGCGGCTTCACGCAGTACGTCTTTGGGCAGTACGGCGTCGCGCTACCTCGCGAAGTGCGGGAGCAATTTGAAAAAGGGCGCGCGGTGACGCCCGACGAGGTCGCGCCGGGCGATCTGATCTTCTTCTCGACCGTCGCGCCGGGACCGACGCACGTCGGCATCGCGATCGGCGGCGATGAGTTCGTGCACGCGCCGAGCTCGACGGGCGTGGTGCGCGTCGAACGACTCGGCTCGAGTTACTGGGCGCCTCGCTACATCGGCGCTAGGCGGCTCTGAACGCGCCTTTCCGGATCAGCCGCTTCGACGAGTCGGCCGTGAACTGACGGACGTGCAGATCGTCCTCGGTGTAGCGCGTCGGCAGGTTCGCCAGCCGCAGCGGCTCGACTTTCACGCCATCCGAATCGGCCTCGCACGGCAGCTGCTCGGTAAGGCGCTCGATGTAGCGCTGGGGAAACGAGGGGAACGTTCTGAAGCTGGTGCCGACGACGCCGCCGAAGCGCGAGCTGAGCGAAGAGAAATCGTCCTGCAGGAAATCGTACGCCTCCGCGCACGGCTTCGAGTTGAGATACGTGTGCACCATCGTCGCCACCTGCTCGAAGAACTGATGGCCGTGGCAGTTGGCCGAGTAGGTGCCGTCGCCGCGCTCGATGCGGCGGATGCCGTTCAACTCGGGATCGATGTGATACATCTCGTGCACGACGGTATCGAGCTTCGCGATCCACGGATCGGCGCCGGGATAGAACCGCTCCTTGCGCGAGCGATCGAGCGACTGATCGCAGAAGCGCGGGAGCGCGAACGAGATCATGTATTTGATCGATCGGCCGCCGACGGTGACGACCGGCGATTTGGTGACGAACCATTCCGATCGCCGCGTGATGCGCCGCGTCGATCGATCGCGCCAGAAGTAATAGCCCGGATCACTCGCCGGCAAAGTCAGGCAGTGACACGTGGCGAACGCCCCTTCCGCGTTCGAGCGTCCCGATCGCGCGAACACGAGCACGTCGGCCGGGTTGATGAACGACAACGTGGGAATGCGGGAGACGAGATCCTGCATGAGCAGCGAAAGGCGTTCGGTGTAGTTGATCATTCAGCGCACCACTACACGAAATCGACCGCGCTGCGCACACGCTGCCACTGGGGGGAAGGCCCTCGGGTGGACAGAACCGCGGAGGTTTGAGTTGTGTCGGAAACGAGCGAACGTGAGTATAGGGAACGAGGATCCGAAGGTCAAGCTGAGCAGAGTGTAATTCTTCATCGCACGAACTGTGTCTGCTCTTCCGGTGGAGTGATCGCGCCCATCCTGCGAAGTATCAGCTGCTGACGTCGAAGCAAACGTGTGCTCGGACGTGCGGGATTGAGCAACCGTGGGTTGATGATTGCACCGGCGAGAAGCGCCGACTCGGTCGGTCCGAGCTCGGACGCCGACAATCGAAAGTACACCCGCGACGCCGCCTCGGCACCCCAGATATCGTCGCCCCACTCGATGACGTTGAGATAGAGCTCGAGAATGCGCGCCTTCTTCAGCTCGGCTTCGAGGCGGCGCGCGATGATGAGCTCGCGCAGCTTTCGCAGCGGATTGCGCGACGGCGACAAGTACAGGTTCTTGGCGAGCTGCTGCGTAATCGTGCTCGCGCCGCGCACGAAGCGCCCGCGCGCCCAGTCGATCCCGATCGATTCCTGGAGCTGCTCGAGGTCGACGCCCTCGTGCTGCCAGAACGCCGAATCTTCCGCGAGCAGGACGGCGCGCTTGAGATCCGGCGAGATGCGCGCGTACCCCGTCCACCGCTGCAGACGCCGAGGCGTCTTGCCGGCCGCGCTCGCCTCGCGCGCGCGCAGCTCCATGAACGCGGTCGCCGAAGGATTCGTGGTTTTCAGCGCCCGGACGTCGGGCAGCGTGAGGTAGGCGTACACGAGCAGCGCGAACCCGATCGCTGGGACCGCGAGCAGTGTTCTCAGTACGTAGCGTGCGGCCTTGGCTGTATCGATCACGTGCCGGCTTCAGCCGGAGTCTCAGCCACCGACAACGATCTTCAGACGCTCGCCGGCGCGCGGCTGATCGTGGACGGCATGGCCGTTCATGATCGCAAGCGTCGACGCCTTGACGACGCTCTTGCCCGCGCGCTCGGCAATGGCCTGCCACGTGTCACCGGGACGCGCCGTGTAGAGATCGATGCGGTTGGGGTGGATGCTCTCGGCCTCTGCGCGGGTTATCGGACGAAACGAATCGAGACTTTTGCCGAAGGTCGGCTCCAGCCGCTGGTACGTCTGTTGCGGCGCGATGCCCGCCACGAGAAACACCGATCGTTCGTGCACGATGTGCGCCGCGCGGATGCCGGCGCGGCCGAAATCCTGCAGCGTCCCCTCATAAGTGCCCACGAATGCATCGAGGCCGTTGATTGTCGTGCGCCCGCCGGTCAGCGGGCGGAAGCCGGCGCCTTCCATCTGTCGCATCGCCACTTCCTGAACCGTGCGGCCGACCGGGCGCTGGATCATCTGAAGCAGCATCACCGGCTGCTCGCCCGGTTCCTTCGCGACGACCTGCGTCTGCCCGTTCATCACATCCCATCCAGGAGGGAATTCGATGGCGAACCGCAGGTTCGCATGCAGAAACGTGGCGCCGCGCACGACGCCCTGATCCGGGTTATCGCCAAAGACGATGCCGTCCATCCGGCTCAGGTAACCGTCGTGATCAGTTCTGAACCGTTCAGCGCCCTGCTCCGCTTCACCCACGGCCGCCTGCACGCGCTGCACGCGATCCTCCGCCGCCGGATGCGTCTGCAGCCAGTTCGGCACGCCCTTGTTGTCGCTCGCCTCTTCGATCCGGCCGAGCGTCGTCAGCATCTGCGGAATGCCGTCAGGATCCCAGCCGGCGCGCGCGACGTACTTCACGCCGAGGCTGTCGGCCTGCGCCTCGTCGTCGCGGCTGTACTTCAGCATCAGCAGGCCGAGGCCGCTCTCGCCCAGCTGCGCGAACGGACGCGTGGCCGGTACAAAGATGCTGCCGAGAATGAGCCCGAGCTGCGCGCCGGTGGCTCGCGAGTACTGCTGCGACGCGTGGCGCGCCGTCACGTGGCCGATCTCGTGGCCGAGCACGCCGGCGAGCTGCGCCTCGTCCTGCAGGAACGGCATGATGCCGCGCGTTATATAGATGTAGCCGCCGGGCAGCGCGAACGCGTTGATCGCGGGGACGTCGACGATGGTGAAATGCCACGGCAGGTTCGGACGCTCGGACACCTGCGCGAGCCGGAGTCCGATGTCGCTGACGTACCGCTGAAGCGTGCGGTCGCTGTAGACGCCCATCTCCTTGCGGACCTCGGCGTCCTGCGACTGGCCGATCTGGATTTCCTGGTCCTCGCTCATCAGCGAGAACTCACGCTTGCCCGTGGCGGGATTGGTCGCGCAGGCCGCGGTCAGAACCACAGCGACCGCGCGAACGCCCGGCAGAACCGCCTTCGCCAAGGCGCCGGCGCTCAAGAGCCTCGCGCTCCACCGAGCGCGCAAGCCTCCGATGGACCGCGAGCCTTTAGCCGAGCGATCAGGAGTGAACGTGTCTTCCTTGTTTCGCAAGCGCGCTCTCGCGAACCTGGCGCAGCTAGCGCGAAGCGGGCTCATTGAACGCGACCTCGAATGCCGCCAGCGCGTCGCGAATCGCAGCGACCGCCGTGTCCGGCACCGGCGCGAGCGGCGGACGCGGCACGCCGACGTCGATGCCGGCGAGATTGAGCGCCGCTTTCAATCCGGGGACGCCGTACGTGGCGCCGAGAATCCGCGCCACCGGCGCGAGCTGACGCTGCAGCGCGCGCGCCTCGTCGTGCCGTCCGTCGCGCGTCAGATCAAACAGCCGCACGCACGCGTCGGGGACGACCGATGCGGGCGCGAGGATGCCGCCGGCGCAACCGACGCACAGCGCCGCATAGAACGTCGAGAGCGTGCCGGCGAGCACGCGGAAGGTGTCGGGCGCTCCCGACACGAGCTCGGCGATCTGTGCGATGTCGCCGCCCGACTCTTTCATGCCCACGATGTTCGGATGCGTCGCGAGCTCGTGCACGGCAGCCGGCAGCAGGTTGACGCCGGTGAGCGCGGTGAAGTTGTAGAGGAGCACCGGCACCGGCGACGCGTCGGCGACCGCCGTGTAGTAGCGGACGAACGCCTCGGTCGTCATCTGGTTCTTGAAGAATCCAGGCGTGCGCACGAGCACGAAGTCGGCGCCGTGCTCGGCGGCGCGCCTCGTCGCGCGCACGGCCGCCTGCGTCGACTCGCGGCCGGTGCCGACGATGAACGGACGACCTCTCGGAATCGCCTCGCGCGCGGCAACGATGACGCGATCCGCTTCGAAGTCGTCGAGCAGCACCGCCTCGCCGTTCGAGCCGAGCACCACGAAGCCGTTGAGCGGTCCTTCTACCCAGCGCTCGAGCGCCGCGCGCAGCCGCCGCGTATCGACGCGATCGTCTTCGTCGAACGGCGTTGGAATCGGAGCGAAGACACCAGAAAGGATCATCGAAGCGATTGTAATGGAGCGCGAGGTTTTAGCCGAGCGTCACCCACGCGAGCCAAGTGTGGCGGGCGAGCCGAGCGTGACGCGCGCTAGCCGAGCGTCCTCTCGTACCCTCCCGCGTCCTCGATCGCGAGGTTGAGCCCGAGCACGACCATGAAGATCGCCGCCGCCGGACTCAGCAGCCACGGAAAATCGGCGAACACGCGGATGTTCGTCGACGCGTCGTGGAGCATCGTGCCCCAGCTCGCGATCGGATCGGGAAATCCCAGGCCGACGTACGACAGCGTCGCCTCGGCGACGATGAACGCCGGGATGAGCATCGCCAGCTCCGTCGCGACGAAGCCGGCCGTCGCCGGCAGCAGATGACGCACGAGCATTCGCGCCGCGCCCGCACCGAGCGCCTCGGCCGCGACGGCGTAGTCGAGCCGCCGTTCGGAACGAACGATGCCCCGCACACCGCGCGCGATGAACGGCGCGCCGACAACCGCAAAAATCCCCGCGAGCAGCCCGAAGACCACGCCCGGCGCGAGCACGAGCGGCAGCACGGCGCGGAGCGCCAGCGCGACGTACATCGCCGGCAGCACCATCACGAAGTCCGACGTGCGCATCAGCGCTTCGTCGATGGCGCCGCCGACGTAGCCGGCGAGCCCGCCGGCCACCACGCCGACGAGCATCGCGCCGAGAGCGGAGACGAGGGCGAGGCTCAGCGACATCCGCGCGCCGTACAGGAGACGGCTGAACACGTCGCGGCCGTAGCTGTCGGTGCCGAACAGCAGCAGCGGCGCGCGCGCGTCGTCCGAGGACTGCACGAGCGTCCCGCCGGAGAACCATCGAAGCGGAACCGGACGCTCGCGATCGATCTCGTAGCGCTGCTCCAGCTGGTTGACGAGCTTCCATCGATAGATGTACGGCCGCTGCACGAAGCTCGCGTGAGGAACGGTCGGCGGCGAGTTCAGCAGCCCGGGAAATCGATCGTCGACGGCGTGCGGCGCCACGAACGGCGCCGCGAACGCCGCCAGCGCCCAGACGGCGACAATCGCGATCCCGATTCGCCGCGCGCCGGTGTGGCGCGCATCGCCACTCATTCCCTCACCCGCGGATCGACGAACGCGAGCGCGACGTCAGACAACAGCGTCGCGACGGCGAGGAAGATCGATCCCATGCCGGCGCAGCCGGCGACGAGGTACACGTCGCGCGCGCTGAGCGCCTCGAGCATCAGCCGCCCGAGGCCGGGCCATGCGGTGATCACTTCCACTGCGAACGATCCGCTGAGCAGCGTGCCGACCACCAGGCCGTACACCGCGGCAACCGGACGCAGCGCCGCCTTCAGCGCGTCGCGCCACACGACGCGCCACTTCGGGGCGCCGCGCGCCACGGCCGCGAGCACGTACGGCTGACCGACGACTTCACGCATCGCCTGCGACTGCAGCCGCTCGAACATCGCCGCGAGCGGCAGCGCGATCGCCGCAGCCGGCACCACGAGGTGACGCAGGACGTCGAGCGCCGCGCCGCCCGGCGGCGCGACGGCCGATCGCATCCCCGAGATCGGTAGCCAACCGGTCCGCGCCGCGACGAAGACGAGGAAGAGCGACGTGAGCAGCGGCGGCATCGACAGCAGCACCATCGACGCGGCGCGAATCCCGCTCGACACGAGGCTGCCCCGCCGGCTGCCGACGACGACGCCGAGCGGAAGGCCGACGACCGTGGCAATCGTGAGGGCAGTCAGCGCGAGGATGGCGGTGTTTACCGCGCGCTCCGGAATGAGATCGCCGACCGGGCGGTCGTAGAGAAGGGAGTTGCCGAAGTCGAGCCGCAGTGCGTGCGCCACCCAGTCGCGGTACTGGACGGCGAGCGGCTTGTTCAATCCGTAGCGCTCGCGCGCCTGTTC
>Ga0070699_100004934_pt1 | contig 11768 bp, 8 predicted proteins | sample KBSK1503metaG_FD_65473 | JGI IMG/M metagenome (GOLD analysis project Ga0070699, IMG submission 65473) | Corn, switchgrass and miscanthus rhizosphere microbial communities from Kellogg Biological Station, Michigan, USA - KBS K1-50-3 metaG | ecosystem: Host-associated > Plants > Roots >...
ACGATCAACCTCATGTCGATGGGGGGCCTGGCCGTAGCCATCGGGCTCGTCATCGACGACGCGGTGGTCGTCGTGGAGAACATCCATCGTCACCGCGCCCGGGGGGACGAGAACGCCATCGACAACGCGGTCTCGGAGCTGGTGGCCCCGGTGGTGGGCTCGACGCTGACGACGGTCGTCGTCTTCGCCCCCCTCGGCCTTCTCTCCGGCGTGGTCGGCCAGTTCTTCCGCGCGCTCTCCATCACGCTCTCCGTCTCCGTGCTCATCTCGCTCTTCCTCGCCCTCACCTTGATCCCGCTCCTCGCCCACTGGTCGCGCGAGGAGAAGAAGCACGAGGACCGGGCGGACTGGATCGAGCGGCGCTACGCTCCCGCCCTCGAGCGGGCCATGGGCCGTCCCCGCCTGCTCGGCCTGGGCGTCCTGGGGCTGATCCTGGCCGCGGTCCTCCTCTACCGCTTCACCGCCACCGGCTTCCTGCCCAAGATGGACGAGGGCGGCTTCGTGATCGACTACCTCACGCCCGCCGGCACCGCGATCGAGGAGACGGACCGGCTCATCCGCAAGGTCGAGAAAATGGTGGCCGACACGCCGGAGGTGGCCTCCTTCTCCCGGCGCACCGGCTCCGAGCTGGGCCTGTTCGCCACCGAGCCCAACAAGGGCGACCTGCTCGTCCGGCTCAAGCCGCGCGGCCAGCGGCACCGCTCGGCGGAGGCGGTGATCGAGGACCTGCGGCCGAAGATCCACGACGCGGTGCCGACGATGGACGTCGAGTTCGTCCAGCTCCTGCAGGACATGATCGGGGACCTGGAGGGCAACCCGACACCGATCGAGGTGAAGATCTTCGGCGACGATCCGCAGCGGCTGGAGGAGCTGGCCGACGAGGTGCAGCCCAAGATCGAGGAGATCAAGGGCATCGTGGACGTCGTGGGCGTCGAGCGGGGAAACCCCGAGGTGACCTGGGAGATCGATCCCATGGCCGCGGGACGCCTGGGCCTGACGACGGCCCAGGTCGCGGAACAGCTCGCGGCCGCCTGGCTGGGCCAGGTCCCCACCTCGCTGCGCCTGTTCGACCGCACGATCCCTGTGCGCGTGCGCTACCCCGACGCCATCCGCTTCGATCCGGTGCGCCTCGCGCAGATGCCGGTGCGCGGCACGGACAACAAGATGGCGCCGCTGGCCGCCCTCGCCCACCAGGCCGCCGCCGGGCCGCAGGGGCTCCTGTGGCGCGAGAACATGCGGCAGATGTCGATGATCACCGCTCGCCTGGAGGGACGCGACCTCGGCAGCGGCGTCAAGGACGTCAAGGACAAGCTGGCCGGGATCAAGCTGCCGGTCGGCTACAGCGTCGAGGTCGGCGGGCAGTACGACTCGCAGCAGGCCGCCTTCCGCCAGCTCCTGACCGTGCTCGCCATCGCCGCCTCGCTGGTGCTCTTCATCCTGGTGGTGGAGTTCCGGTCGTTCACTCCCGCTCTCCTCATCCTCGCGGCCGCCCCGCTGTCCTTCGGGGGCGCGCTCCTGATGCTGATCATCACCCGCACCGAGCTGAACGTGTCCTCGGCGATGGGCTTCATCCTGCTCATCGGCCTGGTGGTGAAGAACGGGATCGTGATGATCGACTACGCGCATCACCTGCACGCGGGCGGCAAGCCGTTCCCGGAAGCGGTGGCGGAGGCGGCGCGCATCCGCCTGCGGCCGATCCTGATGACGACGCTGTGCACGCTGTTCGGCCTGCTGCCCCTGGCCCTCGGCCTCGGGGCAGGGGCCGAGCTGCAGAAGCCGCTCGCCCTCGTCGTGATCGGCGGGCTCAGCCTCTCGACGCTGGTGACGCTGTTCGCGGTGCCGACGTTCTACGTCGCCGCGCGGGGGAGGAAGAAGGAAGAGACAACGCCAGCGAGCGGAGCGGGATTTACTCCCGCGTAGCGAGCGGGGGGTCTGGGGGGTGCGCCGCTAGCACCCCCCAGCTCAAGGAACATCAGGCCCGCTTTCGGGGAGGATCGAAGAACGGGAGCTTGGTGATTGCGACGCGGACGTGCTTGCGCTGGTGGTCCACGGTCAGCTCCATGTCGAGCCCGGTGCCGGCCTCGGCCAGACGCGAGTCCACGCTGCCGAGGGCGATCATCTTCTTCAACGTCGGCGACCACGTCGTGCTCGTCGCCTTGCCGATCTGGGTGCCGTCACGGTAGAGGGGCACCGACACACGCGACGCGGTGGCGGGGAGCTGCGGAGCAAGGCCGGCCTCGTCGTAGAGCCGCTCCAGGTCGTCCCAGTCCACCTCCAGGCCCACCAGTTGCCGCTTCGGGCCTTCCCGGGCCTCGTGCCGGAGGGCGGCCTGGCCGACGAAAGGCGCCTTGTCGAGGTGGACGAGCCGGCCCAGGCCGATCTCGTACGGCGTGTATTTTTGCGACGGCACGAGCGCCTTCTTCGCGCTGACGTAATCCACGTCGAGCAGGATGAGACCGGCCTCGATGCGGGCCACGTCGAGGGCAAGCATGCCCGCGGGCGTGACGTCGTACGGCCGTCCCGCCTGCATGAGCCAGTCCCACAGCTCCACCGCCCGCTCGGCCGCCACCCACACCTCGTAACCGAGGTCGCCGGTGTAGCCGGTGCGGGAGATCTCCACCGCGATGCCGCCGATCCTCCCCCGGGTGACCCGGAAGTACTTCAACGAGCCGATGGGCACGTCGGTCTCGGCGCACGACTCGAGGATGGCCCGGCTCGTCGGTCCCTGCAGGGCGAGGGCGGCCGTGCGGTCGGAGATGTCCTCGATCTTCACGTCGAGGCCGAGGGCGTTCTGGCCGATCCAGCGCAGGTTGGGCTCGGCCGCCGTCCACCGGTAGAGGTCGGGTCCCAGGTGCGAGACCGTCCCGTCGTCGATGACCTTGCCCTCGCCGTCGCACCAGTGCGTGTAGACGACCTGGCCCACCGCGATCTTGTTCGCGTCCCGCGTGATCACCCGGTCGACGAGCCGCGTGGCGTCCTTCCCGCTCACCCGGTACTTGAAGAGCGGGGAGATGTCGATGAGCGCGGCCGCGTTGCGGATCGCGTTGTACTCGCGCTCGTGGTGCACCTCGTAGGTGCTCACGGCGAAGTAGCCGGCCCAGTCGCGCCAGCTCATGCTCTCGCAGAGGGCCGACGTGCGCGGGTGAAAGGCGGTCCCTATGGGCATGGCCGGATGATAGCCCAGCGCCGGCAGTCCGAGGGATCCGCGTCTAGTCTTCAGTGAGGTCGTGCCGGCTGTCTGCCTCTCAAGCTTCACGTCGAGCCAAAGTCAGCGCGCGCGAGGAGCACACTCACGATCGGCTTACTGCGAGCCGCCAGGCCCTCGCCCGGATCAGAAGATTACCCGTGTTACACCACTTGCATGACGACGACCATCCTCGCCACCGCCGCCGGACTCTCGGACCGGGATCTCCTCATGCAGGTGTCCGAGCTGGCGCCTCGACCGGACCTCCCCGCGTCCGTGCGCAGGCTCCCCTCGGTCACGGCGCCGTCGTTCACATCGGCACCTGCTCCGGCGACGAGCGGCGCGTCCGCGGCGGCTGCCGTCGCCGGCTTCTCCCCCGCGGCGTTAGCCCCGGCACCACGTCCGGTCGTCCAGCCCACGGCCCCCGAGCGCTATTGGAGAGGGTCGAAAACAAGAAGCTGGGGGCGACGACGAAGCCGCGTCCCCGAGCTATCCGTCCTGTCACGGATAAACTCGTTCCGCGCTCGCGCACGGTCCCGCGCGCGGTGAAGCGCGTGGTCTGGCGTCGCGACGCCGGCCAGTGCGCCTACATGGCGTCCGGCGGACGGAGGTGCTCCGAGAAGACCTTCCTGGAGTTCCACCACGTCCAGGCCCATGCGCTCAAGGGACCGCCGACGGTGGAGAACATCGCGCTGCGCTGTCGGCGGCACAACCAATACGAAGCCGAGCTGACCTTCGGTCCTCGTCGTTCCGCGCGCGGAAACGCGCCCTTGCCTGGCCCCTGAACGCGCCGGGGCGTGTCGGGACCGTCTTTCGCCAGGTTGCTAGCGCATCCGCTTCGCGCGGAACTCGCCTCCGAGCTTCCAGGTCTGGCCATCGGGCAGCAGTGATTCGCCGATCCAATGAAACGAGTCGGGCGTGATCTCGGTGAACCTCCAACGAGTGGGCGTGCCGTCGGGGCGAGCGCCGACCTGGACGACATCCTTGCCGCTCCAACGGCCGATCTGCTCGTCACGTTGGCCCGTGACCGGATTGATCCACGTGATGCGCCAGCCCTGGATCGATGGGTCCCACACGCGGAGTGTCGTCCCGTACATGTCGAGGGTCTTGTCCGGGGCCCCCGTCCGCTCCGAGCGCCGTGGCATGATCCACACGTCCTGCACGGCGCGGCCTTCGAGCACCCACCCGGCGTGGACCTCGCCCTTGATGCCGCGCGCGGCGACGTCGACCCAGTAGTGGCGGACATCCAGCTCCCAGCTTCCGACCAGCCATCCGTATGCATCCGCCGACTCGGGGATTTCGGGCGAGCGGCCTGGAGCCGCCAGCGCGGCGTGAAAGTCCACTCTCTGCCCGGCTTCGATGGCCGCCATGGTTACAGTCCCTTCTTCAGCAGCGAGATCTGCCCGGCGTGGTACGTGTCGTGATGCAGGATGCCGAGCAGCTCGTACCAGTACGAGTGGCTCCGACCGGGTATGTTCTCGTGCAGCCGCGCCTCCGAGAGCTTCGATACCGCGTCGCGCAGGGACCGCTGCGTGGCCCGGAGGCCATCGAGCGCCGCGCGCCAGGCCCCCTCGCCGGTGTCGGTGAGCCGAGGCCAGTCGGCCTCGTCGGCGGCGGCCTGGCCGGTCACGCGCCGGCGCACCAGCTCGTCGGTCACGCGCACGTGGTCGACGATCTCCCAGATGCAGTGGGCGGCGCCGATCGGCCGCTTCGTGGCGCCGGCCGCGCTCACGCCGGCGAGCGCCTCCCTGACCGACGGCCCGTGCCATGCCTCGCCGTCGTGCACCTGCTCGAGTTGCTCGACGATCCTGGCGATCTCGTTCATGTGCCACCCCTCCCTATCCCCAATGTACGGAGAGGAGAGACCGCGCGCTTGAAGATTCTTGCGATCAGCGCGGCCCGACGATTGCGCCAGGAAGTGCGTTACTTACGAGTTCGGAGCACCTGTCGGCAGAATGCGCACGACGCTGGAGCGCTGGGGCGGCGAGTTGGGCCGCAGGGCCACCGCGGTTCCACTCACGCCATCGCCCGCGGGGCGACAGACAGGGGTCGCCGCGGCGGGAACGAGCTGGTCGAACTGAGCGCGGGCGTGGATCGGCCTGCCGATCAGGCCGATCCCGAGCAGTCCGGCCAGGATCAGATAAGTAGCCACCAGGTAATTCAGCAGACGCGGAAAGACAAATATCAGGATCCCGAACAGAATCGACAGCAGCGGACTCAGGTGTGCGGCGCCGATAACCATCGTTCCTCCTCGTCGGTGCTCAGTCTTGGGCACCAAGTCCATTATTCCGCCACCCGTTTGCCGACGGGCCGACCTTCGTGAGTTTTGTGTGCCGCCCCGCGTTTGATGATCAGTGACCGGCGGGAGGAAGCGGTGCGGCGGCGAGCGCGTCGATCTCCTTGAGGATCGCGGCGACCGTCGCCTCCGTGAGCCGCTCGCCTTTCTGCCACGTCGCCAGCGTCGGGTCGCCGAAGACGCCGGACGGCGAGTAGTGCCGGTCGGTCCGCCGAGGGTCCCGGGTCAGCGGGCCCGGCCGGACTCGCTCGCCGTCGGCGACGGCCCGGTCCATCCGCACCGCCGCCGGCTGTATGTAGAGGATCATCGACGTCTCCATCTCGTCGGCGTGGGTCCCCCACTTCTGCTGGCGCACCTCGTCCTTGGCCGCCTTCCCCGCCAGGAGCGGATCGGTGAAGCGCATCAGGATCCCCTCGCGGGCCAGCGCCGCCGCCGTCGCTTGCAGCGGCGGCAACGTCGAGACGCCGGTGTTGAGGACGTAGAACCGCCGCGGGCCGTAGTGCGCGATCGATCGGCAGATCTCGGCCACGACGTTCTTCTGCGTGTCCGACGACAGCGAGACCGTGCCCGGATACTCGACGAAGTTCGGGTAGTGGCCGTAGGTGAGCGTCGGCAGCAGCGCCACCGGGCGGGACGCCACGACGCGGGCCGCTTCGTACTCGGCCAGGATCAGGTCGTTGCCGAGCGGCAGGTGCGGGCCGTGCTCCTTCGCTCCGGCGCCGAGGGGAAGCACGACGACGCGGTCCGCCGTCAGGACGCGCTCTGCCTCCGTCCACGGGATGTCCCCCAGCCGCACGCCCGGAGAGGTGCCGCCAACGGCGGCGGCGCGTGCGGGAAGGAAGCGCTTGGGGAACTTGGCGACCACCGTGTACAGCGGGTCCACCATGTTGGCCACGCGGATGACCGCGACCTGCGAGACGAGCTGGTACACGTCGGCCTTGTCGAAGCCGTAGTCGGCCACCAGCCAGTCGATCAGCTCCACGAACGAGATGCGCAGCGCGTCGGACAGGGGCCGCGCGCTGCCCGCCACCATCAGGTACTGGGCGTCCTCGAAGCGCGGCCAGGCGATCGTCTTCTTCTTGAGGAGGCCGAAGCGGAAGGTGACGTCCATCGACGTCTCGAGGCCGGAGCCGCACACCTCGCCGTCGCCCATCAAGGCGTGGCCGTCGCCGAAATAGAAAAGTGCGCCCGGATGGAACACCGGGAGGTATACGGTCGTACCCTCTCGCACATCGGAGGCGTCCATGTTGCCTCCGAAGCGCCCCGGCCAGAGCCCGTCGAAGCTCATGTCACCCTCCGGCGCCACCGCCACGCGGCCGAGCATCGGCTGCAGGGGAACGGTGATGGATTTCATCGCGCTGCCCGGGAGGTCGACGGTGCCGGTCATCCGCTCGCGGTCGATCCGCCATACGTACCGCCCCCGGGGAAACATGTCGTTGAGCATGGCGGTCGAGCCGTCGGGGACGAGGGCGCCGAAGCGGCCGCCCTGCGTGGAGACGGCCGTGTCGCGGTTGGGCCGGATCTTGAGGATCTCGACGACGAGCGTGTCCCCCGGCTCCGCTCCGTCGATGGCGATCGGCCCCACCTCGCCCGGCCACTTCCCTCCCGCCTTCTCGTACCACTCCCCCCAGAGGCTCTCACTCTCGAGGACGTCCCCCGGCTTCACCGTTAGCACCGGAGGCCGCACGGCGAAGGTGGGATGGCCGACCGTGGGCTTGAGGTGGTGCGTCTCGGCGCTCGCCACCGAGGCGCCGAGCATCAGGCCGCAGAGCGCTCGAAGCATGGACGACTTCCCTTGAGGACCGGTTCGTGCCAGCATTGGTGTCTCTTGCTCCCTTCCCTGTTCTGCTCCGCGGATGGAGGACGCATTCATGAGTAAGGAAACGCGGGTCGAGACGACGTTCGGCAGCATCGAGGGCGCGGCCGAGTACCTGGGCCTGCTGCTCGAATCGGTGAACGAGGCGCGACAGGACCTGGAGGCGGAGACGGCGCTGGCCTCCGCCGCGGGAGCGGATCGTCGCCAGCAGGCCATCCAGCTCGCGACGTACAAGCTGTCCCAGCTCAGGCAGCACCTCGCGACCAGCCACCGGCTGTTGAACGACCTGCGCACGATCCGCCGGCTGCTGTTCGCCGAGAGGCAGTCCGCCGCCTTCGAGAGCGCGGCCGAGACGTCGCCGGGCCAGTTCGTGACGACGGCCGAGAAGCTGACGCCCGAAAACCCGCCGATCAGCTCGGAGGCGCGGCCGGGCGCGCGCCCGAGCGCAGCCGACCGGCGTCGAGCGCCAGGGCGAGGCCCACGGCCACCAGCGTGATCAGCCCCGCCCCCGCTCCCGCGCGCGTCTCGAGGAAGGGGACCCGGAGCAGGATCATCACCGCCAGCACGAGCGTGCCGATGAGCAGAGCCCACCACGCCCACGCGTCGCCGCGGCGGTAGGGTCCGATCGTGATCAGGAGGAAGAGCGCGGCGAAGCCGCCCGCGTAGGCGGCGGCGGTGCCGCGCCGCGCGCGCAACGCAGTGCCCAGCTCGGGCTGGCCGCCCGCCACGTGCGAGAGGCTCACGGGGCCGATCTGATCGTCCGCGGCACGGTACGCGACGTAGCACGACGCCATGCTCCCCAGCATCGTCAGGGCCCCCACGAGCGCAAGGATCACCCAGCTCGCCGTCCTCATGTCCGCCTCCTTATCAATGCTCTTCCGGCTCCTGGCCGAGGTGCGAGCGCACGCGCCACAGGTCGGGGAAGGCGCGCTTCGGCAGCGTGGAGCGCAGGTAGGCGACGCCCTCGCTGCCCCCCGTGCCCCGCTTGGCCCCGATCATACGCTCGACCATCTGGACGTGGTGCGCGCGCCAGAGGGCCAGGCACTCGTCCATCTCGATGAGCACCTCGCCGAGCGCGACGAGGTCGGCATGGGCCTCGGGCTCCTCGTAGATGCGGACGAGCGCCCGCAGCCGCCACTCCTCGGGCTGGCTCGCGCCGCCCGGCGGCGATCCCGGCGCCGGCTCCGGCGGGAAGCCCCGGCGGACGAGCAGGTCGTCGACCGCGTCGGAAAGAGAAGGCGCACGCAACCGCCGCTGCAGCCGATCGGCTTCCTCCGGCTCGCACACGAGCCGGCCGCAGACCGCCGGGTCCTTCAGCCCGAGCAGGAACTCCAGCTCGCGGAACTGCACCGACTGGAAGCCCGAAGCCGGGTTGAGGTGATAGCGGAAGCCGAGGAAGTCCTGGGGGCGCATCGTCTCCAGGATCCGCACCTGGCTGATGAGCAGGTGCTGCACCTCCACCACGCGGCGCAGCAGCCGCGTCGCCTCCCCGACCTGGCCCTCACCGAGGTGGGCGACGGCGCTGTCGACCTCGTGCAGCGCCAGCTTGAACCACAGCTCGTAGACCTGATGAATGATGATGAAGAGCTTCTCGTCGTGGTGCGGCGGCGAGGACAGGCCGTCCTGCAACGACAGCAGCTCCGGCACCTTCAGGTACTTCCCATAGGTGAGGGGCATTCAGCGGCCATCGTACCACCCCGGCTCCGCCGTCCGGTCCTCGGCTGTCCACGGCCGGGGCTATGGTGAGGCGGGCCGAGTGTGGCCGCATGCTAAACTGCCGGGTTTTGGAGGGAGGCCAGAGCGTTGGCCAAGGTATCCGCGCAGCGTAAGTCGGCGGCCGAGGGCAAGGGCCGGAAGCCGGCTCGCCCGCAGCTCGCGCTCTTCGACGAGGACGGCGGCAAGGTCGTCAAGATGCCGGCCCCGGCGGAGCCGCCCCCCGCACCCGCGGCCATTCCCGCGGCTCCGGAGCCTTCCGCCGCCCCGCTGCGTCCGCCGCGCGTCACCGCGGAATCGCTGGCCAAGAAGCAACGGGAGATCTCGGTCTCCGAGTTCTTCGTCAAGAACCGCCACCTCCTCGGCTTCGACAACCCCTCGAAGGCGCTCCTCACCACCATCAAGGAAGCCGTCGACAACTCGCTCGACGCTTGCGAGGAGGCCGGCATCCTCCCCGAGCTGCACATCGAGGTCCACGATCTCGCCCTGGAAGCCAAGCAACGGGACGCCGAGCTCACCAAGGGCGAGGGCCGCTTCGTCGTGGTCGTCCAGGACAACGGCCCCGGGATCGTCAAGGCCCAGGTGCCGAAGATCTTCGGCAAGCTGCTGTACGGCTCGAAGTTCCATCGACTGAAGCAGTCGTTGACTGCCGACCAGAGCGTACTCATCGAGCGGGACGGCAAGGTCGAAAGGCTGCCCATCGGGCAGCTCGTCGATGGCCTGCTCCCGGACGGCGAAGAGGTCAGGGACGTGAGCGCGCTCGGGATCTGCGCCCCGGCATTCGATCCATCCACCTGGCGCTACGGCTGGCGGGCCGTGTCCCACGTGATTCGACACCGGCGTGAGAACGAAATCGTCGAGGTGCGAACCGAAAGAGGCAAGCGCGTTCGCGTGACCGGCTGCCACAGCCTCTTCACCTACGACCCCGATCTGCGTCAGGTGAAGGCCGTGGCGGCGCGTTCCCTGCGGGCGGGCGACTACATCGTGGCTCCGCGGCGGCTCCCGGACCCGGCGCGTCTCGATCGCGTGAACCTCATTACGCACTTCAGTGCCGACGAGCTGGCCCCGCGCCAGGTGTTCGTGTACGGCGTTCCCGGGGCGTTGTTCGACGCGCTGGCCGCGGGCGCCACGACCGTGCATCAGAAGATCGGAAAGGACAAATCGAGACGCTTCTTCCGCGTAGCGGCGCGAGACGGCACGACGATCGACGTTCTCGACGATTCGTGGGCGCAATACCGTCGGAAGGGCTTCCTTCCTGCGCTGCTGGTGAAACGTCTCGGCCTCGAGGCAGAGTGCGCCGACGGTCTGTTGCGAACCTATCACCACGGCGCTGTCCGGGAGACTCCCGTGACCTGGGTCGTCAGCAGGGCTCTGATGCGCCTCCTTGGACTCTACGTGGCGGAGGGACACTGCGAGGCCCGCCAGGCCGGATTCACGTTCTCATCGCAAGAGATGAGCCTCGTCGAGGAGGTGGTCACCACCGCGCGGGCGCTGGGTTTGTCGACCACGGTCGAGAAACGCCCTCGCAATGCCATCCGGGTGAAGCTCTTCGGCGGCCTCACGTCCCTGTTGTTTCCCGCGTGGTGCGGGCGTGGCGCCAAGAACAAGAGAGTGCCGACGTTCGTGTACCGGGCCGACCGTGACCTGCGGCAACACTTTCTCGACGGCCTCTACCTCGGTGACGGCCACCGGGTGAAGACCCGCGAGGTCCTCATGTTCGGCTCCGCCAGTCGAGCGCTGGTCGACGACGTGGAGGTGCTCTGGCTGCTCCAGGGCGTGGTGCCATCCCGTAACGGGCCGTTTCGCCAACGTGGTCTGGGTCGCAACGCCTCCATCTCCTGGAGACTCGATGTCCACGGCTTCGACATTGGCGTTTCACACATCTACAAGCGACGCGACGTCCAGGAGCGCCAGAATCGTTACCGGCTCTTCCCGACCCGAAAGCTGGCGTTCGCAGTTGCGGGAGCGGGCGTGCGGGTTGCGGCGGAACCAGCGTCGATCGTGCGAGCGGCGGGGCTGGGAATGCGCCCCGCCGGAGCCGAGAAGTCCGTCGGCATCGTCATGGGAGCCGCCGTCGGAGCGACCTATGGTCTTCCGCAATTGTCGGCCTTGGCCAGTGGCAGGGTGACACGTCACCTCACGAATCACCTGGTCGATCGAGGATATCTCCTCGAGGTCGAGCCCGGAGGGTATGCCGCGACCCCCAAAGTCGAACATCTTCAGCACGAAGTCGCGGCGGTACGGTCCTTCTCTACTTCGGACCTGTGCCTGTTGCGCGTGAACCAGGTGCGGCGCGTGCGCGGCGCGCATCCGTTCGTCTACGACCTTTCCGTCCCCGGATGCGAGAACTTCGTCGCCGGCGAAGGCGCGATCGCCTGCCACAACTCACGTGGCCAGCAAGGCATCGGCATCTCGGCGGCGGCGATGTACGGACAGCTCACCACCGGCAAGCCGATCCGCGTGACCAGCCGCGTGGGCAAGCGCAAGGCGGCCCACGTCTTCGACATCCAGCTCGATACCCGCAAGAACGAGCCCGTGGTGACCCACGACGAGGCTCGGGACGAGTGGCACCAGGAGCACGGGACCCGGGTCGAGCTCGAGATCGTCGCCAACTGGCAACAGGGCAAGCGCTTCGTCAACCGCTACGTCGAGCACACGGCCCTGGCGAACCCGCACGCCACGATCCACTACACGCGGCCCGTCGGCGCGGCGCAGCGCACGAACGCCGACCGGCCGGGCAACGAGACGATGAGCTTCCC
>Ga0070699_100004935_pt1 | contig 11768 bp, 12 predicted proteins | sample KBSK1503metaG_FD_65473 | JGI IMG/M metagenome (GOLD analysis project Ga0070699, IMG submission 65473) | Corn, switchgrass and miscanthus rhizosphere microbial communities from Kellogg Biological Station, Michigan, USA - KBS K1-50-3 metaG | ecosystem: Host-associated > Plants > Roots >...
TTCCAGAAACAGCATTCACCTTTCCCACTGCAATCTTGACGGCATTTGGTTTCCAATAGCGGGATTGAAATGATATCCAGAGTGCCTCGCGCTGGTACATTGGAATAAATACACCGCCATGCTCAGCCCATGTACCTGGCACGCGTTCCTTGTACTCCTCTATTCGGCAGATGGGGAAAGTTCCCAAGCCAGGCGGCAACGGATATGTTCCGCCATCGTCAGGAATGCGTAATGTCCGTTGAAAGTTGAGCGCGAGGCCATCACCAAAGACCAGCGCGTCGCGTTTCACTTTAACTTGTAACATGATTAGCCTCGTTCAGATTTTCCGATGAGTTTCGGTCGCGTTGTGATGTATCACAGAAAACATTTTCCGTATCTCTAGATACTATACAACTTTTCTAGTCACCCCGCAATCGTACTTTTGGCGAAACTAAACCTAAACAAATTCCATGAAACCTGTTGCCGTAGTCTCGGTGATAGCCGCGTCAGGTTGTTTTCCATCAAGCGCCCAACGGCTGGCGTTACTGGCGCTGGAGCGGACGGGGGGAACCCCGTCCGAGCGGGAAAAGGCGGCGCGTAGAAAACTGCTTGGGATGGCGCAGATTGGGCGAGTGAGCTTCGAGCGAACATCGCCCAGCCCAAGCGCATGAGCGCTGGGCATCCCCAGCGTCCAGTGCATGCTTTGTTGGCTGGTGTTTTTGGAATGAATTCATCTCATGTGGGTGGCTGTTGTTCATAATCGGCAACAAAGGCCCATTCCAGTTCAATACTTTTGTCGACAATTTCATTAATATATTCTTCAAACATCACGGTTTCTTGATCAGACACTTTCTCATGTGGGGAATCCCATTTTCTCAAGACTTCAGACAATTCATCGTTAGATTTGAGAGTCTCACTCAATTCATCAACAGTTTTTCGTAAATCCGCTACTGTTATGGAATGATTTATTTCCCGCTTAAGCATACCTTGTTCAAATAGGACTTCTATAACTTCTTCAAATTCTATTGGGCTGGGAAAATGACCCACGAGCCCGACAGGGTTTCGAACAAGAACCAGACCACCTGATAATGGACAAGGAATTCTTAAGTCTTCATAATTATGGAAAAAAAAGAATACTATCTGATTTGGCAGAAACGCCTTCAATCAATGGGAGTTCAACATCGTCGCCATGAATTACTCCCAATTCTACGAGAAACAATTCATTTTCGATGCATTCATATTTGCAGAAATAGCCACGATAACAAGCAGTTACAACGCCCATCATTTCTGATAATATGCCAAAGTCCATTGGCGTAAATAGCCCAGTTCCTTTTAGACCGGCAAGAGTAAATTCCTGACCTTTGTATAAAACTACATCTGGAATTTGCTTTGTCATGGCTCACCCATCAAAACTAATGGTCATAAACAAGCCAGCTAACTATGTCTTAAGCAGACCCATTCTGCTTAAGACTCCAAATTGGGGTGTTATACAGAATGGGTCTGTATAATTGCTTATGGGCGGAATTAATTATTCCTTCATCCTCACATAAAGAGCATTTGACCCATCGCCCTCCTGGGTTTTCAATTCGAAGCGGTCTTTGAGGTTGGCGATCATACGCGAGAGTTGTTTGTGTCCGTAGGTGCGCGGATCAAAGCCAGGGTCGAGTTGATAGAGCGCGTTTCCCATCCCGGCCAGCGGCGCCCAGCCGTCCTGTCCAACAGCCATTTCGAAGGCCTGAATTAAGTTCGGCATGGGGTCCAGTTCTTCTTTTTCATCTTTTTTCTTTCCCCCCTTGCTTGTTGGCGTGCGCTTTTGCTGTGCGGCTTTCGTTTCTGCCACCAGATTTTCAGTGTACACGAACAGATCGCAGGCATTGACGAAGGGTTTTGGCGTCTTCTTCTCGCCGATACCCATCACGAAAACGCCTGTCTCACGAATCCGCGTGGCAAGGCGCGTATAGTCGCTGTCGGAGGAGACCAGGCAGAATCCATCCACTACACCTTCATGCAGGATGTCCATGGCGTCGATGATCATGGCGCTGTCGGTGGCGTTCTTCCCGATCGTGTAGCGGAATTGTTGGATCGGCTGGAAGGCGTGATAGTTCAGTGTTTCCTTCCATGAATTCATGTGGTTCGTCGTCCAATCGCCATAAATGCGACGGACGGTCACCTGTCCGTGGCGACCTGCTTCCACCAGCATTTGAGGCAGCAGGGACGATTGCGCATTATCGCCGTCTATGAGGATGGCGATCTTTTGTCGGAGTACAGATAGGTTTTCGTTAGCCATGTTGACGATTATATTATGGATTGCCTGGAACGGGCGTGTATAGTCCGTTCGGGTTTGGCGCCAACAGACCGATATCCTCGCAGGAGGCAGACCCCACGCGCTGGAACAATCCGCCATCGCCACTCACTTCGATCTGAATAGGTGTCTCCTGTTGGTAGGTGCTGTCCACTGTTAATTTTATGGTCACCTGAAAAGCCACAGGAATGGATGTTATTTCAATCGTCTTGTCGGGGTGTTCGCGGCCTTCATCCAATGCAAAGAGCGTTGCCTTCAGGTTGGTCAGTTGCACACCACCTGTGTTCTTCAGCGTGATAAAGGCATTGGTCACTTCACCCATGCCGTGTGTGACGTCAATGCTCGTGTTGCAGCCTAATACCTCCACTGAAATGGATGGCCCACTGGGAAGATTTGTCAGAGATGGAGTGTCGGAAATAAAAACGAAAGGCGTGTTTGTGGGCAGTGGAGTGAATGTGTTGGTCGCGAGGGAAATGTTGGGAGTTGCAGATGGGACTCCGATCACGACTGGAGTAGCGGTAAATATGGGCGGTGTGGGTGTTGCTGGAAGAAATGGTGTCGGTGGGTTGCCGGGGAACGGTTGAATTACCCAGCCGTTGCACGAAGTTAGTAAAACTGCCATTAGGATCATGGGAATTATTTTCTTCATTTTTTCTCCTCTGAATTTATTTTATCCCTCTTAATTCAAAAGAGTAAAGCCCCCACTATGTCACCTGGAACAAGGGTAATCTATGATTGAAGAGTTTTGGTTCATGTTGTAAATCCTGAAACGGATTTACAACTGCCTGCTACGATTCCAACTCTCTAATTGCCCCTGATGATTTCGTGTAGTAACCGTAGCCAGTTGTAGGCGTTGCAGCAACGCCTACGCGACGTGCACCGAAAATAACCATATCTGCCGTTTGACTCATACGTTTGCGAGTTTGGCTCTGAGTTGCTCCCAGTTTGGCTCAACAAGAATGCTGCCATCTGGAAAGACAATGGTTGGGACACTTTGATAGCCGCGGTTGATATTCATGACGAAGTCTGTGGCTTCGGCGTTTCCCTCAAGGCCCACGCGCAGGAAGGGAACATCGTTGGCCTCGAAGAAAGCCTTGGCGCGATTGCAATCCGGGCAATATTCGGTGGTGTATATTACAATTTGGGTTGGGGTATTGGTATAGAGGTCCATAGTTTGCAATTTTATTAGGATTGACGGGTGCTCGACAACGCTACGGGTATGGAGTAACATATTCTAATATTTACCGTCTTGTAGTTGATTGAAAAAAGAACAGGTAATGGTCATTTTCCATCATTTTACACCTAAAGTATATCAACCTTTTTCACAATCAACTTTATTATTCGAAATGAGATAGTGATGACAAATCTTAAACGTGCATTTTTCTGGGCGGCGATCTATATGGGCATCGTTTTTGTGCTGGGCCAGGCCGATTATACCGGCAGACCCATCATCAACTTTGCGTCGTATTTTTATCTGAGCGTTCTGATCGCCGTTCCAGTTACTTTATTTTTCCCGTCAATTTCGCGTGTACCTTCCTTTATTCCTTTATTAGCCTGGGCGGGCTTCTATTTGGTATTACTGCAAATTATCGACCGAGATCTTTCGGCTGACCCAAGTGAATTTGCTGTGATCATTTTGGAATTTGTTCTGCTGGAGGCTGGCGTTTGGTTCGCGCATCAACTGGCTATGCAAATTGGCCATGCTGAGTCGATCATGGATGCCCTGGCGCTGAGCGCTTTTCCCAACCGGGCACACAACATCGAAGAGGAGAGTCAGCGCATCAAGATTGAGTTGACACGCAGCCGACGTTACCACCGCCCACTCGGACTGGTGGTCATTGAATCAGAGTCCGAAGATCAGAAAATAACACGCGAAATGTTGAAAAGTATTCAACAGGATTTGCTCAACCGCTTTACCTCTGCGCGGGTTGGTCAGATCATTAATGACCGTATTCGTCAGACCGATCTGGTGCTGAGAGATCATAGAGGCCGCTTTGTGGTTTTGTGTCCTGAAACTGATCTCGATAATACTATTTTGCTCGCCAAACGAATTGCTCAGGCGGTAAAAGAGAGAACCAACCTGAATGTCCTGTGGGGTGTGGCTGCCTTTCCGGAGGAGGCCCTCACCTTCGACGATCTTTTGCAAAAGGCATCCGAACGTCTCCATCAGACTGAGGCTGGGAATCCGCAAGTGCCAGTGTTCGAGTCAATTAATCAAGGTTCTGAATCATGAGTGTTTTGGAAATGATCTCCTCCCACGAAGAAGATTGGATCAAAAAATTCGATCCGCAAAAGCGCATTTTCAAAGGCGTCGCTTATTTCCTGATCAAACGGGTCATGGATTTAGTTTTGGTTCTGATCACCATGCCACTCTGGCTGCCATTGAATGCGGTGATCGCTGTAATCATTCGAATTACATCCCCCGGCGCGCCAGTGCTTTTCACACAAATGCGTACAGGAAAAGGTGGCCGTCGGTTTTACATGTACAAGTTTCGAACGATGGTGCCAAACGCAGAAGAATTGAAATCTGAATACGCACATCTGAATGAGCTGAAGTGGCCCGATTTTAAGATCACAAATGATCCACGAATCACTCCAATCGGACGTTTTTTGCGCAAAACCAGTTTGGACGAATTGCCACAATTGTTTAATGTGTTGCGCGGAGAAATGAGTCTGGTTGGCCCGCGGCCTACGTCATTCGGTCCGGAAACTTATAAACTTTGGCACACGCATCGGCTGGACGTAATACCAGGCCTTACAGGTCTCTGGCAGATCCTTGGCCGTGCTCAACTTGAATTTGATGATCGTCTTCGGCTTGATATTGCATATATTGAGCGTGCCAGCATTTGGCTGGATATTAATATCCTGGCACGAACAGTTCTGGCGGTTTTTGAAAGCCGGGGAGCTCACTAGGTCTTAAAATGATTTCATCCATAATAGAAGCAAACAACAAACTTTCTTTGAGAGCAGATAAAAATTGTTGTAATACATTAATAGTTGATCTTTCAAAAAACTTTGGAGGCGCAACGACTCGCGTCTTGAACTTGATGCAGAATATGGATCATGACCGTATTGCATTAGCAGCGCTGGAAAACAGCCCGGTTGCCATTGAAGCAGAACGCGCTGGCTTGCGCGTTTTTGTTGTCGGCAAAAATAAAGGTAGTCTGCAGATCCTTAAAAGCCTCATTTCAGTGATTCGTGAGGGCGGGTTTCAGGTTCTGGATGCGCAGAATCCGCAAGCAAAGTTCTGGGGAAGCATTGCCGCAAAATTAACTGGTGTGGCACTGGTCTCTACGCTAAACAGCTGGTACGGCAGTGAGCATGGCGAAAAAAGCCTGAAGGGTCGCCTGTATACGATGCTTGAGCTGGGCACAAATTTTGCTTTGGACCGTTACGTGGTGGTGTCCAGATCCATTTATGAGGCCCTCGTCAGGCATGGGATTCAGTCTGATAAGATCGATCTGATCCACAATGCGGTGGAAATACAGCGTAGCCAAAACGTAGGGATTGGCAGGGATTTGATTCGAACATTGAATTTGCCATCTGAAGCGATCGTATTGGTAGCGGCTGGCCGGTTAACCTGGGCGAAAGGATACGAGGATCTTATAAGCGCTTTGAAACTTGTGGTTGAGAAAGATAAAAGAGTTTATTGTCTGATCGCTGGCGAAGGGGAGCTTCGTCAAAAACTTGAGACACAAATTGAAAGCGTGGGCCTGACCAAGCATATCTTCCTGCTGGGACATTTGCCTCGCGTGGAAGTTTTATCTTTGATTGAAGCAGGCGATATTTTTGTAATGCCGTCCAGGTCGGAGGGTACGCCAATTGCATTGCTTGAAGCCGCGGCCCTCAGAAAACCTATTCTCTCCACGTCTGTTGGTGGTATCCCTGAATTATTAAAAGATGGGCAGGAATGTCTGCTGATTCCGTCGCCCAATCTGCCTGAATTGGTCAATGGGATTCGAAAGCTGATCCTTGATAAGGGCTTGGCTGAACAATTGGCCAAAAATGCTCACCGTCGGGTCTTGCAGGATTTTACTTTGAATGCTCAGGCCCTTGCAACAATTCAGTCTTATAATAGAGCCTGGAAGTCTAGAAACGGACGACTGTGGAGAACGACATTATATTAGCTTGTTGTTTTATTGGAATTAGTCTCCGTTGTGGTAAGTACTCCACTTGTGATTTGATCGAGAGAGGTTGTTATGGAAATTAACATTTACTTGCGTGCGCTTCAACGCGGCTGGTGGATAATTGTTCTGGTGATGCTGGCTGCAATGAATTTCTCATTGTTGATATCGTATTTAACTCCACCAGTTTACGAAACTTCATCGCGGTTTGTTGTGAGTCCTAATGCTGCCGTTTATTCAAATTCATGGGATATTGTTTCCAGTCTGGATACACTTGACCGGCGCTCCATCATTAATACTTATAAGGAATTGCTGGCCAGCCCATCCGTATATGGAACGAATCCTGAAATCCAGAAAATGAATCCTGAGGAATTGACATCCCAATATCAGATCGTGGCGGTGGTGGTTCCTGATACGAATATTCTCAAACTTAATGTTGAGGGTCCTGATCCCAATACCGTTGTTCTGATCGCGCAAGCGATCGGGCACGAGGCGCTCGATTACATCAACAAACTTTACCCCGTTTATAACTTCAGCGTTCTTGATCAGCCTGAAGTACCCACCGAACCTATTCGTCCTGAACCGGTAAAAAATGCAGGTCTCGCCCTTGTGGTGGGTGCCATTTTAGGTACCGGACTAGCGTTCTCGCGGGAGCAACTGCAATATTCATTTGAACGGCTGCGAGAGCGTTCGGTGATAGATCCCGTATCGTCTGCATATAATCGGACCTTTTTTGAGAGAAGGCTGCGTGAGGAGGTCACCCAAAACCCCGACGTGAGTCTTTCCCTGGGTATTATCAATTTCAGAGGAATTGAAGAAAGCATCGACGTATTCCCACAAGGCGCAATTGACCGTGCCATATATCGTGTTACCCAAACCTTGAAAAACGAATTGCGTGGCCGTGATATTGTGGGCAGGTGGGATCGCGCCCAACTCTCCGTATTGCTCCCATATGCGCCCAGCTCGGCCATTGAAAGCACCTTCAAGCGCATCCAGAAGTTACTGGAAGAGCCCATCCAACTCAGTGAAAGCGGAGACATGGTAATTCGACCAGATCCTAGTATCGGTGTGGTTTCTCGTGATCAATTTGAATCTAGTGCTGCGATGATCAAGCGTGCAAAAACGGCTATTGAACAGGCATCCTCCTTTGGAGCACCAACAGTTGTCTTTCTTTCCACTCCTTTCATCCTTGATGAAAAAATTGAGACCGCATAATTATCAAAAAATTTCCATTCTGTCATTATTATGATCGGAATGATACAAATCTACAGTAAAAGGCCTTTATGAAAATGAGAAAACTTATTCCTGTGATCATACTATTTGCGCTGCTGTTGCCTCAGGGGGGCGTCACTCCTGCACACGCAGATGGGGATCCTGGCAAATCCATCAGCGCACAGGAGGTTCAACTTGCGAATATATTTTCGTTTGAACAACTTGGATATTCAGAAAAACTATTGATTGGTCCATTCGACGCCACCACTCTGTTTTTCAGCCTCCCTGCCAACATGAAACTTGCATCCGGAAGCTCGGTATTGCTGAAATACGGTCTGGCCTGGAGTGGCGGATCAGAGGCCACATCCATCGCCGGGGTGGGCGGGACACTGCTGGTCTATTTTAATGATGAATTGATTGACACAATTATTCTGAACAGTGATAGCCCACCGGAAAAAGAAATCGTTATCCCCGATGAGGCCCTGAACACCGTGGAACCAGATGGTCGTAACCGCCTGAGACTCTATCTTAATGCCGATGTTAATTGTAGATACGATAATGTTCACACTACACTGCTGGTCAGCAAGAATTCTCAAGTCAACCTTCAATATACAGAGGTCGCTCCTGTGGCAGATCTAGCGCTGCTGCCGCGTCCTATCTATCAACCTGATTCAATTGTGCCTAATTCAGCGCTTGTGGTAATTCCGGATGCCCCCGAGGCTTTTGAGTTGCAAGCTGCATTAACCGCAATGGCAGGTCTGGGGTCCATTACAAACGGCGACCTGCTTGTGGGCATGGTAACCGCCAGTCAGTTGAACGAGGAAATGGTCGCATCCAAACATTTGATATTTGTTGGTCTGGCTAAAAATTTCCCCAGCTTACAAGTTGCGAATTTGCCCATCGCTGTTTCAGGCAATGGATTGGCTTTGGGCCAGGGTCATGATGAAGATGGAGTTGTGCAGATCGGAATATCACCATGGAGTCAATCAAATGTTGTTTTGTTCGTTGGAGGTAATTCAGAGGATGCAGTCATAAAAGCCAGCCAGGCATTCAGCACTGGGAAAATTATTGCCATTGAAAAACCAGACGTATCATTGATCGCGACCGTAAATCCATCCAATCAAGATTCGGTTATTTCGGAGGATAAAACATTTAAAGATTTGGGCTATGAATCACAGACCATGGGGTTGTTCGGAGAGACCTATCTCTCCTACACATTCTACACTTCGCCTGAGCAGGCATCTTCCGAAGGCGCCTATATTGATCTGGTCATAAGCCATTCTGATCTGATAAATTATGAGGGCACTGGCTTAACTGCAAGATTGAATAATGAAGTGGTCGGTGGACTGCAACTTTCCAAGGAAACGCCTGCGACTCTGCAGATCAAATTGACGCCCGGTGTTATTCGAAGAGGTGTCAATCGTCTGGAGATCATCTCGGATATCGTCCCATTCTTCACATGCTATTCAACCGATCTCTCCAGTACCTGGATCACCATCAGCGAAACATCCACGATCCATTTGCCCATCTCTGATCAAAAATTGAATATAGGCGACAGTGTTAATCTGCGCGATTTCCCGTATATGTTTCTCGGCAGCAGAAATTTAAGTGACCTGGCCTTTGTCCTGGCTCCCAATGACCCTATCTCATGGGACTACGCCGCGCGTGTCGCCTACTATATCGGCGCGAAGGGAGGCGTTCCTCTGGTGGATCTGTATGCAACCTATGCAGATAACATTCCGGATGAGATATTGCAGAAATATAATTTGCTTACATTTGGGCAGGCAAGTAAATTGCCTTTTATTTCAAAAATAAATGACCTTCTGCCTGCGCCTTTCAAGTCCGGAAGTGATGAGGCAGTTCAACCTTCCATGCAGGTTAATTATAGTTTGTTGCCCGATAGCAGCGTTGGTTACCTGCAGCTGTTGCCATCACCATGGAATTCTGACCGCGTAATTTTGGCGGTACTGGGCAATAATCTGGATGGGATACCAATGGCAGGCACCACCCTGATGCAGGATGACCTGGTTGCACGTTTGGCTGGCAACTTTGCTGTTTTATACGCAGATCAGGTGGTGACCACTGATACACGCCTGGGCATCAGCAAGGAGAGCATTGTAGGTCAATTGCCAGTTGCTGTGACGGTAACCCCAGCTCCCGCAGTGACTGTAACTCCAACCACGGCCGTGAAAATTGAGTCGAGGCCATTCTGGATACTGCCTGTATTTGGCGTGGTAACAGTTGCGATCGCAGGTTTTCTTATATTGATGTTGCGAAAAGAATTGGGCAGCAGGATGCCGCGCGGCGATACCAAGCCACGCGAAGAGGATGCCGCCAGTACATCTGGTAAGGAATCGTAATTGACTTTTTTAACGCTTATGCTGGCAGTTCTGTTCTGGCTATCCGTATTTTTCATAATTTACACCTATATCGGGTACCCAATATTAATCGCTCTGATCGCAAAACTGATACCCTTTCAGGGCAGAGCTTCAGGCACCTTGGATCCATCTGTAACTCTTCTTATTACCGCCTACAATGAAGAGGCGGTAATCGAGAAAAAAATTGAGAATTCGCTGAGGCTTAACTATCCATGCGATAAACTGCAGATCATAGTGGCGGCAGATGGCTCTTCAGATCGTACTCCCGAAATTGTGGGAAAGTTCCATGAACGTGGCGTGGAGTTAACCTATATTTCCCGCCGTAACGGAAAGTTGGCGGCCATCAATCGGGCCATGGCTCAAGCCCGCGGGGATATAGTCATATTTTCGGATGCCAATAATATGTATGATCCGGACACAGTTCGAAAACTGATCACTCCATTTTCTGACCCCACCGTCGGCGCTTCCACCGGTGCGAAACTCATCATCCAGGATGGAAGCGATTTAAGCAGCGCAGAAGGAATCTATTGGAAGTACGAATCGTGGATCAAAACCAATGAGACCGTTCTTGGCACATGCACAAGTTCCGTGGGCGAAATTTTAGCCATCCGGCATGAACTTTATAATCCTCCACCCAGCCACATAATCAATGACGATTATTACATTGTTCTTGATTTGATCAAACGCGGCTTCCGAGTCTTCTATGTTCCAGAGGCGCGATCGTTTGAATATATCTCCGCCACTGTCCGTGATGAAATGGTACGCCGCACACGGATGAACACAGGGAAATATCAGGCCATTTTTATGTCCTATGGATTATTACCCTTCAACCGTCCTGTGCTGTTGTGGCAGATCATCTCTCATAAATATTTCCGTGCTTTCCTGCCATTTGGTTTTATTGGCGCGCTGCTGACGAATATTTTTCTCGTTTTAATACAAAGAGATACTTCAACGTCGTTACTGCGGATGTCAGCGCCTTATGCATGGACTTTCCTCTCCATGCAGTTATTTTTTTACCTGCTGGCTGTGCTGGGAAATTTTGTGAAGTTTCAGGGTCTGCTCGGTAAATTGATTTATTTGCCCACTTATCTTGTCAACTCCAACATTGCGATTTTGCGCGGTTTTTATGGATATATCAGTGGCAAGCAGACAAATATATGGGAACGTGTTCGCCGCGGTAATGTTTGAAGAATAAGTTTCTGCAATGGCAATCCTGCAAAACCGCCGCCCTAAAAGATCAGAATCCGTTTTGCTGCTTTTCCACAAATTGGGGGTTTTTGATCTGGCACGCAAGTTAACTCCAAACCTGTTAACAGTTTTAAATTACCATCGCATAGAAGATCCATTTCCTGACGGATTCGATACTTTTCGTCCGAATGTTAGCGCCACGTCTTCAGATTTTGCGGCTCAAATGGATTATGTTTCCCAAAAATATAATGTTATCTCTGGTACAGAGCTTGCAGCTTTTATAAAGGGCCGGCACCAACTGCCCGCTCACGCCACCATCATCACCTTCGATGATGGCTATTACGATAATTACACCAATGCCTATCCTATTCTAAAAGCTCGCGATCTTCCAGCCATTATTTTCCTGGCTACTGGTTTTATAGGAACGCGCAAACCCTTTTTCTGGGATCTTATCACTTATTGTTTCTTTCATACACAAAAAGAACAGGCGCACTTTCCTCTTCTTGGCGCGCAAAGCTGGGAACATGGATCTACACGTGAGACTGTGACGCAGCACCTGATAGAAGCACTTAAGAAAATATCAGA
>Ga0070699_100004937_pt1 | contig 11763 bp, 7 predicted proteins | sample KBSK1503metaG_FD_65473 | JGI IMG/M metagenome (GOLD analysis project Ga0070699, IMG submission 65473) | Corn, switchgrass and miscanthus rhizosphere microbial communities from Kellogg Biological Station, Michigan, USA - KBS K1-50-3 metaG | ecosystem: Host-associated > Plants > Roots >...
CCGGAATCCGATTTCTTCTCCTCATCAATGGCGGCTGCCAGAAGTTCCAGTAGCTTTTCCGCACCCTGACCCGGTATGGGCCGCCATTCGAGTGTGAACTGACATTCGCCGGCAATCACATTCTTTGCCGTGCCTCCCTTAATGAGGCCAATATTCAGGGTCGTGAAGGGCGGATCAAAGGCTTTGTGTGTATCGCTTCGAAGTTGATCTGCGATTGTTTCGATCCGGGTAACCAGACGGGCCGCTCCAGTCACCGCTGAAGATCCCAGGGCAGGATAAGCACTGTGGGCTTCGCGGCCCTTCACTATTATTTCTGCCAGGCAGTAGCCCTTACCGGCGCGCATGGGCCGAAGCGATGTGGGCTCTCCCACGATTGCGTAACGAGGCTGAATCCTGCGGTCTTTTGCGAGTTGCTTTGCGCCGATCAATCCAATTTCTTCGTCCGCGGTAAAAATAAGGGCCAGGGGTTTGGTCAGCTTACCTAAATCAATCGCATCGATGGCGGATAGCGCTGCCGCAATGAACGCTTTGGTGTCACAGGCGCCACGCCCGTAAAGTTTTCCTTCCTTTTCTGTGAGACGAAGCGCGGCGGTCCAATTTGAATCGTAGGGAACAGTATCGGTGTGACCTACCAGGGCCAGCTCCACCGAGGTTCTGTCGGAGAACTGAGTGCCTGCAAGCGCGACCAGATTTACTTTTTCAACACCTTTGTCATCCGTGTAAGGAAATCGTCTGACTTGTAAGCCGATGGCCTCACAGCGATTCGCAAGGTAGTCAACAATCTCCACATTCGATCGTGATGAGACTGAATCGATTGATACTAATTCGGCGAGTGTTTCTTGAGCAGTCATACCATTCATTCGAGAAGAGCGGGGGAGGGTTTCGATAGGACCTATAAGACCTATAAGACCTATAAGACCTATAAGACCTCTAGTAACCCTGGACTTAGCCCCAAAGTTTCTTCTGCAACCTCTTGAACCTCTCAACAATCTCTTCCTGCTGCGCGTGCCGGCCATCCTCAACAATCCGCTTTCCGCCGACCACAACGTCCTTTACCGCCGCTTTTGACTGCGAGAAAACTATGGCTGATAGCAGATCTGCTTCGGAAGCGCCGGCGATTGAAGGGTCGTTGAGATCAACCGTGAAGAAGTCTGCCGGAGATCCGGATTCAAGAGTTCCGCCGCGTGCCTGAATGCTCTCAGCGCCGCTGACGGTCGCGCTGGCAAAGAGGCGCGCCGCAATTGCCGACAGCCCGTTGTCCTCAGTCGAAGCCAGAACCGCGCGTTCCATCTTCTGAAGTCTCAAGTGGTACTCCAGTTCACGAGCATCCTCCAGCAAGTCAATCTCAACCTGACTGTCAGTTCCCAGTGCCACCCGCAGGCCCTGTTTGAAAAAACTATTGGCCGGAATAATCCCGTCTCCAAGGTTTCGCTCGGTGGTCGGGCAAGCGCAGATCAGCGCGCGTGCGGCGGCTAGCATGCCTATGGCTTTGGGTGTTACATGGATCATGTGAACTCCGGTGAAGCGTTCGCTAAGCAAACCCTCTGTGACCAGCAACGCGACCGGTGATCTGCCGTACTCCTCAATGCATGCGGAAACTTCAGCCTCTTGCTCCGCCACGTGCATGTGAACGGGAAGCTTTCGCACTTCAGCAAACTGGACGACTTCTCTTAAATAGTTGAGTGGGACCGCTCGTACGCTGTGCGGCGCAACTCCAACCCACGCCATTCCCAGGGAACCGGAGAGATCGTTCACGAGTTTTTCAACATTCTTCAAATAGACTTCACTGTTTTCTTCAATGAAGCGAAGCTGTTGGGGATTGGGTTCAGTTTCGTAACCGGAACGCGCATAAGCCACTCTCAGCAGTGCTATCCGCAAGCCAACGTCCCCGGCTGCGCGAACCACTTCTTTGGCGAGCAGGTTTGGATCTTCGTAAGGAGTGCCGTCTGGCCCGTGATGTAAATAGTGAAATTCGCCCACGCTGGTGATCCCGCTAAGGGCCATTTCGAGGAAGGCCATCCTTGAAGCATCGTAGATGTCTTCCGGTGTTAGGCGCGAAGCCGCGCTATACATCATCTCGCGCCAGGTCCAGAAACTATCCTTAATATTTGGTGTGCGATATTCCGTGCGCCCGCGAATCACGCGCTGGAAGGCGTGTGAATGGGCATTGACCAGGCCGGGCAGGAGCGCCCGGTTCTTGAGCCGAACTATGTTCGGCATGCTGAGGCCAGTCGTGTTTGGAAGGCTAACAATCAGCCCTGCTGCGTCGCAAACCAGTGCAACCTGACGAACGAACTCACTTTGTTCGTAGACAAGTTCAGGACAGAAAATGAAGGATTCTTCGTTCAAACTACCCATTCTCGATAGATCTACGCTGCCAGGGTGAGTCTGTTCACAGTTTGTAAATTCAGATGACGGCTAATAGTAAACGTCAGCACAGCGGATTGCGAATCGGAGGGGTGCTCGTGTTTAGGTACTGGTAGGATAGTCGACGTTGGAGAGACGCTCGACCAGGTCATCCAAATCTTTCGGCGCTACGATGACGCGTGGAGCCGCTGCGTCAGGAGTGGTGGGTGCGTGTGGTTCGTTGACGATATAACAGATGTCCGGCAGCCCCAGAAAAGGATCAATCGCCCTTAAGGTTACTGCGCCCTTGCTCAATCTGTCAGAGATCGCGTTTTGGGGCTTCATCGTAATCAGTCGTCCAAGGAGTTTGCGATCGCCCGCTAATTCCACGGCCACTAGATCGATCGGATAATCAGCCGGCGCCGACATTTGGTGTTTGCTCAACTCCTCGACCAGGCGGGCACAGTCCGTTACGGTCGTCACCAGCGCTGCATGTCGCGTTGATCGAGTCCATGCTTGTGTGATGGATCCCTGGTCAACCGCAAGCACAAGAATGTTTCGTCGAATTGGTTGGACAGTAAGCTTCCGCAACGCTTCAAAAACCCACTGCTCCGGGCGAGCCCGGTCCTCGTGTATGGATGCTAACAACCTTTCAGCCATTCTTGGCATGTCCAGCTCAACCGCTGCTGCTACTCTCAACCACGCCGGAATCCGATCCTCGATCAGCGCCCGCAGTAACAGGTTGGTCCAGGCACTGACCGTTATGGTTGAAAAATCCAGTGCCACTTCATGACCCGCTCCGGTCTTCTTGAGTGAGGTGAAGACATCTTCATACCGGGCATCGAACTTATCCGTACCGTCATGAAAGCGTTTGCTGAATCGGTCTTTTACGTAGTTCCAGCCCGACTCTGTAATTCTATCTGACTCTTCCTTGCTAACCGGCGGTCGACCCAGCAACTCAGCTGAAAGCGTCAAAACTTGATCAAACGGATCCTCGTAAGCGAATCCGGGACCGCCAGGCAGCGAATTCAGAAGCGCCGTCAGTTTTCGCAAGTCTTCGTCGGTCGTCGCTTTCAATTGCAGAAGCTGAGAAATCTGAGTCAAAGCCGCAGAAAACCGAGCTTCCGGACTCAGCAAAGACACGGACACTTCCGGTGCAAAAAAAGCAGCGCTAACCAGCGCTGCCTTTAGATTCGGTTTATATTCGTCGAGGGCAGTTGCAAATTCTAATACAGCGTCACTATCAGCATCCATGTTGCCGTAGGCGTTACCGTCTGCACTAAGCCGATCGAGTCGTTCCAACGCTGGTAAAACCTTTTCCTTCCACTCGGAAGGTCGCGGAATAATCGCGGCTTCGGCCATCGTCTTCAGATCTTCAGCCACACCCACTTGATTGAGACCAGCCATCGTTTCTCTAATGTACGCGATTTGATCTCCCACCTCTTCAATGATGTTACCAACTTCTCGTGGCTGAAGTGAGCGGCCGCTCATATCGTAAAGCCAGCGATATTGGGGCTTTTCCTTCTTCTTTTTGGATTTGTCTGGCTTCCGTATCAGCAATCGCAGGGCGGCAGTCTTAGGAATCTCGAGCAGGATGAAATCCGGCGGCTTAATCTGCCGCGGAGAGCGCTCAATCTCGCTAATCAACTCTTGAGGTTTACAGAGAAAGCTCAGAAGCTCCTCGACTTTGCCAAAAAGGAATTCAAAGTCCTTACCGCTGATACGTGGGTGGTCACCGGCCGGCTTTCCATTAGAAGCCGCATCCTCAGCTGGGGGTGCTGACGCGTCAGCCGCTGCTGATGGATCGAGTGCAGGAGGTTCCTTACCGGGTCCACCAGGCAGCTCAGCAATGGCCGCTTCCTTGGGTGGCTGAGGATCCTCAAGGGCACTGCGAGATTCGATGTAAGCAGAAAACTTTTCCTTATCAAGCGCCAAGCCAGGTTTCTGGTCTTCGGGACCGGTCCCGAACTCCTTAAAGCCAGGTATCCGCGGTTCATCCGCGCCGGCGTCTTCCCAAAGCCGGGAAACATAATAGAGAGCGTCATAGACCACTTGGCGGTAGTAAGGGTTACCGCTAATCCGCGCTTGCACATCATCACCATCGAGCAACCATTCGATGGCTACCTGCATGAGAATTTCGAACCGCGAGCGAGGGGAAGTGAAAGAATCCGCCATCGAAAACGATAGTTTGCCGGTGAGGTTGTCGATCTGCCGGCGCAGATCAATCGGGTGCATTCGGGCTCGATATAACAACACGTAAGCAATTTTCTCGAGCTCGGGATTCACCACGCTGGGTTGAGCCGGCGCCGGCGAAAGCTGCTGAGCAGGAATCGGCTTATCCGAGACCACTTCGATAACCTTCCTGACAAACTCACGCAGCTCTTCGGGTTGGTACAAAACCAGCAGGTGATCGGAAAAGTAAGTGTACTCGCGAGCATAGGCGAATTGGCTGGCTTGGCGATTCAGGTAGGCTAAGTAACGCCTGTCAGTGAGGAAACAGGTGAAAGAGTTTTCAGTGACTAAAAACTTCAGATGCTTCACCAGCTTCTGCATTCGGTTTTCGAGACCCTGCACCTTGTCGAGTTCGTCAATCACGAAAATCGGCGCCAGTCCAATGGCCCTGATACGTTGGACCAGTACAGGCAAAACTCCCGAAAGAGAAGCGACCGAGCGGTCTTTAATGAACACGCTCTCCACGCTTTGCTCTCTCGTCTTTGATCGGGAACTGGAATAACCCACGCCAAAGGAAACAACCGCTCCGGTTAACAAACCGAGCAGCACCGCGTAGACGGGATCCTGGGCGCCAATTTCGGCTCCCACGAAACCTCCAGTCAGCAAACCTGCCAGGGGCGCCAGGAGATTCTTAACTTCGTAAGCGGCGTTAATCGTCGACGAGCTTTGGTTTTTTGATGCTTCACTTTGCTTCTGTTTTTCTTCAATGGTTCCGGAGATCACCTGATAAGCCTGACTCAAAAGTGAAAGCACCAGAATCTCCTGGACACCCGCATCATTTGCGGACGAACGTCTTTTCCTCTTTGCCGCCAACACGGTTCGATCGTAGGCTGCGGGATCTTCCGGAAGATCCAGGAAGGGTGGAAACAGCACGCCTTCCCCGAGTACGTCCATCCGGTACCAGAAATTTCGCAACCGAGAAGCATCGGCAGAATCTGCTATTTCCAGATCGAGTTGTCCGGCAATCTCAAGTAGTCTCTGCCGTTTCAACCCTGGCGGATATAGAAATGCTGCCTTGCGAAATGTTTTGCGAAATTCATCGCTGACTTCGCGAAACAAACACTTCATCATCTGCGTGAGAACGTTGATCATCTCCGCATCGGTTATGTTAGCGGTCCGGCCTTGCTCGGCTGTGGTAACAGATGCGGGGGAGTCGCCCGAAAAAGCGATCGCGATTTGGTTTGCCGTGGGGCCGTTCTCCGGTTTTGGAACGCTCGCCGCAGCGGGCACAACCTCAGGAGGTAACAGATCCGGCCCGTGAAGCCGAATGAATAAGGGCCGGTAGGGTCTTCCTTTACAATCTCGCTTGAGGTCTTCAATAGCCTTATACACGATCATAGTCTTGCCGGAACCACGATGACCTGCTACCAAATAAGACCGGCCCGAGATCTGCCCGAGGGTATACCGTTCCAAGTCACGATAAAGCCGACGGTATTCGTTTGAGGTCGCCAGGATTGGGATCGTCTCCCACGAATACTTAGTGAACGGTTCTGCTTGTATCTTGACCCGGAATTGCATATGACAAGGTTATTGAGGTTGCGAGGTGGATGGTGAAGGTCGAACAGATGGTGACGACGATCAGGGCGGTGACGATGTTGGCGACGGCGGTGACGGCGAGGCTGAGGGCGATCCGCTGGTCACTCTATCTGGCGCTGGAAACATGCGCCAGGCCATGGTGACCGAAACCCCTAAAAGGAACACGATCCCCAGCAAATAGATCAAAGGCGCGGACATATGCCAACCTGATATTCCGCCCCCTAGTCCTCCCCAGTGACTCTCGATTGCTACACTATCGCCCTTTCGCAGCGAACTAGCGAATGCCAACAGAAGGACTAACAAAACCAAGCCTAAAACAGTTAGCAATAGGGTCTGTGGCGACGAAAGAGTGGGAATTGAAAGCTGGACTGGCACGCCAAAACTCTGTCCCGATAATCTTCGCGCGGCCAAAGCCGTAATTGTAGCGAGGGCAAACAGCAACCACGGGAAAATTTCGTTCATTAGATTCGGTTCTTTGTCGAACGGAAACCTGTCGGTGACCCATAACACGAGTACAATGACAGCGCTACCAATTAGAACGCCCCAGGCGCGATCGCCCCACCATTGACGATAAAGAATTGCAGAACTAACCACCGCTAATCCCGCAATCGTGGCCAAAGTAATGTTGAGATGCGTGCGGATCCAGCGAACCAGAGTGGAGAACATGTGAGTAATCTCCTGTTTGGCCGCGTAAGGTATCACATAATCAGATTCTCATCTAGATCTTAACAGTCTCAATTAGGTGGAGGCAGTGCGGCCTGAATCGTAGGCGAATCATCCTTTCCTCTTCTTCGCAATCCACTCCACCACATTCCGTTCCAGCACATCCAGCGGCACTGCGCCTGACCCGAGCACTACCTCATGAAACTCGCGCAAATCAAAACTACTCCCGAGTTCCCGGTGGGCACGTTCGCGCAGTTCTTTGATCTTGAGTTCCCCGGTTTTGTAAGCCAGCGCCTGCCCCGGCCAGGCAATGTAGCGATCGATTTCGTTGATGATGTCGAGCTGCTGTTTGGGGGCATTCTCCATGAAATAATCGATGGCCTGTTTGCGCGACCAGTGCATCTGGTGCATGCCCGTATCGACTACCAGCCGCACCGCCCGCCACATCTCATAAGTAAGCTGCCCAAACTTCGCATACGGATCGTCATAGAGACCCATTTCCTGGCCCAGCGACTCCGCATATAGTCCCCACCCTTCGGTGAAAGCAGTGTAGCCGCCATAGCGGCGGAAGTTTGGGATATCGCCCTGTTCCTGGGCCAGAGCGATCTGCAAATGATGGCCCGGCACCGACTCGTGCAACGACAGGGCCATCATCTCCCACCTCGGCCGCGCCTCCGGCTGGAAAAGATTTACGAAATAGGTGCCGGCGCGCGAGCCGTCGGCGGCAGGCTGGCGGTAATAAGCCGTAGTGGTATCAGGTGCTATCGCCGACGGGATTGGTTCCACGCCGTAAGGCATGCGCGGTAACTTGCGAAACACCTTCACCAGATTCGGATCGATGCGTTTGGCGAGGGCCTGATAAGCGGCAAATAATTCTTCCGGGGTTTTGTAATAGAAACGCTGGTCGGTTCTGAGAAACGTAAAGAACTCCTGGAACGTTCCTTTGAAACCAACCTGGTCCATCACTTCCTGCATCGCCGCATGGATACGCTTTACTTCACTCAAGCCTTTCTCGTGGACTTCACGCGGCGTCACGTTAGTAGTCGTATACTTGCGAACGAAGAAGGCGTACATCGCCTCGCCTTCGGGCATCTGCCAGGCGCCCACTTCGTCGTAAGAGGCCGGTAGATACTCTTCGACAAAAAACTTCTTAAACCGCTGGTATGACGGGATGACATTCGTGGCTATGGCAAGGAGTGCCTCCCGCATGAGCCGTTCCTGCTCCCTGACAACAATGCCCGTGGGGAAGCGCTTGAAGGGTTTATAGAAAGGGCTTTGTTCGGGGTTCGCGACAATCTGCTTATCAATTTGGGCCGGCACGCGCTGCATGATTACTTTGGGCAGCAGCATCTTCGCCGCGATACCCTCGCGCATCAGGGCGATGGTTTGGTCCATGTAAGCGGGAAACGCATTAATCCGCGCGATCCAGTCTTGATAGTCTTTGACAGTTTCGAAGCGCAGAGAATCGGCCAGCTCGTTTTCGGTCTGAATTCCACCACGCTGATTGAGCGGCACCAGATACCAGCGAAACTTAAACTCCTCGATACCGCTTTCGTAGTCTTTCTTAAAAAGGTCGTAGTTTAACTGGTCGGCGGCGGAAAGCCTGGCGCGATCAATCTTCGCGAGCTGCGCGACCACTTCGCGGGCGTGCGCGTGCCGGCGCTTGATTGCTTCGAGGCTCAGGTCGCGCCAGCGATCGTTCCAGCGCCGGTCGCCCTGTTGTGATGCCCGGGTGGGGTTCTCCCGCAACCCATACTCCCACTCGCGCGCGAACAGATCGTGGAGCGTTTTGGTGCTGACTGCGTCCTGCGAGAATGCGGAAGAGGCAAGCATCAAGATTCCAGGAACAACTACCAGGTAGCGAAACGAAGAAAACATGGTGACCTCTCAAATATGTTGGATAGCCTGAAAAGTCTGTCAACATCAAAAGGAACCTGCTGGATACTTCCCAGATCGAAAGTCTTTCACACAACTCAGTTCAAACTTTCACCGCCAGAACCTCTTTTGCCGCCGAACGATCACCCGTGCAACTTATCCGGCGCGGGCCATTCAGATAACTGATCTCAAATCCGAGTTTATTGTATAACTCAACAATCCGCTCGGTAGCTTGATTAGAGAGCACCACCGGACCAGGATGTGCCGCCAGTCTCTCGGCTGCGCGCCGTTGATCGTCCCAGCTGAATCCGCCCACACTATATGTCGTAAACTCGACATCATACGGGGGATCGGCATAAACAAAGTCCTCCGGCTGAAGCTGAAGCGATTCAATATCAAGATTAGTGAAGGTCCATTTCTTAAAGACTCTTCGGAACTGAGAAAAATCCGTCAGGTAAGTGATTGCTTTGTGAGTGCCAAAAGGCACATTGAATTCGCCGCTTCGATTAAACCGGCAGAGTCCATTGAAGCAAGTGCGATTCAAATAGTAGAAAAGCTGCGCTGCTTCCGCCGTCTCCGATTTCTCCTCTTTAATCAGTTGATTGAAACGATTCCGATGCTGGTAAAAACTGTTCTCTTCGTTTTTCATCTCGATGGTTATCTCGAAACCTCTTTGGAGATGCTGATAGAAGTTCACGAGATGCGGATTGATGTCATTCAATACTGCCTTTTGCGGCCGCAACCCAAGCGGTGCGGCCAATCCTCCGCAGAATGGCTCGACATAGCGACGATTCCGGTGCGGGTGCCAGAGCGGTGCCAGGTGGGGAAGAAGCCAACGTTTTCCTCCTGCCCACTTCAGTGGGGGATTGACGCGCACGTCGATTACTTGATTCACAGAAGAGGCTTTAGAACCTTCGTAGGAAATTGGCGATAAGACCGCACCCGCCAAAGGCGACGAGCGTGAGTTGATCTTTGATGTGGCCGGCGCCGGTTGGTTTTTTGTTTTCACGTTTCTGCGAAGGCGAAAATAGCAGTACCCATGCGGTGGGTCAAAGTCGATAACGCACTTCCCTCAAATACCATCTCAACATAGTGGGCCTCAGATCATTTCCTCCCGCTAGTAATGGTGATCATGGTAAAGTACGCTGAACTCCATCTAGAGTTTTTGAAAGGTCGTTATGAATGGAGATGTCCCTGATGAAGCAGCTTCTCCCGGTTGCTCGCAGTAAGAATCTGATAATCAAAGAATTGCCGGATGAAACTTTGGTTTACGACCTCGGCTCTGATGAAGCTCACTGCCTCAACCAGACTGCCGCACTCGTGTGGAAAAATTGTAATGGCCTGCGTACGGTCGGTGACCTGGCGAACTTGCTTGGACACGAACTCGGAGCGCTGGTGCCTGAGGACGTTGTTTGGCTGGCGTTGGATCAATTAGAGCAGTTCCATCTCCTCAGTCAGCCGTTTACAAGACCCAGAAATATCGCGGGCATGTCGCGAAGGCAATTAATACGGAAACTAGGAGTCGCCGCAGCTGTTTCGATCCCCGTAATCACTTCGATAATAGTTCCAACCCCTGCCCAGGCGGCGTCGTGCAATTCTCAGACGAACCGAAATGACGATTGTCCATGCACTTCAAGCAGCCAATGCGCAAGCGGCTGCTGCCGCGCAGGTCTTTTTATATGCAAACCCGGAGGCGGTAGCTGCCTGTAAATTATTAAGCCTCGCCAATCATAGGTCTCCTGGCCAAGATCGAAATCACTCGTAAATGTAATTTGAAGAACGAGGGATGCCCTGATCAGTCGGACAATGAGTGTAGCCGCTATCGATCGTCAGACGAACCTATCTCCGTTTGCGCTTCCCCAATAACTCGACTTATTATCTTTCACCTCAACGCCGGAGTGGCGAAATTGGTATACGCACCAGACTCAAAATCTGGCGAGGTCAAACTCATGTCGGTTCGAGTCCGACCTCCGGCACCACTGCTTTCGATAAATCGATAAACCAACATTGGGCAAAATTGCGCTTCCGCAGTACGTTCGCAGGGTAATTGTTCCCGGCTCGACAAGCGCGCAGCGAACCAATAGAATCCGCCTACCGCCCCCTCCTAAAAACTATTCTCCCACGCAGCGACGTTAGCGTCGGAAGGACGAAACTAATGAGAAAGATACTTTCTATTCTGGTGGTATTGACATTCATGGCGGTGATGGTCGTGCCAGCCTCAGCCAAACAATGTGGAAACTTGCGACACCGCCATAACAACGTAACCCATACACACTACAGTTGTGTGGGTGATGGTCATCGACACGGGAGAAGCTTCTGGCAAAAGCATCGTGACAAGCTAACGACTGCCGGGGGCATCGGCGCGGGTGCGTTGATCGGTGGTCTCGCGGGTGGCAAAAAGGGTGCAGCCATCGGTGCTTTGGCAGGTGGTGGCGGGGCAGCCGTTTACACCTACGGCATTCGCAAGCGCCGTCGGGGCGCCCGCTACTAATTCCTCAAAAAGACCTTAAATTCACCCTCTTCGGGGTAGATCAGCAACCCACGCGGCCTGCCCGCGTGGGGACACCTCTCTTGGCGTCAGTCCGGCGCGCCCGAATTTGTCCAGTCATTAGTACCCCTAAGCCCAGGCAAACCTTACATCCAAACCACTTATGGTCGTGTAAAAACATGTTTGCCACGACCTCTCAAAATCTGTAGAATGCTAGGGCTTTCCCTGAGGGGGGACATCCAAAGATCCTGGCCCTCGAACAAGCCTTCTTAGGATTCTTCGCTTTACTGCCCCCGTCAAACCCCCGGAACTTAGGAGTATTCAACATGGTAGCCAGCGCCAGAGCACGAATTCTTATCGTTGACGATGAGCCAGAGATAACCTCAATCCTGTTCGATCTTTTTGCCGCTCAATACGACTGCACGACCGCCGGTTCCGCCGAAGAGGCCCTTGACCAATTAGCCAGAAAAGATTGCGAACTGGTTGTCAGCGACATCACCATGCCCGGTATGAGTGGGCTCGACATGATTCCGCACATCAAGAGCATGCGGCCAAACACTGTGGTGGTGATGATTAGCGGCATGCAGACAGTGGAAAGCGCGATCGGAGCTTTGCGCCTGGGT
>Ga0070699_100004938_pt1 | contig 11762 bp, 8 predicted proteins | sample KBSK1503metaG_FD_65473 | JGI IMG/M metagenome (GOLD analysis project Ga0070699, IMG submission 65473) | Corn, switchgrass and miscanthus rhizosphere microbial communities from Kellogg Biological Station, Michigan, USA - KBS K1-50-3 metaG | ecosystem: Host-associated > Plants > Roots >...
GCTCCTGTCGAGCAGAAGAGGAGCCGAGTCGACGTCCCCGCCCGTCTCAATCTCTCCGGCGTCGTCACCGACATACTGATAACAATCGAAAATGAGGCGGTGCCGCCCATCCGGGGAATCCTCCCCAAGCACATGGAATACGACGTTTTGGTTCTCGTCCGTCGGTGGGTACACGTTCCTCAACGGTTGAGTGACTCCCCCACGAAAGGCCGGAGCCTCTCCGATGCGGAATAGGGATTCGGCGGCGAAGCCCGGAAGCGCCTGCTTCCACATCGCCACCCAAGGCGTGAGCCTCGGCTTGATCGACTGGATCAACGAGTCGCCGTTACCGATCGGGGATCCGGGCGGCTGGGGGCGGAGCGGTGCGATGTCACGGCCCGCAGTAGCGGGTGTGTCCGGATCGTGATGCTTGCCACAATTAAGGAAGCAAGCCGCCACCAAGACGAGGGCGACGGACGCTCGTCGCCTGGTCGTGTCTCGATTAACGCGCCACCGGGGTCGTCGACAGTGCCTCGACGATTGGAGCGCGAGCTTGCGCGCGGGCGCGCGCACGCTCGGCGACGAGGGCATTGCCGACGAGGATGAGCGCAATCGGCGCCACATAGTCGGCTCCCCGCTCGATGAACTCCCACCAGTATTCGCCCGATGCAGGGTAGAGAAGCCCGGTCATGACTCGATAGACGCACACGAAGACGAGGAGGCCACGGAAGGGCTTCAGGAGAACGACAGCCGCCAAGGCCAACTCGAACCACCCGATCGCCGATGCGACCGGGAACCCCTCGATGCTGGGCGGGAGGCCGACCTTCGCGTACATCTCGAGAAGACCGGTTTTTTGCTGGAAGGCGACCAGCCCGGCGTGGCCGATCAGGGCCAACGCGATCGCCGCCCGCAGCACGAGGCTGGAGATCCGGAGCCGCTCCACGGTCATTGACCCCGGCATGACCGGGCCGACCCACTCCTGCGGCGAGCGAGGCCACGGGTGGAGCACAAGAAATGCGAGCGGGATTCCGTAGTTGCCGCCCCGCACCCAGAACTCCCACATGCCAGCGCCGGTCAGCGGCCGGAGGGCCGCCGTCCAGGTGCACCAAATCGCGGCCCACAGGAACACGATGGGGCGAGGCGAGGCCAGAGCGAAGGCCGCGACCGTGATGTCGAGAAGGCCGATCCAAGGCATGATGTGCACGGCAGCGCTTGCTGTAATTCCGACGACGCTGAAAAACGAAGCCCACTCGGGCTTGGCCATGATCGCGAACGAGCCATGCCCGAGAAAACACATGAAGACGCCGATTCGAAGAATCCAGTCGAAGGTTGCCCCGGCGGGTTGGATCTCCGGAGCCGTTACGTCCGTGCGCGTCGCCGTTCTCATGCCTTGATCCTAGGTGTCGATTCGCCGGCGTTCAAGTCGCGGAAGTCAATGCTGCAAGGTTTTCCACCCCGAGCGGGGAGGGGGACCCGCAGGCCCCCCTCCCGCCGAGGGAATCAGTGATTCAAGCTGCTATTCACCCTTCTTCAAGAGCCGCCGGCGCTCGCGCTCCTTCGTCAGTTCCTCGGTGTTCAGCACCTTGAACTCGACGCGGCGGTTCTTCGCCATACCTTCGACGGTCTTGTTGCTGGCGACCGGCTTGCTCTCGCCGTAGCCCTTCGCGACGTACTGCTCGCGATTGATCTGCGGGAACTTCGCGAGCAGGTAGTCCAGCACGGACTGCGCCCGCTTTTCGGAGAGTTCCTGGTTGTAGGCATCCGATCCGCGCCAGTCGCAGTGCCCGCCGACTTCGATCCGGAGCTTCGGCCACTGGATGAGCGTCGTCCCGATGCCATTCAGGACGGGCTCCGACTCCGGCAGGATGTCCCACTTCGCGGTCACGAAGTGGATCTCCCGGGTCGTGATCACTCCCTTGTCCAAAAGCTCACGGTCGCGCTCGGTGAGTTCGATTGGACAGCCGTCCGAGTCGACTTTGACGTCCGCCTGCGTGTTCGGGCAGAGGTCCTTGTCGTCCATGACGCCGTCACGATCTGAGTCGGTGGCGCATCCGCGTGAATCGACCTGGGTGCCGGCCGGGGTGTCCGGGCACTGATCGAGGCCGTCCGGAACGCCGTCGTGGTCGGAGTCCACCGGACATCCGGCGTCGTCCACCTTGGCGCCCGCGGGTGTGCCGGCGCATCGGTCGAGGTTATCGGGAACGCCGTCGCCATCGGAGTCGGCGACGCATCCGCGCGCGTCGACCGCCGTTCCGGCGGGCGTGTCCGCGCACTGGTCGATGCCGTCCGGAACGCCGTCGCCGTCCGCGTCACTCGGGCAGCCTCGCACGTCGACCGTGGCTCCGGCCGGAGTGTTCGGACACTGATCGATGCCGTCGGGCACACGATCGCCGTCCGAGTCGAGCGGGCAGCCGCTCGCGTCGACGAGGGCCCCGCGGGGCGTGTCCGGGCACGTGTCGGCGTTGTCCTTCACGCCGTCCTTGTCGGCATCACCATTGTGTCCGGAACCGCCGAGCGTGATTTGAATGCCGGCGGTGTAGAAGAGATTGTGCAGGCTCTTGTCGCCCGGAGGATCCGGCGCGGGCGGCGAATCGAATTTCCAGACCTTGTCTCGGATCTCCAACCGAAGCGCCGTCTTCCGCCCGAACCCGAGCTTGACGCCGCCGCCGAACTCCAGGCCGTTCATGTACGTCTTCTGGTCCGACACATCCGACGTGATCTTTTCCTCGTGCCACCCTCCGAGCACGTAGGGATTGAACGCGATCGACGGGAAGAGATTCAGGATGACGTCGGCGCCATAGAGCTGAAGGCTCTGATCCGACGGGGCCGAGAGGCTCGCGGCGGTGAAGAGCGAGTCCCCGGTTCCGTATTCGGTGTGCGTCTTCATCCAACCGTAGTGACCCTCGATGCCGAGGTGTCTGCCAAAGCCGAGGCCGACACGGCCCCCGAACAGGGGCTTGTCATCAAGATTCACGTCCTTCGCCCAGGTGCCGAAGCCGCCGTACGGGGTGAGATTCAAATGCAATCCCCCCGGTTCGCTCCTGGCGGCTCCGGGCCCGAGCAGGGCCTGGAGCAAGACCACCGCCACCACGCCAAACGACAATCGCAGCGATTTCATCGTAATCCCTCCCTGAGTGGACTGAACCGGCCCCTGGTTAGGCCGTTCCCGACAGCCGCTTGAAGTACCGACCGATCGCTACCGCTAGGATCAACCAGACTGCGATCAAGGCGACATTGACCAGTGCGAATTCCCGCGGGGCGAATCCCAACCAGGTCGTGCCCGCAAACACGAGCCCAGCGGAGAGAACGTCTCCAAAGCGCACGAAAAACGTGTCGTTCGCCTGCTTCGCCTTGTACTTCGCCTCGCGGCTGGTCGGCAGGTAGAGCGCGTTCCTCGTGGTGTTCTGCAGCGAGTAATCGAGCGAGTTCTCGGCCAGTTTGGCGCCGCGAATGAACGAGAGAATCGGCACGAACGCCATCGCGCTGTATCCGATCAACGCGACGACGGGCAAGACCAACAGCGCGACCCGCACGCCGAAGAATTTGAGGATACGAGAGACCAGGAACAATTGAATCAGCGCAGAGATCACGTTCACCATCGTCTGGAAGTTTCCGTAGAACTCCCCGATGACCTTCTTCGCGTCGAGCCCGGCGACGGCCGCTGCCCCGTGCGAAGCAATATACGCCGCCACCACCATCTTGCCCAGGATGTACTCGCCGGTCGTATTCACGAAGTTCAAGAGGAGCATGAGGATGGCGATGAGTAGCAGATAGCGGTCGCGGAACACGAGCGAGAAACCGCTCCGCCCCTTCATGGGCTCCTCGGAACCCGCCGAGGACGAATCGTCCGTGCCCGCGGGTCCGGGAGGGGCCACCCGCTTGCGCTGCTCGCGGCGATTGATGATGTTCGTGAGAAGCATGCAGAACACCAACAGCACGCAGGCTCCGAGCATGAACGGATACGGGCCGAATTCCGCCACGAGCTTGCCCGTGGAGAACGAGCCGGCGATCGCGCCCAAGGACGCCCCGAAGCCCACGATCGCGAACAGTCGCTTCCCTTGTTCCACGGTATACACGTCGTTCGCAAAGGCCCAGAGCTGCGCGATCACCATCAGGTTGAAGATCGCGACCCAGATGAAGAAGGCGACTCCGATCGGCACGGCGGTCCGGCTGAGCAAGAAGAACGTGATCAGGCAGGCGATGAAGAAGAGCGTCACGCCGTTGATGAGCCTCACGCGCGAGACATGGGAGGCCAACGCGCTATAGAGCGGGACCAGGATGATGAAGAGCCCGGCGACCGCAGCCGCGGCATAGCTCTTCACCTCCGCGCCGCCGGGCACGGTCAGGATGAGGGGCTCGCGGATCGTCTTGAGCATCGAATAGGCGGCCAGAAGGAAAAAGATGTTCAGCATCAGGAGGATCGCGGTGACGCCCTCTCCTCCGCGAACATCGGTGAACAGCCCGAGTAATCTGTCGAGCGGCCCTTTGTCGGAGGGAGTGAGGCCTGCGGAGTCCTTTTGTGTCGGATGCGATGGCTGCATACGGGTCACCTCTTCCCGGGCATGGGGGTCGTTGGGACGGCCGGCTTGACCGCGGTCGTATCGGACGTCGCTTTCCGGGTGGTGGTCCTACGCTTTGGCGTGCTCCTCACGGGGGTTTTTCTCTTCACGGCTGACTTCTTGCTCTTCACGGCCGGCGGCGGCTGCGACAGAAGGCGAGCGCTCACCTTGGTCGAATCGACGCTACCGCCGGCGGGACGGTGCGGCAAGGCCGCTTCGGGCTTCGCCGCTTCCTTGGGTCCGGTGGCCGGGGGCACGACCACCTTGTACTGGTCGACCTTCGGAATGCCATAGCGCTCGAGGTCGACCTTCAACTGATCGATCGTCTTGGCGTTTGCGTCCTTGTCGACCGCATACGTCGTGATTTCGCCTCCACCGAACCACAGTCGAAGATGCGTGAAGTTGAAGACCTGGCTCGTGAAGACGTTCTCCGGTTTCACCACGGAACCCGCCACTCGGTAGGTAGCGAAGAGCTGGGCGCTCGCTGCGGGGTTCGGAATCGGGTTGATCGGCGCACCCGTTCCACCCGTGACGAGGACGATCATCGCAGCGTCGGGCCACGTGAGGAGCGCGCGCTGGTAGGAGTGTTCGTGTCCCGTCGCCAGGATGCTGATTCCGGATTCGTGCATCGCTCGGACCATTCGTTCCCGTTGGCTGATCAGAAGCGAGTCCCGTTGCCACTCCTGGCGGTGGGAGCCGACCGAGAAGGGGGGATGGTGCATCATGACCAAAACGGGGCCCGTGTGCTCTCGAATTCGGGCGACCATCCAGGTGAGTTGCTCGTCCGAGTATTTGATTTGAGCCTCGCGCGTCCAATGGCTCCCGTTGTTCACCATCGGGTTCGAGTCCAGGGCGATGAACCGTACCCATCCGTCAGCCGAATCGAAACAGTAATAGAGGCGGTCGCTTCCGACCGGAAGCCCGGTCGCGGTCCGCCAGTTTTCGACTCCGTCTTCGCTGTCGGTCCGTTCGTGGTTGCCGGCGACGGCGAAGTACGGCGTGCGCGACGTGAGCGGCTCGGTGATGCGGAGGAAGCGTTCCCAGTGCGCCGGGCGCCGCCCGTCCTTTACCAGATCGCCGGTGTTGATCACCGCGGCGACGGCCTGCCCGCGGGCGCGCACCGAGTCGATCTTCACCAGCATCGCCCGCATCACCTGGTGTTCCCGAGACCACTTCGGCATGCTCCCGACGACCGAAGGGATCTCCCGGATTAGGGCTAGATCGGGATAGAGTCCTCTCACGACCGCGATGGGGATGTTGACCAAACCTCGCACGATTCGGATCGGGTTCAAGGAGACACCCTGACGAATCGCCTGGAACTGAGGCTGCAGGCGGGTCAAGCGGTAGCCGGGACGATTGTCCCCGCAGATGAAGATGTTCAGCGTGTCGGCCGTGTATCCGTCCCGGAGTCTTCCCAGGAAGCGAATCGTGGAGTCCGAGGTCCCAGGGCGGAGCCCGATCAGCGTGTCGCCGAACAGAGGTCTGAGCGGTAGCGGTCCCGGCGGGGGCTTCTCCGTCGAAGGCCGAACCCGACCCTGCCCTGCCACCGTTACCGTGGTGTCCGGCGATGGCGGAGCCACCGTGTGACCTGCATATTGGAGGCGGCCGGTCCGGGCGCAACCCGACAGCAGGAACGCGGTGAGCGCCCCCGCCACGAGGGGTGCCCACCAAAGCAGCCGGACGCTACCTAAATTGGATCTCATGGATCGGCAGGATCATCCGTGTCGAACTTGCGTCACGACCCAGCCGTTGCCCTTTCTCGTCAGTTCTACGTGTGCCGGCTTTGCCTTGTTCCCCGCGACCGAAATCGTGAGGGACAGGCGGGACGCGTTCGTTCCAACGCTGTGGAGCGGCAATTCCGGTGAGTTCAAGCTGAGGCGCTTGCTCGGAGTGCCTCCGCCCGTCGGCTCGATTTCGACCACGTAGGAACGGGCGCTCTCGAGGCCGACTTCGACCGCGAGGTCATGAAAGCGCAATCCGCCGTCTTGCATCCAGAAAAAATCCAGAGGAGCCATACGACTGAACCAATACCTCGCGATCTTGTCGCGTCGGATGATGAGGTTTCTCACCAGGAATTCGCGGGCGCGCGGGTCCTCGTACTTTGCCGCGTCCACGGCAGCGGCGATCTGCGCATTGGAGAAGGACGCCACGATCTTGGCACCCCAGTATCCGTCCCGGTCGGTCATCAACCGAAATGCGGGATGCGGCAGTCGTGACTTGAAGTCCTCGGGCTTGAAGACCTCCGACTCGAAATTTCCCACCGATGGGATCCCGGTCTCCTGGCGCGCGCGCCGCCAGGGCTCGCGAACGAGGCCGAACGTCACCAACCGGCGCGCGGTCCAGCCGAGATCGAACGAATATTCATAACCGGAACGAAGACCCTTCGGTCCTTTGGCCCCCGCGCCGAGAGAGGATCCGACATCGAGTAGGTAGTGTTTGACGTATCCGAGGCTGTCGCGAGTCTCGGTGAACATGTCGAGCCACTGGTGGTCCTTGGAATCCCAGTCGCCGATCCACGCGACCAGTACGTACAGACCTCGGAGCTCGCGACGGTTTCGATGGAGGTACCAGTCGTTGGTGTCGCCGGGACGCCGTCGTTCCATGCTCGGGGCTCCCAGCGCATGCCCCGGGAGAAACAGACTTGCGTACGCCGAGTAACTACCGTCGGCGAACACCGCCCCTTGCGCAAGAACCGTATCCAAATCGGCCTCGGTGAAACGCTCGCCTTTCGTTCCCCGGATGAGATCGGGATCGATGGTGAGATCCGCCCGCCGGAATCGGACAGCCTCGTTGTGCGGAACGTTGTATCCCGCCGCGTGCATCAGCGTGCGCGAAACCATGTCCGCCCCCGAAGAGAGCTGAGGGTAGCCCCGCGGATCGAGCTTCACCAACCACTTCTTTTTATTCGCGTCTTCGATCTGAAAACCGGCCGAAAACCCGCGCTTCTTCCGGTGCTTGATTTTCCAGGGTTTCGCCGGCGCAAATGGCTTGTCCGGCCCATCCCGCATCTCGGCCACCGGCACGGGACGCAGGTGGTTTCGATTGGTGAACCAGGACGAATTCGGCGCTTCGTCGAATGCGTTGACGTTCACCGCTTCGCGCCGCGTGCGGGCTCCCATCTTTCGGGCTCCCCAGAACAGCTTGTCCGGAATGTCGAACGCATGGGACAGAGGCTGAAAGACACCCTCATGGAGCTGTGAACCCCAGTAGCTGGGTTCCCAATCGGGCGGCCGCCGAATCGGACGACGATCGTGATCGACCCATGTCGTTTCAGAGATGTTGGGATCGCGCGTCGATTTTCGCGCCGCTTGCGCCTTCTCGCCGTCGGCTGCGACCGCGTCCGGGACGGTGCCGAGCGCGAACAAGAGCGCGGCGAGGCTGACCGCCGTCGCGGAACGACACTGGTTGCGGGGTCGCATCAGAAGGTGCTCCCCAGCTCGAGGACGAGGTGGAATCCCTCCACGCTCTGTGCCATCTCGAGGCGAAACGCCGACTCATCGCTCAACCCGAGCCGCAGTCCGCCGCCATAGGAGTTGTGTGTGCTGCGGAGTCGGAATGAACTCGAATTTGGCGCGACCTCTCCCATCTCGAATAGCGCGAGTGCATTCAACCGTCGAACGATCGGCCATCGATACTCAGCTCTGGCGAGCATGAGTTGCCTGTCACGGAAACGACCCGAGTTATAGCCCGCGAAGTGCGCGGGACCCTCGCTCTGCGGAAGACGGTAGAACGGAATGTCCGTCGTCGCGCCGCCCCGTGGTTTCAAGCCTGTATAGACGCCCCGCAGCACCAACACTCTGTGCTTCGCGAACACCGGAACGTACGTGCGCCCCTCGAGCAACCACTGGGAGTAATCGGGGTCACTCGATCGGACTCCCACGGCGCGGCGCACCTCGATATGTCCGTGGGCGCCGGTCGATGGGTCGAGGGGGTCATCGAGCGACGCGAGATCTGCGGTCACGCCATAGAGGAGGTTGTCCGACCCGCGGTGGTAGAAGGGCATGCTCGTTGGCGGAAATACCTCCTCGACGAGCGGCGTCCGATTATAACCGCGGCGAGGACTCATGCTCGAGTAGCCAGCAACGAGTCGAACCTGCCGTAAGGGCGAGCGGCCGAACGCCAGCGCGGCCTCCGCGATGGTGCTCTCCAGGAGGTAGTAGCCGAGGTTCGTCTTGAGCGCGTCGTTTCCGATGCCGTAGAAGCGCCTCGTTGGTTTGAAGTCGTAGTCCGCAGCGACGAGAACGCTCACCGGTCGCGGGGTCAGGAGGGATTCGCGGAATTTGATGTGACGATGATCCTGCAAAGACCAGGTCGCAGTCGCGCGGAGCTTGGTATTGGCGGTCGGGAGCCCGATATACGTGAATGCCGGTCCCAGGCGGATGTCGGTTCCAGTACCCATGGCGACCGACGGGCCAACGGAAAGGCCACGCTTCGGCGGGTGCTTGGGCTTCGGATCGAGAAAGCGCGGGCCGAAGTGCCCGACCCCTGCCTCGAACCCGGTCGCCACGAGCCGGAGCGGAAAGAAGACGACTCGGAACGGCGTGCGAACGACCGTCTCCCACCCTCGCTCATGATCCCGAGGCGCGACGCGCGGCCCGTCGGCCGTGCTATCGGCCTCGAACATGGCGCCTGGGGCGACCCAGGTGGAATCCCCAAAGCGTGGTTGCGCCTCCGCGCCGCTCGCGCCGAATAGAAGGACGACCGGACCGACGAGAAGGGCGAGAAGAGCGCGGATCGGCGCTCGGGGACCTGTCTTCGAGGTTGTCTGACTCATCGTGAGTTGTCCCATCAAGATTGCGAGGCAGTGTCACGAAGGATGCCGGTGTTACAGTTTGGCAAGGCGCGTGCCGCACCCCGCATCTACGTGCGGATACGGAGATGCAAAGCCAGGCAACTCATTTGATACGAATGACATGCGGGTGCGACACGCGGCGGCCGGGGTCCGGTCCGTGACGGCGGTTGCACCATCCCGGTGCCGAACCCAGTTGAACTTATGGGGGCACCTTAGTCCCGATCGCGGCCAGAGGGTCGGTGTATGTCCTACATCCGAGCCACGATCGGCCCGCTACTCCCTCTGGGCGTCCGGATCCAACGGGCGCTCGCGAACGGGCGCCGGCAGGGGTCCCGGCTCCATCCCCTGGGTTTCCGTTTCGGGTAGCGGCTTCCCCAGAGCGGCCGCGGTGAGCGATGCCCCCGGCGTGGACGATGCCGTGGCCCCCGACTCCGCCGGAGCCGGCCGTGCGGTCGTTTCGGGTTGGCCCGCCGCCGGCGAACCCTCGGGCGCCTGAACTCCCTCGCTCTCGACGCGCGCCTCTTCGGGTCGCTCGGCCACGAGCGCGCGGAGCCGCTTGGCGAGGGCTCCGATCAAGCTTTGCAGGAGGGTCACGTCGACCGCGGCCACGTCGTAGAACTCATCCCGGTGGAGCGCGAGCGCCAGCCCGTCCTGCACGCACTCCGCCCGCTGACCCCGCGCCGACTCGTCCACGAGCGACCAGGTGCCGAAGGCCTCTCCCGGCCCCACTTCGGACATCGTTCGATCCCCGGTCGAGATCCTCACGCGACCCTCGACCACCACGTAGAGAGCGTCGGCCGGGTCCTCGGCGTTGTAGATCGTGTCGCCCTTGGAGATCTCGATTTCGCGGGCGACCTCAGCCAGTCCGAGAAGATGCCGCGGGCCGACGTCGCTCAACAAATCCGCGCCCTTCAAGATCAACACACGCTCGACCGCCGTCAGCATGGCGCAGCCTTCGACGAAGCGGCGCCGGCCGCGTGGAGCGCCGCCAGCTCGACCTTCACGAGCGGATCTTGGCTTCCGTCGTTCTCGAAAATCGCACGATCGAGAGAGGGCGCGAAGCGCGCGGCCCGAACGGCGCAGGCGCGCAACCACGCGTCGCCCCCTCTCCACGCGGCGCGGATCGATTCGGCGACCTCGTCGCGAGGGGCCGCGTCCTTTTCCAGCTCGGGGTCGGGCTCCCTCTCCTCGAAGATCCGCGAGACCGGGCGGAACACGTTCCGGGGAAGCACTTGACTGAGATACTCCAGCGCCAGCGCCTCGGATTGGGGTTCACGCGATCGGAGCCGCTCGAAGGCGCCCGCGAGCGGCTTGGCCTCGTACCAGCAGGCGAGCGCGCGAAGCCCGCGCTCGAGGGCCCACTCGGCGGACTCATGGAAGCTCGCCGCGAAGAGCCGCACCTCCGGGGCTTCGTGGGACTGGATGCCGTTGCTCGCCGCCCGGTTTGCGCGATAGTCCGCCAACTCGCGGAGGAACAGCCTGTGCGCCATGGCGCGCCGAAGGACGGGCTCTCCGCGATCGGCGCGAATACGGCTCATGCCCTCGAGCCCGAAGTGACGCAGCCTCGGATCGCCGCTTTTCGCCAGCGTCATCAGCGCCTTCCTGGCGCGGGAGGTGGCGATCCGTCCGAGCGTTCGCGCCGCCACGGCCTGCGCCCAGGGGCCCTGTGCCCCGTCCAGAAGCGGCGCCAGGTGAGGGATCACGGGATCGCCGATCGCGGCGGCCGCCTCCCGCGCCTCGCGACTCAATTCGGGCGAGGCAAACAGCGGCAGGATGACGTCGATGAGTTCCCGGCGGGGCCGACGCCTCGCCGAAATCAGCGCCACCCGTTTCACCTCGAGGTCCGGATGAGCGAGCAGGACGCGAAGCGGCCCCACCGATGCCTTGTCCGACATCGCGCCCGCGGCGCGGGCGGCGACGAGCAGGTCCTCCCGGGAGCCGGACTTGAGCCTCGCATCGATCCATGACGGCGAGATTGCATCGAGCGCGTCGTAGGGGCGCTCGACCAAGGCGTCGAGGACGTATCGCCGAAGCGCTTCATCGCTTCCCTCGAGAAGGCGGAGGGAGAAGGCGGCCGCGTCCGGGCCCCTGGCGAGCAGGTAGCCCACCGCGGCGCGGCGCAACGATTCGTCCGATTCGTCCAGGAAGCCGGGGATCAACCCTTCCGTATCGCTCAAGTGCATGGCGTTCATCGCTTCGACTGCCGCGGCACGCACGGCGACGGACGGATGCCGCAAGCAGGCCCGCACGGCGCCCGCGACGTTCAGATCTTGCGCGGATTGGGTCAACGTGAGCGCGAAAACGATCTGGCGTTCATCGTCGGCCCGGAGCGCCTCGAGCAAGGCTTCCCGAACCGACGGCGTCCGGACCGCGGTGGGCGTCACGTCGGCTTCGACCCATCGGCTGCTCAACGCCTCTCCGAATGCCCTTCC
>Ga0070699_100004939_pt1 | contig 11761 bp, 15 predicted proteins | sample KBSK1503metaG_FD_65473 | JGI IMG/M metagenome (GOLD analysis project Ga0070699, IMG submission 65473) | Corn, switchgrass and miscanthus rhizosphere microbial communities from Kellogg Biological Station, Michigan, USA - KBS K1-50-3 metaG | ecosystem: Host-associated > Plants > Roots >...
CCCGCCGTCTTCGGCGCGGCCGACCTGGAGCTCGAGGCCCTCTGGGAGGAAGTGCGGCGCATTCGCGCGCCTACCCTGCTCGTGCGCGGCGCCGAGAGTCCGATCCTCGCCGCCGAGACGGCCGAGCGGTTTCGGCGCGACGTGCCCGGCTGCACCGTCGCCGAGGTGCCGGGCGCAGGCCACTCGGTGATGGGGGACAACCCCGCCGGCTTCGTCGCGGCGGTGCGACCCTTTCTCGCCCGACATGGCCTGTGAGCGACGCGCGAGCCCCTGAGCGGTGAGCGGTCAGGGGGGTGCCGACGCCGGGGGGCCGGCCTCGGGGCCGCGGCTCGGGTTTCTCGACGCGTGCCGCGGTCTCGCCGTCATCACCATGCTGCTCGCGAACTTCGTCAACGTCTTCCTGCACCGCGTGCCACTGCTGCTCACGCACAACTACGGCGACGTGCTCCGCCCCTTCGACTTTCCCGCGCCCGTCTTCCAGTTTCTGATCGGCGTCTCGCTGACTCTCTTCCTCCACAAGCACGCGTCGCTCGGGCGCACACCGCATGGGGCCAAGCTGGCGGCCCTGCGGCGCTTCGGCCTCCTCGTACTCCTCGGCATGCTCCTCGACTGTGTCGGCGCCCTGCACGTCGGTCTGCGCTGGGGAGTGCTCCAGACGCTCGGGCTCGGCGGCATGATCGCCACGCTGCTGGTCGACGCACCCGGTGAAGGCATCGTGGGCGTGGCGATCGCGCTGCTCGGCTGCTTCTCGGGCGCGCTCAACGGCGAGGTGCACGCGAACCCCATCGCCGCCCTCTCCTTCGTTCCGCTCACCCTCGGCGGCCTGCTCGTCGGCCGCGTGCTGCCACGTGGCGGGCGCGCCGAGCTCGGCCGCTTCATCCGCCAGACGGCACTGCTGGGTGTGGGGGCCGGGGCGCTCGCCGCCCTCTTCTACGGCGCGGGCATCCCGTTCAACAAAGTGCTCGGCACGAGCAGCTTCGTCGCCCTGGCGGCCGGCGTGTCCGCAGCCGCTCTCGCGGGGACGGCTCTCGTCGAGCAGCTGGGCAGGCGCTTTCCCGACTGGCTCCTCGCGGTCGGCGCCAACGCGCTCACCGCCTGGGTGCTGCAATACGTGCTGGTCTACTACCCAGCCTGGATCGCCTTCCCGGCCTGGCGCCGCCTGCCCTTCGTTCCGGGGATGGCCGCGATCCTGGCCACCACGACGGCGCTCAGCGCGCTCACGGTCGCACTCGGTCGGCGAGGCATCCGGATCCCGATCTGACTCGGGACCCGGACGATGCCTGGCCTTCGCGGCGCCGGAAGCGGTTCCTCAGAACGACTCGAGCGAACGCATGCCTTCCGCCGGCAAGCCCCGCTGGCGGGCGAGGTCCTTGATCGCCTTCCAAGCGAGCTTCGACGGTTCGGCGTGTGCGTTCTCCCACCGGTTGACCGTCGACACGGTCACCGCGATCTCGTGGGCGAACTCTTCCTGCGTCATGTTGAGCTGCTGTCGAAGGGTGCGGATGAGACTTCGGGTGCTGTCAGCCATGCCCGCGAGCCGAGCAACCGACGTGCCACGGGACACGCGCCCGCACGCAAGCCCCCACGTAGCGGGCGCAGCAGCGAAGCGCCGAAAAGCGGGCGGCCCGACCAAAACGCGCCGCCCACTGCTTGCGGGACAGACAATGACCTCGCTATGCCGCCGGCATGATCTTCGTTCACGAGGTGCACGACGCGGTGGCCGGCAAGATGGAGGAGCTCGGCGAGACGGTGCGCACGGTCTGGCGGCCGTTCGTCGAGGAGAAGCGCCAGGCCCGGCTCCTCTGGTTCTGGGAGCTCGCGCACGGCACGGGCGCGAGCTACCAGGCCGTGTCGCTCACCGCCGTCCGCGACTGGGCGGCGTGGGGCGAGCTCGTGGCGCGTGCCGCGCGCTTCGACGAGTGGCGTCGACGCGTCGCGGCGTTCCGGCGGGACGCGACGGCGAAGATCCTCTTGCCGGCACCGTGGTCGCCGCTCGCCGATGTCGACCTCGACGCGGAGCCCGAGGTCCGCGAGGTGGAGCGCCCGGGTCTCTACCTGCACGACACCGGCTGGCCCTTCGCCGGCCAGCTCGAGGCCTACGTCGACGCGCTCGGCACCGTGTTCCTCCCGCAGACGCGCCAGACCCGCATGATCTCGGTGGTCGGCTGTTGGACGGTTGCACCCGGCACCGGCCGCCATCACGAGGTCGTCCTCCTGCAGCGCATCGAGGACTGGGCTCGCTTCTCGGAGCTCCTCGCCCGCGGCGAGCAGGGGGCGCAGCGCGGGGGCTGGATGGTCGAGGGCCTTCGCTATCGCGACCGCTGGGAGTCGAAGCTGCTGCGGTGCGCGCGCTGGTCGCCGCGCCAGTAGCGGTTCAGGGTCGAAAAGCGGGCAGGACGTCCCGGACGAACAGCTCGAGCCCTTCCCAGTCGAAGGGCGCGCGGAGGGCGAGGATCACCCACTCGGCGCCGCTCTTCGCGTAGGCGCCGATCCGATCGACCACCTGGGCGGGGGTCCCGACGAGAATCCCGGGCCGGACGAGGTCGGTCATCGGCCCGAACATGAGGCGCAGGTTCTCCTCCTGCTGGCGGACGGCAGCCTCACCGCCCCCGATGGCCAGCCCGAGGTTCACGGTGCGCGTGATGGCGTGCGGGTCCCGCTGCTCGCGCTCGCACCACCGATCGAGCGTCGCCATCCGGTCGGCGAAGACCTCCGGGGCGAGAAAGGGCGCGTTCCACCCGTCGGCGTGCCGGGCGACAATGCGAAGCAGCCGGCGTTCGCCCTGCCCGCCGATCCAGAGGCGAAGCCTGGTCTGGACCGGCCGGGGATCGCAGAGCGCGTCGGTAAGCTGCACCTGCCGCCCGGCGAACGTCACGCGCTCGCCGTCGAAGAGCCGCCGGAGGACGGCGGCCGACTCCTCGAGCAGGTCCAGCCGCTCGCGGATGGACGGGAACGGGATACCGAAGGCGCGGCTCTCGATCTCGTTCCAGCCCGCCCCGATGCCCAGCTCGCAGCGGCCGCCGCTCACGTGGTCGATGGTCACCGCCGCCTTGGCCAGCACCCCGACGGGACGGTAGCAGACGCAGAACACGAGGCAGCCGACGCGGACCCGCCGCGTCTCGGCAGCGAGCGCCGCCATCGTCGCGACGCCTTCGAATGCGGGCTTCGCCGGGTCGGCGAGGTCGGAGACGGAGTAGACGTGGTCCCAGACCGAGCACCAGTGAAAGCCCTCGTCGTCGGCGACCCGCCAGAGTCGGCGAAGGTCGGCGAGGCTGCAGTCCTGCGGCCCCGCGTGGATGCCGAAGCGCATGCGCCGATGTACACCAGGCGGGAGTGGGCGCAAAGGGTTCGCGCCTTGGTGGCGCCTGCGCCCGGAGCGGCGCGAAGGGTGCCCCGCGGGTCAGGGCTGACGAGCAAAGCAGCTGCACGGTATCGCGGCGTGGGCGTCGAGTCCCCGCGTTTGGCGCGCGCCCGGACGCGAGGCCGCACCTATTCAAGATTCGCGATGGCACGATCTCCCGCGCAACTTTTCCTCCCCGTCCCGCCCACATGGGGCGGGTGGCGCGACGGCCCCTTGCCGCCACCGGCCGAGCTCTCACCTGTCGCACGGGCTCGCACGTGGCTTGCCGCGGTGGCCTGGCGGAGGCATGGCCTCATCGGGACCGACGAGCGCCCGCGACGTTGACGACCCGGACCAGACTCCTCTCGCTACCGATCGCCCAGCCGCCACCGCCGTCGATGGGGGCGGAAACGAGAGAAGTTCACCGGCTGCTTGTAGCAGAGCGCCCGCGGCCCTCAGCCACGACCGTCGGGCGCGAGCCGGAGCTGCTCGGCCAGGTCCTCGAGCCACTCCTCGGGTGATCCGAAGCGCAGCTCCGCTTCCTTGGCCCGCGCCGAGTACCGGTGCAGCTCGTGGTCGACGACGTAGCCCGCGCCGCCGTGGAGCTGGTGCGCGGCGAGCGTGATGCTCACGTAGGCGCGGCCCGTCCACGCCTTGGCGATCGCGATCTCGCGCTCCGCCGGAAGCCCTTCGGCGAGCCGCCAGACCGCCTGGCGCGTCACGTGGCGGGCGCCCTCGAGCTCGACCGCCATGCCGGCGATCATCTGCTGCACTGCCTGGAAGGTGCCGATCTTGACCCCGAACTGCTCGCGCTCGCCGACGTAGCGGACCGTCATGTCGAGCACCGCGTCGGCGCCGCCGATCATCTCGGCACAGAGAAGCGTCGCGAGCCGCCGGCGGAGTCGCTCGAGGCGCGGCCAGGCGGTGCCGCGCGCGCCCGCGAGCGCCGCGGCCGGTAGGACGACGTCGTCGAGACGCAGGTTGCACTGCTGGTCCCGGCCGAAGGTCTTCGCCGGCACGACCGTCACGCCGGACGTGCCGGCGGGCACGAGCACGACCGACACGCCGCGTCCGTCCCGCGCGGCGACCAGGAACGCGTCGGCCGTGACGCCGTGGAGGACGTAGCGCTTCTCGCCGCGGACCACGAGCCGCCGCCCGCGAGCGCGCACCGTCGTCCGGAAGGCGGCGGGATTGGCGACGGCGCCCTCCTCGGCGACGGCCAGCGTCACGCGCCGCTCGCCGCGCGCGATTCCCGGGAGCCAGTCGCGCTTCTGCGCTGCGGTGCCGAGCGCGGCGAGCGCGAGGCCGCCGGCGATCGTCGCGAAGATCCCGAACGGTGCGACGAAGCGGCCGCACTCCTCGACCAGCAGCGCCAGGTCGAGGAACGACGCGCCCTCGCCCCCGTACTCCCGCGGCAGACCGTAGCCGAACCAGCCGAGACGGGCGACCGCCTGCCAGAACGCGTCATCGTGCCCCTCGGGCGTGGCGTCCCACGCTCGGCGGCGTTCACGCGTGATCTCGGCGGCGAGAAAACGGCGCGCCGCCGCCTGCACCGCCTGCTGGTCGGGGGTCATCGCGAGGTCCATGGCTACTTGCGCGGCAGCCCGAGGCCGCGCTGCGCGATGATGCAGCGCTGGATCTCGTTGGTGCCGCCGCCGAAGCGCTGCAGCGGGGCCGTGGTGTAGAGCCACTGGAGCCGGCCGTGGAGCGGGGCGGCCGGGTCGTCGGGCGCGAGCTGCCCGGCGAGCCCGAGGATCTCCATACCGACCGACGCGAGGCGCGCGTTCAGCTCGGTCACGTACACTTTCGCGATCGACCCTTCCTTGGTCGGCACGATCCCCTGGTCGATGAGCCAGGCATTGAGGAGGCCGAGCTGGCGGCCGACCTCGACCCGCATCTCGAGGTCCGCGAGCGCGCGGCGCACCCACGGGACCGCACCGAGCGGACGGCCGTCGCGGACCGTGCGGCGCACGAACGTCTTCAGGTCCTCCAGGAGCCGGCGCAGGAGCCCGGTCGAGCCGAGCGTGATGCGCTCGAAGTCGAGTGCCATCATGACGTAGTAGAACCCGTTGCCCCGCTCGCCGATCAGGTGGTCGCGCGGCACCCGGACGTCCTCGAAGAACACGGCGTTGGTCCGGATGCCGGACCAGGTGTCGAGGCCCTGCACGGTGATGCCCGGGCGGTCCATGGGCACGATGAGCAGCGACACCCCCTTGTGCTTCGGCGCGTCGGGCTCGGTGCGAACCGCCAGCCAGTTGTGGGTGGCGGTGTGGGCGCCGGTGTTCCAGATCTTCTGGCCGTTCACCACCCACTCGTCGCCGTCGAGGACGGCGCGCGTCTTGAGCGACGCGAGGTCGGTCCCGGCGTCGGGCTCCGAGTAGCCGATCGCAAATTCGATGTCGCCGTGGAGGATGGGCGGGAGCCAGCGCTGCTTCTGCTCCTCGGTGCCGACGCGGCGGATCGTCGGCGCCACCGACGTGATCGAGAGGCGCATGCTCGGAGCGCCGGCGGCCTCCATCTCCTCGATGAAGATGTACTGATCCACCGCGGACTTCCCGAGCCCCCCGAATTCCTGCGGCCAGCCGATGCCCCACCAGCCCTTGTCGAAGAGCTGGCGATGGAACGCGCGGGCGAGCGGGCCTTCACCCTCGTTGCCGCGCGCGCGCAGCTCGGCCCGCAACGCCGGCGTCACGTGCCGCCGCACGAAGCGTCGCACCTCCTGCCGCCACGCGCCCTGCTCGGGCGTGTCCGCGTAGCGCATCGCTCAGAAGCGCACGACGCGGCGGAAGCTCACCACCTCGACGCCCGTCTCGCCGATCGCGACGTTGATCAGGAAGGTGAAGAAGGACAGCAGCAGCCAGCCGCCGAGCGCCGACCAGAAGCCGTGCACCTCGAAGCCCCGTACCACCTCGGAGGCGAGCTTCAGCATGGCCGCGTTGACGACCAGCGTGAAGAGCCCGAGGGTCAGGATGTTGAGCGGCAGGGTCAGAAGCAGGATCACCGGCCGGACGAGCGCGTTCAGGATGCCGATCGTGGCCGCCGCGAAGAAGAGCGAGCCGACGCCGTGCACCTCGATGCCGCGCACGATCAGGCTGGTCAGGTAGAGGGCCGCGGCGCTCACCAGCCAGCGGATGACGAGACCCCGCACAGAGCGCGTCTACGTCGAAGCGGGCGGCTCCTGCAAGCGGGATGGGAGTTGCACGCGGAGGACGATCGCGGTGGCAGCCAGCGCGGCGGCCACGACCAGTGCGAGCGCCGCGTCGTAGCGTCCGGTCAGGTCGCGCACGAAGCCCGTCGCCGGCACGCCGATCGCCTGGGCGAGAACGATCAGCGGAGCCATCCGTCCCGCAATCGCCCCGTAGTGCAGGCGTCCGAACGCCTCGCCGACGAGGCTCGCCTGCAGGGTCGCGTTGCCGCCCATCGCGTAGCCATAGAGCACGACGTAGCACGCGAGCAGCAGCGGGCTGTGCGTCGGTCCGAGCCACAGGAGCAGGACGCCGGCCGCCTGCAGGCAGAAGCAGGTGGCCGCCACCCGGCGCTGGTCGAAGCGGTCGAGGAGCGCGCCGAAGCCGAGCTTGCCGACCACGCCCATCGTGGCGGTGGCGCCGAGGACGAGCGCCGCGCGGTCGGCAGGCATTCCGCGGTCGCGGAGGAGTGGGATCTGGTAGAGCAACACGCTCGAGAGGCCGGCCATGGTCAGCCCGAAGGCGGCCGCCAGGAGCCAGAAGTTCGCCTGCCTGACCGCCACCGCCGGCCGAACCGACCGCTCTCGCTCCCGCTCGAAGAGGGCGAGCCCGGCGCGCGGGTCGCCCGAGGGCGTCGGCGGTTCGCCGTCAGGCAGGAGACCCAGCTCGGCCGGGTCGCGACGCATGAAGGCGAGCACCGGTGGCAGGACGAGCCCGGCGACGGTGAGCCCGAGCAGCGCGTAGGCGCGGCGCCAGCCCACCCGCTCGATCAGGAATTGCGCCAGCGGCGCGAACAGGATGCCGCCGGCGGAGATGCCGGCGGTGGCGAGTCCAAGGGCTCGGCCACGCTTGCGCACGAACCAGCGCGCGACGGCGGCATTGTTCGGCAGCCCTCCGATGCACGTCGAACCGAGCGCGACCGGCACGGCGAGACACCCGTAGAGGGCCGGAAGCGAGCGGACGCGCGAGAGGAGGAGGAACCCCGTCGCCAGCGACACGGCGCCCGCGATCTCGACGGGCCGGGCGCCGCGGCGATCGACGACGCGGCCGATCACGACGCCGTACGCCGCGCACGCGAGCTGCATCGACGCGTACGCCCCGGCGACCGGTCCCCGGCCGCCGAATGCCGCCGCGAGCGGCGTCAGGAACACGCTCCACGCGTAGAAGATGAGGCCGGTATTCACGGCGTGGCAGACGAACGCCACGAGAACGATCCACCACCCGTGATAGACGCGACGGAACGTCAATCCGCCGCGCCGCGCGCGCGAACGATCTCGTGCCGCGCGAGCCGCTCGCCACCTGCCACCGAACGTCGCGTCGCACGTGCCTCCCCGCACTGTCAAGCGCGGCGTGCGCCGTGGACTCGCTCGGGAGCCCATGGTACGGAAAAGAGTTGTCGTAGGAGGTCTTCCGATGGCGCGATTCCGCTCGAACAAGCGGGCCAAGGAGCTGCAGCGCAAAGCCAAGCACGAGGCGAAGGAGGCCCGGAAGAAAGAGCGCCAGGAGAAGGCGCAGTCTGGCGAAGCCGACGACGACATCGACTGGAGCCAGGCGGTCGGCATCAGTCCTCCCCCAGGTGCCGTGCCCGAGGAGGAGCAGGAGACGGACGAAGCCGGAGCGGAGGACGGGGAGGAAGCGGAGAAATGAGGTCGCGATCCAGAATCGCCGCAGCAACCGTGGCCCTGGTCCTCGTGTCGAGCTGCGGATGGTGGGGCGAGCAGGGGCGGACCACGAAAGGCGCCGTCTACGGTACCGGCGCGGGCGCGGCGACGGGTGCGGCCATCGGCGGCATACTCGGCGGCGGTGAGGGCGCCTGGAAGGGCGCGGCCGTCGGTGCGGCCCTGGGGGCACTCGGCGGCGGGCTGATCGGTCACTACATGGACAACCAGGCCAAGGAGCTCCAGAAGGTCGTCGACCGGCAGGACCGCGTCGAGCGCGACGGCGAGACGCTCCGTCTCTCGCTCGCCAGCGACGTGCTCTTCGACTCCGGCAGCTCAACCCTGCAACCCGGTGGAGAGGACAAGCTCCGGCAGGTGGCTGACGTCCTCCAGCGCTACCCGAAGACGCGCGTCGAGATCGTCGGCCACACCGACAACCGCGGCACATCCGCCTCGAACGAGAAGCTCGCCGAGCGGCGGGCGCGCGCGGTGCGCGACGCGCTCGTCCGCTTCGGCGTCGATGGCACCCGCATCACGACGCGCGGCGCCGGCGAGACCCGGCCCGTCGCCACCAACGACACGCTGGAGGGCCGGGCACTCAACCGGCGCGTCGAGATCATCACCCGGCCGGACGAGACGCTCGCCGCCGAGAGCAGTCGCCAGGCCCCGAGCCCTCGCGAAGCGCCGCCCGCGGAGGAGCCGCGCTAGGAGGCCGACCCGTCGACCCACGCGCGCCTCGCGCTTCGCAAAGTCTGTCGCCCCGGCTTTGCCGGCCGCGACACGCCGTTGGGCCGTGCCCACGGCGCGGCAGTCTCGCTGTCGTCCCCGATCCGAGACGCAGTCTCAGGTCGGCTTCCTAGGTTCGCCGCCCGAGCTGGCAGAAGACGGCGCCTGCGGCGGCTGCGGCCACGAGCGCGGCGGCGCGCCCACCTCGCGTCGGGCTTCGCGAGAACCCGATCGCGGCTCCCACCGCCCCGGCACCGAAGAGAACGAGACCCGCGTGGTGCCGGCTGACGAGGCGGCGCACGGCACGTTGCGGCAGCAACTTCTCCTCGAGGGCGACGAGCGTCTCTTGCAGGTCTCGCTGCGCGTCCTCACGCTCGGTGGCGAGGTGCCGCAGCTCGATACGGATCGGCGGGCTAGCCATGAGGGATCCCTCTCGGCAAAGGCTGTTCCGGGGCCGTCAGCGACTCCCCGAGGCCACGGCTCAGCACACTCACCTCGACGACCGCGACGACCGCTGCGACCACGAGGAGCCCGCCGCCGATCGCGAACGCGGCGATCCAGGCAGGGATCGAGGCGGCGAGCAGCAGCACGCCGCCCGCCACCAGGGCACCGAAGCCGCCAGCACCCAGCAGCAGCGCCGAAAGGAGCCCGATTCCCGCCGTCTTGACGACCCGAACCGCCGTGCTCAGGCGGAGCTGGATGACCGCCGCCTCGGCGCGCACGATCCGCTCGACGTCGGTACGCAGCCGGACGACGAGCGCCCCGACCGACTCGTCACTGAGCTCGGGTGCCCTGAGGGCTGCCAATGCCTTCCTCCATCCCGTGCCGAATGAGGTCGACGATCGCGAACGTGCCGAGGTTGGCCATCGCCGCTCGCAACGCACGGCTGGTCACCGTGGCCCCGAGCGGAGAGGTGAGGCCGCCGCCGGCGATGAACCCGGCGCCGAGCGCCGCTACGAGGGCGAGCGCTGGCGCTTCCTGCAGCAGGTCTGAGACGAGGCAGCGGACCGCCGAGGTCGCCTCGCCGAGCGCGGCGAACACATCGGCGACGGTTGGCGCCGGCTCGTCCCGGCCGAGGGCGCTCATTGGAAGGCGCGCGCCGTCCGCGCAATCAGGTAACCGACCAGGAAAGCGCCGGCGAGCGCGACGATGGGCTGCTCCCGCACGAACGCACCGACCTGCGCGTTGAGCGAGGACAGGAGCTCCGGCGTATCGCCGAGCCCGCTCTTCAACCGCTCCCGCGCGCGGTTCGCGGTGTCGACCAGCTGGGCTCCCACGTTCCTCGCCGTCTCCTGGACGTCTGCCCCGAATCTGGTCGAAGTGTCCATCAGTGGACCCCTCCTTTTCGCTCGGAGCAGCAAGATGCGTTCCCCGGGCCAACCGATCGGGCTGGCGCGGTCGAGCAGGGCCACGGTGCGTCGTCCGTCGGGCGTTGCTACACGGCGTCGCGGAACCGGGACCGTGAACGGAACGCGACGCCCTCGGTCGCGCTGGAGCGATGTGGCACCCGCCTCGCCGTGAACCCGAGACGACGGGGCGATCCGCCGAGTGCCGGAAGCATCGCGATGCCCGCTGGCACAGGGGTCGCTAGTGGCGGGCGGGGGGATCGGAGCATGCACCTGCGCTACGCGCTACTCGCCTTGCTGGCCGAGGGGGAAGCACACGGCTATCAGCTGCTGAAGCTCTTCAACCAGCGCCTTGGCCCGTTCTGGCATCCGAACATCGGGCAGGTCTACCAGCTACTGCACGAGCTCGAGCGTCGCGGCCTCGCGGTCCGACGCGATCAGGCCTTCGGGACGCGCTTGCGGCGCCTCTTTCGTCTCACGCCCCGCGGCGAGCGGGCTCTCGCCACCTGGCTCACGCGCCGTCCGGGTTGGCCGCCGCCGCTGCGCGACGAGATCTTCGTCCGCCTGCTCGCCGCCGAGCGCCAGGGCGCGACCGCGCTGCGCGCCCAGCTCGAGCGGCAGGAAGCCGAGTACCGCCGCTACATCGCGCTCGTCCAGGAGGAAGGAGCACGTCCCGGCGCGTCGCTCACCCGGCGGCTCGCCCATGAGGCGGCGCTCGGGCAGGCGGAGGCGCATCTCCGATGGCTCGTCCGCTGTCAGCAGGCACTCGGTGCGGCGGCGGAACGCGTCCTGGCGCACGCGTCCTGAGCGTCGCAACCCGCGCGCTCAGGCGGCGCGCAGGGATTCCAGCGCTGCGAGGAGACCCTCGGGCGCATCCGCGGCGGCACCGCTCGCCGGGTGGACCCACCGCCAGCGCGTGCTCGCGCGGACCATGGCCCGGCCGTCGCCGCTCTGCACGACGCGCTGGTGGACCTCCAGACCGTCGGCGGGCGGCGAAAACCACGTGATCGTTTCGATCCGATCCCCGTAGCGCGCCGGCTCACGGTACTCGAGATCGCCACCCCCGAGCACGGGCACGGTTCCGTCCGCCACCAGGCGCGCGAGCGGCCAGCCAGCGTGCTCGATCGCGTCGAGCGCCGCCTGCACGACGAGGTCGAGGTAGACGGCGTTGTTCACGTGGCCGAGGGAATCGAGCTCGTAAACCCGGACCTGGTGCGTCGCGCGGGCCGGCCGCGCGGGCGGGGGCGGAGCCTGCCAGCCGTCCCGCTCCTGCGGCACGCTCGTCCCGCCGAACGCCTCCTCCATCTCGCTCGGTATGCGGCGAGGCCGCCCGCTCGTCCGGTCGACGTACACCCAGTCGGTGCGTGCCGCGAGACGCAGCTCTCCGTCAGCGCCGCGCATCTCGTATCGACGGTGCGAGCGGACGCGACGGAAGTCCTCCACCCAGGTGCGAATCTCGAGCTCCTCGCCGGCGGTGGCGGGGCGCAATACGGTGAACGTCGAGCG
>Ga0070699_100004941_pt1 | contig 11760 bp, 9 predicted proteins | sample KBSK1503metaG_FD_65473 | JGI IMG/M metagenome (GOLD analysis project Ga0070699, IMG submission 65473) | Corn, switchgrass and miscanthus rhizosphere microbial communities from Kellogg Biological Station, Michigan, USA - KBS K1-50-3 metaG | ecosystem: Host-associated > Plants > Roots >...
CCGCGAGGCGAGCGATCCGACGCCGTTCGTCGTCGCCAACGTGCACGTGACGCGCCGCCTGCTCGACGCCGCGGTACGAGCCGGCGTCCGGCGCGTGGTGCTCGCCAGCACGATCAAGGTGTACGGCGAAGCGACCCCTCCCGGCAGGCCGTTTCGCGCCGGCGATCCGACCGCCCCGCACGATGCATACGCGCACAGCAAGGCCGGGGCCGAGCACGTGCTGTGGCACGCCTGCCGCGGCGGAGCGATCGAAGGCATCGCGCTGCGCCTGCCGCTGACGTACGGCCCCGGCGTCAAGGGCAACTTCGCGCGGCTGCTCGACGCGGTTGCCGCGGAGCGCAGGCTGCCGCTCGGCGGCATCGACAACCGCCGTACGTTGCTCTATGTCGGCAACGCCGTCAGCGCGATCGAGGCGGCGCTGGTGGCGCCGGCGCTCGCCGGCGAGACGCTTCCGGTGGCCGACGGCGAAAGCCTGTCGACCAGCGAGCTGGTCTTAAGTCTCGCGCGCGAGCTCGGTGTTGCCGCGCATCTGTTCCACCTGCCCGCCGTCGTCATGCGCGCCGGCGGCATGCTCGCGGGCAAGCGCGCGAGCCTCGCACGCCTGCTCGGCACGCTGGAAGTCGATGCCGGGCGCTTTCGCGATCTCGCGCGCTGGACGCCGCCGTTCACCGTCGACCAGGGTCTTGCCGCGACCGCGGCGTGGTGGAAGCTCCGGCACAGCCTCTAGCGTCCGGGTCGCTGGCGCGGCGCGGCTATAATCGAATCCTTTCCAGTCAAGAGGTCGCCAGTGACCCTACGCACCGGAGGCCGCCGCGCCGACGAGCTCCGCCCTTTGTCGATCGTGCGCCACTACAGCCGGCATGCCGAAGGATCCGCGCTGATCGAATGCGGCGCGACCCGCGTGCTGTGCATGGCGTCGGTCGAGGAGTCAGTGCCGCAGTTCCTCAAGGGCAAAGGCCAGGGCTGGGTGACCGCCGAATACGGCATGCTGCCGCGCGCGACCAACACCCGCACGCGGCGCGAAGCCGCCGAAGGCAAGCAGTCGGGACGCACGCAGGAGATCCAGCGTCTGATCGGCCGCAGCCTTCGCGCGATCTCCGACCTGTCGCAGCTCGGCGAGCGCACGATCCGCATCGATTGCGACGTGCTGCAGGCCGACGGCGGCACGCGTTGCGCCTCGGTCACCGGCGCCTGCGTTGCGCTCTACGACGCGGTGGCATGGTGCAGGGCGCAAGGCCTCCTGACCGGGTCGCCGCTGAAGGATTTCGTCGCCGCGGTATCGGTCGGCATCGTCGCCGGCGTGCCGATGCTCGATCTCGACTACGCCGAGGATTCGAGCTGCGATACCGACATGAACATCGTGATGACCGGCGCCGGCGGCTTTGTCGAAATCCAGGGGACGGCGGAGGGTGCGCCATTTTCGCGCGCGGAAATGGCGACGCTGGTCGCGCTGGGCGAGGGCGGCGTGGCCGCGCTGGTCGCCACGCAAAAGACCTCGCTGGGCATCGCTTGACGCTGCCGCGATGACGTTCGGCGGTTCGACGTGAGCGAATTCACGCGCCTGGTCATCGCGTCGAACAACCCGGGCAAGCTGATCGAGTTCAAGCGCTTGCTGGCGCCGCTGGGCATCGAGGCGATTCCGCAGGCCGAGCTCGGCATCGAAGAAGCCGACGAGCCGCATCCGAGCTTCGTCGAGAACGCGCTGGCCAAGGCGCGTCATGCCAGCCGCCGCGCCGGGCTGCCTGCACTGGCCGACGATTCCGGCATCTGCGTCGAGGCGCTGCGCGGAGCGCCCGGCGTGCAATCGGCGCGCTATGCCGGCGAGCCGCGCTCGGACCGGCGCAACAACGCGAGGCTCATCGCCGATCTCGACGGCGTTGCCGACCGCCGCGCGCACTACTATTGCATGCTCGCGCTGATGCGTCACGGCGACGATCCCGAGCCGCTGCTGGTCGACGGCCGCTGGGACGGCACGATCATCGACATGCCGCGCGGCGATGGCGGGTTCGGCTACGATCCACACTTTCTCGATCCCGTCACCGGCATGACCGGTGCCGAGCTCCCGCTGGCGCGCAAGAACGAGCTGTCGCACCGCGGCAAGGCGATGCGCTCGCTGCTCGACCGGCTGCGCAGCCTCGGAGTGGACTGAGCTGGACCGGCCATCGTGATGTCGGCTACGCCCTTGTCGCTGCACGCGCCGCATTTCGCCGCGCTGCCGCCGCTCGCGCTGTACGTCCATATCCCGTGGTGCCTGAAAAAGTGCCCATACTGCGATTTCAACTCGCACGAGAGGCGCGGCGAAATTCCGCAAGCGCGCTATGTCGATGCGCTGCTCGCCGACCTCGAGCTCGCGCTGCCGGGGATCTGGGGCCGGCGCGTGCACACCGTTTTTTTCGGCGGCGGCACGCCGAGCCTGTTTGCTCCGGAGGCGATCGACCGGATTCTGGCCGGCGTGCGCTCGCGCGTTCCGCTCGCGCCCGATGCCGAGATCACGCTCGAGGCCAATCCGGGCACGTTCGAGCGGGCGCGCTTTGCTGGCTTCAGGGCGGCAGGCATCAATCGGCTTTCGGTCGGCGTGCAGAGCTTCGAGCCGAAGTTCCTGCATGCGCTCGGCCGCGTGCACGACGCCGACGAAGCGCGCGCTGCCGCCGCGGCGGCCATCGAGATTTTCGGCAACGTCAATCTCGATCTGATGTACGCGCTTCCCGGCCAGACGCCGGCCGACGCCCAAAGCGATCTCGCCCAGGCCTTGCGTTTTTCACCGCCGCACCTGTCGTTCTACCACTTGACGATCGAGCCGAACACGCTGTTCCATCGCTATCCGCCGAGCCTGCCGGACGACGAGACGGCCGCGGACATCGAGGATGCGATCGCGGCAACGCTCGGCGCCGCCGGCTACCTGCACTACGAAACATCGGCCTACGCCAGGCCGGGTCACGAATGCCGGCATAACCTCAATTACTGGCGCTTCGGCGATTACCTGGGCATCGGGGCCGGCGCTCATTCGAAGCTCTCGTTTCCGGAGCGCGTCGTGCGCCAGGTCCGACACAAGCAGCCGCAGCAGTATATGGAGGAGGTCGAGCGCGGGTCGCCGCTCGCCGAGGATCGAACGGTCGAGCGCGGCGAAATCGGCTTCGAGTTCATGCTCAATGCCTTGCGGCTGACCGACGGTGTGCCGGTCGCGCTGTTCGCCGAGCGTACCGGCTTTGCGCTCACGCTGGTGCAAAAGGGATTGGACGAGGCCGAGCGACGAGGGCTTATCGAACGCGACCACCAGCGCATGCGCCCGACGCCGCTGGGGCAGCGCTTTCTCAACGATCTGCAGGCCATTTTCCTGCCTGCCCCCGTTGCCGTGGCGGCCGAAACCGTGGCGCGCCCGGTCAAGCTGGTGCGTGCGAAGCCGTGACGCCAGAGCCGCACACGATGACGCTGGTCGCGGCGATCGAGGCGATGCGCAGCGGCGCGCTTTCCTGCGCTGCGCTTACGCAGTCGCTGCTCGAGCGCATCGACGTCACCGACGCGAACGTCCAGGCGTGGGCCTGGTTGGATCGCGAACAAGCGCTTGGCAAGGCGCGCGCGATCGACGCGCGGCGTGCCTCGCAGCGCGCATCGATACTCGAAGGCGTTCTGATCGGGGTCAAGGACATCGTCGCCACCGCCGGCATCCCGACGCAGATGGGATCGCCGATCTACGCCGGCTCGATACCCGCACAGGACGCCGAATGCATCGCGCGCCTCGGCCGGGCGGGCGGCATGGTCCTGGGCAAGACGGTGACGACCGAATTCGCGTTCATGCAGCCCGGCAAGACGCGCAATCCCTGGAACGCCGCGTGCACGCCGGGCGGATCTTCGTCGGGCTCTGCCGCGGCCGTCGCGCTCGGACAAGTGCCTGCCGCGATAGGCACGCAGACCAACGGCTCGGTGATCCGGCCGGCGGCATACTGCGGCGTCGTGGGTTTCAAGCCCGGCAACGACCTGCTGCCGTTCGCCGGCGTGCATCGTTTCAGCCCGACGCTGGATACTTTGGGCGTTTTCGCGCGATCCGTCGTCGATTGCGCGCTGCTCGCCGGCGCGCTCGGCGGTGAAGCCCCCGGCGAGGCGCTCGAGACGACAGCCGCGCCGGCGCTCGCCTGGCTGCCCGAGTTCCCTTGGGCGGCGGTCAGCAACGAGCAGCGCGAAGCGGTCGATGCCGCTGGGGCAGTGCTGCGCGCTGCGGGCGCACGCGTCGGCACGCTGGCCCTGCCTGCGATCTGCGGCGACGCGCCGACGCAGTTGCGCCGGATCATGCTGCACGAGGCGGTGCGCGAGCTCGGAGCATTGCAGGATCGCGAGCGAGGAAGAATGTCGGCCAAGCTCAATGCGGCGCTGGACGAAGGCCGCACGATCGGCGAGGGCGCTTACGCGGATGCGCTGGCGAGACGCAGCGAGATCATCGCCGCGCTCACCGAGCGGCTTGCCGGATTCGACGCGGTGCTGACGCCGCCGGCGCTCGGTCCGGCGCCGCATGACCTCACGCAGACCGGAGATCCCGCCTGCTGCTCGCTATGGTCGCTCGCCGGCTTTCCCGCCCTGTGCTTGCCGTTGACACTTGCGCCGAACGGACTGCCGCTGGGGATGCAACTCGCAGCAACCGCGTCGAACGACCGCCGGCTGCTGGCGGCCGGCAGGTGGTGCGAGCTCCGGCTGCCGTTTCGCGGCCTGGTCTGAATCGGGCTGCGGTTACGACGATGACGCTCTCGCGCCGCGATCTCGAAGAGGGCCGCATGCGCGCCGTCTACGTCGAAGCGCTCGATTCGCACCGGGCGCTTTCCGACGACGCGCTGGCCGCATCGCTGGCAGCGGCGCTGGCGCGGCGGCCCGCGCATGCCGACTGGTGGGTGTTCGCCTACGGCTCGTTGTTGTGGAATCCGCTGTTTCCGTTCGTCGAAGCGCGGCCGGCGACCTTGCGCGGCAAGCACCGCCGGTTTTGCCTGTGGTCGCTGGCGTCGCGCGGCACGACCAAGTCTCCGGGCCTGGTGCTCGGGCTCGACCAGGGCGGCACCTGCCACGGCGTCGTCTATCGGCTGCCCGCCGAATGCGCGCGCGCCGAGCTCGCACTTCTGTGGCGGCGCGAGATGGTCGTCGGCGCCTATCAGCCACGGTGGCTGCGCGTGCGCGCCGGCACGCACGCCTTGACGGCACTCGCTTTCGTCGTCGATCGCCGGCACCCGCAGTACGCGGGCAAGCTGGCGCTGACGAGGCAGGCGGAGGTTCTATCCCGCGCGGCGGGAGCTTTCGGGTCGTCCGCCGACTACCTCGAGCGCGCGCGCGTGTCGCTGATCACGCATGGCATCGTCGATCCTTATCTGGAAGCGCTGGCGCGGCGCGTCGCCGCGCGGCGAAAGCAAGTCACACCCGCGGCTGCGCCCGCTACAGGGCTCACAGCGCCACGTGCCGCCCGCCGTCGACGTTGATCGTCTCGCCGGTAACGTAGGTCGCCTCGAACAGCAGGAAGTGCACGGCCTTGGCGATGTCGTCCGGGGTGCCTTCGCGCTTCAACGGCGTGTTCGAAATGATCCGCTGCCGCGACAGCTCGTCGAACGACTCGTCGTCGGGCCACAGGATCGGGCCGGGCGCGACGGCGTTGACGCGCACTTCGGGCGCCAGCTCGCGCGCCAGCGAGCGCGTCAGTCCGACCAGCCCGGCCTTGGCGACGCTGTAGACGACGTAGTTCTTCAGCGGGCGCTCGGCGTGGATATCGGTGATATTGACGATCGCGCCCTGTGTCTTCTTCAGCGCCGGCGCCGCGGCCTGCGCGATGAAAAGTGGCGCGCGCAGATTGGTGCCGATCAGATCGTCCCAATTCTCACCGGTTATTTCGCCGACGGGGGTCGGGAAGAACGACGACGCATTGTTGATCAGCGCGTCGAGCTTGCCGAACGTCTGCACCGTCTGGTCGATCAGCGACTGCAGCTTGCCGAGGTCGAGCAGGTCGGCCTGGATCAGCGCGACCGAGTCCTTGCGCTGATGGTTGAGCTCGGCTTGCAGCAGGCGCGCCTCTCCGGCCGATTCGCGATAATGCAGCATCAGCTGCGCACCGGCGGCATGCAGTCGCCGGCAGGTCGCCGCGCCGACGCGTTTGGCCCCACCCGTGATCAAGACCACTTTGCCCTGCACGCGGCGCTCCGGCTACACTGGCCCGAATCACCCAATCTATCACATCGATGTCCACCGCTCCACACGGCGATGACACTGCCGGATTGCCGCCGCCGTCGCTCGAAGCCCGGGCGCACGGCGGCGAGGTCCTGGCGCACATCGCTGCGGCCATCGACGAGGCGGGCGGCTGGATCTCCTTCGCCGATTACATGGGAACGGTGCTGTATGCGCCGGGACTCGGTTACTACTCGGCGGGTGCACGCAAGTTCGGCGCCGCCGGCGATTTCGTCACCGCGCCCGAGCTGACACCGCTGTTCGGCGCCGCGCTGGCCGCGTCGGCTGCTGAAGTCATCGAACGCGTGCCGGACGGCGAACTGTTCGAGCTGGGACCGGGCACCGGACGGCTCGCCGCCGATCTTTTGAATGCGCTGCTCGCGAAGGATCGCCTGCCGCGGCATTACAGATTGCTCGAAGTGAGTGCCGATCTCGCGGCGCGGCAGCGCGAATGCCTGCTCGAGCGAGCGCCGGCGGCGCTGCCGCGCGTCGAATGGATCGAGATGCTTCCGGCGCGCTGGCGCGGGCTGATGCTCGCCAACGAAGTCCTCGATGCCGTGCCGCCGCATCTGATCGCCCGGCAGCGTGGAGCGTGGTTCGAGCGCGGCGTCGGCCTCGCCGGCGATCGTCTGGTGCTGTCCGACCGGCCGCTGCCTCCGGGTGCGCTGCGCGAGGCCGCCAAGGCCGCGTTCCCGCCCGAAGGCGACTATGTCAGCGAGATCAACCCGGCCGCGCAGGCGCTGGTCCGAACTCTGGCCGAGCGCTGCGACGCCGGCGTGCTGCTGATCATCGACTACGGATTTCCCGCGGCCGAGTATTATCATCCGCAACGCGCGAGCGGCACGCTGGTCGCGCACTACCGTCATCGCGTCGTGCACGACCTGCTGTTCATGCCCGGACTCGCCGACCTTTCGGCGCATGTCGACTTCAGCGCCATCGCGCGCGCCGGCGTCGCCGGCGGCATGGCGGTCGGCGGCTACACGACGCAGGCGCGCTTCCTGATCAATTGCGGCATTCTCGATGCGCTGGCCGCTTGCGGCGACCCGCAGTCGACCGCGTATTTGCGCCAGGCGGCGGCGGTGCAGAAGCTTCTCTCGCCGGCCGAGATGGGCGAGCTGTTCAAGGTGCTTGCCCTGATCCGCGGACTCGACGAAGAGCTCGTCGGCTTTCGCGACGGCGACCAGGGATACCGCCTTTAGGCGATGGGAGGCAACACAACTGTCATCCCCGGCGCAGGCCGGGATCCAGGTTGCAGCATCTCCGCCCGACGAGCATCGCTGCTTGGGCCCCGGCCTTCGCCGGGGCGACGCTTGCGCCGGGGCGACGCTTGTTACGCGGCGCGGCGCTGGGCCTGCGCCGTCGCCAGCTTGGCGCGCGCATCGCGCAGCGCCGTGCGCACGCCTTCCTCGATGACCGGGTGGTAGAACGGCATGTCCAGCATCTGCTGCACGGTGAGCTTCATCTGCAGCGCCCACGCCAGCAGGTGGCCGATATGCTCGGCGTCGGGACCGAGCATTTCCGCGCCGAGGAACGCGCCGTCTTCGATCGCGACATAGACGTGCAGCAGACCCTTGTTGCGCAGCATGACGCGCGAGCGGCCCTGATTGTGGAACGAGACTGCACCCGTCACGTGCGGGACCGGTTGCGCATCGCGCCAGCCGCCGCCCACGATCGCGATTTCGGGATCGGTGAAGACGACGGCGAGGCCGGCGCGGCGCAAGCCCGGCCGGACATCGGGATAACGGGCGGCATTTTCGCCGGCGATGCGGCCCTCGTCGGCGGCCTCGTGCAGCAGGGCCAGCTCGTTGTTGACGTCGCCGGCGATGAATATCGACGATCGTCCGCACTGCAGCGTGCGGCGATTGAACAGCGGCACGCCGTGGGCGTCCAGTGCGAGCGACGTCCGGTCGAGCCCCAGTCCGGACAGGTTCGGACGACGCCCGGTGGCGGCGAGCAGGTAATCGAAGTTTTCCGCGGTGGCGCCGCCGTCGGGCGCGCGATACCTGACTTCGATCAAATCGCCATGACGGGCGAGTTCGGCGTTCGCATTCGTGTCGAGGTAGAACTCGGCGCCGAACGTGCGGCGGGCGAGATCCAGCAGCGCCGGATCGGACAGGGGACCGACGCCGCCGCCGCGGCCGAAGACCTTCACCCGCACGCCCAGCCGGTGCAGCGCCTGGCCGATTTCGAGCCCGATCACGCCGGGCCCGAAGACCGCGACGCTTTCCGGCAGCGTCTCCCATTGGAACACGTCGTCGTTGACGATCAGCCTGTCGCCCAGCGCATCCCATGCCGCCGGATGCGCCGGCGACGAGCCCGTCGCGATGACGATGCGCGGCGCGCGTATCGTCAGCGCCTCGCCGACCTGCAGCGTATGGTCGTCGATAAAACGGGCGTGGCCGCGAATCTTGTCCGCCGCCGGAAATGCCTCGACGTCGTCGACGACGAACCCGGCGAAACGGTCGCGCTCCGCCTTGACCCGATCCATCACCGCCTTGCCGTCGATGGCGATCGGGCCCGCCGGCCGGATGCCGAACGCCGGCAGGCGCGAGAAAGCGTGCGCGGCTTCGGCGGCCGCGATCAGCAGCTTGCTCGGCATGCAGCCGACCCGCGCGCAGGTGGTGCCGTAGGGGCCGCCTTCGATCAGCAGCGCGCGCTGTCCGGCCGCCTTTACCGTTCGATACGCGGCGAGCCCGGCCGTGCCGGCGCCGATGATGGCGACGTCGGTGTCAAGAATCTGCATGGGCACGTGTCCTCCCCGACCCAAAGTCGGTTGCGAGCACCTTCAGCTTACGCCGCTCGCTTCAGATGGCGCTCGAGGTCCTCGGCATTGCCGATCAGCCGTCCGTTGATGAAGACTTGCGGCACCGTTTGCGCGCCGGTGATCGCGCCGACGACCTTGGTGCGGATGGCGTGGTCGAGGGGAACCTCGGCGTAGGCGATGCCGGCTTCGGTCAGCAGCCGCTTCGCCTTGGCGCAGAACGAGCAGCCGTTCCGGGTCAGAATGGCGACCTGGTCGGGCTTTTTCGCCTTGGGGTTCACGTAATCGAGCATCGTGTCGGCATCCGACACGACGAACGGATCGCCCGGCTCGTCCGGCTCGATGAACATCTTCTCGATGAGCCCGTCGCGAACCAGCATCGAGTAGCGCCACGAACGCTGGCCGAAGTTGAGATCGCTCTTGTCGACCAGAAGGCCCATCTTGCGCGTGAACTCGCCGTTGCCGTCGGGCAGCAGCGTCACGTTGGCGGCCTCCTGGTCTTTGGCCCAGGCTTCCATCACGAACGGATCGTTGACCGAGATGCAGACGATAGCGTCGATGCCGGCATCCTTGAACGCCGGCGCGAGCTCGTTGTAGCGGGGCAGGTGGGTCGACGAGCAGGTCGGCGTGAATGCGCCCGGCAGCGAAAATACGACGACGTTCTTGCCCGCGAACAGGTCGGCGCTGGTCAACGTCGCCCACTCGCCGTTGCGGCGCACGCGCAGTGAAACGTCGGGTACCCGCTCGCCCTCGCGGTTCGGGAATAGATGGGTCGTGTGGGGCATCGTGCTCTCCATAGTTTGGTCGATTGACGATGGTATGATCGCCGACCCCAGGCGATAGTTCAAGTTTATTTATTGGATCGTAACGATAGCTGCAAGCTATCGCAAAACCGCGCCGGCGCGATGCCGGGGCTGAAATCGCCTGCTAGTCGGCGCTGCGGCGCAAGCGGACGATGTTGTCGGACGAGGTCCCGTGCCGCGTCGAGTGCAGCGAGGCCAGGAGCTCGCTGACGACCGCCGGCTCGATCGGCTTGACCAGATGGTGGTCGCAGCCGGCCTGGGTCGAGCGCGAGCGGTGTTCTTCCTGGCCGTAACCGGATACCGCGACCATGACGATCGAGCTGTTTTCGGGATCGGCACGGACGCGCTCCGCGACCTGGAAGCCGTCCATGCCCGGCAGCCCGATGTCGAGCAGGATGACGTCCGGCCGCGCGGTGCGCACCGAGTCCAGCGCCTGCGGTCCGTCGTAGGCGACGCGAACGTCGTAGCCTTCCATCGCGAGCAGCATCGCCATGCTGTCGGTCGCATCGCGATTGTCGTCGACGATCAGGACCGAGAATTCGCCGGGGCTCGATGCGTTGTAGCGCTCCGCCGCGCGGCGCCCGGCCGCAACGCGCTGGTCGACCGGCATCGCCGGCAGGCGCACGGTGAATTCGCTGCCGAGATTCCTGCCGGCGCTGGACGCAGACACGCTTCCACCCTGCATCTTGACCAGCCGCTCGACCAGCGTCAGCCCGATGCCCAAGCCGCCCTGCGAGCGGTCGAGCGTCTGCTCGACCTGGGTGAAAAGCTCGAAGATCGTCGGCAGCGCCGACGCGGGTATCCCGATGCCCGAATCGCGGATGCGGAAGACGATTTCGGCGCCCTCCTGCTCGGCGATCAGCGCGATCCTCCCCTTGCGATCGGTGTACTTCGCCGCGTTGTTCAGCAGGTTCGCCAGCACCTGCGCCAGTCGCGCGAAGTCGCCGCGGATTCGCATCGGCTGCTCGGGCAGCAGCACGCTCAACGCATGCTCCTGCGCATCGATCAGCGGCCGCACCGTCTCGACGGCGACCGCGACGACGGCGGCGACGTCGACCGCCTCGATCTTGAGCTCGATCTTGTTCTGCGTGATCCGCGACACGTCGAGCAGGTCGTCGACCAGGCGGGACAACTGCTTGACCTGGCGGCCGATCACTTCGCGCGCCCAATCGTGCCGTTTCGCGTCGGTGTCGTTGGTCTGCAGGACGTGCACGGCGTTGGTGATCGGCGCGAGCGGGTTGCGCAGCTCGTGCGAGAGCATCGCGAGGAATTCGTTCTTGCGGCGGTCCTGGTCGTGGATCTTCCGGTACAGCAGCGCATTGTCGAGCGCGATCGCCGCGCGGCTGGCCACGTCGCTTGCGACGGCCACAAGATCGGCATCGATCGTGCGCCCCGCCGAAGTCGTGCCCAGCGAGATCACGCCTATCGTCCGCCCGCGCGCGAGCAGCGGAATGATGACCAGCGAATGCAGCGGCGATCCGCGCGGGATCTCGGGCTGCGGGCCGGCCGGGCCGTTGGTCGGGTGTGGGCCGGACAGATCGGGGAAGGATTCGCTGACGCCGCTGCCTTGCACGCGCGCGATGGCGTCGCGCCACCAGCCGCACTCGATCGCGGGCACCGATTCGCGGCACAGCGGCTCGCCGGTCAGCGCGCTGTTCCAGGCCAGTTCGGTGCGCGCTTCGATACCCTCTTCGCCGGCAAAGGTCAGCGCCGCGGCGTCGGCGAGGAACGGAACCGCCAGGCGCATCAGCTCGTTTGCCGTCGGATCGAATTCGAGCGACCGCGCCAGGGCGGCGCTGGCCTGCGCCAGGAAGGCGAAGCGCGCGTTCGCGCGTTCGGCCGCCGAGCGCGCGGCGCGCTCCTCGGCCAGCGCCAGATGCTCCTCGGCGCGCCGCTTCGCCTGCTCGGCCAAGAGGTAAAGGTCGACGAACACCTTGACCTTCGAGCGCAGGATCTCGGGAACGACCGGTGAGCTCAGGTAGTCGACCGCGCCCAGCGAATAGCCTT
>Ga0070699_100004942_pt1 | contig 11759 bp, 12 predicted proteins | sample KBSK1503metaG_FD_65473 | JGI IMG/M metagenome (GOLD analysis project Ga0070699, IMG submission 65473) | Corn, switchgrass and miscanthus rhizosphere microbial communities from Kellogg Biological Station, Michigan, USA - KBS K1-50-3 metaG | ecosystem: Host-associated > Plants > Roots >...
GGCGGCCCGCTCTTCGGCGGCCCGGTCTTCGGCGGCCCGGTCTTCGGCGGCCCGGTCTTCGGCGGCCCGGTCTTCGGCGGCCCGGTCTTCGGCGGCCCGCTCTTCGGAAGTCATGTTTCGAAACACTACTCTCGAAAGGGTCGTTTCGACAAGTCCTCGAAACACTTCTTCCGAGGATCCTCGATCGGGTATGGACTCGCTCGCGCGACCAGCCTGGCTCGCGCCCTGCTGGGCGAGGTCCGGGCCGTGCTCCTGGTACCCGTGCGCCGCCTGCTGCTCCCGCGACCCCCGATCCTCCCCTCTCGGCCCCGGCTCGCCCGCGCATACTGCATGGATGCCGCGCTCATGTCGCTTGGGGCGCGTCGGCGGATAACCCGTCGGCTGGTCTTGCGGGAGGCCCCGGCCGGGATAGCATCATCGCGGATCGCTGCCCCCCTGATCAGGGGTGCAGCGATCCACGATCCTTGCCGCCGCCCGGCGGGCCACCTCAGCCGTCACGCCCGCCCCGCGAGAATCAGCCGGTGGGGCACCGTGTCCGGCACCTGGAGCCAGACGGGTACGCAGGTGCCGAACAACGGGACCTGGTCGCTCGGGACCAAGGCGGACAGGGCCTGCCCGCGGTTGTGGTGGTGGAACCCGCGGCACGAGTGCTTCGTCCGCAGTCACTAGCCCATCAGAAACGCCCGGACGGCAACAGGCCGGCCGCACCAGCACAGGTGCGGCCGGCCTGCTCGTCTCGGGCCCGCCACGCCGACCGCGGCATCCGTCCGCTCAGGCGGCGACGGGGGCAGCCATAATGGCGGCGTGATCGACGAGTTGATCGCCCGGATGGCGGCCATGCTCGGCCCGCTGGAGGCCGGAGGCGACCCGCGGCGCTACTTCCACGCCACCTACCATCGGACAACGATCGCGGTGGCCGACGAGATCAAGGGCGGCGGCTTCGACGATCCCGAGTGGGTGGAGCGGTGGGATGTCGCGTTCGCCGGCCTGTACCTGGATGCCCTGGAAACCTCGCTAGGCGGCCAGCGCCCGACGCGGCCCTGGGACGTCGCGTTCGGCGCCTCCGCGGACCTGCCCGCGCTCCGGCACGTGCTGCTCGGCATGAACGCCCACATCAACTACGACCTGCCGCAGGCGCTGCTGGCGGTGATCACCGACGAGGAGTTCGGCGACGCGGCGCTGCTGGCCCGCCGCGAGGCCGACCACCAGGCGATCGACGGCGTGCTCGCCTCCCGGGTCGGCGCGGAGGACGACGAGCTGACCAGGATCTCCGGCCCTCCTCCCCTGCTCGACCGGCTGCTCAAGCCCTTCAACAGGCTCGGTACCCAGCGCTTCCTGCGCGAGGCGCGGGCCAAGGTATGGGCCAACGCCATCGCGCTGAACCACGCCCGGCGGCAGGGTCCCGGCGCCTACGCCACACGGCTAGCCCAGCTCGAGGAGCTGAGCGCGGCCAAGGTCACGGCCCTGCAGGCCCCCGGCCAGGTGCTGCTGAAGCTGGCCGCCACCGGATTCGGCGTCCGGCTGCCCGGGTAGGCCGCGGCGCGGTCAGGCCGTGATGAGGAATTCCAGCAGTTCGGGAACGATGGCCTCGGGGGCCACGTAGTGCGGCTGCCCCTCGAGCACCCGGTGCACGGCCCCGGGGATGGCGTCCGCGACGGCTTTTCCGGCGCGCCCCATCCACGCCGGGCTGACATCGCCGTTGAGCACCAGGGTCGGCTGGGTGATGCCGGCCAGCAGGCCCGCGGGAAGCTCGTTGTCCGGGCCCATGACGAGGGCCTCGTACGCCAGGGTCTGGGCCGCCGCCTCCATAGCCGGCCAGAACGGCTGACCGCGCATCGCGGCCACATCCTGCGGGCTGGCCTCGGCCGCCTGCACCAGGAACAGCTCGACCGCGTCCCCCCGCCTGCCCGCCCTGACCAGGCCGTCCAGTTGCGCCGCGAAGTCATACGGCAGCCGGGGCGCGCTGTCGTCGACGTGGTACGGCGGTTCCCACAGGGTCAGCCGGGTGATGGCCGGATTCCGCGCCGCGGCCCGCAGCACGAGCCCGGCGCCGGATGACCCGCCGAACACCGCGGCCGAGCCGCCGGCCGCAGCGATGAGCACGGCCAGGTCCTCGGCCTCCCGTTCGACAGCGTAGGGCTGCGTGTCACCGCTGTCACCGCGGCCGCGGCGATCGTAGCTGAACACCGTGAACCACTGGGACAGGCCGGCCGCGATGCCTGTCATGACGGGATCGGACCGGTTCATCAGGGCGCCCTGCACCAGGATGACCGCCGGGCCCGCGCCGGACTGATCGAAGCCGATGACGGTGCCGTCAGCCGAGGTGACCGTGCCCGTCTGGATACCGCTCATGACCCGCTCCCAGCCTGGCTCAACTGGCCGGGTCGATCAGGCACAGCGCTTCCCAGTGATGCCCGTCGAGGTCGGTGAAACCACGCTGGTAACGGTAGCCGTCGTCCCTCGGCGTGCCGACCGGGCTGCCGCCCGCCGCCTCGGCCTTGCTGGCCAGGTCGTCGACTTGGCCGCGGGTCTCCACGCCGAGAACCAGGATTACCTCGGTGTCCGCCGTCGCGTCCACGACGCCGCGCCGCGCATAGGAGGCGAACACCGCCTCGGTCAGCAGCATGACCTGGGTGTGTTCGCTGATGATCACCGAGGCCATGTCCTCGGTCTGGCCGAAGAACGTCAGGCCGAGTTCAGTGAAGAAGGCCTGCGACCGGCCCAGATCCTTGACCGGCAGGTTGACGAAGAGCTTGGTGGGCACGGCGAGTTCCTCCTCTGGCGACGGATCCGCGCGATGACGGTCCGTACGGTGACGGGTCCGTGCCGGGCGGCCGCGGACGGCTCCCAGTCTGTGCGGCCCGTGCACCCGGCGCATTGTCTCCCGTTGCCAGCCGGTTGACGTTCCCTGCACAGCCCGCCCGGCGTCAGCTACCCGGCCAGGCACGCCCGCCGGTATTCGGCCGGCGGCAGCCCGTAGGTGCGCTTGAACAACCGGTTGAAGTGGGCCGAATCCGGCAGGCCCCACCGCGCCGCGACGGCGCTCACCGGCGCGTCGCCGAGGGCCGGGTCGGCCAGGTCCGCGCGGCAGCGCTCGAGACGCCGGTGCCTGATCCAGGCGGCCACCGTCGTCCCCTGCGCCTCGAACAGCCGGTACAGGTAGCGCACCGAGATGTAGTGCGCGGCCGCGACCGGCGCTGGAGCCAGGTCGCAATCGCCGAGGTGCTGCTCGATGAAGGCGTGGATGCGCATCAGCAGCGTCTTCTCCCGCGACTCGGCGGGCAGCAATCCGGCCTGACCGGCGTGTTCGGCGACGGCGGCGGCGATGAGGTTCATGACCACCGCGGACAGCCGGGCGGCGCTGGCCGGCTGGTAACCGTCCATGTCCAGCGCCACCCGGCGGAGCAGCGGGGCGGTCAGGGCACCGGTTCCCGTGTCCGTGCGGACCGGGACCGCGGTGAGCCTGCCCACCAGATCGCCCGGCAGGGCCAGCATCTCGCGCAGGAAGCTGAACACCGCGAGCTGTACGCCCGAGTCGTACGCCAGCTGGTAGGGCCGGGTGAAGTCGTAGATGGTGAACTCGCCCGGCCGGAGCCGCGCGGTCCGCCCGTCCTGCAGCAGGCAGGCCTGACCGGACATGGTCAGCGCGACCCGGTAGAGCTCGGGGCTGTCCCGGCGGATCAGGCCCGGCGTCCGGTACACGCTGTGCGGCGTCGAGGTCTCCACCCGGCCCACGTTCACCGGCCCGAGCTGACCGGCCGCGATCTCGCCCCGCAGCGGAATGTCCGGATCGCTGCGGAAGTCCAGCGGGCCGAGGGTGTCGCACACGACGGCCCGCCAGGCGTCGCGAAGCTCCTCCGGGGGAACGTCGCTCGTGCGGATCAAGATAGCCATGCCCATCGCCCTTCACCCCACCGTACTCGCCTACGGCAGTGACGACGCCCCCAGTTGATGATCCTCATCGCCGCGCTGGCGAACCGCCCGGCCGCGCTGGCGCCGGCGTCGGCACCGGTACCGTCGCGGTCGCCGTCGGAAAAGCCCGCCGAATTCCTCGGGAGAATCTCGCTCAGCACACCCGAAGCAATGGGAAATCTAATTGGAAGGCCTGTGGAATAAGGCATCTCGGCCTGCCAGCAACTCAGCGTTCTTCCAGATAACGCCTGGTAGCTTGTGGAGGACTTGTGTATAGCCCGGTGGAAAACTGCTAGGGAATGCGGATAACCAGCCACGTTCTGTGGACAGTCTTGTGGACAGGAAAATAGCTCGAAAAAGATGCGGCGCGGGTCTTGCGCCACCCCGCGCCGAGGCAGTAGAAATACTTTCACCGTTAGAAACGGGCACTGCCCGGGGGCAACTCCGGGACGTGGGAGGAGCAGGGCAACCTGAGCCTAACGCGGGTTCCTGGCTCTGGCGGGCGGCATGTCCGCACCGGGAAGGCCAGGCAACTGGCTGACCTGACGCGGTAAAGCCAGGCGAGGTCCCCTGCATCTCATACATGGAGGGGACCTTGTCTTATTCTGCCCGACACAAGCGCTCAGCCCAGGACCGACACGCCGGCAAGCACTCCCACGCCGGCCGCAGGAATACCGTGAATTCGCTGCGCCCGGACCGCGCCGAGACCGGCCCGGCCCAGGTGCCGGAGGACCAGGATACGCACGCCCCGCAGCACCTCGGAGCGCCCACCGATGAGTAGGCGTCCGGGGCGCAGTCGCGGATCAGCCGGATCAGGCGGTATCCATCAGACGGGCCAGGCTTCCTTGCGGTAGCCCATGTCCCAGAACATCCACTCGTAGCGGCTCGCAGTACGGAAGTGGCGGTGAACCCGGTCCCGTTCGGCCGCCCCGAGACCGGGACCCATCGCGTCGGTCACGTCGATAACGGCCTGCACCACATCGCCGAACTCCTCGCCCCCGTACATGTCGATCCATTGCTGATAACGGGGGTCGGCCGAGCCGCGCCGCAGCAACTCCTTGCCTACCTCCCAGTAGATCCAGTAGCACGGCAGGACCGCGCCGACCCCCTCCGCGTAGGACCCGTTACCGACGGCGGCGAGCAGGTAGCTGGTGTAGGCGAGGTTGGTCGGGGCGGGTTCGGCCTGCTCCGCGGCCACCGGGTCGATGCCGAGGTCGGTGAGTAGCGACCCGTGCAGGCTCTTCTCGACCGCAATCGCGTCCGCCGCATGCCGCGCGAACATCTCGGTCTGGGCCGGCGTGGGCGCCCGGCTGGCCACGCCGGCCAAGGCCTGGGCGTACCCATGCAGGTAGATCGCGTCCTGCACGACGTAGAACGCGAAGGCGTCATGCGACAGGCTGCCGTCGGTCAGCCCGGTCAGGAACGGGTGAGCCAGGATGGCGTCATAGACGCCGGTCACCCCGTGCCACAGCTCAGCGCTGAAGCTGTCGCTCATCGCGTGGACTCCCTGTCGTTGTCGGGACCGTCATAGCGCGGTACTCGTGCAGGACGTGGACGGGACCTTCGCCAGCGCCGAGCCAGGGCAGGCCATGCTCGACGGCCTGGCCGGCTATCCCAGCGGCCTGGCGGGCCGCATCGGCCAGCGAAAGCCCGGCCCCCAGCCCGGCCGCGAGCGCCGCCGAGTGGGTGCAGCCGGCGCCGTGGCTGGCGGCGATGCCGTGCCGGACGACCGGGATCGCCATGTGCCGTGATCCGTCGAACAGGTGGTCGACTGGCTCGGCCCCGTGGCCCCCGGTGACCAGGGCCGCGCGCGCTCCCATCGCCACCAGGCGCTCGGCGAGCACCGCGCGGTCCTCGGTCGTCATACCGGTGAGCGCCTGGGCCTCCGGCAGGTTCGGCGTCACCACCGTGGCCAGCGGGAACAGCCGCCCGACCAGAGTCCCTACGGCGTCCGGGCGCAGCAGCCTGGCGCCCGAGCTGGCCAGCATGACCGGATCTACCACCAGCGGCAGGTCGCGTGGCGCCAGCGTCTCGGCCACCGCCTCGATCAGCTCGGCGGAGAACAGCATCCCGGTCTTGGCGGCATCGGCGCCGATATCGTCGAGGACCGCGTCGATCTGCGCCCGAACGAAGTCCGGCGGAACCTCGTGGATGCCGCGGACCTCCACGGTGTTCTGCGCGGTCAGCGCCACGATCGCGGCCATGCCGTGCGCGCCGCAGCGGGCGAAGGCCTTCAGGTCGGCCGCGATGCCGGCCGCGCCGCCTGAGTCGCACCCGGCAATGGTGAGGACGCGTGGCACAGGGGGGGTCACGACGGCATCTCCGGCTGGCCGTCCACCGGGCTGGACGCGCGGGCGTGCCAGCGGCGCGGGATGCGCCCCGCGTTCCTGGCAGCGTGCCCGGCCGCCACCGCCAGCCGCATCGCGGTGGCCATGCGCTCCGGGTCGGCTGCCCGGGTGATAGCCGAGGCGATGAGGACGGCGTCACAGCCCAGCTCCATCGCGAGGGCCGCGTCACTGGCCGTCCCGATCCCGGCATCCAGGATGACCGGCACGCCCGCCTGCTCGACGATCATCGCGATGTTGTGCGGGTTACGGATGCCGAGGCCGGAACCGATGGGCGCGCCGAGCGGCATGACGGCGGCGCAGCCCGCCCGCTCGAGCTGCCGGGCCAGGATCGGATCGTCGTTGGTGTAAGGCAGCACCGTGAACCCGTCGGCCACCAGCAGCCGGGCCGCGTCAAGCAGCTCGACCGGGTCGGGCAGCAGCGTGTGGTCGTCGGCCACCACCTCCAGCTTGACCCAATCGGTGGCCAGGGCCTCACGGCCCAGCCTGGCCACCAGCCTGGCCTCGCTGGCGGTGTGGCAGCCGGCCGTGTTCGGCAGGATGCGCACCCCGGCCTCGCGCAGCGTGCCGAGCAGCGAGCCTCCTCCGTCGGGGCTGACCCGCCGCATGGCCACCGTGGTCAGCGCGGTCGCCGAGGCGTCGAGCACCCGGCGCAGCACGTCCAGGCTCTGCACTCCCCCGGTGCCCAGGATCAGCCGCGAGCTCAGCTCCTGCCCGGCCAGCACCCAGGATTCGGTGCCCTCCGGACTCGTGGGAGCCTCCGGCTGAAGGCCGGCCTGCGGCCAGCTCAGCACATCCGCGTCACTCATGATCATCCTCCCTGCACGGCCGTGACGACCTCGACCTGGTCGCCATGGCGGAGCGGCGTGGCGGCCCACGAGCCGCGCGGCACCACCTCGCCGTTGACGGCGGCGGCGACGCCGGACGGGGCCGTGGTCAGCTCGGCGACCGCCTGCGTGACCGTGCTGCCGTCGGGCAGGTCGCGCGGCTCGCCGTTGAGCTTCACCTGGACGCTCACAGCGCAGCTCCGCCTGCCAGGAAGCGCCCGGGGCCGAACGGCTCCCATTCCGCCGCCGGGGCCTGGCCGGTGAGGCAGGCGACGGCGGCATCCGCGGTCGCCGCGGACATCAAGATGCCGTTGCGGTAATGCCCTGTGGCCAGCATCAGGCCGCCGGGGCCGGCCCCGCCCACGATCGGCCCGTTGTCGGGTGTGCCCGGCCGGAGCCCGGCGGACGTCTCGGCCAGGATGAGCTCGCTCGTCACTGGCAGCACGCTCATGGCGTCGTGCAGCAGGTCGTGCACGGCGCCTGCGGTCACCGTCGGGTCCGGCCCGCGGTCCTCCTGGGTGGCGCCCACGATCACCTCGCCGTCGGCCCGCGGCACCAGGTAGACGTCCACGCCGCGGACCGTGGCCCGGATCGTGTGGGTGAGGACGGGCGGCAGGCCGGCCGGGTGCCGCAGCCGCAGCAGCTGGCCCTTGACCGGCCGGACCGCGGCCCGCAGTTCCGCGGGCAGACCATCTACCGCGCCCGACCAGGAGCCGGCGGCGACCACGACCTGGCGGGAGCCGATCTCGCCGCCGCCCGCCAGCGCGACCCCGCGCGCCCGCCCGCCCGCGGCGTCTACGCCGCCCTCGGTCAGCACCGCGGTCACCCGGTCCCGCACGAACTGCACGCCGGCGGCGGTCGCCGCCTCGCGCAGCGCGGCGGCGTATCGCCGGTTGTCAACCGACCAGTCACCCGGGAACAGCACCCCGCCGTGCACGTCCGGGGTGAGGAAGGATTCCAGCTTGCGGCAGGCCCGGCTGTCGAGTTCCTCCGCGTCGAGCCCGGCGGAGCGGCGGAACGCCGTCAGCCGCATCAGCGCGGCGTAGTCGCCCGCGTCGTAGGCGACGGCCAGCGTGCCCTCGCGGCGCAGGCCGACCCGGTGGCCGGTCACCTGCTCGAGCTCGGCCGCGAACGACGGGAACCTGGCCAGGGCGAGCAGGTTGACGCGGAGTAGCGCACCCTCGCCGAACAGGGCCTCCGAGACCGGGGCGAGCATGCCGGCCGCCACCAGCGACGCGGCGTCACCCCGCGCCGGATCGACCAGGACGACATCGAGCCCGGCCGCGGCAGCCTGCCAGGCGATCGCGGTTCCGATGACACCGCCGCCCGCGATGATGACATCTGCGGTCACGGCCACTCCCTTCGCCGGCATTACCCGGATCAGGTACGACGGTCGGAGGCGCGCGGCCTCCCTCTCAGCCCTGCGGGCTCCCGTGTTCGGAAATTGTTTCCGACAGTTCACCTTATATCAGCCGCGCTAGCCGGGTCGCGGGCCGGGGAGCAGGGAGGGGTGCGGCCGGGTGGCAAGCCAGGGACCGGCCAGTGGTTTGATGGGCCGGTGACCAGCGATCTGCGGGCGCGGCTGGCCGACGCGCGCCTCTACCTGTGCACCGGCTCCCGCCGGTCCCGGGGCGACCTGCCGGAGTTCCTCGACGCAGTCCTCGGCGCCGGGGTGGATATCGTCCAACTCCGGGAGAAGGGCCTGGAGGCGGGCGAGGAACTCGGCCTGCTCGAGGTGTTCGCGGACGCCTGCCGACGGCACGGCAGGCTGCTGGCCGTGAACGACCGCGCGGACGTCGCGCTCGCCGCCGGGGCCGACGTGCTCCACCTGGGGCAGGACGACCTGCCGGTGCCGGTCGCCCGGCGCATCCTCGGCCCCGGCCCGCTCATCGGCCGCAGCAGCCACAGCCCGGCCCAGTCCGACGCGGCGGCGGCCGAATCCGGCGTGGACTACTTCTGCGCCGGGCCGCTGTGGACCACGCCGACCAAGCCGGGCCGCCCGGCGACCGGCCTGAACCTGCCGCGCCATGTCGCGGGGCAGCACCCGGGCCGGCCGTGGTTCGCGATCGGCGGCATCAGCCTGGACCGGCTGGATGACGTGCTGGCCGCCGGGGCCACCCGCGTGGTCGTGGTCCGCGCCATCACCGAGGCGGACGATCCCGCTGCCGCGACCCGGGCGTTCGCCAGCTGCCTGCGCGAACGCGGGTGATCCGGCCCCTGTCCTGGAGACGTACCAGTGGCAGGGAGGGGAAATGGCGAACATTACCGGTCAGGACCACTACAAAGTCACATTGTCGTGGTTCGGTGCTCCGAACCGCCGGTGCCGCTGCGAAAGGGCGAGGCCAGTGGGTTGCGCGGGAATGAGCGGCCAACCGGCGGGGCGGCGCCGCCCGCTAGCGCAGCAGGCCGGCGACGGCGGATCAGCTAGCGCAGCAGGCCGGCGACGGCGGATCAGCTAGCGCAGCAGGCCGGCGACGGCGGATCAGCTAGCGCAGCAGGCCGGCGACCGCGGATCAGCTAGCGCAGCAGGCCGGCGACGGCGGCGATGCCGGCCTCTATGGCGCGCTCGCCGGTCAGCCCGAAGCCGAGCACGAGCTGCGGCGGGGCCGGGACGCGGACCGCGCGGAAGGGCGCCATCCCGTACAGGCCGACCGACCGGCGCAGCGCCTCCGCCACGACCGCGTCCTCGTCGGCGCCCTCCGGCAGGTGCGCCACCGCGTGGAAGCCGGCCGCCAGGCCGGTGAGCCGGACTCCTGGCGCGTGCCGCTGCAGCGCCTCGATGAGGACGGTGCGCCGCCGCGCGTACACGCCGCGCATCTTGCGCAGGTGCCGGTCGTAGCGCCCCGACCTGAGCAAGGCGGCCAGCGCGAGCTGGTCCAGGCCGGAGGTGCCCCTGTCACTGAGCAGCTTCGCCTCGGCGACCGCGCCGGACAGCGCTGGCGGCGCGGCTACCCAGCCCAGCCGGACCGAGGGCGCCAGCGCCTTGCTGACCGTGCCGAGGGTGAACACCCGGTCCGGGGCGATGCCCTGCAGCACGCCGACCGGCTCGCGGTCGTAGCGGAACTCCGAGTCGTAGTCGTCCTCGACGATGTAGGCATCGTGGCGGCTGGCCCACTCCACCAGCGCATGCCGCCGCGCCGCCGCCAGCACCACCCCGGTGGGCGACTGGTGCGCCGGGGTCACCACCACGGCACGGGCCCCGCTGGCCGCCAGCGCCGCCACGTCGATGCCGAGGTCGTCGACCGGCACCCGGACCGCCGGCGCGCCCGCCAGGTTCGCCGAACGTACCGAGGTGCTCGTCTCGTCGTCGCCGTAACCGGGCTCCTCGAAGGCCACCCGCCCGACGCCGAGCTGGCTCAGCACCTGCAGGACCAGGTTGAGCCCCTGGGCGAAGCCGGTGCAGACGACGATGTCCTCGGGGTCGGCCGCGGCGGCGCGGACCCGCCGCAGGTACCCCGCGAGCACCTCGCGCAGTGCGGCGCTGCCGCGCGGGTCGCCGTAGTCCAGTTCGGCCGTTGCCACTTCCCGGCACGCCTCCCGCATCGCCCACACCCAGTCACCGCGCGGGAAGCTAGCCAGGTCGGGGACCCCGGACCGGAAGTCCGCGATCAGCCGGGGCGCCGGCGCCGCCGTACGGGGCTTCGGGGCCGGGGAGGCAGCGGGGTAGGCGCGCGCCGCGACCCTGGTAGCCGAGCCGACGTGGCTGTCCAGGTACCCCTCGGACAGCAGCTGGCCGTAGCATTCCTGCACGAGGCCGCGGGACACCCCAAGCTCGCGGGCGAGCTCGCGGGACGAGGGCAGCCGCTCCCCCGGCTGGAGCCTGCCGTCCCTGATCGCGTCGCGGAGCCCGTTCTCCAGCTGTGACCGGAGCGGCTGGTCGCTGGCGCGGTCGAGCCGCAGGAGCAGTTCCGGTCCCAGGCCGGACCACTGGATCGCCATGGGAGACAGTATCGGCTCGCCGCTGCGTCGGGTGCCGGCGGCCACCCGTGATCGTGTCACCATGGGCAGATGCGGATCGTCAGCGTCGAATCGACAGACCTGTTCACCGGAACCGCGCAGCGCCCGCTGCAGCTGATCCGGGTCACGCTGGTGAACGACGGGCCGGGCATGCTGGCCACCCCCGCGATGTCCGCCGTGATCAGCGTGCAGGGTCCGGGGGTGCGAGATCCAGGCCCGTTCGGCATCAGCGACCTGAACCCCGGCGAAGAGAAGGCGTTCGAGGTCCCGGCGGAGATCGCCGCGCCCTACCAGCCGGGCAGCACGCGACGGGTCACCGTGACCGTCACCAGCGACGCGGGGCGCACCCAGGCCGAGGCCGGCATCACCGCGGCCGAACCAGGCTGGACCATGTGGATGGTCAGCCACTTCCACTACGACCCGGTGTGGTGGAACACTCAGGGCCAGTTCACCGAGGCGCGGCTCAGCCTGCCGGACGAAGACGGCAGCCTGCCGGACGTCAGGAGCGCGTTCGAGCTGGTCGGCGCGCACCTGGACAAGGCCAGGCGGGACTCCGACTACAAGTTCGTGCTGGCCGAGATCGACTACCTCAAGCCGTACTTCGACGCCTTCCCGCAGGACCGCGAGGACCTGCGGCGGCTGATGGCCGAGGGCCGGGTGGAGATCGTCGGCGGCAACTACAACGAGCCGAACACCAACCTGATCAGCGCCGAGGCCA
>Ga0070699_100004943_pt1 | contig 11757 bp, 7 predicted proteins | sample KBSK1503metaG_FD_65473 | JGI IMG/M metagenome (GOLD analysis project Ga0070699, IMG submission 65473) | Corn, switchgrass and miscanthus rhizosphere microbial communities from Kellogg Biological Station, Michigan, USA - KBS K1-50-3 metaG | ecosystem: Host-associated > Plants > Roots >...
CAGGATTGGAGACCTGGAACCACGGCTGGTTGTAGACACTCGGTCCGTAGTCATGGGCAGAATACACCAGTTTGTGTGGTTCCGACAGGCGCACAGGGAACTGCGCTGCTCCTTCCAGATTCCCACCCCACCAGTAGCCGTCGTTTTTGTACTGATCGATCCCCTCGACAATAATCAGCCACTGCGGATTGACGGCCAGGATGGCGTTGCCCGCCTGCTGGGCCGCCAGGCGCCAATCGGTGCTTGGGTTGCCATCACCCCAGGTGGCCGGGGTGTGCGGCTCGTTGGCCAGGTCAGCCCCGATGATGGTAGTATTGCCCCGGTAGTGTTTGGCCAGCATGACCCAATCCTGGATCCAACGCGCCTGGGATATGTGGTCGGTGTACCACAAGGGGGGCCGCAGGTCGGCCGTGGGATCATGACGGTCCAGGATGATCTTCAAGCCAACGTTATGGGCACCCTGGATAATCCGATCCATGAGTGCCAGCCCCCTCAGACCTTTCAGGTCTGGGTTCAGCTGGTAGTTGATACTGTTTGGCTGGTTCCCAGGGTCGAAGAGCTGATTGGTGAAAGGCAGGCGAATGGTGTTGAAGCCTGTCTGTGCGATCTGCTTGAGCATGTCTTGCCAGTTGCGCGCCCACAGCCCATGCGGGGCAAAGGTACCGGTCTCAAACCCAAACCAGTTGACGCCTGTGAGAGACACCTGGCACCCCGACGACGCATCCACCAGCTCACTATGAAAGGTACTTAGGAAACCTACCTGATGACCAGGTCGGCATGGCGCGGGGGCTTTCACCGCAGCAGGAGTAGAGGCTTTCGCCGCAACAGGTATAGCAGTAAGTGTACAGGCAGATAGGATCACCAATCCCAAATTAAAGAGAGGCAGTATACTCCTCCCCAGAGATCCTGCTATGCAGGAACGTTTCATATCACTCTTCCTTTCCATATGATTTAAAAATAGTATGGGCTCTCATGTACTTCGAAGCCGCTGGCTGGGTTCAACCGCTATGATACACACATCCTGACGATCGGATGAACGCCTCGTTCTTCTCAGCGCAGCCCATGTTTTCTCTGTTTCACTAGCGATAGTACTCTGAACGTATAAAGGTGCAAACACTTGCCCTGAGTGTGCTTGGTAAAGCGCTTGATGCCTCTCGTTTGCAGGAAATTCTTTATTCCTATGGAAAGCTGATCAATGGTGAAGGCAAAAATGTCGACCTTCGAGTTGATACCTTGCCGCATCGCAGATCATCGGCATCGATGAGATGGTAATCTCGGGTTAGAGTTTGAAAGAATCAGATCCCGCAACATAGACGCTGATGGAATCTTGTGGAACAGAACGAGTGCTGGTGCTTCCTTTGTGCCCCCTTTTGGAGCAAGGTTCGTTTCGGGAGCAGAGATCATGTTCATCTCCGGCGATTGTTAGATACGCTCTCATGGGTGTTCTCCTTCAGGGCCAAAGGTCATTATCTAACGCTGCCAGCACCCAACCTGGGGTACGGCTGAGAGTCCAATGGCGAGTACATGCTGGCGCCTCATTGGAATTCGCTACACTGAGTTCCGTGTATCGTGAAGGAAAAGAAAACAGTGTATGCTTGCCATAAGTATACACTGTTTTACCTCTAGCTTGCCTGGAAAACGCCTTATAGTCTCAAGGCGAACGTCTCATGGCTGTGAGGATATCGCCCTCTGCATGGATGCTGCCGGTGGCTCAGATTGCATGCGAAGCTCCTTTTTCTGTGCTCTCCGCAGAGAGACGCTGCTGGAGAAGGGACTGCTCGGCCCGGTTGCCAGTCAGTGCGAGTGCTCGTAACTCGGCTGCTTGGGCCTGCTCACGCCGGCCAAGTTCCAGCAGGAGTTCTCCATGGATGGCGTGGAAGAGGTGATACCCGTCGAGTTCGCGTGCGAGGCCCTCGACCTCGGTCAGCGCCGCTTCTGGCCCGGCCACGTAGCGCAGCGCGACTGCTCGGTTCAGTCGCACGATTGGCGAGGGCGTCATCTGAAGCAGGAGATCGTAGAGGGCCAGGATCTGCGGCCAGTCCGTGGCCTGCCACGAAGCCGCCTCGGCATGGCAGGCCACCAGCGCGGCTTGCACCTGGTAGGGGCCCGGACGTCCCAACGTAGCCGCCTGCTCGATCATCGCCACTGCTTCCGTAATCATGCGTCGATCCCAGCACGAGCGGTCCTGCTGGGGGAGCAAGATCAGCTCTCCTCTGACATTGAAGCGCGCCTTGACACGTGCCAGGTGCAGGCGCATCAAAGCGAGCAGGCCCAGCGCCTCCAGCTCCCTGGGGTAGAGCCGCGTGACGAATGTGGCGAGCCAGGCGGCATCTTCAGCGAGATCGCGGCGTGCCACCGCGCTGCCTCCGCTGGCCAGGTAGCCCTCGTTGAACATCAGATAGAGCACCGCCAGCACTTCGCCCAGCCGCTCGTCGAGGTCCTCAGCGCGGGGGACACGATAGGGGATAGCAGCCTGCACGATTTTCTGCCGCGCTCGCACGAGACGCCGCGCCATCGCCGACTCCGAGGCCAAGAACGCGTGCGCGATCTCGGCGGTCGTGAAGCCGCAGACCGCGCGCAGCGTCAGGATCACTTGTGTCTCGCGCGAGAGCGCCGGGTGGCAGCAGGTGAACATCAGCCGGAGCCGGTCGTCCGGCTCCTGCACGAGGGGGTACTCAAAGGCGGCCAGCTTGTCGCGGTAGCGCGCATCGCGCCGGAGTTGGTCGATGGCCCGGCGGCGCGCCACGGTCACCAGCCACGCACCCGGCTGAGCTGGAATCCCCTCGACCGGCCAGCGTTCGAGTGCGACCAGCAGGGCATCCTGGACGATCTCCTCGGCAACCTCGAAGTTGCCCAGAATGCGGACGAGTGCTCCCACCAATCTCCCGGCTTCTTCCCGGAACACGGTGACCTACCGATCTGGCTGAGCGGTCAGCATTGGCTCAACTCTTCTGGATACCTTCCTCGGATCGCACACCAATCCGTGTGATATCACTTGAAGAGGCTGGAGGAAAGGACATGTGTCTTTTCCTCCAGCCTCTTCTCTGGCCCGCTTACGCGGCATACCTCATATTCGAGTTAGACCCCAATTAAATTCGCTTATATTCGGTTGCAAATGTGTACAATCATGTGTGCTTTGAATAGTTGCATGCTATCGCTTGCAAGATAGACGTTGTGAGATTCTGCTGCCTGCGGTTTTGCAGGGTCTTACCCGCTCTGTGTTGTCTTGACAAGGTCGTCTGGCTCTGAAAGATAGGCAAGAACCTCCTCTTGCTTGCCCTTTCTGGGAGGGACTCCCTTTGCTGAAAACGGGTGAGCCTCTGGCGCATGTAAAACCACTTTTGTCTGGCGTGGCCGGAGTTGTCGCCTGTCATGCCCGACAGGTACATTCAACGAATATCTGGGAGCTTTCCTCCATGTTTGGCGTATATTAGCAAGGAAGACCTCGTCAAGCTCATGGAGGGTCAGCCAGTGCATAATTATACGGGTCAGCAATTTGGCAGCTATCGCCCTGGACTACGCACACCGTGCCGGGCAGGTCCACGGAGATGTCAAGCCAGAAAATATGCTGCTGGGCGACCACAACGAACTGCTGCTGAGCGACTTCGGCCTCTCTCCCGCAGCCTCGCGCACTTTTGCCGCGCACCAGTCCCAGGTCGCCGGCACCATCACCTATATGGCCCCTGAACAACTTCAGGGCCAGCCCGGCCCTGCCTGCGACCAGTATGCTCTGGCCATCACCGTCTACGAGTGGCTTGCCGGGGAGCCGCCCTTTCATGGCACCTACACCGAGGTCGCCACGCAACACGCCCTCGCCCGGCCGCCCTCACTGCGGGAAAAGCGTCCTGATCTCTCCTGCGACGTAGAGCAGGTCGTGCTGCGCGCGCGCTCCAAAGATTCCCAACAACGCTTCCCCTGCGTGCAGGACTTCGCCACCGCCCTCCAACAGACCGCCGCAACGCCATCTCCCTCACTCAAAACGGCCCCTCTATCTGGGCCCCCTCGCCCTGGTATGCGCGAACGGCCTCACCTCTCGCGCCGCGCGTTGATGCTCAGCCTGGCCGGGAGTGCCGCCGTCCTGGGCGCGGGCATCTCCTGGGCTTCATTATCACGCCAGGCGTCTCCCCAGATAAGGCGGCGTGCCCAGGAGATGCCCACCGAATCCAGCCAAACCCCGACGTCCGTCACGCCTGCTCCACCCATTGCCACACAGCAGGCCAGCTACATTTATCGCGGGCACACTCACCCGGTCACCTGTCTGGCCTGGGCACCAGACGGCTCGCGCGTCGCCTCGGGAGACGACCGGGGAAACCTGCTGGTATGGCAATGGCGACGGGGTCAGAGGGTTGAGGCCATCCTCCTCGCATCCCACCTGGAGACCTATACTTTCATCGATAAAAATGGGGCGCACACCGAGGGTGGCCTGCAAACCCTGGCCTGGGCGCCCGATAGCAAACGCCTCGCCCTGGGAACAGGCGACGAGATCCACGTCTGGGATAGCGCAACGAGTGAGGATCGGTTCAACCTTGGTGACTTTAGTGGCCTGGGGCATAGTGTTGCTTGGTCCCCCCATGGCACGCGCATCGCCGCTGCCGGTTATAGCCAGCCCCAGTTGAATGTGGTGCGGCCCGACGGTCTCTTCCTGGTCCTCTGGGATGCCCACACAGGCACGATGCTGAGCGGCGGGCCGCAAAGTGGATCTCGCCAGGATGGCAGCAGCGGGCCAACAGGTATCGGTTGGTCCCCTGACGGCTCACTGCTTGCCTGGGGCGAAATCAGCCAGGTCTACATCACGCAGCTGAACGTCGACGGATCCTTCCAGCAAGGCATGCCACAAACGCTGAAGGCCAGCGCCGCACACGGCCTCGCCTGGTCGCCGAATAGCATCTATCTCGCCACCACCAGTTCCAGCTTTCCACTGCGCATCCAGATCTGGAATGTCTACACAGGGAAGCTTGCCATCAGCTACCAGGACCCTGGCTCAGATGTCAGCGGCCTCGCCTGGTCACCCAACGGCTGCTCCCTGGCCTCCGTCCACACTGATGGCAGTGTCCGCCTCTGGGATGCCACCACTGGCGTCAACACAGCTACCTATCTCGGTCACAACGGCCCCGCCATGGCCGTTAGCTGGTCGCCAGATAGTGCGTTCATTGCCTCCGCGGGCGACGATGGGACGGTGCGCATATGGGAAGTCTAAAAAGGAGCCACCATTGAACGATTACACTGGCCAGCAGTTTGGCAACTATCGCCTTCTCCGCCTCCTGGACTCCGGTGGCTTCGCCGATGTTTACCTGGGCGAGCATATCTACCTGCACACCTCTAACGCGGTCAAAATCCTCCAGAGCCACTTTTTTAACGCGGAAGAACAGCAGGACTTCCTGCGCGAGGCCCAGTTCATCGCTCATCTTCACCACCCACACATCATCCAGGTGCAGGACTTCGGCCTCCGAGAGGGCATCCCTTTCCTCGTGATGAGCTACGCCCCGCATGGTAACCTGCGCCAGCGCCATCCCGAAGGCACCCACGTCCCCCTCGCCAGCGTCGTAGCATACGTCAACCAGGCGGCGAGTGCCTTGCAGTATGCCCACCATCGCCAGCTTATTCACCGCGACATCAAGCCAGAGAACTTGCTGCTGGATGAGCACGATGAACTGCTGCTCAGCGACTTCGGTATCGCCATCATCGCCCGCAGTTCGCGCTCACAGAGTTTGCAAGCGGTTGTGGGTACTGTGACCTATATGGCCCCCGAACAGATCCAGGGACGTCCGCGACCCGCCAGCGACCAGTATGCCCTGGCAGTGCTGGCCTATGAGTGGCTCAGCGGCGCGCCTCCTTTCGAGGGAGAGAGTGCTATCGACATCGCCGGCAAACACCTGTATACCCCTTTGCCGCCGCTGTCCACGAGGGTTCCCGGTCTTCCGCCCGCCGTCACCGCCGTCATGACTACAGCGCTCGCCAAAGACTCCCGCCAGCGTTTCGAGGGCGTGCAGGCCTTCGCCGACGCCCTGGAACGCGCCTACCGTTTCGGCACCATGTCCGTGCCCGCTCTCCAGGTCTCAGATAGCACAGCTCAAGTCTCTGAGCACGATGCGACACCGCGACGAGAACAGCCCCGCGAGGGTCGCAGGCGCATCTCGCGGCGGACTGCTCTCCTTGGCGGGAGTAGCATTGCGGCATTAGCTGCCGTTGGTGCCACTTACCTGGGCTGGCTGGCGCACGCGCCGAAGAATACCCTCGTGGCACGCAATATGCTCCTCTCCCCATCGCCTACACTCACGCCCTCGCCCACAGTCACTCCTTCCCCTACCGTGCCTGTCAGCGCCATAGGCGACACTGTCTATGTCTATACAGGTCACAGCGACTGGGTGGACACTGCCAACTGGTCACCTGATGGGCAAAGGATCGTCTCGGCCAGCTTTGATCGGACACTGCAGGTGTGGGACGCCTTCACCGGTCAGCATCAGCTCAAACAACACGATTATGCGTTTGCGACCGGAGGAGAAGGCGCTGGCTGGTCACCTGACGGCACCTCCATCGCCTCGAATCGATCTGACCGGACGGTGCGCGTCTGGGATGTAGTTACGCAGCAACAAAAACTCAGCGTGAGTGGGAATGCGCCGATAGCCTGGTCCCCCAATGGCCGCTATCTTGCGATAGCCAGCGGGTCAGGCCCGGTATACGTGCTGAATGCCAGCACCGGCGGGATCATCGTCAGCTATCGCGGCCATATGAACACCGACCAAGGTGGCTCCCTGCTTGGCGTCAACACCATCGCCTGGTCCCCCGACGGTGCCTACCTGGCGACGGGGGGTCCTGATGGCACCGTTCAGGTCTGGAACCCCTTTTCAGGTGCATCCATCTCAAATTTCACCGGTCACATTACGACCGGCACCTCTCTGGTGCCCGGCGCGCTCCCCCTGTCATCCACGCTGCATCATCCCCTCGCTGCTGTGGCGGAGCCATTCAGGCAACACCTCCTCACAACGCCCGTGCGGCCGCTCTCCGCCTCAGCATATGTGGTCTACAGCCTCGCTTGGTCGCCCGACAGCACCCACCTTGCCTCCGCCTGCGCCGATCGAACCATCCAGATCTCTGACGCCATGTCGGGCCAGCACATACTCACTTATAGCGATCATACCGTCAATGTGCTTGCGGTATCCTGGTCTCCCAATGGCAAACGCATTGTCTCAGGCGACGCTTACAGCAAGATCTTCCTCTGGGAAGCCGCCACGGGCCAGACCATCCTCACCTACGGTAGACATCAGGGCAACATCTACAGCGTGCGCTGGTCTCCCAACGGCAAGTTCATCGCCTCCTGCGCCGAGGATACCACTGTGCAGGTCTGGAAGGCAACGGATTAGCAGAGCATTGCAGGCTTGAGGGAACAATAGATTCGATTGGTCCTAGCAGCGACAGAAGTATCAAGCCAACCAGGTGATTCGTCCCGGTGCGCGGTACTCTGATGTAGCATGTGGGGGAAAGACGCGCATTAATGCCCCAGGCCGCTTCTCAAGCCGAATGAAGGCAAAAGGGAAAACACACGTGTGTTTTCCCAAACGCCGTATTCATCGGCCTTGAGCGGCTCTACAGGCTGCTTCAGCTAGACCCCGTTTAGCATTCTTTATATGGGGTTGAGAATGTGTCCTTTGGGTCTACCTGCGAGTTATGACCCAGGCCCTCAGAACAGGATGATTGTCCCTGCATTCCTAAGTATGCCTACCCGCTACCGGAGACTCAACCTCTAAGATACTGCTAGCTGTGAACAAATGCAGGTAGGTAATCGGGTAAAGAGATTCTGAAAACGAGCCCATCACGCGTAAAATCGCCCGTCACCGTTCGTTCTCCCGGAGCCAGAATCGCCCCGATCAGTAAGGCTTTAGCCCATTCCCACGCGCGTTCGCTGAAGACCTCTTCTAACGCTCCCACTACCGGTATCATCTTCTTTGGCAGATCCATCTTCTCTCGAAGTATTAAAAAAGATGCCAGGAACCATGTCAAAAAGCTATCAAGACCTATGACAAACCCTGCACCGGCTGTAGAGTGATCGTAATCTTACCAGGATCGCTCGGGAACGTGTTTCCATCCCCGTCAGGAATCTGAATGCTGGCCTGGCTCACCCCTTTCTGGCTCGTCAACCAGGACTGTACGACCGCTTTGCTCTTTCCGGCCATATATGCCTTGAGCGCCTGTTGCTGGTCGGGTGTAAATGAGTACACCCAGATGCCCTCGCAGTTGATCGTGAGATGGAGTGTTCCGCTGTTCGCATCCGCCACGACTACCTGCGTCAGCGTCGTTACCTCGTGCCCTACGAGCGCGTAACCGGAACCCGGATTTTTCGTCGCCGCGTTGCTCAATTGCTGCGCGGCCAGCGCGCGCGCCGCGTTGTAATCATAGCTCTCCAAAGTACAGGTCACGGTCACGCTCACGGTCACGCTCGTGGCCTGGTCCCCCGCCGCGTGATTCGCATTCGCCCGGTGGCTGCACAGTGGATTGCCCACGGAACGCTCGTTCGCGCCAACCTGGCCCTGTACCGCGCTCTGCTCTCCCGGCGTCAGCGACGAAACCAGCGAGCTGATTGCCCCATCGATATCGCTCTGCGCCACGGCGGTGTAGGTCTGCGCATCTTGCCCACCACTAAACGGGACGTTGTTCATCGCGCGCCATGACCCACCAGGACTTGCACCGCAGACAGGGCTGCAGAAGACACCGGCTGCAATATTGCCCACGGTTCCCGCCTGCACGACGTGCGCTGGTACATCGGCGCTGTTGTTCGGGTCCGCCGAGGAAACCGTAACGCTGGCATCGATCATGATCTGTATATTGAGCCGCCCCTGCTCATTTGTAAATACCTGGCCCGAGTTAAACGTCTGCGTGCTGCCATCAAGGCTCATGATCGTCAACGTTCCAGTGGCGCTGGTGGCAGACCTTGTGCCCTGCCCGGTCGCGGGAACCGTCTTCGACTGCGGCTGCGATGTGGAATCAAGCATACGAGCCTGTACCTGCTGCTGGGCCGCGTCTGGCGTGCCCGTTACTGCACTAAGTACATACGACTGTTTCAAATCTCTCTTATCCGGTGTGATGGTTACGGTGGCGGAGGTCGCTCCCGCACTCGTTCCACCACCGGAACCGGAATTGTTTGCAGAGCCGGGAGATGTAAACAACGAGGCTATGCCACCAGGCCGTGCAAAATTAAGACCTGCCAGCGACCCTCCCAGCAGCACAACGAGCAGGAACAGAAACAATACCCAACCACGTTTTCCTGAGCGCAGCTCCTTCTCAGGTGTGCGAATTACAACCTGCTCTGTAGGAGAATAGGTGGCGGGTCCCGAGGAATGCGGTGCGCTCACAATCTTTGTGGAAAGCGTGGCATTATGCTTCCCTGAAACGGGCTGTTGCGGGCCACTTGCCCCGGGCTGCGGAAGCGTGGCGGCATCCGTGAATGCTGTCGGTTGAATACCTGCGTCGGAATGTGGAATCGAAGTTCCTGGCGATGATATTTGCCTATCTCCGGATGGAGACGGCGTGCGCACGTTGGTGGACGGGTATGAGGCAGCGGACGGCGTCGATGAAAGCGGCGGGGACGATGGGGTCGGCGGTGACATGGGGCCTAGCACCGGTGTATTCAGCTCGGTTGATTGCACCGTCTGCACCGCTGGCGGGTTACTATAGGGCGGCCTGGAATCTGCTACGGGATGAACATAGGTCGCTGTGGCGGACTGGTCAAAAAACGAAAGCACGTTGGAGGGCTGAACCGTGCCCTGCTGCCAGGCCGCCTCAAATGCAGCAGCAAACTCTTCAACGTTCGCGAAGCGCTGCTGCGGATCTTTCGCCAGCGCCTTGAACACCACAGCCTCTATCGCTGGAGGAAGGCTGGGCACTTTCCGCAACAACGGCGGGGGCGGAGTCAGCGCGTGCTGCCCCATCAGTTCAGCTGGCCCGCCCACGAAAGGCCGCTCGCCACAGAGCCACTCGTAAACGACGATACCCAGCGAGTATTGATCGCTGGCCGGGCGCGGTCTGCCCTGCAACTGCTCCGGGGCCATATAGGGCAGCGTGCCGGCCGCCTCCCGCGTAAGTTGAGAACCTGTGCTCTGCACGACTAGCACCAGCCCGAAATCGCTGAGCAAAATGTTGCCCTCCCGCCCCAGCAACATGTTTTCCGGCTTCACATCCCGGTGAATAAACTTGCGTGTATGCGCGTAGTGCAATGCGGAGGCAGCCTGCTTGAGGTAAGGGATAATCTGCTCGGGCAGGAGGCGCGCGTGTCGCGGATAAAGTTGGCGTAATGAGCCGTTGGAGGCATACTCCATGACCAGGAAAGGGATGCCTTCTTCCTCCCCAAAATCTAAAATGCGGATAATGTTCGGATGGTTGAGCGTAGCAATGGTACGCGCTTCGTTGCGAAACTCTTCCAGATTCGTGCCAACCAGCCGCATCTGCATTACTTTAAGCGCGGCCTGCGTGTTCAGATGAATATGCTCACCCAGGTACACATCGGCAAAGCCCCCCTGGCCCAGCAGACGAGTCAGACGATAGTTGCCCAGTTGCTGTCCAACTCTGTTCGTCACCACATGTTCTCCTTGCAATAGCACCTCTAAACTGCTATTTTCGCATTTTTTCCAAAAAGAGGCGTATCCATCAATAAGGTAAACGCGCCAGCCAGGAATATTTACAGGATGAATAGCGATCCCTACATGGCGAAGCGTCTCTGGGAAGACCAGGTAATGCTTCCTGTTCGCCTTCGAGTTTGCGTCCCTGGTCTTCAACGAGGAACCCGATAGGCAGTAGCTCAAAAAGAGGTTTAGCGTGTTCAACTTTTATCAGTGTAAATCGGCTCTCCAGACCATCTCATCCGGGCCATACGTAACTGCTTAAGCGGTGATCCTCCTACTTTCTAAGAAGCATGGCGGTTCTGATCCTGGCGCAGTCGCTCTAGTACCCACATGCGTATGAGTGTGGCCTTCTTCACTCCGCGCTCACGCGCTATTGCCTCTAATTCGTGGTCGGTTTCTGGGTCAAATCGTACCTGTACATTTGCGGAGAGGCCGCGCGTTGCACGTACCTTTACTGCTTCGGTTTCTCCTTTAAAATCGGTGATGCTGTGCGTATCCCAGAAATGGGCTTCTTCTTCGTAACTATTAAAAGCTGGAATTGAGCCGTGTGCTTCCGTGGGATACTCTGGCCCATGGTATGTTGATCTATCGCTCATTTTTGTGTACCTAACGTTTGGCGTGCATACAGATTATCAGGCGGGCCATAGGCTACCTCCTCAACCTCGGCGCGTGTCAACTGGTGGCGCTCCCAGATGTGTGCCTCATTAAAAGTATCCCACACCAGTCCTAAAATACTAATTTCCTTCATGGGTCTATTGTAATGATTTTCAGTACAATGTCAAGAGCAAATTGCGCGAGGCAATCCCAGCACATGAAATAATAGAGAGTGAGTGATTGCGCTCAATGAGCATATCTGCGCGTGCGAAGGGCCCTGTGGATGGTACCTCAATTTATCATGTGGGAAAAGACACATCTTGTTGCCCCAGCCCGCTTCTCAAGCTGAATGAAAGCAAAAGGGAAAGCACATGTGTGCTTTCCCAAACGCAGTTCTGAGCGGCCTGGAGCGGCCTGTAGAGCCACTCCACTTAAACCCCAATTAACACTCGCTATGCCCGCAGCTATAACACTTCCTGCACCCCTCCTCGTACACCATCGTGTTGCACCCACATTGTGGGCAAAGATTGCCCGTTACACTCAGGTGGCT
>Ga0070699_100004944_pt1 | contig 11756 bp, 11 predicted proteins | sample KBSK1503metaG_FD_65473 | JGI IMG/M metagenome (GOLD analysis project Ga0070699, IMG submission 65473) | Corn, switchgrass and miscanthus rhizosphere microbial communities from Kellogg Biological Station, Michigan, USA - KBS K1-50-3 metaG | ecosystem: Host-associated > Plants > Roots >...
CACCGGGTCGCCACGCGCGGCCATGCGGCCGATAGACCGCCGCGAACCCGTTGTCGGGCCCGAGGGCCTCGTCGACCAGCGGTGACGTCAGCTCGACGGCCTCGATGAAGCCATCCCAGGCCGGGAACCCGGCACGGGCGAGGTCGATGGCCGGGCCGAGCACCTCGTCCCGCGACAGGCGTCCGAACCGCGCATGCGCATCGCCCCACGAGCGGACCGCGCCGGGGACGCTGATGCTCAGCGGCCCGCGCTTGGGGAGTTCCGTCAGCCCTTGGTCGCGCAGCGCCGCGGCATCGACCCCGGCCGCGCTGCGGCCGGACCCATTGAGCGCGTACTGACGGGACGCGGCCGCGTCCCAGATCAGCCAGAACGCGTCGCCGCCGATGCCGCACCCACTCGGCATCACCACGCCGAGCACCGCGTTCGTGGCGATCGCGGCGTCCACGGCGGACCCGCCGAGACGCAGGACGTGCAGCCCGGCCGCCGTAGCCAGGTGATGCGGCGCGACGACCGCGCCGTGGGCGCCGCGCGCCAACGGCACCGGTGACCAGGGCTGCCCGCCGCTCACCCGATGATCCCGGTGACGGGGTCCTCGGCCTGGCGCAGTCGGGCCAGCGGCAGGAGGGCGACGACGAGGAGGACGACCGTCGCGATGAGCATCCCGTCGATGCCGGCGGCGTTCGCCGCGAACCCGCCGATCAGCGCCCCGATGATCTGGCCGACGGCCAGGAACACGGAGTACAGCCCCATGATCGCGCCGCGGTCCTTGGGGAAGCGCTCCGAGATGTCGGCGAGCAGACCGAGCGCCGCCGGCGTCGCGCCCGCGAGCACGAACAACCCGAACGCGGCCACCCCGGCGGCGGGCAGGATCACGAACAGCGGTAGGTCGAGGCCGTGGTTCACGACGAGTCCCGCCGCCACGAGCGCGCCTCCGCCCAGGATCCCGTACAGGATGATCGTGGTGCGCCGGGTGTTCTTGAAGCGGTTGCCCCAGTACAGCAGCCCCAGGCCGAAGATGATCCCGATGACGACCGCCGTGGCCGAGATCTCGACCGGGCTGAAGCCACGCATCAGGCGCTGCGTCGGGAAGTCCGGGTTCGCCTTGGCGAACTGGAAGATCGACTGGCTGAACCACAGCCCGATCGAGGCGTTGACCGCGATCCAGGTCGGCGCCAGGAGCCAGACGTGGGAGGTCCGCAGCAACTCGGTGTAGCGCTCGAAACCGACGCGCGGCGTCGCGTCCGTGGCGCGCCCGACCTCACCGCGGTCGCCCCCACCGGGCAGACGCTTCACCGTCCGAAAGACGAGGAATGCCCCGAAGTACAGGATCGCGTTGAGGAAGAAGGCCGTCGGGCCAAGCAGCGCGAAGGTCACCGGCGCTGCAGCGAACCCCGCACCCAGGCCCAGAAGCGTGGCGCCTTCGAAACGGGCCGACGCCTTGCCGCGCAGCCACTCGTCGCCGGCCGTGACCTGGGCGATGTAGCCAAGGATGGATGGGACGCTGGCGGCGGTCGAGGCGCCCTCGAGGATCCGCGTGAGGCCGAGGACCAGCAGGCTTCCGGTGATCGGGGCGAGGAGGACGGCCAGCGGCCCCGGCAGGCCCAGGTCCGCGGTGAAGCCGGTCATGATCACCGCGACCGCGCCGAACATCGGGCCGTACAGCATCACCCGCCGGTAGCCCTGCCGATCGGACAGGACCCCGAAGACCGGGGAGAGGACGAGCTCGGCGAGGAAGAACAGGGCGCTGAAGACGCCCAGGGTGATCGCCCCCACCTCCGGACCGCCGTGCTTCGGAAGCGCCGCGAGGTAGACACCAAGCATCGCTCCGGTGAGTCCGGTGCTGAAGCGCAGCGAGAAAGTGCCGGCCAGCACGGCCCACAGCGATCGATCCATCCGGGCGAAGCGTAGCGGTTGCGGGCTGGACCGGCCCCGTATCATGCGCGAAACGCAACGCCCGCCGGTCCGGTCTCGAGGAGGAGCCACCTTTGAGTCGCGTCGCGATCTTCACCGATTCCGCGTCGGACCTTGACCCGGCGGAGGCGGCCGCCGAGGGCATCCACGTCATCCCGCTGCTCGTCAACTTCGGCAGCGAGTCGTTCAAGGCGGGGGTCGAGCTGAGCGGGCCGGCCTTCTGGGAGCGCATGGTCGCGCCCGACGCGCCGTTCCCCACGACCGCCGCATCCTCACCCGGTGACTTCAAGGAGGCCTACGAAGCGGCCTTCGCGGCGGGCGCTGAGGCGATCGTCTCGATCCACGTCGCGGGCTCCCTGTCGGGGACCATCAAGAGCGCCCAGATCGCCCGCGACATGCTCCCGGACCGCGAGATCCACATCGTCGATTCGCTGGGTGCCTCGATGGCCGAGGGCATCCTCGCCCGGATGGGCGTCGAGATGGCCGAGGCCGACCACCCCGCCTCCGAGATCGCCGAGACGCTCGAGTCGCGAGCGCCCGACATGCTGATGTACGTGGCCCTCGAGACACTCGACTACCTGAAGAAGGGCGGCCGCATCAGCGGCGCGCAGGCGGCGATCGGGACCCTGCTCTCGGTCAAGCCGATCATCAAGGTCAAGCACGGCGAGGTCAGTACGGCGGATCGCGTCCGAACGCGGTCGAAGGCTCGTGAGCGCCTGATCGAGCTCATCACGGAACAGCCGATCGAACGGCTGGCGATCCTGCACACCGTGTCGCCGGACGTCGAAGCATTCCGCCAGGAGATGCTGCGGCGCCTGCCGCATCTGCGTCCCGAGGACGTCACGGTGGCCCTCGTCGGCGCGTCGGTCGGACCGCATCTTGGCCCGGGCTGCGTCGGGGCCGCCATCCTCTACAAGCCCGGCGGCGCCCCGGCCTGAAGGTTGCGGTGAGGTTGCGACAACCTTGCCGCCCGGTACCATCGGGGAGGCGCGGTCGGCCGACCTGCGGATATACTCGGCGCCGCATGAGTCGCGCGTCGAAGTCCGGCCAACCGCCCGACACCGTTCGACACGCCCCGTGGGGTCGTCCGGGAGACGGCTCGGACAAGACGAGGCAGCCCGGGACGGGCGCCTGACACGGAGGTTCCTCCTTCCATGACCACCGAGCACGTCGCTGCGTCCATCAACGCATGGGAAGTCGCCCAGCGACAGTTCGACCTCGCCGCCGAGCGTCTCGACCTCGACCACGGGATGCGGCTCGTCCTGCGCGAGCCACGGCGCGAATTCACCTGCCACTTCCCGGTTCACATGGATGACGGGTCGGTCCAGGTCTTCACCGGCTACCGCGTCCAGCACAACTTGGGGCGTGGCCCGGCCAAGGGCGGTATCCGCTACCACCAGGACGTCTCGCTCGATGAGGTCAAAGCCCTCGCAATGTGGATGACCTGGAAATGCGCGGTCGTCGGCATCCCCTACGGCGGCGGCAAGGGTGGCGTGATCGTCGACCCCAAGAAGCTGAGCCAGAAGGAGCTCGAGGGGCTGACCCGTCGCTTCTTCACCGAGATCGAGGTCCTCGTCGGGCCAGAGAAGGACATCCCGGCACCGGACGTCAACACCAACGCCCAGATCATGGCCTGGATGATGGACACGTATTCCATGCACGCCGGCTACACCGTTCCGGGCGTGGTCACCGGCAAGCCGATCAGCCTGGGCGGCTCCGAGGGCCGCAACGAGGCGACCGCGCGCGGCACCGTCTTCTGCATCGTCGAGGCGGCCGACCACCTCGCGATCGACCTGAAGAAGGCGACGGTGTCGATCCAGGGCTTCGGCAACGCGGGCGCCATCGCGGCCCGGCTCATCTCCCAGGAGGGGGCGACCGTCGTTGCGGTCTCTGATTCGACGGGCGGCATCCACGCCGAGCGCGGCCTGGACATCGCCAAGGTCGTCGGCTGGAAGCAGGAGCACGGCACCGTCCAGGGCTTCCCGGGTGCTGACGACATCTCGAACGCCGACGTGCTCGAGGTCGACTGCGACATCCTCATCCCGGCCGCGCTCGAGAACCAGATCACGTCACGGAATGCACGCAACGTGAAGGCGAAGCTCATCGCGGAGGCGGCGAACGGCCCGACCACCCCCGAGGCCGACGAGATCCTGTACGACGCCGGCAAGTTCCTGATCCCCGACATCCTGTGCAATGCGGGCGGCGTGACGGTCAGCTACTTCGAATGGGTCCAGGACCTCAACCGCGATCACTGGAGCGAGGCCGTCGTGAACGCGAAGCTCAGGGACATCATGGTCAAGGCCTTCCACGAGACCCTCGCGATGTCCCAGCGCGAGTCGGTCAACATGCGCACCGCCGCCTACCTCCTGGCAGTCAAGCGCGTAGCAGACGCGATGGAGATGCGCGGCCTCTATCCGTAAGCCCCGGGGAGCGGGCACGGCCCGCGAGTGGCGCCCGATACGGGGCGCGGTAGGCGGGTGGCGCAGGGTTCCGTCCGGCGGAGGGAGCGTTAGGCGCAGCGCCGGAGCGACCGGAGGCCGGGCGGAACCCGGCGACAGGACCCGCCGCAGCACGGCCTAGGCCCGGTGCTACCATCGCGGCCATGCTCGATCACGAAGAGAAGTTCCTGTTCAAGGAGGAGATCCTCCACCTGTCGAACGCCGTGGCGGAGCCAGGCATCCTCGACAACGTCGAGGACCTGCTGACCGACGTCATCACCAGTCCGCGCTTCGACTCGGAGGTCTTCACCCTCGAACGCAGCCTGCAGGTCATGCTCGGCCCGCGCGCGGGGACGACCCTGGTCGGGCTCCTGACGGTGGCACCCGAGGTCTTCGACGAGGTCGCCGAGGTGCGCATCCCGTCCGAGGTCCACGAGCGCCTGGTCGCGTGGCGGGCCCGCTTCGGCCTGGCCATCGACAACGCGCTGAACTTCCTCAACAACCCCGACGGGATCCAGGGCCACAACTTCGCGACCCAGGTGGCGCACGTCGAGGAGCGCCGCGTGCTGCAGGGCCGGCTGACGCTGGTCCGCTACAACAACGAGCCGCAGTTCTTCGTGGCCGACGCGAGCGTGTTCTTCGGTCTCGTCGTGGACATCCTCGAGCGCCTCGGGCCGTACTTGGAGCCTGATGCGGTCGACGCCGAGACCGTCGCCCGATTGCGCGACGCCCTCGGCCTCGTCGAGCGCAAGACCGGTACGCACACGTAATTCTCGGGCGTGCCGCCGTCCTGACCGCGACTGCCTGCGGACGCCGGTAGGCTAGGCCCGATGCGTCACGTTTACCTCGCCGCCACCGGCCAGAACCGCGGCAAGACGACGCTGAGCATCGGCGTCTTGGACGGCTTCACGCGACGCAGCCTCTCGACCGGATTCATCAAGCCCGTCGGCCAGCGAACCGTGATCCAGGACGGCGTCCCGGCCGACGAGGACGCGGTCCTCATGAAGAGCGTGTTCGGGCTCGCCGAGCCGCTGGAGCGGATGAGCCCCGTCCACATCCCGCGCGGGTTCACGAAGAGCTACATCGACGGCAAGGTCGTCGAGGACCTGCCGAGCCGGATCAGCGCGGCGCACGCGTCATTCGCCGCGGACCGCGACATGCTGCTGATCGAGGGCACCGGCCACGCCGGCGTCGGGGCCGTCATCGGGCTCTCGAACGCCCATGTCGCGGCCATGCTCGGAGCCCCGGCCGTGATCGTGTCCGAGGGTGGGGTCGGCCGCCCGATCGACGAGATCGTGCTGAACAAGGCCCTGTTCGAGCGGTCCGGCGTGACCGTCGCGGGCGCGATCGTCAACAAGGTCGACCTGCTCGCCAAGCCCGATCTCGCCCGCACGCTGGAGCGCGGCCTATCCCGCCACGGCATCCCGCTGCTCGGCGTGCTCCCATACCGCCCCATCCTGTCGAACCCCACGCTGGCCATGGTCCTCGAGGGCGTGCATGGCGAGACGATCCACCCGGGTCCCGACCTCGACCAGGTCATCGGCGGCGTCGCGATCGGGGCGATGGAGCCGCGGCACATGCTGCAGCGGATCGGGCCGGGAGCGCTCGTCATCGTGCCGGGCGACCGCGAGGACGTGATCGGGGCCATCGTCCACGCGCATCGAGTGGGCGCCGAGGCGGGCGGCGACGCGCTCGGGCTCGTGCTGACCGGGGGCTACCGCCCGCGCCAGGTCGTCCTTGACGCGATCCGCGACGCCGACCTGTTCGCCACGATCGTCCCCGAGGACACGTACGCCGTCGCCTCCGAGATCCACGACCTGTTGGTCAAGACGCACGTCGCCGACCACGGCAAGATCGAGGAGATCAAGGCCCTCGTCTGGGAGTACCTGTTCATCGACCGCATCCTGGAGGTCGCCACCGAAGCGGACGTGCGTCCGGCTCCGACGACCGCCTAGGCGGCCGGTGGCGCGGGTCGGGGCCGCGACCCGCGCCTCCCGCCGTACCTTTAGCTCCGGCCGGTCCCGGCCGGCAGGGCCTTGCGGCGCCGGTCGAGGGCCACCGCGGCGGCGGCAGCGACCAGCGCGGCCCCGAGGCCCAGCGCGATCACAGGGACGAGGCCGTCGGCGATGGCCGGGGCAGCGACGCTCGGTGCCGTGGCAGGGTCCGCTGCCGTCCCGACGATCGGTGGAGCCGCATACAGGTCCCACGACAGCGGCTGCGGGCCGTCGCTGGGCAGCGTCGCGGAGATCTGCGCGATGCCGCTCGGTGGGACCGTGATCGTCGCCACGTAGTGGCCCGCCCCGTCGCGCTTGGCCAGGACGTTCACGGCGGCGTCCGACCGCCCCGAAACGCGCACGCTGATGGGGTCGGCGTCGTACGGGCCTTCGCCATCGGGCGTCGTCACGGTCATCCGGAAGGCGATCTTGAGCGTGTCACCGGGCTTGAGGTCCGGCGGGATGGCGGTCTCGAGGCGGACCCCGACGGCCAGTTCCTTGGCTGCGACCGGGACGGCCAGGAGGGCGGAGAGGGTCAGCAACAGCGCGGCTGTGGTGGCGAAACGGCGAATCATGGCGAACCTCGAGCGCGGAGTCGACGACCCTAGTACACCGGGCGCTCGGCCCCGGTTCCCTCGGTCCGGTCGAGGATCTCGTTGTCGATCAGGCGGGTCGTTCCGAACCGGACGGCCAGCGACGCCAGCGCGGGACGGTCGACCTGGTCGAGCTCCGCGAGGGACGTCCCGTCCGCGATCGACACGTACTCGACGTTGACGAGTGGCTCCTGGGTCAGCACCTCGAACATGGCGTCGCGCAGCCGGTCGGCATGGGCCTCGCCGGCTTCCCAGCGCGCACGGGCAGCGAGCAACGCCCGACGGAGGACGGGCGCGGCGGCGCGCTCCTCCGCTGACAGATGGACGTTGCGGGACGAAAGCGCGAGTCCGTCCGGTTCCCGGATCGTCGGGCAGGCCACGACTTCCGTACCGATGGCCAGGTCACGGGCCATCTGCCGGATGACCATGACCTGCTGCGCGTCCTTCTGGCCGAAATAGGCGCGCTCCGCGCCGACCAGGTCGAACAGGATCGCGACCACGGTCGCCACCCCATCGAAGTGGCCGGGGCGGGCGGCGCCCTCCAGCGGCAACGCGACCGTCCCGACCGAGACCGTGGTCGAGAAGCCCGGCGGGTAGATCTCTTCGACCCCGGGCGCGAAGACGAGGTCGACCCCCTCGACCTCGCACATCGCGAGATCGCGCGCCTCGTTGCGCGGGTACTGCGTGAAGTCCGACGCGACGTTGAACTGGCGCGGGTTCACGAAGATCGAGACGACGACCGTCGCGGTATCCGCCCGCGCACGCTGCATCAAGGCGCGGTGGCCCTCGTGCAGCCAGCCCATTGTCGGCACGAGCCCGACTGGTCGGGGGGCGCTCGCCAGCGCGCTCCGGAGCTCGGCCCGGGTTCGGACGACCGTGGTCCGGGCCACCGCAGTCATCGACGGCCGGGCGTGACTTTACAGGTCGCGATCGAGCGGGATGCCGCCAACGGGGATCGAGCCCGAAGCCCGGTCCGACGCGCCGCGGCCCAGCGCCTCCTCGAGCACGGCGTCGTCCATCCGGACCGTCTCGGCCTCACCGGGGAAGGCGCCCGCCTCGACGTCCGCGGCATACGCCCGCGCGGCCTCGCCGATCGTGGCCCGCAGCGTCGCGTACGGCCGGGCGTGGCGCGGGACGAAGTCACCCAGGCCGAGCAGGTCCGTGATGACCTGGACCTGCCCGCTGCAGCCGGGGCCGGCCCCGATGCCGATCGTCGGGATGCGCAGCCGCTCGGTGATCGCCGCGGCGAGCTGCGCCGGGACCAGCTCCAGCACGATCGAGAACGCGCCCGCCTCCTGTACCGCGAGGGCGTCGGCCAGCTGCACCCGCGCCTGCGTCCGATCCTTGCCCTGGACCTTGACCTTGCCGCCCATCCCGAGTTGCGCCTGCGGCGTCCACCCGATGTGGCCCATGACCGGGATGCCGGCCTTGACCAGCGCCTCGATGATCCGCGCCGAGCGCACCCCGCCCTCGACCTTGACGGCCTGAGCGCCGGCCTCCTGCAGGAACCGGCCCGCGTTCTCCAGTGCCTCATCGACCGTCGAGTAGGTCAGGAACGGCATGTCGCCGATGACCATGGCCCGCTGCGAGCCGCGCACGACCGCTTTCGTGTGGTGGAGCATCTCGGTCATGGTCACGCGGACCGTCGACTCGTACCCCAGCAGGACCTGACCGAGCGAGTCGCCGACGAGCAACAAGGGGATCCCGGCTTCGTCGAGGATCTGCGCGGTCGGGTAGTCGTACGCGGTGAGCATCGGCAACCGCTGCCCGTCGGCGTATCGCTTGGTGATGTCGGCGACGGTCAGCCGGCGAGGGGCGTCGTTCGAAGCGCTCATGGCTTGCCAGTCTGCGCGTCGGCGTCGCGGTCGTCCAGCGCGCGGGCGACGCGATCCAGCAGCCGATCCGCCACCTCGCGCTTGCTCAGCAGCGGCAGGTCGTCGCGCCCGCCGTCGGCGGCGAGGATGCTCACGCGGTTCGTCTCGGTCCCGAAGCCGGAGCCCGCCTCGGCCACGTCGTTTGCGACCAGCAGGTCGACGCCCTTGCGGCGCAGCTTGTCGAGCGCCCGGTCGAGCGAGCCGGTCTCGGCGGCGAAGCCCACGAGGTACGGCCGCGGCGCGACGGCCTGCGCGGTGGGATCGCCGTTGCTGTCGGTGCCGCGCACGATGCGCGCGATCTGGGCCAGGACATCCGGGGTCGGCTCGAGCTCGAGGGTCAGGCCGGCGCCGCGTTCGAGCTTCTTGTCGGCAGCATGTGCCGGCCGGAAATCGCCGACGGCCGCGGCCATGACCAGCGCGTCGAAGCCGGCCGCGCCATCGGGTCGGTGGGTGAGGCGCAGGAGCGCCGCCCGAAGGTCAGCGGTCGACTCGACGTGGACGACCTCCGCGCCGTCGGGGAGGGGGACCTCGATGTTGGCGGCGACGACCGTGACCTGCGCCCCACGGTCGAGTGCTGCCGCGGCGACCGCGGCGCCCATGCGACCCGTCGATCGATTGCCGATGAAACGCACGGGATCGATCGCCTCCCGGGTCCCGCCAGCGCTCACCACGATGTGGCGGCCGGTGAGGTCAGAATCGCGCGGCGCGGCCACGAGCGGCGGGCGACGGCTGGCTTCCGGCGCCCGCACCGGGGTGCTGCCGACGGCCGCGACTACCGCATCGACGATGGCCGGAAGTTCGGCCAGCCGCCCGACGCCGGACTGCCCCGAGGCGAGCTCGCCCGCGGCCGGCTCCACGATCGTGTAGCCGAAGTCGTCGCGCAGCCGCGCGACGTTCGCCCGCGTCGCCGGATGCGTCCACATGTCGCCGTCCATCGCAGGGGCCACGACGACCGGGGCCGACGAGGCGAGCACCGTGGCGGTCACCACGTCTCCGGCCAGCCCGTTGGCCATGGCGCCCAGGAAGTGCGCGGTGGCCGGAGCGATGACGATCGCATCGGCCGTGTCCGCGACGACGATGTGGCCGATCCGGCCGTCCGGGAGCAACGCGAGGATGTCGGTCTCCACCGGGTGGCGCGACAGGGCTGCGAAGGTCAGCGGACCGACGAACCGGGTCGCGGCCGGGCTGAGCATCACGGCGACGTCGGCGCCCTCGGCGCGCAACAGCCGAAGCAGCTCGACGGCCTTGTACGCGGCGATCGAGCCGGTGACACCCAGGGCGATGAGCCGCCCGGCGAGACGCCCGCCGCCCGCCGCGTCCGAGGCGTCCGTCACGGCAGCCCGAGCTCCAGCCGCTCCCCGCCGGCGACCTCGGCATGGAGGATGGCGAGCCCCTTGAGCGTCAGGTCGGGGTCGATCGCATCGATGCCGTCGAGGTCGGCAGCCCACGGCGCCGCGGACAGCCCGCCGGTCAGGATCGCCTTCACCTCGTGCGGCTCGATGCCGGCGATGTCGGCCAGCTCCTTGCGGACCCGGCGGAGCAGCCCGGTCGTGAGCGCCTGGTACCCGAAGATCGTGCCCGACTGCATGGCGCTGATCGTGTCCCGCCCGATCGCCCGGTCCGGGGCGCGCAGCTCGATCCGTGGCAGCTTGGCGGTCCGGGCCGCGAGCGCCTCGAGCCCCAGCTCGAGCCCGGGCGCGATCGCTCCGCCGACGTAGGCGCCGTCCATGGCCACGCAGTCGAGCGTCGTCGCCGTCCCGAAATCGACCACGACCGCCGGCGTGCCGTACAACCGCGCGGCGGCGAGCGCGTTCACGAGCCGATCGGCCCCGACCTCGCCCGGCCGGTCGACCCGCACGGCCAGTGGCACGATCCCGGCCGTGGCCAGCGTCAACGGCCGCTCCCGGCGCAGCGCGATGCCTTCGACGTGGGCGGTCAGCGCCGGCACGACCGACGCGCACGCGATGGCCTCGACGTCCCCGAACGAGGCATCGTCGAGGCGGAGCAGGCCATCGAGCTGGAGCTCCAGCTCATCGGCTGTAGCCCGCGCGACGGTCGCCGCGCGACGGGTCGCCACGAGACGGCCGCCGCGCAGCAGGCCGATCGTGACGTTCGTGTTGCCGATATCGATGGCGAGGAGCATGGCCGCGATGATACGCGGCGGCCGAATCGCGGTCGTGGGCGTGGAATCAGGGTCGCCGTGGCCGTGGCCATGCGGTACCATCGCGGACGTCCGCCGAACCCCCATCGGCGCAACGTCCTCCGCGCCCCCGAGGAGACCCCACGTGTCGACCCCGCCGGCTGCCAAGTTCTTCGTGAACCAGGGCGTTGTTTCGAGTCCCTCGGACATGCTCCACCTGCTGCGGCCGCTGCTCAAGCAGACCGTCACGTACCGTTACCTGCGCGGCCGCGAGGTCGTCGCCCACGGCACGGGCTGGGTCGAGCGCATCGTGACCGACGCGCCGGATACCTCGACCTACTTCACGCCCCTGGCGATCACCCTCAACATCGACTCCTTCGAGCATCTCGAATTCGAGACGCGCCCCGACCAGCTGCTCGAATACGTGCTCGTCCAGGGTGACGAGCGGGTCATCGTCGAGTTCGCGCCGATCGGCGCGGGAGGCGAGGACGTCTCGCCGTTCGCACCGCGACAGCTCGAATTCGACACGTCCGACTTCGTCCAGATGGAGCTGCTCGGCCTCGACGCCCACGAGGACGAATAGCCGATCCGGGACGCCGGTGCGGTGAGGCGCCGGCGGCATCAGCGGGGGGCACGATCGACTCGAGGATGTCGATCGAGAAGCGAACCATGGCGCGGTCCGAGCCCGCCAAAGCGGTTCGGCGCGCGGTCGAGGGCAAGGAGGGTTACGAGCAGGTGGACGACGTCCAGGATCGCCCCGTCGTAGGCGGAGGCGGTGGCGGCGGTGGCGGCGCCATCGCCGACTA
>Ga0070699_100004945_pt1 | contig 11755 bp, 13 predicted proteins | sample KBSK1503metaG_FD_65473 | JGI IMG/M metagenome (GOLD analysis project Ga0070699, IMG submission 65473) | Corn, switchgrass and miscanthus rhizosphere microbial communities from Kellogg Biological Station, Michigan, USA - KBS K1-50-3 metaG | ecosystem: Host-associated > Plants > Roots >...
AGAGACAATAGCCCCAGAACAAGAATTTCCTGGACCGGGCGGGCAAGGATGGTTTCCGGGGTAAACAGAACCTGATACGAGAGCACGATGGAAACGAGACTCTGCAGAATGAGGACCTGCGCGCGATAGCGGTCCATGCGCACATGGGTTCGAAATAGTACCGGTTCTTGCTCTTCGCTCTCAAACACCAATGGAATACCTCCCTGTTGTAGGATCCCCTCAGTCAGAGTGGCTTACGATGCGGAGCAGCCATGCACGATGGGAGTTGCGAGGGCATGATCATGATTTGGCTCAGCACTGTTGTTCGCATCGGGCTCGTAGGTTTGTCGAGAGAGATGCTTGCGATGCCCGTTAATCCTGTTGTTTGGTAGTTCCGAGCGCGGTCGCGATGTATGTATTCGTTCAGCATGTGGTCAAGAAAACCAATTCGTAGTATGACGAAACAATTTAGACCTGCAACTATTTTTCGTATTCCTACATGCTGGACAGACCAGCTCGGCCCAATTTCAGATCTCGCTCCATCACACTCGCGCCATCATGACTCATTTAAGCGCATTCGTCGGAGCAGGCTTTCTGCTTCCCGTCATGGGATGTGTTGTTTCCGTCCCGCTTGGTTGGGACCTTGTCCTCGTCGCCGCCGAGAAAGTCGATCTCCTCGACACCCATACAGCCACTGCCGAACAACTCAAGGTTCTCCAAGGTATTGGCGAGGCCTACAGAGGGAAGATTATTCAGGGCCGACCATATCGGTGTAAGAAGAGCTGGTGCAGAAGAAGATTCTGCCACGCGCCGTATACCGTCGCACACGAAGGAATCAAGCATGAGCTTGTGGCGAAGCAAAAGTAGCCTCGCATACGAGGAGGGTCGCTAATGTCATCAGGGGGCAACCTAGACTGTGCTTTACCTTTTCACCATCTGCGACCGATAGGCTTCCATCACGCACCAATAGCCCCCTTCAAAAAGAAGGGGCCTCGTTTTCAAGGCCCCTCCCTCGGTTTCCTCATCGACGTATGTTGCTTGCGGTGATGGATTAAGAGAGCAAGGTGCTCCAAGCAGCCCAGACGCCCAGGGCTATGAATCCAGCGAAGAACAGAACTGCAGGAACGAGTGAGCGCATATCTTTCATCGTAGTCACCTCCTTTTTACACGAGGCGTTACGTTTCGGTTACTGTGTGTGCTGGATTGGGAGAAAGGGGAGAAGGGCCGGAGAAAACTACAAGAACTTGACAGCCATTCCAGATAGTGGCCCTTCACCAAGTCCACCCGGTCCAGCGTGCCAATCTGCGAATGCAGATAATCCCGGAGCAGTGAGAGTCAAGAGGGGGTGGTTAAGTGTGAGGTACTGATCGCCTCTATCCTCTTCTATTTGAGTATCGAGAACTTCGACCGCGCAGGGCTGGCACGAACATCGGTGTAGGTGATGCTAGGGTGTCTTGCAGATCGACTCGAGGGCTGCCAATCTCGTGCGAAGAAAATTTCTGATATTATTCCACTTCACATCTCCACTCACCATGCCGATCGGTGCTTGTGCATGTTGGAAGCGGCCCTTCGCTGTCGGCCCTCCAATTTGAAGAAGCACGGCTCTGGTCTCTGCGGCCCATTCCCCCGCTTCTTCACCCCATCTCGCCGTGAATTCATCTCTCCGCTCTAGAAAGGTTCCAGCTCTCCTGCTCTGCCAGTACTCATTGTCAATACGTTCCCTCAATGCGTACCCCTGTTCAAGCTGCTTTGTGCATCTCGGGTCTGGTGGAGGTGCAGCCGCTTGCGCCTCGGTTGTCCCTGCGAGGGGTAACTCGGGCTTTAATCGGGCGTCCGTTTCGTTGGTGTGGTTCTCCTTGTGGAGTTTTTCAACTTCTCCACGACCCTGGTGCAATGTCCGCTCATCAATGGTTGGTGCCTTGGGTGGTGTGCTGCAGGCACTGAGGATTAGACAGAGGAAAATACCAAGCAGTTTGTTCGCCATTGACACGTGTTCACCTTGCCGATTAGGTTCAGAAGGATAGCTATTTCCATAAACGCAAGCAAGCTTCCATAGAGGCAGCCGCCTCTCGCGTCTGTTGTTGCCCACAGAGAATGTCAACCGCGCAAGCACCGGCGGGAGAGTCAGCGGCTGAGCCTTGCCTGTGGCCCTTGCGCTGTCGTTCGCATCCCTCCTACAAGGCTCACTGCCCTGTGAGGACCCCATGCCATTCTCGATTCGTTCCTTCCGCAGATTTCCCGTGCAATGTTCCGTCACCTACCACGCAGGGCCATTCGAAGGCCAGGGCACCATCTGGAATCTCTCGTGTTCCGGCTGGTGACTCTCAGGAGACCTGCCCATGCGTCCAGGGGAAACGCTCTCGATTACGGTCACCCTGCCGAATGAGCAACGTATCGAAGGGCCTGAAGCGGTTGTCCGGTGGTCACGAGGACAGGAGTTTGCGGTAGAGAATCTTGCAATCAAGCCGCACACTCGCGCCCGGCTCCTGCATTACGTCAATCGACCGGCGCAGGAACCAGCGGAGATCATCCCATGAGTGACGATCGCTCCACGGCGTTTCGATTCCCTATCGCCCTTGTGCTGTCGTCATCTGTCTCGCTGCTCCCTCATGGGCGGACTATCAAGCCGGCATGGATGCCTATAACGGTAGGGACTACGCAACAGCCTTGCGTGAGTGGCGACCGCTTGCCGAGCAGGGAGGCCCCGTTGCGCAGTTCCGCCTCGGTTCGCTATATGAGAATGGAGAGGGCGTCCCACGGGATTTCGCCAAAGCACGCCAGTGGTACGAGAAAGCCGCCGCTCAGGGGGAAGCGACGGCGCAGTTCTACCTCGGCATCCAATCTGCCTACGGTGAGGGCGACCCTCTGGATTTAGTCCAGGCCCACATGTGGTACAGCCTGGCGGCAGGAAACGGAAATGCGCACGCGCCGGGATACCGCGATGATCTCGCCAGACAAATGACGCCAGCCCAGATTGCAGAAGCGCAACAGCGGGCGCGGCTGTGGAGGCCGAAAGGCAAATGAGCAACGACCGTCCCACACGCGAGACCATGTCCCTCGATGAAGCGCCGGTTTCCACTATGCAGGAGAGTGCTTCGGTTGTGGACACATTGGAGTGCAGGAGCTTGTGTCGAAGGGAATGGGGCAACCCCGCTAGGTGATGGAAGATGCAATCATCTTTTGCTCAGAGAATTGGGATGTACCCCTCCGTTGAGACAGTTTGGAAATCTTGAATTGGCGGGAAAGGTCAAGAAACCTGGCGATTGACTATTGATAATATGTCTAGTATTCTGGACATATGGACATTAAAGACGCTCTCGCCGCCTTCGATTCGCTGTCGCAGGACACCCGCCTGCGGGTGTTTCGTTTGCTGGTGGAATATGGTCCGGCAGGTGCTGCGGCTGGTGCACTGAGCGAGGCCTTGCATATTCCCCATAATACGCTCTCGTTTCATCTGTCGCATATGAGCCATGCGGGTCTCGTCGTGTCGCGACGAGAAGGGAGGTCAATTGTGTACAGTGCCAATTTCGAGTTCTTTTCTGGGCTGATCCGCTACATGGTCGAGGACTGCTGCCGCGTCGAATTTGCCAGCATCCGCAATGATAAAAAGCGGAAATGCTCGATCATTGAACTATCACACTGTTGTCAGCCAAAGGAGAACATATCATGAAACGTTTTCATATCCATGTTGGGGTTGAACAACTCGATGAATCCATCCGTTTTTACAGTGCGCTGTTCGGCGCAGAGCCGGTGAAAACGAAAACTGACTACGCCAAATGGTTACTGGAAGACCCCCGTGTGAACTTCGCGATATCCACGCGTGCGAAGAAAAATGGTATCGATCACCTGGGCATCCAGGTCGAGGAAGAGAGCGAACTGACAGAGTTGCGCGAACGCCTCAAGGCTGCTGACATGGCCCTGGTCGAGGAAGGCGAAACGGTCTGCTGTTACGCGCGGTCGGACAAATCCTGGATACAAGATCCCGCCGGCATTCCGTGGGAAGCCTACCGGACGATTGAGGATGCCCAGCTCTTCTCCGGCCAGCCCGATCAGACCGAAAGTGCCTGTTGTACGCCGCAAACGATGGGAGAGCCTGATTGCTGTGCACCGTCTGAAAAAACCGCCGGGTGTTGCAGCTGATGAAGTTCGATGAGTTGAAAGTCTTGGTCCTGTGCACAGGTAATTCCTGCCGCTCCGTGATGGCTGAAGCCCTGATCAATGATCTCGGCCGGGGCCGGTATCGGACATGGAGTGGCGGAAGTGTTCCAGCGGGATCTGTTCACCCGAAATTCATCGAGACATTAACACGGCATGGCATGGATCCCGGTCAGCCGCGCAGCAAGTCATGGGATGAGTGTGCTGAACAGTCGTTCGATCTAGTAATCACGGTCTGCGATCAGGCTGCGGCCGAAAGCTGTCCACTATTCCCCGGCAATCCCAAGAAACTACATTGGAGCACGCCTGACCCAGCCAAAGTCATGGGATCAGAGGCCGAAATAGACGCGGCTTTTGATAGGGCTTTTTTCATACTCAAGAACCATGTCGAAGAGTTAATGAACCATATTTCTGCTGGGAGGTCCTGATTATTGATGCTTCAACGTTCAGGATTGTCGGTACAAGTCGCTGGGCGAATCTTTCCGAGGATTGTTCTGTAGGATGTCATAGACATGAGCGCAGACGTGTGATTCAATTTACACCTTTAAAGGGTGTTACAGGCCTATGGACCGGATTGAGATAAATTATCGAGCCCTCTTGGCTGTTGCTGTTGTACTCAATTCGCAGCGGGATATGCACAGCCTATGGGAAGCGATCACAGCCGAGATCACCAAGGTCATTCCGTGGGCACGGGCCTCTGTCACCCTGTACGATCGTGAGGCCGACGGGTTCAGGTTTTATGTTCTGGCAACGACTGTGGCGCAGGTGGTGCTACAACGCGATGCCGTTGTTCCACGTGTGGGAAGCGGCATGGGTTGGACCTACGATCAGAAAACTCTACACATCCGTCCTGACCTGAAACGGGATCACGTCTTCCTTGAAGACAAGTGGTACGTTCAAGAAGGCCTCGGACGAATGATCAATCTGCCTCTGCTCGTGAGAGACAGATGTGTAGGCATTCTCAATATCGGCAGCATAGAGTCGGGCGCCCCCGATCCAGGGGATCTCGAGTTTTTGACGCAAGTGGCGATGCAGGTCGCCTCTGCGATCGAGCATGTTCAAGCGTACGAACAGATCGATCGACTGCGAGACCAACTTGCCAAGGAAAACGTCTACCTCACCGAAGAACTGCGGCACATGCAGAATGCAGGTTCATTGGTCGGGAAGAGCCTCGCCTTTCGGCGTGTGATAGGCCTTGCACGCGACGTGGCGCCCACTCCGTCGACGGTGTTCATTACGGGCGAAACGGGAACTGGCAAGGAGCTGATTGCTCAGGCGATCCATGATTGGAGCCCGCGGCGCTCGAAACCTCTGGTTCGGGTCAATTGCGCCGCCTTTCCGGCAGGGTTGGTCGAAAGCGAATTGTTCGGCCATGAACGAGGCGCGTTCACCGGGGCCGACCGCACACGCGAAGGCCGATTTGAGTTGGCCCATGGTGGAAGTCTCTTCCTGGATGAAATTGGTGAAATGCCTTTGGAGACACAGGCCAAGTTGTTACGAGTCTTACAAGATGGCCTGATTGATCGTCTGGGTGGGAAACAACCAGTTCGTGTTGATGTTCGCGTGATCGCCGCCACCAATCGCAACTTGCCTGCCGCCGTCAAAGCCGGCACATTTCGCGCCGATCTATTTTATCGTCTGAATGTCTTTCCTATCGGCTTGCCTCCGTTAAGGAATCACCCGGAGGATATTCCCTTATTGGCTCAACATTTCCTACAACAATACTGCGTGAAACTTGGCCGTTCGTGCAAGGAAATTGACCAGGAATCTCTAGAGCGAATGATTCGCTACACCTGGCCTGGCAATGTTCGTGAACTGGAAAATGTGATTGAGCGAGCGATGATTCTCTCTCATGAACCTGTGTTGCGGATCGACGAACATGTCTTGGGCTCGCAGGACTCCTCCTTGACAGCGTCGCCACCAGCCGGCCTCAAGGAAGTCGAACAACAGCACATTCTGCAGACCCTCATATTGACAGATTGGCACATCGAAGGTCCCGCTGGAGCGGCTGCGCGCTTGGGGCTCCCTCCCAGCACATTGCGTAGCCGGATGAAGCAGTTTGGAATGAAGCGACCCTCTTCTCGCTGAAAAAATATCCTTCCCGGACAATTTCTCTCTCCATCCTCTCAGAAGGAGCACCCACGATCAATCGTGGGCTGAGCCCGCGACTTGCCGCGATCCACCGTGGGATACCTGTGGCCCTCTTCACTTGCTCCTACCGGTGACCGCAAAGAGACCCTGCATTCCAACTGGTTGCGAGCGGGCAGTTGAAAAGAGTTAGAGCGGCACGGCCTATGCGACAAGTGAACTCCTCATGCACAATTCAACTCATCACTTCAGATGAGTAAAGATTGTTAAAGTTTCCAGAAAGGAGGAACATCATGATGACTGCCGCGTTGTACAATGGCTCGCTCTACATCTGTTTGGTTGGAGCCTTGGCCATGGCATGGGGATGGTTGCAGAGAAGTAAGTCGTGAATGAGGTTCGGCAGTACGCTGAAGAGAGCGGATGATGAGATCTGTACTTAGGAAGAAATCTCGCGAATCGACAGGAGGACCACGTGAACGAACAGGGTACAAGCTTTCCCCAGTGTGAGACGGATACAAGGTAAATTTTTCGAGGGAAGCCCCCGGATGGCCGGAGGCTTCCCGTTCATACCTTCTAAGCCTGTCGAGACTTCCCACTTCACTTATTGGCAGTACAGCAAAACACCGCCCTAGCAGCGGCCTTGCTGTGTGTTGGCGATTTAGTTTTGTTTGGGCCTAGTCAGATCGATTGAGGCGGATTTTGGCGTAGAACGCACAAGCTGTGAACGCCTAGTGTTTCTATCTGGAAATGGCTTGCCTTAGATGCACAAGGTGGCCATGGCATCGGTATCAGAAAAGAAGCCGAGATGAAGATTGACTGAAGTAATGAACCTAGCACCGGCATGGGGAAGACAATGAGCACATCAGGAAGATTGCTAAATAAAACAAAAATGTTTCCAGATGTGATTGATAGTTGTATCGTTCACAGTTAGACGTCGAATCGTGCAAGCACCCGCGATTTTCTGACGAGGCTGTCTGCAAATCAATTGCTACCCGGGCCCAAGGAAAGGTGGACGGCGGCGCAACTTTCTCCTATTCACTTACGCACGTATCGGGTTGCAAGCGTCGGGAGTGGTGCTCACGACTCGCGTCGCTGTTGACACGCCTCCCCTCACTTCGCCCTACGAGTTTGTGGAGACCAAAGCCGGGGTGGCCGTCTAGGATCTTAAAGGGATTCTCGCTCCATGAACTTGGTGCGACGTTGAATCAGGTATTGAAGCAACCAGACCAACTGGCAGGAACGCCTATATCATCCCAACGACGGTCTATAGAGTGAGGCAGAGAACGTAGTTCTTGTCCTCAATGACGATTGGCTCAACTGTCTCGCGGTTGTTGCAGGGCGTGCCGGTCATGATCAGATCACCTTCGTAAACTCGCCCCATATGGGCTAGTGCGGCGCAGCAAAGAGGCGAAATGGATGCATGACCATGTCTGAAGCAACGACTCCCCGTCCGTATTCCTGGCTTCCGGTGCTCCTGATCGCGATGACGATCGTCACGCTGGTCATCGGCGGAATTGCGCTCCACTACATCGAAACCCGCATGGTTGCCACAGCAGGCGAAACCCTGGTCCTCACAGCCGCCGAAGTCTCGGACAAGCTGGACCGAGTTTTGTATGAACGGTATGTCGATGTGCAGATGATCGCACGGGCGTTCAGCGCGCAGGGACTCAATCGGGAGTTACAGTCGGCGTATATCGCCTGGTTGAAGACATCGTACCCAGTTTACGTGTGGATCGGCGTCACGGACGTGCGCGGACAGATCGTGGTCGCTACCGACCCGGCCACAGTGGGGCTGGACTACAGTGCTCAACCCTGGTTTCAGACCGTGCGTAACGGGCGAGCGGTGCATGTGGGGGATGTGGAGCCCTTTGCAGTGATGGGCGGCGCGGACGCAGTAGCCTTTACGGCTCCCATCACCGGACCATATGGAGAGTTTCTGGGGGTCGTGACGACACGGGTGGGGATTCCGGCGCTGGAAAACGTGCTGACCAGGACCCTTGTGACTTTCGAGCAGCGGGAGGGATTGGGGGGAACGGTGGAGTACCAGTTTCTGACTGACAAGGGGGAGGCCTTCATTGATTCTGATCTTCAGCACAAGGACAACAATAATCTCAAGCAACTCGGTCTTTCCTCGGCACTGTTACGCGAACGGGCCCTGTCCGGTTATGTAGAAGAAGAGCATCAGCGTCGCCACGTGCAGGTCATCACCGGCTATGCCAGGACCCAAGGCCATGGCGATTTTGAGGGTTTGCATTGGACGGTGCTGATGCGCATGGATCGACGCGACGTGCTGGCCCCGATTCGAGCAATGCTCTGGAAGCTTAGCCTGGCGGGCGGCGCCGTGGTGGTTCCAACGTTTGGACTCTTGCTGTGGACCGTGAGACGCGTGCGGAGGGAACATCGGCACGCGCAGCAAGAGAGTATGCTCGCCAGGGAAGCCGAAGCATCGCTGCGCGAGAGCGAGGCCAGAGTTACGACCTACGCGGAGGAGCTTGAGCAGAAGAATCGCAGCCTCGACATTGCGGTGGCCGAGGCGCTGGCTGCCACGCAAGCCAAGTCCTCCTTCCTCGCCGTCATGAGCCATGAAATTCGGACCCCCATGAACGGCATCATGGGGATGACCGGCCTCTTGCTCAATACAGACATGACTCCTGAGCAGCGCGACTACGCGGAGACCGTGCGGCGGTCCAGTGAAGTCCTGCTCGACATCATCAATGACATCCTTGACTTCTCAAAGATCGAGGCCGGCGAGTTGACGCTGGAGGCGATCGACTTTGACCTTCGGGCGATGGTCGAAGAGGCTCTGGACCTCTTTGCCGAGCCGGCGCAGCGTAAGGGCCTGGAATTGGGGTGCCTCCTCCACGCTGAGGTGCCCACGGCTCTCCGAGCCGACCCCGGCCGCTTGCGTCAAATCCTCGTCAATCTCATCGGCAATGCGCTCAAGTTTACCCAGCAGGGCGAGGTGATGGTCTACTTGAGACGGGGCGAGGAGACGGCCGACCGTGTCCTGATCGAATTTGCCGTAACCGACACAGGGATCGGCATTGCCCCCGAGGTACAGGCTCTTCTGTTCAAGCCGTTTTCCCAGGCGGATACCTCGACCACACGGAAGTTCGGCGGCACTGGACTGGGCCTCGCCATTTGTAAACAGCTCGTGGAACAGATGGAGGGTCAGATCGGCATCGAGAGTGTTCCCGGTCAAGGAAGCACCTTCCGGTTTACGGTGTGGCTGACCAAACAACCGGCAGAGGCTCACGCGACGCCACTGTCGAGAGGGTCCCTGCCAGGGCGGCGGTTGTGCATTGTGGATGACAATGCCACCAACCGGCGTATCCTGGAACAATACGCGGCTGAGTGGGGCCTCCAAAGCGCCGCTGCCTCTGACGGGTACCAAGCCCTCGCGCTGCTGAAAGACGCGGCGACCAGGGGAGAGCCCTTCGATTTGGCGATCCTCGATTTGCAGATGCCTCGCATGGACGGACTGAAGTTGGGGCACGCGATCAAGGCCGATCCACTCCTGGCGGCAACCCGTCTTGTCCTGCTGACCTCGATCGGTCTTCGGGGGCAGGCCGAAAAGGCAAAACAGGCGGGGATCGCCGCGTACCTGACCAAGCCTGTACATCGCTCACAGTTATACGACTGTCTCTCACTGATTGTGGACATGCCGGCGAAATCAGCCGCCGACACGGTGGATGATGCGTTCACGAGTCGGCCCCACGACGTGTTGGTGACCCACCATGTCCTCAAGGAAGTCGCGGCGGCGGCGCGTCCTCGCATCCTCGTGGCAGAGGACAATATCGTGAACCAGAAAGTCGCGGTGGGTCAGCTGGAACAGCTTGGCTACCGGGCCGATGTCGTGGCCAACGGGCGAGAAGCGGTCGACGCGGTCTCTCGGATCACATATGCGCTGGTCTTGATGGATTGGCAAATGTCCGAGATGGATGGCTTGGAGGCGACGGCGCTGATTCGGAAGCGCGAAGGGGAACAGGCCAGTCGACGACTCCCCATCATTGCCATGACCGCGAACGCCATGCAATGGGACCGTGAGAAATGTCTGGAGGCAGACATGGACGACTATCTCACCAAGCCGGTGAAGCAAGGGGCCCTCGGTGCGATGCTCGCCAGATGGATTCCGGGCCAGTCAATTCCTAATGAGCAGAAGGAGCCCGTGTCGTCGGAAACACGTGAACCGGTACATGAGTGTGTGGATTCCGCGGTGTTGGCGGATTTGCGTCAACTTGATATTTCCTGTGGCCTCCTGTCCACGTTGATCACACATTTCCTGGAAGACGTGCCGACCCGTCTGGCAGCCTTACAGGACGCGCTCCAGCAGGGGGATGCAGGGGCGTTGGCGCGAGTGGCCCACGACTTGAATGGCGCAAGCGGCAACCTGGGCGTACGAAAAATGCGTCAGCTCTGTGTTGAGCTCCAAGCACTCGGGAGAGCCAAGGATTTCACCAGGGCCGGGGCTCTGCTCGCGCAGCTCGTGAGCGAATTCGAATTGGTACATCAGCGCCTGAAGGCTGAACAAGCGATGATCCCTCATGACACTCTCGCCAATGAAGCATAAGGAAATGAGAAATTCATATGGATAAGAAGACCATCCTGATCGTGGATGACAATGCTGACACCCGACTACTACTCAGCGCTCGCTTGAGAGCCAATCACTATCACACCGTCTTTGCCGCTGATGCGATCCAGGCGATGTCCGTGGCGCTGAAAGAGCGACCGGCTGCGATTTTGCTTGATTTGGGTCTTCCTGGCGGGAATGGCTTGATGGTTTTGCAGAGATTGAAAGCCAATAGCTCCCTGGGTTGCACCCCGGTCATCATCGTCACCGCTGAGGACCCACTGGTGGCTGAAGCCCGCGCCATCGAGGGTGGCGCAGTCGCGTTCCTTCAAAAGCCAGTGGATCAAGACAAGCTGATGGCGGCGGTGCAGCAAGCCGTGGGAACAAACTGAGGTCGGTCCTGTAAGTGCCTGATAATTCAATCAACTCGATGTTGCAACCTTTCCCCCGTTTATGTGATTCCACCTAGCTCGATCTTTGATTCTTTATATCGGTTGCCGAGCACACCTGACTGATCTTCTCCGTTTGTAAGGCCTGCTGATTTTCAATCCGAATCAGGCTGGTTCTCACGTAGTGCCAAAAGCCCTCCTTCAGTTGCGCCATGCTTTATCTTTCTAACGGGCAGCTATTCCGTTACGCCTTTTTTTCATGGCGTGACTCAGTAATGCCCATTTGTTCAATGGCGGCGATGGTAAGGAACGCAGAAGAGGTCGGAGCAGTGGACCACCTTGAGGTCGCCGTTGGTCACGTCGTAATAACTGATGAGGCCCAGGCCATCGGTCCCGATGGTCACTGAGCTGTACTGGCCGACATCGCCTGCGCGATCCACGGTGGTGAGGGTCGCGGCGGTACAGGCCGAGTTGGAGCAGTGGGCTGCCTTGAGGTCGCCGTTGGTGGCGTCGTAATAACTGATGAGGCCCAAGCCGTCGGTCCCAATGGTCACTGAGCTGTACTGGCCGACAT
>Ga0070699_100004947_pt1 | contig 11755 bp, 15 predicted proteins | sample KBSK1503metaG_FD_65473 | JGI IMG/M metagenome (GOLD analysis project Ga0070699, IMG submission 65473) | Corn, switchgrass and miscanthus rhizosphere microbial communities from Kellogg Biological Station, Michigan, USA - KBS K1-50-3 metaG | ecosystem: Host-associated > Plants > Roots >...
CTCATCTCTTCCACACGAGCTCCGCTTCGAGCAACCTTGTACACAGGATCTACGCTCATGCGCGTCCCAGGATACCGTCCAGTCTGAACAGCGGAGCTTGGAAAAACGGGGCCTATCTACCGCACAGGCTCATTCGCCAAAGGGACGCAAGAGGCTCACCGTTCTCCTCGCTGCTCAGCAAATCTGTCTATTTGCTAAGCAGTCCGCAACGTACAAGGGGACGTGCACCAAGTTGACGCCGGCCATCGCCTTGAACAGTTCGCCGGCCATATGGGGCGTGGTCCCGGTGCCGGCGGATGCCATGTTGACCTTGCCCGAATTGCTTTTGCTGTAGGCGATGAACTCCGGAACGGTCTTTGCCGGAACAGACGGGTGGACCACCATGGCGTGCGGCACACGAAAGACGGCCGCGATCGGCGCGATGTCCTCTAGGAAATTGAAACTGAGCCTATCGTAGAGCGTCGCATTGATCGCGGCTGGCGGGCCGACCACGAGGAGCGTATAGCCGTCGGCGGGCGCACGCACGACCGTCTCGGTGCCGATGTTCGTGCCGCCGCCCGGTCGGTTATCGACAATGAACGGCTGGCCGAGTCGCTCCGACAGCCGAGGAGCTAACAGGCGCGCGAGAGTATCGAAATTGCCGCCGGGAGGAGCGCTGGCGACAATTCGCACCGGCCGCGTCGGATAGTTTTGCGCTCGCGCCAACCGCAACACGGCCGGCAGGGCGGCAGCGCCCGCGGCCAGACCCAGAAAAGTTCGGCGGGCAGGTTTCATATCGGCCGATCCCTGCTTGGCCTTTTCATTCGATCACATCGTCGGCGAGCAAGAGGAACGATTCCGGGATCGAAAGTCCCAGCGCCTTGGCGGTCTTGAGATTGACCCGCAGCGCGAAATTCGTCGGCTGCACGACCGGCAGGTCGGCCGGCTTTTCCCCGCGCAGAATGCGGGCCACATAGACGCCGGCCTGCCGGTTCAAGTCGGCGGTGTCCGCACCATAGCTGATCAATCCGCCTCGCGCCGGGAAGGTGGCGTTCGCCATCATCGTGGGTAGTCGGTGCTGCCCAGCCAGGGCGATGATTGCGACTGTCCCGCTCCATCGTTAAACAGCGCATCGATATGGATCAGCAACGCATCGGCATGCTGCCCCACCGCCCGATTGAATGCCTCCTTTATCTCCGGTTCGGTGCTGGCATTGACGATAACGATTTCGACCCCGAGGGTGCGACCGGCGGCCTCGAAGGTTTTTGCATCGGCAGCGTTCGGATTTTTGGGATTGACCAACACGGCAATGACCGCCGCCTTGGGGTTCAGCAGCCGGAGCAGCTGGATGCGTTTCGGTCCAAGCTGGCTGTTGATGAAGCTGATGCCGGTGACGTTGCCGCCCGGCCGGTTCAGGCTGGCGACCAACCCATATTGGACCGGATCGCTGCCGTTGGCGAACACGATCGGGATGGTCGCCGTCGCCGATTTGGCGGCAAGCGCCGACACCACGCTCCCGGTGGCAAAGATTGCGTCGACCGGACGTTTGACCAGCTCGGCTGCGAGCGCAGGCAGCCTCTCGTATTGAAAATCCGCCCAGCGATAATCGATCAAGAGATTCTTCTTCTCCACGTAACCGGCCTCGTTCAGGCCTCTGCGGAGGGCGGTCGTTGTCGTCTTATAGTCAGCCTCTGCCGCGCTGCCGAGAAATCCGAGCACCGGCGTCCGCGCTTGCTGCGCCTGCGCCGCGATCGGCCAGGCGGCAGCCGCGCCGCCGATGAGCGATATGAACGCGCGCCGCTTCATGTCGGGCATCGGGATTCCTCCCGCCTTTGGCGCCGCCGGTCTGTCTACCGCACGCTCAACCTGCCGGAGAAAGGCCGCCAAGTCCTTGGAACAGACCTGAATTGTTCTGAATCTAGGCGGAGGCGTTGCCGACCCCTCCTATACCGTCACCCAAATGATAGCACACACGATGTCCGGGGAGACCGCTGCACTGCGGGATCTAAGGCTGGCTACGTCCGGTTCGGCTCAAACTCGAGCCTGATCTGCGGTGCCGAAAAAGCCGGATTGTTGGTTTCTCCAACCACCACAGGCGCGCTTCCTCCCGGCTCTAGATATTGAAGAAACGCGTCAAACGGGTACTACCTCGTCGGGGAGACACACACACAATCGTCCGGGTGCGATCGCCGCAAATTTCCGCACACTGTTGTATTTCCAACCCACAGCAGGTCGCGCTGCTATTTGAGCCGCGTCTCATAGAAGACATATGAAATCCTTCTTGGTGATCAGGATGATGGTGTATTGGCTCGTTTCGGGCGGGTCGGTCGCGGCGGTGTCGAAGTATTGATTGCCTTCGATGCGCCAACGCCCATGGGTGACGTTCTCTTCGACCGGCAACATCGTCCAGGTGCCATCGGCCCGATAGAGATATTCGTGCCGAGGCGATGCCCACTCGCCGACGACAAGGCCAGAAAGCGTCTTACCGTCGGAATCGCTCGGCGCGGGATGGCGTTTGATCTCGGCATCGATCGCCTGCCATTCGTCCGTCTTCAGGCGGGCTGCCTTTTCGCGCATGCGAACGAGGCGGGTGATGTAATCCGACCGAGCCGCTTCGCTGGGCTTGGACATTTTCTCGTAGTCGCGCTTGGCCGCTTGGAGCGCACGGACGTAGCGGCCGGATTGCTGGCCGCGCGCGGCAAACGGATACGCCGCCGTCAATGCGCCGATCAGCGCGATGAACGCGCGGCGTCGCAATGGATCGAATTGCATTCGCTCCCCTCCCGAGGCCGGATTGCAGACTATCGGATCAGCAAATGCCTAGGGTGGGCAAAATCGCCTGCGTAACGTCGTCGCGCATCGCCCGCGCGCGATTTTGCCCACGCGCCGATGCACATCCAACGCGTGGGCAACGGCGCGCCGGACTTCGAGCTCCCGGCGGACGCGTCTGCGCGCCTTTTGCCCACCCTACCCGCTGCTGAGCCTCAAGCCCCGCCCACCAGAAAGCGGGGCTTTTTCTCGCCCCAACATGGCCCCCAATTGGAGACGGCGGGGGGCTGTCTTTTCTGAGTCTCAAATCGACGATTTCGTGATGCCCATCACATCCGCCGAAGCCGTGGTCTGGCATTCTTCCCTACCATTCCTCGTGACTGGTCTCGTGCAGGGAGGGTTGTCATGGGAAATTATCTGAGGAATCCGCGCGAATTCGATGGGTGGCTCAAGGCAAATGCCGTCCTCAGTTCGATGTTTTGCGATTGGAATGCTGGCGATGGCCTTGGCGGGTCTCAACTCTGAGGGACGACCCGATGGGGCGACAGAACTCTCAATTGTCACTGCCTCGAAATGAGCCTTCTCAGGCGCCGGCCGCGCTTGCCCCGAAAGGGCTAGGCGTAGCCAGCCTGCTAATGGTCGCCTGGCTCACGCCTCACGTGGAAAAGTCCCAGCACAGTACGACTACGCCCTTACCTTTGCTCAGCGTGTGAAGAAGCTCTATCCAAATGTACGTGTGACTGCAGCAGGTCATTCCACCGGAGGCGGTCAGGCGACTTACGCTTCGCAGCAAACCCTTGCATCCACAATGTAATAACAATCAATTCTGCGAGACCTCCCTTTGCGGATCACCCGAACAGGCATGTCACACAGACAAACGTGATCGTACCCGGCGAAGTCATTGGCGACCCAAAGTCAGGCTTGCCTATCGGCGGGCTGCTCCCCGGGAAATATGTCGGTGTTAAGTTGACCACAGATCGTCCGACGCTGATCAAGGCTGGGGTGCTTGGGGATGCCATTAGCGCCGCTAAGAGCGTTTACGATGCACACAGCGTGGAAGCTGTCATAGGCGGTGTTCGAGAAGTCCTAAATCCGAAACCAAGTGCGGCCCATTAGTGAGTATGTCCTCGACGACTGCGCCCAGGACCATGACTCACGGCGTCAAGGTGCGTAACGGTTGAAGACAAAGTCGCGAGCTTTGACGATCGCGTGGCAGGAAAAGCAGGCGTTGTGCACCGCCTCGTCGGCGGGTTTACCATCGTTGAATTGAGCGAACCCCCAGCCGTCGGTCGAGGCGTATTTTCTCGAGTCCTTGACCATAAACTGAACTCCGTTCTTGGGTGGCCCGGCCACGAAAGATTGGCGACGGCCAAAGGCTTTTTCGCTTTCCTCCAACGGGTCGTAACTCCAGGCGAGCCGGGCAATGATCGTGCCGTCCGGGAACGGAAGCTTCCCTTCCCGGGAGGCCTTGAACGCGACGTCGTTGCCCAGAATGGCGCGCAAATCGTTGAGGTTGCCTTCTTCATGGGCCACGGAGATCAACCTCCAGTCGCGGTATCCGGGGGGAATTTTGAGTCCGAAGATCGGGGCAGCCTCTTGATCGGCCTGTCCAGATGCGGGGGCCATGGAGGCGACCACGCCGGCGAGCGCTACAACTGCAACCAGCACGAAAACAACCCGTCTCATACGGTGCCTCCTTCAAAGATGCACGTCGGCTGCTTACTGCGGCGATGATTAGAAGATTGGTGCAGCCAGAATTGCCGCAAGCAAACTGTTGGTCATGATCAGGACATGCACCATACCACGCGTGTCCTGACCAAGGCGGAAAATCTCCGAATGAACATCCTCTTGCAAGTTGGGTCTCGCAAAAGAGAATGTGGCCGACCGTCGCTGTGCTTGATCAAGTTTCCCTGTTTCTCGAAAAAAATTCTCTGATAGGCATTCGGAAATTTCGATGTTGTGACCGCTGCTCATGGACCCCGCCGCACGACAGCACACGCTACGGTTCGGGCTTTCCTTTTCCGGGGCCCAAAATAGGCCGGTTACGAAATAGGAGGCGAGGAATGGACCTGCTGACACGACTGAGGGCGCAGCCCCTGCCTTTTGCCGCGCTTCTCGGCATCGATCTGGTCAGCGCCGAGCCGGAGAAGATCGTCGGCGAAATGACCGTTCGGCCTGAGTTCTGTACGCGCCCGGCCGTTCTGCATGGTGGCGCCATCATGGCCTTTGCCGATACGCTCGGTGCGCTCGCGACAATCGCGAATTTGAAGGATGGAGCGAGCACGACCACGATCGAAAGCAAAACCAACTTTGTCCGCGCAGCAACGGTTGGGAGCCGCGTTGTCGGCGAGACAACGCCGCTCCACCGCGGAGGGCGCACAATGGTGTGGCAAACACGCGTTACGACAATCGAGGGCAAGCTCGTTGCGATCGTGATGCAAACGCAGCTTCTGCTATGAGGCTGCGATAGCGCGGCGTTATTCCGCCAGCGGGGTCGGGTTGGCGGGCGGCGGATCGATCTGGAACGTCGCGGCGGTGAGACACGTCATCGAGAAGCTGCCGACCGCTGCCACCAGCGCCACCAGGCTCTCGAGCCCCATGGTCTTTTCCGCGGCGGCGTAGCTGTCGCCGCTCAGCCCCTTGTGGGCGAGGATTTCGCGCGCCACGGCAAAGCAGGTGCGCTCGCGCGCATCCGCCAAGCTCGGGGTCTTGCGCGCGTTGATCGCGTCGATGACCGCCTGCTCGATGCCGACGGCGAGCGAATTGCGCGCCTGCGCGAACCACGGATAGCGCGCGTTCCAGTGCCGGGCGACGGCGAGGTTGACGATCTGCTGCTCGCGGCGGGTGAGCGGCCCGGACGCGAGCGTCGCCCGCAGGTTCTGGCAAGCCTCGAACACTTTCGGCAAGCGGATGTAGGCGTGGTACGGCCCGCCCACGATGCCGGTCGATTGCTTGGCGGCGTCGTAGACGCGCGCCTGCTCGGCGTTCATGTCGGCGCGGTCGATGATTGCAATGCGCGTCATGCGGCACCCCCAGCTCGGATTAAAGTTTGCACGCGCGAGGCTACCATCGGCGCGCCAGTCGCGCGAGCCCGCAAGCGTCGAGGGCAGAACCCGGGTAGTGTGTCAGGTTAAGCAAGACACCCTGCCGCAAAACTCCGCTCATTCCCGCGAAAGCGGGAATCTAGGGCCGAGGGCTGGGTCCCCGCTTTCGCGGGGACGAGCGGAAGAGAGTGGCGCCGGTAGGCAGCTCGGGAAACGATCAAAGGCGGTTGCCGGTAGGATAGCGAGCACCGCACCAACGCGAGAAAATTCCTGCAAGGCTTCGACACGGGCTTCCGGAAGCCCAACACAGCCTGACGTTCCCATGTCGGGTGCACTCCAGATATGAATGAAGATACACGAGCCGCGTCGAGTGACGCGATCACTCGGATAGTCCACAAAGAGTCCGCTGCGGTAGAGCGCACTACTGCGCATGTCATCGGCCTCCACTGCACCGATGTCCGAGCGCTTTGTGATCGTATTGTAAAAAGGCGAGGAGGGATCCTCCACGCAGACCGTCTCTCCGGACTTGAGCTCGATGTAGCCAGGCCGCCTCGAAGGAGCAAAACCGAAGCTCGGTCCGACACGGAAGAAACCTGCCGGTGTCCGGTTGTCGCCTTCAAACTTCTCCGGTTCCTCGTTCTCCTTGAAGTTGAGGAAGGGGTAGCCCCAGCCAAGGCCAGCTTTGCCGACGACGGCCGGCTCGGCCGCGCTGACGCGTTTCCAAGGCATGTTCGCCGACCGGCGCGTGAAGAGCTGCAACGTTGCAAGCGCCGTATCCATGGATTGCGTCGTGACCAATACGAGCCGCGATGCCCGCGCGATGGGTGCAGGACAGGTCGCCGCCAAGACGGGTGAAACGAAGACGGGTGAAACAAGGATTGCCGTCGCGGCAAATAGCAGACCGATGGGTTTAGGCATCGTTCGCGTGCCTACGAGTTCGCAAGTCGCCAAGAATGCAAAGGCAAGGCTAGCATCGGCGCGCCGGTCGCGCGAGCCGCGATCACCACCCCGCCGCCACCCTTCACATCGGCCCGCTCCAACGCTTGCCGAGAACGACAAAGACCACGTAGTGCGTCACCAGCAGCGCCGGCACCCAGAACGCCGGTATCCAATAGGCGGGCCCCATGTGCGGCGACGTGCCGTAAATGGTGGCAAGCGAAATCGCAAGCATGAGATCGATCGTGCCCTCGACGTTGAAGAGCGCGACGAGCGGCCGCGCGAACCGCGACCGGCGGACGACCGCGGCAAGGGCGATGAGCGCCAGCACGGCGGCGATGAGGTCGCCGAAGGCCGCCGGGTATGCGAATTGCTCGGGCATGCCCGGAAAGACCGCGCCCGGAGCGAGGAACATCAGGCCGAGGTGCCGCAACGCATGCAGCAGAAGAATCGGCAGCACGACCGAACGCGGCTCGAGCCGGGGAAGCATCGGGATGAGATAAAGCTTCGCCGCGATCGCAAAGACGACCGTGCTGAACAAGAGATTGACGGTGAGGATGTTCATCTGCGTCTCCGCAAATTGACGCCTCACCAGTGCGGGACCGTTCGATTGTAGCCGAGGCTACCACCGCCCGTGGCTTCCGGACTGTTCGGGTCGGAGAACGGAACAGTGCGCTGAACGCCGCGGGGAACCGAGCCGCGGCTTGGGGGTGGATAGGCCTGCGGGGTATAGGTTCGCGCAGGGCCGTAGCGGCGATAGGGCTGTGCATTCGCCGTCTCCGCCCCAACGGTCACAGCCAAAATCCCCACGCTTGCGATGCCGATCAGAGCGCGCTTCATCATTGACCTCCCTTTGGGCAACGAGGGCGCGAGCGGGCTGCGCCCGCGTGAGGTGAACGTCCCATAAATTCGACGCGCGTTTGCATAAATTATACGCACTATGTACCGCGGCACGGGGCATGACGCCGGTTAGAGAGTGCGGCCGCAGTCGACGGCGAGCTCGACGCCGGTGATGCAGGAGGCATCGTCGGAGGCGAGGAATACCACCGCTGCGGCAACTTCCTTGCCGAAGCGCTTCGCCGAGCGCGCCAAAGTCTTTTTCTTCTCACCAGTTCCAGAGGTTTTGATTGTAGCCAAGGCTACCACCGCCCGTGGCTGCCGGACTGTCCGGGTTGTTGGAAAAGGCAGACGTATTGCCCGGAACGCCCCCGCGGCGAACCGGGCCGCGGCTTTGGGGGGTATAGGCCTGCGAGGTATAGGCTCGCGCAGGGCCGTAGCGGCGGTAGGACTGCGCATTCGCCGTCTCCACCTCAATGGTCACGGCCAAAATGCCCACGCTTGCGATGCCGATCAGAGCGCGCTTCATCATTGACCTCCCTTTGGGCAACGGGGGCGGGAGCGGGGAACACCCCGCATGAGGTGAACGTTCCCGTAAATTAGACGCGCGTTGCCATAAATTATTCCGCGCCAGCCGTCGTTTTCCGGGGAGCGCCACTATCTCTGTCATAGCGGTTGTGGGCGGCGGGTCCTTGATGGAAAGAAACGATGTCACGCAAGAATGTGAGTGTTGTGCTGGTGCACGGAGCCTGGGCCGACGGATCGAGCTGGGCCAAAGTCATTGGGCCGCTGGCCGCCGAAGGCATCAGGGTGCTCGCGGCCCCCTTGCCCCTCACCTCGTTTGCCGAGGATACGGCGGCCCTCGAGCGCGCGCTGGAGCGGGTTTCGGGGACGGTCGTTCTTGTGGGTCACGCCTACGCTGGGGCCGTGATCGCGGCTACACGGAATGAGAAGGTGAAGGCGCTCGTGTATGTCGCCGCCCTTGCTCCTGACGAAGGCGAGACTGTCGCCGATGTCTTCTATCGAACCGAGCCTCACCCGTCGGCTCCGAAGTTGGCGCCGGACAACCATGGGCTGATCTATCTGCCCGAGGAAGCCTTCGCCGCGGCGTTCGCGCAGAACGCCTCTGCCGATGAATTGGCGCTGCTCTTGGCCGTTCAGCGGCCGATCTCGCCCGCGTGCATCACGGTGCCAGTGAGCCGTCCGCTTTGGAAGGACCGGCCGGCCTGGTTTCTCGTGGCGCAGCAAGACCGCATGATCGTCCACGACACGCAGCGCTTCATGGCCGAGCGGATGCACGCCCGTGTGCGGTCGCATCCGGTGGACCATGCACCAATCGTTACGGCGCCAGGCCTCGTCGTCGACGTCATCCACGAGGCCATCGGGGACGCGATCAGCGCCTGATGGACTTCGTTTCGTATGCTCCAGGAGAGGTTACGAATTTCTTAGAGGAGAAACGTGATGACCGCGATCAAGTATCGTTCCGCCGACGTCGACGGCTTAGGCATCTTCAGCGCCTGTCGATGACCCGCAGTAGTCCCACGGTAGTGAAACAAATCGGAGTGCAATGAGATGGCCGCGCTTCCTCTAATCGTCTTCGATGTGAATGAGACGTTACTCGATCTCACAACCATGGAGCCGACGTTCGAGCGTATTTTCCAAGACAAAGGCGCCATGCGCCTCTGGTTTGCGAACTTCATTATGTATTCCGCAGCTCTGACCGTAGCAGGATGCTACGTGCCTTTCACGGATATCGGTTCGGCTGTGATGAAGATGCTGGCAGACACGCGGGGCATAAGGATCAACGAAGCGGACAAGAAGGAGCTGGTGGAAAAATTCTCGACGATGCCTCCTCATCCGGAGGTGCCGGCGGCCCTTCAAAAGCTCCGCCGGGCAGGATACCGCCTGTTCACACTCACTGACAATCTGCTGGAGGTGCAGACGCGTCAGCTCGAGCACGGTGGGATTGTTGATTTCTTCGAGCGTCGTTTTAGTGCAGATGGCGTCAAGCATCACAAGCCCTCGCGGCACGCCTACGCCTATGTTGAGAGGGAACTCGGGGTCGAGCCATCTCAGCTCTGCCTTATCGCTTGCCACACATGGGACACCCTTGGCGCCGTCGCCGCCGGCTGGGAGGCTGCCTTGATCAAGCGGGTGGGCAACGACGTCCTGGGAGTCGGTCCGCAGCCGCAGATCGTCGGTGGAGACCTAGATGAGGTCGCCGACCAGTTGATCGCGCGTCACAAGGGTATTGAATTTCTAAGCAGACGATCGGCAACTGCGTAGGGTGGGCAAAATCGCCTGCGTAACGTCGTCGCGCATCGCTCGCGCGCGATTTTGCCCACGCCTCGATGTTGGGTCCCCGCCACGGGACCCCCGCGACGCGAGCGTCGCGGGGTGCCCTTGGCGGGGACAAACGGAATGAGGGGTTTGGTGCTTGTCAGGTCGGACGCAACGTCGCTGCCGCGGCCGATACTCTCTTGAGCGTTTCACGCGGCGCTGCGCTCACGCGACGAATTTGTAGCCCTCGCCCCAGCGCCGCACGCGGCCGGTCGAAGGCGAAGGGAAATGCGTCACGCACATGACCGTGGCCGCGTCGCAGAAGCGGTCGAACACCTGGCGCCGTGTTTGTCCGGCTTGTCGGGAGTCGTAATCCGCCCGCATGCCGAGCTCGGGATATTTTCCCTGGATCGGCGAGTGGATCATGTCGCCGGTGATCAACGCATCCCGTCCGGGCCGGCCGACCAGCACGGAGTAATGGTCGATCGTGTGGCCGGGCGTCGGAATGAATTGGATCGACTCGTTGAAGGCAAGATCGCTCTTCACGATCTGCGCGCGTTTGGCTGCGACGATCGGCAGCACCGAGTCGGTGATCCAAGGAACGCCCGAGGGATCGTCCTTCTCCTTCTGCGTCCAATACGCGAGCTCGCGGTCGGCCATGAGGTATTTCGCCTTGGGAAAAGTCGGCACCCAGCGCCCGTTCTCAAGCCGCGTGTTCCACCCCACATGGTCGACGTGCAGATGCGTGCACATCACGTAGTCGATGTCGTTCACCGTCAAGCCGGCCGCCGCGAGGCCCTGCTCGAAGCGGTTGCTCTTCATCATGTTCCAGAACGGCCGCGCCGGCCGTGGCTTGTCGTTGCCGACACAGGAATCGATCAGGATATTGTGGCCCGGCGTCTTTATGACGAAGCTTTGCACGCACAGCACCAGATTGCCGCTGGCCGGATCGATGAATGTCGGCTGCAGCCAGGCGCGGTTCTCCTCGAGGAGCTCCTTGGTGAGCCTCGGGAAGAATTCGAAGACGTCGAAGAACGGCCCCTGCTGCTCGACGACGGGATAAATGGTGGTGTCCGCAAGTGCGATTGCCGTCGTCATCGGGGCCTTTCCTCATCCTGATCAAGATGCGGCGGATGTTAGCGCGAGACGGGAGGCATTTGGTATCCCGGATGTCGGTAGCGCGGTCACCTGACGGCACCGCCCGTGATGCCGCTGATGAATCGATCAAGGAAAAGATTGTAGGCGATGGCCACCGGCACGCTCGCGATCAGCGCCGCGCCCATCAATTCGCCCCAGTAGAAGATATCGCCGCGGATGAGGTCGGTCGCGACGCCCAGCGTCACCGGCTTCTCGTCCGAAGAAGAAATGAAAGTCAGGGCGTAGACGAACTCCTGCATCGTGAGGGTGAAGGCAAAAATGATCACGGTCAGGATCGCCGGCACCGACAGCGGCAGCACCGTCTTCACGAACGCCCCCAGCACGGTGCAGCCGTCGACGATCGCTGCTTCCTCGATTTCTCGCGGTACCGACTTGAAGAATCCCATCAGCAGCCAGGTACAGAACGGGATCGTGAAGGTCGGATATACCACCACCAGCGACCACAGCGAGTCCTGAAGCCCGAAGTCGGAGACGAGCCGCGACAGCGGCAGAAACAGCAGCGTGGGCGGCACCAGATAAGTGAGGAAGATGCCGATCCCGAGATTCTCGCCGCTGCGGCCCGGCGTGCGCGCAAGACTGTAGCCGGCGGGCACCGCCACAACGAGCGTGATCGCAACCACGCACACTCCGATCAGGGCCGTATTCCACAGCCACTGCACGAACAGCGTGTCTTCGAACAGATATCGCAGGTGCTCGAGAGTCGGTGCAGCGTTGAACCAGTAGGGGTTGGATCGGAGGTTGTAGAGGTCGCC
>Ga0070699_100004948_pt1 | contig 11755 bp, 11 predicted proteins | sample KBSK1503metaG_FD_65473 | JGI IMG/M metagenome (GOLD analysis project Ga0070699, IMG submission 65473) | Corn, switchgrass and miscanthus rhizosphere microbial communities from Kellogg Biological Station, Michigan, USA - KBS K1-50-3 metaG | ecosystem: Host-associated > Plants > Roots >...
CCCCAAAGCGACTCGGGTTCTCAAGCCTGATTCCATCTTATGGCTTTCCTTCCCCAAAGGGACTTCGAAAATCCAGACCGACCTCACCCGCGACAAGGGCTGGGAGGTTTTGCAGGGCTTGGACTTGAAATGGATCACGCTGGTTTCAGTCAACGAGAATTGGTCCGCATTTGCGTTGAGACCGTATAAAGAAGGCGAGAAGAAGCAATCGTTTCGGTTAGGAGAATAATATGTGCAGAAGCATCAAAACTTTACGCAATGCCGAAATCCCCGCCACGGAAGAGGAAATTCGCGCGGCAGCGTTGCAGTTTGTGAGGAAGGTGAGCGGCTATCGCAAGCCGTCGAAGGTCAATGAGGCGGCATTTGAACTTGCCATCGAAGAAATAGCAAAATCTACTCAGAAACTGTTGGATAACGTTTCGATAAAGATAGCGGCGTAGTTTTACTGCCCATTAGCCGAAGGCTTGGGGAAATAATAAGGAACCACTTCTTGTTTGTGGGTGTACTAGATGTGAATCCGAAAGGAGACATCTGTTGTGTACAAATTCCATATCTTTCTCTCGTTTGTGGTTCTGACCACATTTCTAACAGGCTGTGCCGGGATCGCTTTTGCGCAAGCGAACGAGGTTCTGCCAACCAGTGCACCTGAAAAAACAGAACCAACAGCGATTCCTGAAGTTGTATCGCACAATCCACCAGCCAGTTGCTCCGTGACCGTTCCACAGGGTCCGACTTTCACGCCGCCTGCGCCTTATGATGCGCTGGGTTTTGATGGTTACTTTTGGTTTGGGTCTAATTCTTTATGGATGTCCATACCCCAAGATGGTGTGTGGGCTGGGTTGCCGCATAACTCGGAAGGCTATACTCAAAAGGTATTCTGGTGGCGAGATGGATATGTTTGGAATGAAGAGCCTGAACCGAATCTGGTTGTGACCGGTGAGAGGCTTGATGCCAAAGCTCCACCACTGAATGTTTCGAGAGCGACAAATGCTTATGCCAGCGACATTGGGTCTGCCATGCTAGTGGGCGTGGACTTCCCCACCCTCGGTTGTTGGAAAATTACAGGGAAATATGCGGATGCTAAATTGAGTTTTGTCGTGTGGGTTGCGCCATAAAGTTTTTAGCCACGAATTTCACGGATTATCACAGACTGATTATTTATCTGTGTAAATTAGTGCCAATCCGTGGCTCGGATTTTTACTCAATTGCCTCCCGCAACTTTCGTGCCAGTTTCCCGAAATGCGGAGTGTAGCGAATATCATCTGTTCTTGGACGTGGCAGGTCGACTGCCACGTCCAATTTTATTTTTCCGGGGCGTTGAGTCAGTACGAGCACGCGATCCGCTAAAAACAGAGATTCATTGATCGAATGCGTCACCATGATGACGGTCTTCTGGCGCGCCTGCCAGATGCGCGATAACTCTGTCCACATACGTTCGCGGGTCATAGCATCGAGGGAGGCAAAAGGTTCATCGAGCAGGAGCAGGTCAGGGTCATGGATGAGCGCGCGTGCAATTGCCACGCGTTGCGCCATCCCGCCAGAGAGGTCGCGTGGCAGCGAGTCTTCGAATCCCTGTAATCCCACGAATTCGACCATTTCGCGGGCTTTGGTAAGAGAAGTTGCCTCATCCATTTGTTTCACTTCGAGTGGAAGTTTGATGTTTTCGAGCACAGTACGCCACGGCATGAGGTTAGCCTGTTGAAAGACCATGCCAATGCTGGGCTGTTCGCCATGACCAAACATATATGAACCCGAAGTTGGCTTGATCAAGCCTGCCAGGATTCGCAATAGCGTTGTCTTACCCGAACCGGACGGACCCAACACACACACAAACTCGCGTGCCTGTACATCGAACGTGATGCCATCCAAGGCGTGCAGACCGCCGTTTTCGTTGGGAAACACAGCAGTCAGATCGCGGATGGTCAGAATTGGAGTGTGAGACATGATTCTTTAGCCACAGAGACACAGAGTCGCTGAGATGGTTAATTTCTCTGTGTCTCCGTGCCTCTGTGGCAAATCTTTACGGAATAAATTCGTTCGTAAATGCTTTGCTCAAATCCATTTTCTCAGTGAGCAGATCCATATCGAGTAGAACATCCTGCATGTTTTCCCAGGCTTGCGGATCAGAATAACCAAGTCTGTCAGTCTTCCATTGTTCGATGGAAGTGGTTAAAACTTGTTTTTGCACATCCGCATCCAGTTGGGAAAAATTCTCAATATACTTTTTGCTGATCGTAAACGCCGCATCAGGATCATCAATTGTGTCCTTTAAACCTTTGAGAAACGCACCAATAAATGCGCGCACCAGTTGATGATTTTCAGCAATCACTTTCTCGTTGGCGAGAATACCGTTCGCGGCGAGCTGGGCATAATCTGCCACGCGCATTTCGGTCACAGCAATACCCTTCGCGCGCAATTGGATTGGCTCATTAGCCGTATAACCTACCACGATCTCCTGCTGCCCCACCGCCATCATATCCACTTGGTTAAAACCAATCGCGTCCAGGGTTACGTCGCTTTCGTTGAGTTCTCCGGCATTGAGCAACGCACGCAAGCCAACATACGTCGCGCCAAACAGACCGGGCAAACCGATCTTTTTCCCTTTCAGATCCTGCGGAACGATAATTCCCAATTCACTTCTTGCCACCACTGAAACCGGATATTGCTGATACCATGCAGTGACGTAAGTGACAGGCAATCCCTGGGCGCGCGCCAGCAAAACCTGTTCACCAGAAACCACGGCAAACGGCAATTCGCCTGCACCTACCAGCGCGACACCATCGGTCTCAAATTTGTAATCAAATTCAAGTTCGATGCCTGCGTCTTTGAAGTATCCTTTTTCAACGGCGACATAGAACGGCGCAAACTGGATATTAGGAATGTAGCCCATTGGCAGGCGGACGTGGGTCAACGCCTCATTCGTGGACTGAGGATTGCCACACCCCGATAAAGCGATTGCCATCCCAAGCATGATCAAAACTATCTTGCGAAACATTTTTGAATCTCCTTATTTGATTTCTACTCTGGTGGTCGAGTAGGCGGTATTTGTCCGCCATATCGAGACCACCAGGTAAGCCGAGTACACTTGTTATTTGTTGGTCTCGATACGCCCTTCGCAACGAACGCGCAGGGCTACTCGACCAACAAGGTCTTATTTTTCTTGCCATTTCAAAAATCTTTTTTCCAACAACGTGACAATGCCATACAACATCAAAGCCAATGCGATCAACATGAACACGGCCACGAACACGATTGGTGTATCGTATTGAAAATCGCCTAACTGCAAGAGGAAGCCAAGTCCTTTTTCGGCACTGACCAGTTCACCAACAATCGCCCCAATTACGGACAATGTCGCGCCGATGCGCAAGCCGCCGAGAAAGACAGGCAGGGACGCGGGGACTTCCACTTTCCACAGAATCTGTGTGCGTGAGGCGTGGAGCGAATTCATCAAATCATATAGCGCGGTGGGAACGGCACGAACGCCCACGATGGTATTGACCAGCACCGGGAAGAACACAATCAACGCACAGATGACCACCTTGGAGAGAATTCCATCTCCCAGCCAGATGACGAGTAATGGTGCGATCGCTACAACTGGAATTGCCTGACTCGCAACCAGATACGGCGACAAGACTCGCTCCAGTGAGCGCGATTTGGCAAGGATGTATCCAACAATGGTTGCAAATAAGACTCCAGCGAGAAGTCCGAGCACAATTTCACTCAAGGTGATTCCTGTGTGGTAAGGCAGGCTGCCATCTTGAACTGCTCTGAGAAAGCGGGTCCACACACTGAGGGGAGAGGGCAAAATGAAATTGGGTATATCCCCATAGCGCGTGAGGAGATGCCAGCTGAAGAGGAAGGTGAGTGTGGAGAGAAGAATGGGAACTAAACGTTTGGTCATGTTGTTGGATTCTCCCTCACCCGTCCTTCGGACACCCTCTCTCGCTGGGAGAGGGCAAGGTGAGAGCGAAATAAAAAGCGCCTCGTGAGATAAAACTCCGGGGCGCAGAATCAAGACTCGGCTGGGAATGAAGCGAAATAAAAGTCCCGAAAACAAAGTACGTTTTCGGGGACTCAACTCGAATCAGACTCATATGAGCCTATACCCTTCTTTTATCCAGACTATGACTGTCGGCTCCGGAGTTACGCCGGATCATGCGCGAAGCGCTCGTGGGCTATACCACCGATCGGGAATTACACCCTGCCCCGAAGGTTTGTATGAAGTTACACCAATTATAACAAAAACGTCTCGCAAGTTCAAAGCCCGGGAGCAATCAACCATCGCTCCCTGCCCGAGTTGACCGGGATTGGACAACCCGAAGAGTCAACACCAAGAGTCAACAAATGTCAACATTTTCAACAATCGAAACCGTATACTGTCGACGAATATTAAAAATAAAAAGGAAAAAAACAAATGTCAGGAAAGTATCGTTTCTTCGTTATCAGTCTTGTGCTTGCTCTCGCTATATCCGCATGCGGTGGGCAGGTGAGCGTGTCGACTCCAACCAGCGGCACGAATATCTCTTTCAATGGGACATCCTTTATCATTCCGATGGGTCTCGCAACTGCAACAGCGAACGATGTGGTTCCAGTATCGGATGGATTGGTGATGTGGCCCGAACATATTCGATTCACTTTGCAGGGGTATGAGCTAACCGACAGAGCGCTTGCGCCGCAGATATCCATATTCTCTGTGGATGAATATGCACAGCTGAGTAAAGAGTCGGGAGCAACAATCAGTACACTACAAAACCTTTTGAAGTCTCAACAGGTTTCATCATCTGACATGCTTCCCTTTTTGCCAGAACCGCGGGCTCAACAGATGATGCATGTGCAGGAAAAGTTTACAACCTTTGAAAATGGGAACGGAATTCGCTATATCACTGAATATAGTCAGGCGGCGTTTCCCAATATTAGCGGCGATATGTTCTATACCTTTCAAGGATTGACCAGTGATGGGAAGTATTATGTGTCCATCAGCCTGCCTATTGAATTGCCTCAATTGACAGGAGTCTCTGCCCCTGAAAGTTCAGATACCTATCCGGGCTATCTGACTTCAACCATCAACCTGCTGAACCATACCGATAACACTTTCAACCCGTCGCTTGAATCGTTGGACGAATTGGTTCAATCTTTGCAAGTACAAAAATAAGTGTAAGGCTTAATAGAGGTAACAAAACAGGTCGCGTCGAAAAACGCGACCTGTTTTGTTATTGGATACTTACAGCGTATACAACGTGCCATATTTGGTCTTGAGGTAATTGATGTATGGCCCGATGGTAAGCGGTGTACCGCTGGCGCGTTCGACGATTTCGGGTGCGGTGAACTTACTGCCGTGCCGATAGATGTTCCCGCGCAGCCAGCCATGCAGTGTGTCGAACTTGCCCTGCTTCATTTCATCAAGGATGGACGGGTGCGCTTTGAGCGCGGCATTATAGAACTGTGCGGAGAGAATATTGCCGAGCGTGTATCCCTGAAACGAGCCGCCGATGATGCCACCATACCAGTGGACATCTTGCAACACACCATCGCTGTCATTTGGTGGGACAATGCCAAAGTCGTGTTCGAAGCGTTCGTGCCAGGCTTCGGGCAGATCGCGAATCGAGAGTGAGCCTTCGAGCAGTTGCACTTCAAAATCGAAGCGCAGCATCACGTGCAGGTTATAGGTCACTTCATCGGCATCCGTGCGGATGAGTGACTTCTCGACCTTGTTGATGGCAGTATAAAACGTATCAAGCGAAACATCTTTGAGTTGTTCGGGAAAGCGTGCCTGCAATGTGGGGTACATATATTCCCAGAAACCGCGACTCCTGCCGACGATATTTTCCCAAAGCCGGGACTGCGACTCATGCACACCCGCGCTGGTTCCGCCTCCGAGAGGCATGCCCTCATACGACATATCAATGCCCTGCTCATACATCGCATGACCAGCCTCATGCATATTGCTGAAGAGACAATCACCAAAATCATTTTCTTTCACGCGCGTTGTGATGCGGACATCACCGAGGGAGAACTTGGTCATGAAAGGATGATGCGTCTTATCGATGCGCCCGCGATTGAAATCGTAGCCGATGAGTTTGACGACTTCCGCACCGAAGGCTAATTGTTCTGCTTCAGGATAATGCTTGAGAAGCACGGAGTTATCCGCAGGCGGCTGTGATGTGATGGAGCGCACGATGGGCACAAGGTTATCGCGCAAATCCCCAAACAATGCGCGGACACTGGATGCCTTCATGCCATAATCGGCAAAGTCAATCAGCGGGTCGGCGATGTGTTCGTAACCAGGGAAGAAGTCTGCCAGTTGACGGCTTAGGTCGAGAGTCTTCTCTAGATTGTTGCGAACCTTGCTGAAATCGTTGGCAGGACGCGCCTCGGTCCACTCCTGATAAGATTTGGCTCCATGCTCATTTAGTTCGCCGATGAACTTTGGCGGCACTTTGATGGCGCGCTCATACTCGCGGCGCGTGACGCGGATGAGACTGGCATCATCTGAATCATAGGGGAGGCTTTCTTCGTAGGGACGCAGGTAGTCGAGCAGTTTGCCGATTTTCTTGTCAATAAACTTTTCCTGCGCCATTTGCGCCATCAAGGCGGATTGGCGTCCACGAGCCTCCGCGCCACCGGGAGGCATATAAGTGGATTGATCCCAGTTGAGCAGGGCGTTGATGTGGTTAAGGTCGCCCACTTCAAGCAGACGGGTTTTGAGTTCTTGAAGTTTTTTTTCAGGTTTTGCCATGGGGCACTCCTTTTTACGGGGGAGATTGATTTGAATTGTATCAGCAGTTTGTGGAAATTCCTGGCTCTTATGAGCTGAATGAATAAAAAGCAGGTCATCCAAATGGGATAACCTGCTTTACAAATTGATAGTTTATCGATTCAATTACTGATTATTGAGAATAACGCTGAGAGCAGCAAATCCGCCACATACGCAAAAGGCGATTACAAAGGATACAACGAAATAGAGGATGATATTTTGTTGATTCGACTTGCCAGTTTTGCCGTTATATTCCGTTCCACAGTTCTGACATTTGACATGCGTGAACATGTTTGGACCCAGCGCGCCGCCCCACCATGTAAAACTGACTTTCTTGGCATTGCTTTGTCCACAGTTGGGGCAGGGGGCATATTGAGTTGGGTTTTGCATAGTGGCCTCCAGGATAATGATTTGAGGGTTATTGTATTGGTAAGAGAAGTTTATGCAATCAACCATGAGTAGGGCGGATTGTTCCACAGGGATGCTTCGCAGCAAGCTGCCCTACTCTTTATTTCATTTGCGCTTTGATCTTCTCAGCAGTGTCTTTATAGCCTGCCAGTTTGTCACGCTCTTTTTGAACCAGCGCAGCGGGGGCCTTGTTGGCAAAGTCGCCAGATAATAATTTCTCCAGGCGTTCGATGTGCGACTCTGCTTCCTTGAGTTCCTTTTCAAGGCGCGTTTTCTCTTCGGCGAGATCAACCATACCAGCCAGCGGAAGGTAAGTTTCAACAGTACCAGTAACAAGTAATATGCTATTCTCTGGCTTATCGCTAAGTTTGCTATAACGATAGTCGATTTGTGATACATCCAAACCTGACATTGTGCCACTGGCCATAATATGTTCTTCTATAAATTTTACTTTTTCTTCGTCGCCAGCTATGATTATAGGACCACCTATGATCTTATTAGATGGAATTTTATTTTCTGCTCGAATATTTCGGTAGTCACGCTCTCTTTCTTGTACTAATACTTGGAAGTTTTCTATTGTCTTCTCTTCCCAACTTTCTGCAGTACTAGGCTCTGGCCACTTTGCCACAATCAAGGCGGATGGCCAATCTTTTGATAGATTAGAGAAGGGAGATTCTCGCAACGCGCTATGTAAGTGCCCCCATAACTCTTCCGTTACAAAAGGAGTAAAGGGGTGTAATAAGCGTAAAGACATATCCAAAACATGGGATAGTGTTTCTATCGTGGTATATGCCCTACCATTGTTTATTTGATTTTTAGCAAATTCTACATATGTATCCGCGAAGTCAGACCAAATGAAATCATAAATTTGCTGACCAGCCTGACCGTATTGGAAGTTCTGGAACTGGCGCTCCACATCGCGGATGAGTTGTTGCAACTTTGCCCGGATCCAGCGATCTGCAAGTGTGTAATCTGTTGATTTTTGTACAGTTTGTTGACTACTAATTGATGTAATCACAAACCGCCCAATATTCCACAACTTGTTGGCAAAATTACGGTTAGCTTCCACTTTCTTCAAGCCAACATTGGTGTCGTTTCCGGGCGTGGAACCAACTAATAACGTGAAGCGCAGCGCATCCGTGCCAAATTGATCCATGACAGTTAGGGGGTCGATCACGTTGCCTGTTGTCTTGGACATCTTGCGTCCGATCTCATCGCGCACGAGTCCATGCAGGTACACGGTGTGGAATGGAATTTTGCCCGTATATTCCAATCCGCTCATGATCATGCGTGCCACCCAGAAGAACAAAATGTCGTAGCCCGTTTCCATGTAGGACGTGGGATAGAAATATTTGTAATCAGGAGTTTCCTCGGGCCAGCCCAGCGTCGAGAAGGGCCACAAGCCTGAAGAAAACCACGTATCGAGCACATCTTCATCCTGGTGAATATCTTTTGAGCCGCAGGTCGCACATTCGGTCGGGTCTTCGCGTGCCACGGTCATATGCCCATCGGGGCAATACCACACGGGGATGCGATGTCCCCACCACAGTTGGCGGCTGATACACCAATCCTTGATGTTTTCCATCCAGTTGTAATAGGTCTTCTCAAAACGTTCCGGCACAATTTTGATTCGTCCGTCCTTTACGGCTTCGAGTGCGGCTTGGGCCAGTGACTCAATCTTGACGAACCATTGCGTGGAGATCATCGGCTCGACGATTTCACCACCCCGTTGTGTGCGCGGGATGGTTGTGCGATAGGGCTCGGTCTTAATGATGAGACCAGCCTTCCGCATGTCATCCCAGAGATTTTTCCGCGCGTCGAATCGATCCTGACCTTGGTAGCTGCCTCCGTTTTTGTTGACCTTTGCCTCCACGTCGAGCACCGAGATGATGGGCAGGTTGTGTTTTTGCGCGATGGCATAGTCGTTGGGGTCATGTCCGGGCGTGATCTTGAGCGCACCCGTGCCGAAATCCATGCACACGTATTCATCACCGATCACTGGTATCTCGCGTCCCAGAATTGGCACGATGGCAGTCCTGCCAATAAATTTCTTGTAGCGTTCATCGTCAGGGTGAACGGCTACTGCAGTATCACCAAGAATCGTCTCGGGGCGAATTGTTGCCACGGGAATATATTCATCTGAATCCTTCAACTTGTATTTGAAGTAATACAGCATCGCGTCTTCTTCCTCATATTCCACTTCCAAATCAGAGACAGCGGTCTTGAGCCCCGGTGACCAGTTGATAAGCCGTGGTCCGCGATAGATGAGTCCCTTTTCATGGAGGTGGACAAAAGCCTCTCGGACTGCCCGACTCAGCCCATCGTCCAGCGTGAAGCGTTCACGACTCCAGTCACACGAAGCGCCGAGTCGTCGAATCTGATTCGTGATGATGTTCCCATATTTATGCTTCCACTCCCAGGTGCGGCGGAGGAATTCTTCACGTCCAAGTTCTTCGCGCGTCACTTCTTCCTTTTGCAAAATGTCTCGTTCCACCATGAGTTGTGTAGCGATGCCGGCGTGATCGGTGCCCGGAATCCACAATGTGGAATAACCCTTCATGCGGTGATAGCGCGTCATGAGGTCTTCAACACTGACGAACATGGAGTGACCGATATGCAGTTCGCCCGTCACGTTGGGTGGCGGGATGGCAATGACGAACGGTTTGACTGTGGAGTCAAAATCCGGTTGGTTCGGGTCATTGTGTGGTTTGAAATAATCGCCCGTTTCCCACATCGCATAAATGCGGGGCTCGGTGGATTTGAAATCGTAGGCTTTTGGTAGTTCCTGTTTGGTCATTCGTGCTCCTGATTAAAGTTTTTTCCAGTTCGTAGCGGTTTCCAGTTTTGCGAACATCGGGTCAGTGGTGGACGCATATGATTCCACATACCCGCAGGCGCGGCAGAGATAATGTTCAAGGTTCAAATATTCATTTTCCGAGTTCCAGCCATTTTCCTTAAACACAAAGACGTTGAGATACGAAGGCTTGCCACCGGTAACAATGAGGCCCTGTTCTTTGGAGTAATAAATTTCCTGCAAGTTGCACTTGGGGCATTTTCCATTTCTCATGATACGCCTCTTTCAAATTAAAATAAAAACACGCTTCATCCCATATGAGGACGACAAGCGTGTCGCGGTACCACCTCAATTCGCCGCTTCGTTGACTTTGTTTAGGATGCAGCGCACTCTGTGGCTGACTATCATCAGCCTGTGCTATAACGGGCAAACCCGTGCCGTTCTACTCTTTAGCTAATTGCGAAAAGCTGATAGCTAGTTTTCTTCGGCAGTTAATTCAGACGACTTCGGCGCTGTTTCCCTGCGGATGCTTTCACCGGTCGCATCCTTCTCTATCAGGTGTTTGGTCGCTTACTCCTTCTGAATGGTGAAAATTATACGCTTCGCAAGATTGTAAGTCAAGTGCGCTTGGATTGAGCAATAAAGAAAGGGTGGCACTGATGCGCAGTGTCACCCTATTTAGGCCAAGTGCCTGGAGGACACCGTGCCACTCACAATCGTAGCATTCATGCCTTGTTGCTACAAGCGGGGACTCCTTCTAGTGAATAGGAGGGAATACCCTACAAAGTTACCTTTTAGTTTGTATTTTGCACCATATCCAGATGCTATACTTAGCCAAAGGAAATTCTTTATCAATGCTCTCTCCTCTCCACTATTTTCTAGCTGTCTTAGCCGCGCTCGCCGCGGGTGTGGTCAACGCCCTTGCAGGCGGAGGGACTCTGATCACGTTCCCTGCACTGACATTTTTAGGCATTCCCGCTGTTGCGGCGAACGTGACCAACACCGTGGCGCTTTGCCCGGGGTACTTCGGCGGGACGCTGGCGCAATGGAAAGACCTCAAAACGCAGATGAAGCGATTGTGGCTGATCCTCCCTGCCAGTATAGTAGGCGGGGTTCTAGGTGGATTTTTACTTTTGCAAACAGGTGAGAAGTTATTCAAGGAGCTTGTCCCTTATCTGATTTTATTGGCATCTGTTTTGCTGGCAATTCAAGACCCAGTCCGCGCCTGGTTGGTGCGCCGTATGGGTGAAGGCCATGGATCAAGCCTCGAAAAATTGACATGGCTGCCGGTGGGTCTAGCTTCCATTTATGGTGGCTATTTTGGCGCAGGCTTGAGTGTGATCGTTCTATCTGCCTTAGGGCTGACCCTCGAAGATACCCTCACGCGCCTCAATGCCTTGAAGCAGGCTGTTGCGTTTAGTGTCAATATCGCCGCGGCGATTTTCTTTCTCTTTTCAGGACAGGTAATTTGGTCAATAGCAGTAGTCATGGCGGTTGGCGCGCTGATTGGCGGCACGCTTGGCGGCAAGCTTGCGGGCCGAATCAAACCTGCCACGTTGAGATGGACCGTCGTCATCATCGGTGTCATCATTTCCATTATCTACTTTATACGCGGATAAGAAGGTTAATCCAAACCGGGTGGTCGAGTAGAGACGAGCGAAGCGAGATTCGTATCGAGACCACCATATAAGCAAAATAGTCTCCGTTATTTGTTGGTCTCGACATTTGCACTTGGTGCAAGTACATGTGTACGTCTCGCAAATTGCACGTGGAACTACTCGACCAACAGAGTAAATATA
>Ga0070699_100004952_pt1 | contig 11749 bp, 13 predicted proteins | sample KBSK1503metaG_FD_65473 | JGI IMG/M metagenome (GOLD analysis project Ga0070699, IMG submission 65473) | Corn, switchgrass and miscanthus rhizosphere microbial communities from Kellogg Biological Station, Michigan, USA - KBS K1-50-3 metaG | ecosystem: Host-associated > Plants > Roots >...
ACAGTCACCCTACGCGCTGCACATCAACAAGGTTATCTCTGGCTTGGCTTTCTGGAAGTGGACGGCGTCAAAACTGCCGCGTCGCTCAACTTTGATTACAAAAACAAATTATGGGGCTACAACTCCGGTGTCAGCCGCACCTATATGGAACTTTCCCCGGGCTGGGTTCTCATGGCTTACACCATCCAATGGTGTTGCGAAAACGGACGCTACGAATTTGACTTCATGCGCGGCGATGAGGAATATAAGTATCGTCTTGGAGGGGTGAATCGATTTGTGATGAGGGCCCGTGTTATAAAAAGTGACAGTCACTTTTAAAGTGACTGTCACTCATATAAGATTTTATGTGTTAGCGTGAAGCGGGTAAGAAAAACGATCAACCTTTGATTACATCGGAGAAATATAGAACCTTATCAACCAGAGTAGCAGGGGACCCAAGACCAATTGTGGCACAATCGCATACAGCAACGCCTTCCCGAAAGGGATTTTCAACTCGGTCCGAAAGACAAATACTTCATAAATGACAAGTAGCAGACTGCTTAGAGGCAGGAAGTAAATAAAGAAATCGTTCCAGAGGGTAAGAATGGCAAACAAACTGTAAATAAACTGCGCAGGAGCCAGCGCGTAACAGTGAATATAGAACGAGCGCTTAAGTGTGGATTTCTTCACCGGGCGAGTGCCCATCCATTCCATCCAGACGATATAGGTAAAAGGGATTATCATCGCATACAGGGCTTGTGACAGTAAACCGTCATGCAATGCACTTACCAGATCCTGCAATGACTTGATATTTCCATTTCGCCAAATCGTGGAAGCTGTCAACGGTAACACGGCTACGATCAACCACAATAGCACGGGGGAAAGATATTCGTCGAAGCGATCGTCCGGTTGCTTCTCCCATTCTTCATTGACATATTGAATTGTCCACCTTGGCCTGAACATTGAGCGGATCAGTGTTTTGGGAAGCAGCAGAATCCATACCATTACTTCGTAAACAGCATCTTCGATAGATTGAAAAAGTTTGCCAAAGTCCATTTGGTTTCCTCTAGATATGAATTAGCCTTCTATCCACCACCACTCACGCTTCCCACAATCCCACCCTCCGTCAACTTGTGCAAATCGCTCAGCGCGGATTCAATCTCTTCTGGTTTCACAGGTCTATCTTCGTCGCGATGTTTCAGTGAGCCTGATTTGGCTTTCTCGATGGCCAACTCTTTAATGGAAGCGTTTAAGGATAATGCTTCTTTCACCAACGCTGCGCCTTGAGAATATCCGATCACGGGGTTGAGCGCGGTCACGATGATGGCATTCTTCGCCAGCCAGCCTTCCGCTTTTTCTTTGTTGGCAGTCACACCTTTTACGGCGCGGTCGGTAAACGCATTGACTGAACCGATCATCACTTGCATCATCTCAAATAGATTGTGCGCAAGGATGGGCATCATCACGTTCAATTCCAATTGCCCCGCCTGCGCCGCGAGCGCCACGGTTGTATCACAACCAATCACATGGAACATCGCCTGATCCAACATCTCTGCCAGCACCGGATTCACTTTGCCCGGCATGATCGAAGAGCCCGGCTGAACGGCAGGCAATCTGATTTCGTCGAGACCAGTTGAAGGTCCAGAGGAGAGCAGGCGAAAATCATTGGCAATGCGGATAAGGGTCAACGCGAGAGTCCGCAAGGAAGCGGAGAAGTCTGCCGCATCCGCCATTGATTGCATAGACTCAAACAAATTGTCGGATGTGCGCAACTCCAGCCCGGTTAACTTGGATAAAGTCTCCACCATGCACGCATGATATTCGGGATGAGCATTCAAACCGGACCCGACAGCTGTCCCGCCGATTCCAAGCCTACGCAACCCTTCCGCCGACCTGCGGACGCGCTCCGCATCGCGCTCGATAGCCTTGGCATATGCGCCAAACTCCTGACCCAAACGCAAGGGCACTGCATCCTGCAAATGTGTGCGGCCTGATTTCACGACATCATCAAATTCTTTCGCTTTAGTTTCCAGTGCAGACCAAAGATTCTTCAGCGAAGTTAGCAATTCATCCACGCGCCACAAGGCACCGAGACGAACCGACGTTGGAATCACGTCATTCGTGGACTGTGCCATGTTGACATGGTCATTCGGGTGGACATAATACTTGCCGAGTTCACCGCCCAAAATTTCTGTGGCGCGATTCGCAATGACCTCATTCGCATTCATGTTGTGACTCGTCCCAGCGCCCGCTTGAAATGGCTCAACGACAAATTGCGCATCCCATTTGCCATCCATCACTTCCGCGGCGGCTTGGGCAATAGAGTCGGAAAGTTGTTTGGCGGTGAAATGTTTGCCGTCTACTTCGCGGTCGTTGAACAGGCCTAACTCAAAGTTCACGAGCGCCGCAGCGCGTTTGACCGCCGCAATCGACCACACGAACGCGCGCCAGGGACGCAGTCCACTGATCGGGAAGTTATCCACTGCACGCTGAGTTTGTACACCGTAATAGGCCGAAGCTGGAACGTTCAATTCGCCCAGCGAATCTTTTTCCTTGCGAAATTCATTTGAAGTCATGCTATCTCCACCGGATCTTGATTTTTTCTTATTTTACACCTTTGCCAGAAGCGAACGTAATATTTTGACGTGACATACGGTTAAATTTTTCTTCCCGTTTGAGTTGGTCTATTTGCCATTACAATTGTGCCCAACAAAGGACAGGCTTTGGAACATCTTCTTCAACTTTTCTGGATATTTCTAAAAGTTAACTTGTTAAGCACGTCCGGGTCTGCTTCGACGGGGTTACTTTATAACGAAGTGGTTGGGCTTTTCCTCACGGAAGATCAGTTTGTTCAGGCAGTTGGCCTCGCTACCTTATTGCCCGGCAGTGATGCGCTGCAACTGGCCATGTTCGTTGGATATACCGTTGGCGGAATTCCCGGTGGGCTCGCTTCCTTATTTGCTGCAATCCTTCCGCCGACAATTATCATGTTTGGGCTCGTATCCATTCTTCATCGAATTCAACGTCAAGCCTGGGTAAGTCGCTTTGTCGAAGGGCTGACTCCCGCAGTGGCAGTGCTGATCGTTACCGTTGCCTGGAAGATCGTCAAAAGTGGTTTCGGTGAAGGCCTGGACTGGAGGTTTGTTGGTCTGGGTGTTGCCAGTTTAATTGCTTATTTATATGAGTTACCAGCTCCTTTGGTTGTCCTCGTTTGTGGTTTGCTGGGGGTATTTCTTTTCAGATGAACCAGCCTTCCCAAATTACATTTACAGTCTGGCTGCGTTTGTTTTGGATCTTTTTGAAGGTCAACCTGTTGACTACAGCGGGTCCCACTTCCGTGGGGCTGCTATATAAGGAAACAGTAGGTACCATTCTCACGGAAACGCAGTTCGTGGAAGCGGTTGGATTCTCCAATCTGGTGCCTGGCAGTGAAGCGCTTAAGCTTGCCATGTTCATCGGTTATGCTTCAGGAGGGATCGCTGGAATGTTCGCGGCTTTATTGGGCGCAATTCTTCCTCCCACCGTTATTATGCTGACTGTTGCATCCATCTTGATCCGCTTCCAGGCACAGGACTGGATGAAACACTTGATCAAAGGCATCACGCCAGCTGTGGGTGTCTTAATGGCTTTGGTGTCGTGGCAATTGTTCCGCGCGAGCAATCCAAAAGCCATTAAGTGGCGTTCCATCGTACTTGCATCACTGGCTTTTATTGCCTTGTATTTTGGCATCCCGCCGCAATATGTTTTGATTGGCGCGGGTATTCTCGGAGTCATCCTTTTTAGATAGGCATACTTATGAAGCCTGAATTGTTAATTACAACCAATGGATATAAAGAAACTTGGAAAGCGATTGAATATGGTGCGTGGTTCGCTGAAGCCATGCAGGTGAAGATCACGCTTCTGGGCGTGACCGAAAGCCTGAATCCTGCGGCGATAGATGACCATCATCCCCTGGAGGATCTGTTTGAACGCGCTGTCCAACTGTTTAAGGCAAAGGGACTGATATACAACCTCGAGGTCCAGAACGGTGATGCAGAAGGGATGATCTCAAAGCGTGCAAATAGCGGAGACTTTATCACGGTGGTGAGTCCGTTGGGGCGTCCGCAATTCCGCCGCTGGCTGGTGGGGCGTTCCATTCGTCATTTTATGGAGACGATCGCCAATCCTATTTTGTATGTGCCAGAGGCACGCCTGCCTCTGAACCGCTTATTGATTTGTGTGGGTGGGCTGGGCTATGAGGTCAATGCTGAAAATCTCGCTTTGCAAATTGTAATGAAGAGCCAGGCCGAGGTAACGCTGTTACATATTGTCCCGCCATTCGATTTGGATTACCCGACAACCCGCGTAGCGAGTGAGCATTGGGAGGACTTGATCAACACCGATACGATCCTTGGCCGCAATTTGCGAAGGGCTGTTGAAACCGTTGAAGCCGCAGGGTTAAGGGCGAACGTTGAGGTACGCAAAGGGAATATCGTGGAGGAGATCAACTCAGTTTTGAAAACGGGGAACTACGATCTGTTGTGCATGGGCTCACCCTATGGCAGCAATGCGTTGCGCCATTTATATGCCCCCAACGTAACCGCGGAGGTCGCCGAGTCAGCACATTGCCCGATTTTGACCGCGCGGCATAAGCAGATTTAGTTTAGCTCTTTCAAGCTTAGCTCTGAAAAGAGTAGTTTTATAAACCAGGGGTGTATTTATTTTCCCATTCTGTGATTGCGGCGCGCAGGGCGGCTTTGATCTCAGGGTCGGTAACTTCATCAATCCCATTGAATTTTTGCAAACCTACATTGACAGTTACGCCGCCTTCGGGCGAATTCGACAAATAAATACCTCGACCGTCGAGCGATGTTCCAGCTAAACGCATTTGCAGGATCGCATCGATTTGTCCAACAATGCCAATGGCCGCAACACGTTCCTCTTTTTCGGTGGCAGGTTTTGAAGCCTTGGGTTGAGGAACAAGTCGAGGAGCGGAAGCGACAGGAGTGGATGCAACAGGTTGCGGCTGGGGAGGAGCCGGAGATGGCGTCACAGGAGGGGGAGCGATAGGTGCAGGAGTTGGTGCAGGGCGGCCTTCCAGCCAGGGGCGAATCACGGTCAACATTTCGATGAGGCGTTTGCGCTGATCGGCAGTGAGTGCTGTTGTATTGGCCCGCACTCCATCCAGATCGAGTGTTAAGTTTCCATTTTCGTTTTTGATGCGCATGAGCCCCGGGTCATCCACTTTCACAGTGACGGGAATTGATGGAGCAGGAGGAGCATCTTTCTTTTCCAGGGTCTCTTCTGCTTTGCGCTTTTTATAGCCCTGACCACGCCCTTCATAGATACCAAAAAGATAAACGGAAACTGCGATGATAAGCCAGATAATTGTTGACCAGGGAATTTGCATACGTTACCTTACCATTTGACATTGCGGACAGAAATGCGTGCTGCGTTGACCGACAATAATCCTTTCGATTTCAGTGCCACAGACCAGGCAAGGGGTGCCTTCACGGTCATAGACTCGAAAGTAATTTTGAAACTGACCACCGCGATAGGCCCAATCTATGGATGCACCGTTGCGGCGAATGCCTTCCTTTAATACTTTGCGAATCGCTTCATGCAACGCCTGAGCCTGCTCAACCGTAACCGAATCCGACGTGGCGACCGGATGCAGTTTTGCGATGTGCAAAGCCTCATCCGTGTAGATGTTTCCAAGCCCGGCGATGAAGGTTTGATCAAGGAGCAGGGGCTTGAGTTGGCGCTTCTTTTGTTGAAGCGCATTGTGCAACCAGGCTGGTGTGAAGCCTCTACTGAATGGTTCAGGTCCGAGCCTGCCGAGGATTTCCTCGGGGTTGGCTACAAGCCAGACGCGCCCAAATTTTCGCGCATCATTGAAAACAAGCGATTGATTGCCAGATAATTTTATTATAAGCCTGTCATGCTTGTTCGGGACGATGGTACTATCTCGCATGAGCAGGTCGCCCGTCATGCGCAAATGGATTAAAAGGCTATAGTCTTTGAGTTGAATGTTGAGATATTTGGCGCGACGGCCTACATCTAAAATCTTCTGGCCCACAATCTGTTCCTTGAATTTCTTCGGCGATGGCAAGGCAAGGGTGCGCTTCCAGCGCAGATCAACAGCCAGAATCTTTTTGCCCATCAGGGCAGGTTTGAGTTGGCGTGCAAATGTTTCGACTTCAGGTAGTTCAGGCATATTAGCTCTTGGCTTTTAGCCTTTAGCGATTAGTGTTGAATAGCTAATTGCTAAAAGCTGATAGCTACTCATTGAACATCTCTCCCACACTTCTGCCTTCATGAGCGCGACGAATGACTTCGCCCAGCATAGGCGCAATAGAGAGAATCGTCACCTTGCCATTTAGTGGCTTCATCTTGTCCAAGGGAATCGGAACTGTATCCGTGGTAATGATATGTTTAATATCCAGGTCTGCCAGCCTCTGTGCCGCATTTTTGGAAAAGATGGGATGGATAAAAGCAAGGTATACGTCCTGTGCGCCGTTGTCTTTCACAACCCGCACTGCCTGCGCAATGGAACCACCCGTATCCACCTCATCATCTACAATGATGACGTCGCGATTTTGTACGTCACCGATCAGAGTCAATGCTTCGGCATTGGCGTCATTACCAGAACGGCGCTTTTCAATGAAGGCAATGGGCACATCCAGGTCAAGGGCAAAATTGCGTCCCTTCTTGGCAAACCCCAGGTCGGTGGCGACTACAACGGGGTCTTTCATCTGCCCAAGCAAATTGTCTTGAATGTGATCACTGATCATATGGGAAGCAGTCAATACATCACCAGGAATGGAGAAGAAACCTTGTATCTGTCCGGCATGAGGGTCAAAGGTCATATACCGATCAGCACCTGCACTTTCGATCATATCCGCCACCAGGCGGGCGGTAATGGGCACACGTGGCTGATCCTTCTTATCAGAACGCCCATAACACAAATAAGGCACAACAGCTGTGATACGTGCCGCTGAATCCAAGCGGATGGTTTGAATCATGATCAACAATTCCATCAAGTTGTAATGCACAGGCGATGAAGTGGTTTGGATGACGTATACGTCCTGTCCGCGCGTGCTGCTGTTAAGCTTGATGAAAATATTTTCATTGGGAAATTGAATCACTTCACGCGGGCTTAACCACTGGCCCAGATACTCGGCAATTCTTTGTGCAAGATCCGGTGAGCCTGAGCCCGCATATAATTTGATCTCTCCATACGTTTTCATATCGTGATGCGTATGCTGTGACATTCTTTGCCTCTATTTCGAATTCCCGTTCAATAAAATTTTGACTGCTTCGTATGGTGAGATGCTTCTTTGAATGACTTTTTCCATGATTTCTTTATACTTGTCTTTTGGGACTTCAGACATAAACTGACTCATTAACGCTCCCTGCAACACCGCTTCCATCTCGGACCCTAATCTGGCGCGGTCTCGAAGGGCCCAATCTCCACTGTGGCGGATGTGGGCAACATGCTTCGCGATCGATTCGGCCAATTCTGCAATTCCCTTTCCGTCAGTGGCAACGGTCTTGTTGATGGGTGGTATCCATATTTTCGCATTTGCTTCTGGCGCGTCGATGGACATTACCTGCCCGTGATGGCGAAAAACGCGCTTTGTTGGATGAGCAAGCTCGAGCGTAGTGCGAAGCGCACGTTCCGTATTTTCCACGCCGGGGCGGTCAGCTTTGTTGATGACGAGCACGTCGGCGATTTCCAAAATTCCAGCTTTGATCGCCTGGATTTCATCTCCAAGTCCGGGTGCTTCGACAACGATGGTTGTGTGCGCGAGGCGGGCAATGTCTACTTCACTTTGACCCGCGCCGACAGTTTCAATAATGATGATATCGTAGCCCGCTGAGTCAAAGACCTGAGTGAACGAGGCGGTCGTTTGAGCTAGACCACCGACCGACCCCCGTGAAGCCATCGAACGGATGAAGACGCCTTCATCGCCGGAAAGATCGCGCATCCGTACACGGTCACCGAGAACAGCGCCACCAGTAAACGGACTCGATGGGTCCACCGCGATGATGGCAACTCTCTTATTTTGCTGTTTGCGATAATAAAGTGTAAGTTGATTTACGAGTGATGACTTACCCGTTCCCGGCGCACCTGTAACGCCAATCAGATGTGCCCGGCCCGTATGCGGGAAGAGTTCGATCAACGCGGCGCGGCCCTCAGGAGAATTATTTTCAACCTGAGTCAACAAGCGAGATAAAGAAAGGCGATTGCCTTCGAGAACGGATTGGGTCAACGACATTGGGATTTTAAGAATAAATTACGCAATACGGGTTGTGTATTGCGTAATTTATTTGAATGCTTCGCGTATATCCTTAACGATATCTTCGGTGGAGGCGCCGGGACCATAAATGCCCGTAATACCTATTTCCTTGAGACGGGGCATATCTTCATCTGGAATGATGCCTCCAATAAATACTTTGACATCGGCCTGTCCGTTGGACTTAAGTAATTCCAAAATACGCGGGGCGAGAGCCATATGCGCGCCTGAAAGAATGGACAAACCAACTACATCCACATCTTCATGCAGAGCAGCTTCGGCGATCATTTCAGGGGTTTGACGCAAACCGGTGTAAATGACTTCCATACCGGCATCGCGCAACGCCCGCGCGACAACTTTTGCGCCGCGGTCGTGACCATCGAGGCCGGGTTTGGCAACCAGCACACGAATTTTTTTCTCTGTCATGTTTCCTCCGCGGGTGAATTCTCGTGTCATTATACTATGAGGGTTGAAGTGAAAAATATGCACGTTTTATCTGCTTTCAATCGCAACGACACTGAAATTTCCATAACTTTCGGCGAGTCAGGCGGCTCATAAAAATATGCTATACTTTACTCATGCAATCGCGTGCAGACTGGCCACAATGGGTCGAAACCTTGCGCCGTTTCAAAATGGAGGGGTTTGCATCCTGGATATTGGATGCAGGAGCGCCGCTGACGGTGTTGGGCGCACAGGCTCTGTATATCGGTCAACCGTTTATGGGTGGGGACAAAATCAATGCGCTTGCTCACATGCTTGAAGATGAATCAGAAACACAAGCCTTTGTCCGTTATTTGCGTGGGGAGGCTATGTAATGTTAACTGCTCTGGGTATTGTTGCAATTACAGGATTGCTTTTATTAGGATTCACCCTATTAAGGCGAAGGTCACCAGCTGTGCTACGGTCCATTGAAGCCTTTGAGCGCCTCAATCATGTGATCGGTCTCGCGGTTGAAAATGGAACGCGCCTGCATATTTCATTGGGTCGTGGAAATTTATTTACACGCGGTGGTTCGGCTCTGGCCGGGCTTGCCATGTTGCGGCGCTTGGCAGAGCGCACGTCGGTTAGTGACCGTCCACCAATCGTTACTTCGGGAGATCCTACTCTTGCAATCCTTTCCCAGGACACATTACAGGCTGGATACAAAGCTGCAGGTACTGAGGAACAATACCGTCTCAATACCGGACGTTTAACGGGCCTGACACCCTTTTCCTATGCCGCCGGGACGATTCCCGTCACGCGCGATGAAAATGTCTCTGCCAATGTAATGATAGGTGATTTTGGGGCAGAGGCCGCTTTGTTGGTGGAAGCCGCAGACCGTAAAAATACGTATCTTATTGCTGCCAGTGATAATCTTGTAGCACAGTCCATTATGTATGCTGCCGCACAGCATCCTTTGATTGGTGAGGAACTCTTTGCATCAGGAGCTTATGTGGGTGCTGGTGCTTCTCATGAAGCCAGCCTGCAAGTGCAGGATATTTTGCGCTGGGTTGTGATCGTTGTCATAGGGGTGGGTTCACTGTTGAAGCTTGTGGGGATCCTCTAATGCGTTATCTTACTGCGGCAGTTGCCATCGCTTCAGGCTTCGTTATCTTGCTTGGATATTTATATCCTTTGGAGGCGTTGACTCAACTACGATTCATGCTCACTGATTGGGTTGTGGTCATCGCTGCGATGGCTGTGCTGGTGGGGATTGCCAATTTGGTCTTTGTGCAGATGGAAAAAATTCGCAAGCAGGAGAAGAATAGTATCTATGGTGTTGTTTTGGTTGGGGCTCTGCTCGTTACACTCGTAATCGGAATCTTGGGTGGGTTGTTGGGTATTGACAATACGTTCATGAACTTTTTTGTGGAGGCTGTCATTGTTCCAGTAGAGGCTTCATTGATGGCAATTCTGGCTGTGACTCTGGTGTACGCAAGCATTCGACTTCTGCGCCGCCGCACCGATGTGATGACCGTGATTTTTTTGGTTGCAGCAATTCTTTTTCTGGTTGCTGTAATGCCTACACCGATTGGCACCATTGGTGATTTTCTGCCTATTCTCCAATTTTTCAGCATGTTCTCAGATGGGGGAGCGCGTGGATTATTGATTGGCATTGCATTGGGAACTTTGCTCACAGGCCTACGCGTGCTGTTTGGTATTGATCGTCCGTACGGGGGTAACTAATTATGGCCAGTTTAACCTGTCCTAACTGCGGAAGAGACAACCCGGACTTTTTGGATGATTGTCAATTCTGCCAGACGCCTCTTCGCCGGGAAGCTACATTAAATATTGGCGAAGGTCCTACCAAGAAAAGCACTGGCGAGTTGGAAGGGGTTCTGCCAGATTGGTTGAAGGAAGCACGTCAGCAGGCAAGGGATTCGGCGGAGGAAGAAGCTGCTAAGGAAGCTACCAAGCCCAAAATCCAGAAAGAAGAGCCGCTGGATCTTTTGGCCGGTCTCGCTTTTCAGGCTGCATCCGACGAAGAGGAAGTCCCTGATTGGCTGGCGGCAATTAATCCTGTAAAAGAAAAGAACATTCCTGCATCACCCAAGGCAGCCGATGAGGAAAAGTCCTCTGATTTCTTTGCACAATTTGAACAGCCTCAGCGTGAAGCTCCTGCTACACCGCAGGAGAGCTTTGGTGGGTTTGGGCAGGAGGATGAACCACCCGCCTGGATGTCTGGAATTTCAGGCGAAACACAAAAAGATGAATTAACCGATTGGCTTTCTCAAACCTCAGATCAGCCAGGCGAAGTCCAAACAAACTGGATGGACAATTTGAATGCGCCAGCCTCACAAGAGCCTGCCGCGCCGGCCCAGCCAGAAGATTTAAGTTGGTTGCACGACCTTGAAGCTTCCACAAAACAACCGTCTACGCCTGCAACTCCACAAAACGACATGGGGTGGATGTCGAATTTAGAGTCTTCATCTGGTTCGCAGGAAGATTTAAGCTGGTTGAATAATTTAGGTGGTATACCTGCACCCTCTGCCCAATCTGCATCTCAGCCTGAAGATATGAGTTGGCTAAATAATCTGGGCGGTGCGCCTGTTGACGAACCCAAGTCTGCACAGCCAGCCGCCTCTCAAGATGACTTGGGTTGGTTGAATAATATGGGTGGTTTGCCCTCCACTTCAGAGCCTGCCTCTGCTCAACCTGCCGCTTCTGAGGAAGATTTAAGTTGGTTAAATAATTTGGGAGGTACTCCCGCGCCTGCAGAGTCTGCACCTGCTCAGGAAGATTTGAGCTGGTTAAATAATTTTGGTGAAACCCCTGCTGAGCCCGTGGCCCCAACGCCATCATCGGCAGATGATATGAGTTGGCTGAATAATCTGGGCGGAACATCTGTTGAACCTGCTTCGCAAACGTCCGCCTCTGATGATCTGGGCTGGCTGAATAATTTAGGTGGTACCCAAGCCCCGGCTGAACCCGCTGCCTCTCAAGAGGATATGAGCGGGTTGAACAACCTTGGTGGAACACCAGCTGAACCTGTATCAACGCCATCAGCACCT
>Ga0070699_100004953_pt1 | contig 11745 bp, 18 predicted proteins | sample KBSK1503metaG_FD_65473 | JGI IMG/M metagenome (GOLD analysis project Ga0070699, IMG submission 65473) | Corn, switchgrass and miscanthus rhizosphere microbial communities from Kellogg Biological Station, Michigan, USA - KBS K1-50-3 metaG | ecosystem: Host-associated > Plants > Roots >...
AGGCTGCCGACGCGGCTGTCGAACTGGCGCGGCCGGTAGCCGTTGCGGGAGTTGACCCGCTCGTCGCTGCGCTCGCCGTAGTCGGCGCCGCAGAGGGCGTCTGCCTCGGCCGACATCAAGGGCTGGATGGTGCTGCTCACGATCTCCCGGAGCGCGTCGGGCGGAGCCTCCTCGAGCTTGTTGCGGAGCATGCCCAAGAAGTCCATGCTGGAACTGGGGTTGGCCATCCTTGCCCTTCTTCAGGTTGGTGAGATCTCCTGAAGATGACACGATGGCCGCTCCCTTTCCTTGCAGCGCCACCGTCTTGCCGCCCGAGCTCCCGGCGCCCCGGCTACCGCGTCGCCGCCCTTCCCTCATACACCACGTCCGTGAACGCTAACTTTCGTCTTTCGTTACAAACACGAGTCGTCTGAGAGTAGACGAAGAACCCTCCTACCTCTAGGATCGGGAGTGTCTTACTGTAACTTGTCCGCCGTAAGGGGGCGGTCCAGCCACTGGCACGGGGACGCCCGACCACGTGGTACGCAAACTTGCTAAAGGTAATCGTTCGGCTCTTTGCAATTAGAGTGGCGTCGTGAGCTTCGGCTGACTCCCGAGGCCATCCTTGCTAGCTTCCATGTCTTGAATGCGTGGCTGCTCGATATGAAGCTGTCGTAGCATCGGCCCCAAGTGGTTTCACCGATACAAGCGAGTTGCCAAGCACAGGGTTGGCTGACACACGTGTTATGCCGAACCCATATTGGTATTGATGCACAATCGATCGCAGTTTGGTGATATTGCTTTCGATCATGATAAATTCGCATCCCGCGGTTCCTGCGACGTCATTTACGCCAGCACGCGACTGTGTCATGGCTGCAATCACCAGACGATAGGTGCCGCGGACCAACATGAAGCGCCGCCTGAAGTAAGCGCGAGCCTCATCGGCCACAGCCTGAGGGGCCTCGGGCACGCTTCCATCGGTTGGCAACGCCGTGTCGGAGACGCCGGAAGAGTAGAACTTGTCGTAGATGCCTTCAAGCTGTCTTTGGTCGGCTTCATCAATGTCCTCGTAGCAACGGAGGGTCTGACTCCAGAACTGATCAGGAGAAATTGCCAGACCTGAAAAAGCGAGCTCCGGCGCCGGAGTGCCAGATGTCGCCGAAGATGCCGGCACATACGATTGGGCCGACAATTTCCATTTGCGACCCTCGGAATCGAGGATGTAGCAGTCGATATGCGAAATGTATGCGTCCCTTCCGCCCGTGTTGCGAATGCCGACGACAATGTCTACCTGGAGGTTGCCGAGGGTGTGCCAAAGGAAAAACTGGCGGGGGAGAGCGACTCGTAGATGGCGGCCTCTCAAGATCTGCCTGAGTGGCGCCACCTGCGACAACACTAAGGCCGAGACCGCGATAAGGACGCTCCAGGCAGCCGGATCCCGTAGGAGACCAAGCATGGTAGCAGGACGATCCTACATCACAAGCTCAGAGTCGGCGTCGAGGCAGAGGGTGTCTAGACGGTCAAGCGGTATGGCCGTGGTCGGCCGTGATGATCGGCAAGATGCGATCTCATGGGCTACCGATTTGGCCGGTGGGAGCGCCGCTCATCGGGGGTGACTTTCCTCCTCAAGGCCGTTCTGGTCAGGTGTTTCGGACATCGGGCGCTCTGACACCCTCATAGCAGTTCACCTCCTGGAGCATCTCGTGGAGGATCAGTTGCCCCGTACTCTGACCGTAACCCAATTCTGATTACTCGAAGGCCATCTGGAGCAGGCGCCTGTCGTTTGGAGCGGTCGCCACGGCGACGCCCGCATTCATCGGATCACTGGCACGACTGGTGGCTATATGCGAGCGCGCCGCCCGTCGGCGACGAGTTTCCGTGCAACTGCTGAGCGAACACGGAACCAGCCCCTGCTCTCCACCGTCGGGCCGCCTGGCGGCCGGGGAGGCGGTCGGCGTGCTCGGCCGCAACGGCGCCGTCAAGAAGGAGCGTACGCGCGAGGCCGCCAATGGCAACACGAGGCAGCCATTGCAAGAGGTGACTCTGGGGAACTCCGGACCCAAATGCGTGTGCATTCAAGAAAGCCGCTCCAGTCACGCGGCCGATCGAATGTAATTCATGGATCGGTCCACCCAGGTTATCCTGGCGCACGATTCGGCCCGCCGCCTGCGAGGTCACCGGGGACCGGCCGCTCGGCGTCTGCTGCTCGAGCCTGGTGTGGCCGTGCCTCCTGATAGTGCTCCGCCAACTCTTTGAGCACGTACACCAGGTGGCGATGAGCCACCTCATCGGATGCTGGGGTGAACTTGGCATCCTGATCGCGCAGCAGGAAGCGAGGCTTCAGCTCGCCTTCGGCGATACGCCAACCTTCACACTCTCGGCGACCCGCTCTCACATACCGGTCGGGCGGCCCTACGGTCGCCGCATTGCAAATGCTTACCCGAGCGAATAGCAAACTAGGGCATCTTACTGAGAGTAAAGATCTCGATGAGGGTCTAGGCTAATGCGCCGGCCGACGTAAAGAATCAGTCGGTCAGTGGCCCGATTGTGTCCAAACCTATAAGATCAAATCGTATTCGAGCGGTCCAGCCGGACTAGATGGCATTCAGAAGGTCAGGGGTTCGAATCCCCTCGGGTCCACCACTAAATGTTGCGGTCCATGCTGCGCTTGCATACGACATCTTGTGGTTGCTCGTAGTGAGCCTGAGAGGTTGACAGCAGTTCTGACAGCGTGAGGGTTCTGACGCCGGATAGGTCACTGCTGTCAGGTTTGGTCACTGGACGATTCCTGCTCGGGGTCATCGGTCTCCAACCCGACATCGCGCCTGGGGGCTGGCTCGCGCGCCTCCAGCAGGTTGTGCAGGTCCGACCCATTGAATCGGCGGCCGAGGCCGCGTCACAGCGACTCCCAAGTGTGGGCAGGGCTGTCGGTCATCGGGGCACCCTGGTGACGGTTACCGGCGGTGGCTCGCGTCTTTCGGCCTCGGCGACTCGTCAGGGCGAGGGACTTGCTCGCTCCCGCCGGCCGTGCGCCACCTCAATACGCGGCCACGGCGGCCTGCCGGGTCAGGGTCAGCCGATGTTGGCGCCCCGTGGCAGTCTTCAAAACCGTCTGTGGGGCGGTGCTGAGCTGTCCCAGGTGGGTTCGATTCCCAGGACTGCTTCAGCTTCGAGGCCCGTGACGCCAACGTGGAAAGAGCAGCCCAGATCACCCTACGCCAGCTCCTCCGGCTAGGAGCCCTGCGCCAACGACCGGAGCGAATCATCGTGGGCGAGGTGCGCGGCGAGGAGGCGATGGACATGCTCCACGCCATGGGCACCGGCCATGATGGCTCGCTCACGACCATCCATGCCAGCGGGCCCAGAGCAGCTCTCAACCAGCTGGAGACGCTGGCCGCGCTCGAAGGGGCCAAGTCTCGCCGCGCGTGGTGCGGCAGATGATCGGGACCGCCATCGACCTGGTCATCCACCTGTCCAGCTTCGGGCGGCCCAGCGGCCAGGTGCGCCGTCTTGCGAATGTGGCCTTCGTCGACGAGAACGTCGAGGACTCCGAGGGCCGGCCGGCGCTGTTCGAGTTCTGCCGCTACCACGTTCTGGAGGACGAGTGGGAGGTCGGCGAGGAGGGGGCGCCTGTTCCCTCCCCCGCAAGGTCGAGGAGAAGCTGCTGACGGCCAGTCTGCACCCGTCCGACCTCCGGCCCCGCCAGGCTGAGCGGTGAACCCATTCGGCATCGCAGCCATCCTCGGAGTGGCCGGGGCAGTGATCTGTCTGCTGATCCTGGTCGAGCGGCCATGAGATCTCGATTCATGCGCTCGGCTGCACCAGGCTGGCAATCGAGCGCGAGCGGGAGGACCTCGCGCAGGCCGGGCTGCGCTGGGTGCCGGCGACGACCTGGCTCTCGCTGCGGGTGGCGGCCAGCCTCGTGGTGGGTCTCATCACGTACGCGGTCTTCGGCGTCCTCGTGCTGGGCTTGGTCGGCTGCCTCGCCTGCTATCACCTTGTCGGGCTGGTTCTCGAGCACCAGCGGCGGCGGCGCTAGCTGGAGCGGCAGCAGGCGCTGTTGGAGGCGGTCCGCTACGGAGCCGCCATCAGCCTCGCGGCGGGAACGCCAGCGACATGCTGAGGGCGCTCGCCAAGAGCGGGCCGCCGCTTGCACGCCCGATCTTCGCTGAGCTGACGGACCACCCCGACAATGACCAGGCTGAGTACTCGCTCCCGAACCGTGTCGCGTCGCTGCGCGACCGGCTGGCGGAGCCGCTGTTCGATGACGTCGCCCTGGCCGGCCCTGATCCTTCGCTGGAGGCGGGGAGCCAAGCTGGTGCCAGCCTGGACGCGATCGTCCAGGAGTGGGCGGAGAGCGTCCGTCTCCAGCGCGACGCTAGGGTGCTGAGAGCTGGCGTTGAGGCCTCGGTGCTGATCCTCACCCTCCTGCCCATCGTGTTCCTGACCTTTCTCCAGCTCCTGGCGCCGCAGCTCCTCCAGCCGTTTCGGTCCGCTCCGGGACAGGCGGTGCTCGGGCTGGCGGTGCTCTGGATGGTCATGGGCTACCGGGTGCTGCAGCGGATGTCGGAGCCGCCGCGCGAGGAGCGGCTGCGCCTCAAGGGGGTGGAGCCGTGACGTTGACCCTGCTGGCGGCCATCGTCATCTCCGCCGTGTGCGGGGTCTCGGCGGCCGGACTCTACCTGGCCTGGCCACGACGCCTGACCGCGGAGGAGTGGCTGCTGACCGGCGGGCGATGTCCACACCTTCTCCACCGCCTGTCAGCGCCAGAGCGCAACCGGGGATTAGTGTGCAGCCTCTCGTCCACCAACTGGAGCGCGTCGAGAGCCTGGCGGCGATCGCCCGCACCGACCTGGCCCTGCTCAGGCTCGCGGGGGAGCCGGCCTCCGCCAGCGAGCAAGAGTTCCTGGGCAGGCTGACGCTCCAGACGCTCGGCGGAGGCGCTGGCGGGCTGCTGCTCCTTGGCCTGCTCGTCCTGGGCTCAGGTGGTCTGAAGGCTGCGCCTATGGTCGTCCTGCTGCCGGCGGCCTTCGCTCTCCTCGTGCCGGCGTGGTCCTGGCTGACGCTGGGGCGCCGAGCCGGACGCCTGCGCGCCAGCAGTATCGAGTACCGCTTGCCCCGGCTCCTGGTGGCCGCCAGGGTTCTTCTTGAGAGTGGCGCCGCCACACCCGCGGGTGCCCTGACACACGCTGTGACCATCTATAAGAAACCGCCGCGGACATCGTCCGCGAGGCGCTGCGGCTCAAAGAGGTGCGCAGGCTCCAACGAGCCCGGCGGCGGGGCCGTCCAGGTGACGGCGCGCCGGAACGGCAACCTGGTCGTGGTGGACGCGCGGGGGACGGCCCCGGCGCTGCTGCCGGTGCCGCCGTACCGCGCGTTGCCGATAAGCTCGCACGCCGTCCATACCATCGAGCAGTTCGAGCCGGGGTCCACGTCGTGAGGCGGCGACAGTCGGGCCAGTCGCTTGTCGAGTGGTCGATCTCTACCTTCGTCCTTCTATTGTTCGCGCTCGGCATCCTTGCCGTCGGGCAGATCGTGAGTCAGTACGTGGCCGTGCGCTCGGCCGCAAGCCAGGCCGCCTTTGCTGCGGCTCGGGCACCCAGCGCCGATGCCGCCCAGCGGGCGGCCGACACGGCGGCCCAGGAGGCCGTGCAGGGCAGCCAGGTGGAGGGTTTCGGCCTCACCCTGGACACCGCCGGCTTTCAGCGGGGCGGGACGCTCACCGCCACCGCAGATGGCTACGTCAGCCTGGGCAGCTTTCCGATCGTCTCCCAGGTGCTCGGGCAACGGGTGAGGCTGAGCTGGCAGGCGCACGCCCTGATCGAGCCCTACCGGAGCCGGATGGCATGAGCGGTCCCGTGAGCTACCTCTGGCAGTACCTGCTGCTGCGAGCGATCCAGGAGCCCGGTCGGGCGATCTCACGGTCCGCCGTAGCCGATGAGGTGTATCCGGGGATCGATCCAGAGACGCAGCATGCGCGGACCCGCCGCCGGCTCCACGACCTGCAGCACAAGCTGCCAGCATTGGGCTGGCCCGTGACGATCACGGACAAGGACCTGATGCTGGACCCGAAGGGATGCCACATCGACGTCGTGGAGATCCTGCAGCTCGCCGCCGACACAGCGGAGAGCAGCTCTCGACGCACCGGCCTGCTGTCCGACGCCAGGATGGCAGCGCTGGAGGATGCCATCGTCGCCACCGCCGGCAAGTTTCTTCCCCACCGGGATGACCTGGAACAGTCGGTCAACCGCGGACGTGGCCAAGGTGGCGACTACGTGCGCAATCTGCGCGCGCGAGGTTGACGCTGTTGGCCCGCCTCGGTTCCCACTACCTCGCTCGGAGAGAAGCGGGTCGCGCTGTCGTAGCGCTCGATGAGGCGTTCAGGCTGGGACACCAACCGCGAGGGTCTTGTGGAAGAACTCGCGAAGGCCCTGGATGCCGCCGGGCACAGGGCGCGTGCAGCCGACGTCCGAAGGCGGTACGTGCAACCAGGAATGAGAAGGCCTGGCCGCTGACCGCGTTACGCAACCAAGGTCACGTTCGCCAGATGCATGCTCAGCAACTTGACAAGTTCAAATTCCCAACCCACAGGCGCCAACAGCAGGGCTCGAGACCACTACCTCGCTTTTCCACGATTACGACGGGAGACCGTTGAGCGCCTCGACCGTCGCCTGCTCGATGTGCCGAGGGGACCAAGGCGCGCCGGCACGGCGCTTGCCACCGACCATGGATCGCAGGAGGGCAGCGAGGACGTGGTCCTCGGCCGGGGCCTCGATAACCAGCCGAGCCTCCTCCGCGTGCAGCTGGTACGCCCGATTGGCCGCGGCGAGACCGCCCAGGACGTTCAGCACGTGAACATCACGGCGTGGCCGAGCTGCTCGTCCAGCTGCCAGGACCAGCCCGTCCGCGCCGCGACGGCACCCGTGCCGAGCCGCGTCGCGGCGGCGGCCCTGGCGGCGGTGGGTCTGCTGGTCATGGCCGGCGTCGGTCTGGAGCCCGCCGACCCTTCGCTCGTGCCGGCACTGGCGCCGGGGCTGGACGTGGCGCTGGCCGTGTCCTCCTTCCTCGTTGGGGCGCTCTTCCGCTGGCTGGAGGGCACTGGCCGCCGTCACGCGCTGGCGTCGCTCCTTCTCGTCCTGCTGTTCCTGTGGTGGGGCGTCTGGACCGGCTGTCCGAGCGCACAGTCGTCGCCACCGCCCTCGCCACCGCCCTGCTCGGCTGCGGCCTCGGCGTGGTGATCCTGTTCCTCACCCGGCCGTAGGAGCCGGGACTTGGGCTTCACGAGCTGCCGCAGCCGGCCGGGGATGGCGCCGGCACCCGTTCTGACCGTGTCTGGTGTTGTGGCAGCGTCTCATTGCCAGCGACCTGGGAACCAGTGGCCGCGCCGCGGTATCCGGCCGCGCCGATGTCCCGTTCACTCTCGGTAGCATCGTCGACCACGATGAACCAGCAGGAGCTGGAACAGGGAGTTGAGGCCAGATTGAGGGCTCAGCTGACCGCATTGCCGGCCGGCCCGTCGGTAACCGATATCACGACCGCGGTAGATGCGCTCGCGAAGGCGATCGACGACATGCCGGATGGTCAGAGCCCCCAGGATGCGCGTCTGGCTGCGGTATGGCAGCAATCGGGTCGATTTCAGATCAATCGGTGGACCGGCGACCTCGGGCGATCGCTGCACGGCGTGGCCCATGCGATCGAAGATGTGAAGGCCAACCCCCTTCCGCCTGCTGGGGTGGACGCGATCGAGAACGCCCTCTGGAGACTCGATACTGGTCGCGAGAGGATCAAAACGATCGCCTGCCTTGCGCTCGGCGTCACGGTGGTGACCCTGATCCCGAACCGCACGAACGTCGCCTTCAAAGTGGACGGCAAGGCACTCGGCAGGACGTTGACCGATCTCGCCTCCACGCATCCATCCGCTGGCCCGCTGAACGCTGTCCTGGAGCAGTTATGGGGTCACGACGCGACCAACCGCCGCAACGAGGTGACCCATGGGCTGACCCAGGTCGCTGACGTGCCACCGCTCTTCTATTTCCAGCTCGCGCGCGTGAGGCAGCGTCAGATTGAAAGCTGGGAAACCAGGAGCTACCACTCGAACTCGGCTCCGTTCCAGGCCGGCAACCTCACGCTGAGCGCCATCCTGCGGCAGACGTACACGGCCATCGTGGAGGCATTCGATCTAGAGATCCAGGCCGTCAACCTCCTCGCCCAGCTCGTGCAATCTGCCGCGAGGCTGGAGCCTTGGTATTCAGTGTTCTACGACGAGGACACGGGGGTTGCGACCTTGACCGATCCCCGCACGACGGGGTTCGGCGACCCCTGGCCGCCCGCAAAGGGATAGCCAAGCTGCACGGCGAGCTGACCCAGAGGCTCGTCAGGTCCGGGTAGGCGCGCTCGCGGGTGGTCCGATGCTGGACCAGGTCCTCCGGCTGGGCGGGCGGGAACTTGACGGGCGGCCGATTCTCAGGTAGGCAGCTCCCTTTGTCAGGAGTCCTCGGCCTGTGTGTCCCGTATTGCCGCGCCCAGGATTGGGCCAAGTCCCACCGTCATTGCTGGAAGATCCGGCTGCCCGCCGAGGCAGGGAACGTCGCCGGGTCGCGGCTACCGCATCGACTCGAGGCTGTCGTACATGGCGGTCGAAAGGGGAAGCTCGTAGTGCTTCTTCTGCCTTACCCTCAGCAGAAGTTGCCGCAGAGGCTCCCCGCCGCGGACGCGAACCGTGAACTCCGGAGGGTTGCCGGCGCCGACGTCTCGACCAGGTACAGAAAGAAGGGCGGGCTGTGTGTGGCCGTCTCGTACTGGCTGACCTCTAGCCAGATGTCGTCGCCGCGCATCGAACTCGCGGCGGCCTTCACCTCGATCAGCCGGTTGCCCGATCGGATGTCCGTCGGTGCGCCCTTCTCCCTTCGAGTGTCGACCAGCGAGCGGCCAGCCCGACGCTCTCATTCATCACGTGGTCGATCGCGCGCCGCTCGACGTCGCGGAAGGTCGGCGGTGCCATCAGCCGAAGAGCTCGTGGGCCAGTCCAACGATGTCCATGGGCTTCGAGAACCGGCTGTGGAGGACCCGCACGTGGTTCGGCCGCTGCGCCTTGGCGAACTCGCCGGTCCCCTGCCGGGTGTTGAATGCCTTCCGGGCGGGAGGCATTCCATCCAGGTCCAGGCGCTCGCCAGGCCGGCTTCCGTAGAAGCGGTACGCAAAGGTGATCCGGTTCGTCCCGGGCGTGACCGAGGCCTCGAGGTTCACGATGCAGGCGGACGGCTTGAGCATGAGGTTCCGGTGGACGGCCAGCTGCCCTCCGCGGCTCGCCTTCAGCTGGATGTGTCGGGTGACGCTGCCGCACGTGGCGACGAGGTCGTAGCCCTGGAAGTCGACGAAGGGACGGTCGATTTCGACCGGGGGCAGCCCCGCCACCCAGCAGCCCTGGAGAAGCTCGGAGCAGAAGATCTGTTCGAAGAGGTTCTCGCGGTAGCTGGAGAGCTCGAAGGAGCGGACCAGTTCGTCCAGTGACCGGCGCATGCCGCGATTCTCGCGCATCGCCAGTCGGTATCCTCCGGCACGTGAGCTCGTGCCGACTGCGCTCTCGGCGGCCCGGTTGTCGCCCGGACACGAGGACGCCTGATCCTGAGCGAGCCGGGCGGTACCTCGCCCGACTGGCGCCCATCCGCGGCGGGTTGCCTGGCCTCGCAGACGCGAGCGCGCGTGACTAGTTCATCGAGATGCTCCAACAGTCGCAGGCGTGGGTCGATGAGCTGGCCGAGATCGCGCGCTGCGATGGTGTGCAATCGGCGTCGCCTGGCGAGGCGGGCTGGGATGCCTGCAGGGAGGTCGTCAGGCTGGATCGGTCCGGAGACAGGGAGGAAGCCACGTGGCTCGCCTTCCTCTGCACCCTGCTCGGCGAGCGTAATGAGGACGATTCCTGGGCTTATGTCGGCCACCTGTACGCCGGGCTGGGATCCGCCGACCGGCTGACGTGGCATAGCGTGTCGAACGATCCGCTGGCGCTGGACGATCTCGTCTCGCGCGATCCGGTGCGGATCCGCACCCTTCGCTTCGGCAATCACCGCAAGTACGAGTCGCAGCCTTCGATCCCGGACGTAGTCCGGTCATACGTGTCCGCGGTCCGAGCCCGTGGCGGCTCCCAGGCAGGCTGGTTCGGCACCGGGGACGACGGCCCGGGTCGCCGCTTCAGCCGACTCCTACCCGATGTCGAGCAGCAAATCCACCGGTTCGGGCGACTCGGAGCCTACGACTTCCTGGTCCTGCTCGGCAGCCTCCGCGTCTACCCGCTGGAGCCCGAGCGCCTCTACCTCCGCGGGGCGTCCGGGCCGCTGGACGGGGCCAGGCTCCTGCTCGGCGACACCACTTCGCTGGCGGAGGAGCTTGATCGACGATGCAGTGACCTCGCCAGGCAGCTGGGCGTTTCGCTCAGGGCGATGGAGGATGCCGTCTGCAACTGGCAGAAGAACCCCGCCGGCCTGTAGCATCGCCCACCGCTCCGATGGCCTCCGTCTCCGACTTCATCCCGCCAGCCGACGATGCCGTGATCCTGCCGCCGCCGGTGCTTGCGATGCGCCTCCTGCGTTTCTTCCGGGCTGCCAATGCCGAGGGCGGGACCACGATGTGCCACCCGCACAATCTGGTCGTGGCCGGAAACTGGCCATCCGGCTCTCTGGGAGTCTCGTGGCGGAAGTTCCAGCAGGCGCTGATGGAGGCGTGGTCGTATCTCGTTGCGCAAGGTCTGGTCGCCCCGCTTCCGGAACACGGAGACCTCCACTTCATCACGGGCCGCGGCCTCGAGATCGCTGCGGAGATGGAGCCGCTGCGTCGGCTCTCGAACGAGGCGCGGATCGGCGCCGGGCTCCATCCGCGGATCGCGGGGACGGTGCGGCAGCATTTCTTGCTCGGGGAATGTGAGATGGCGGCCTTCGCCGCGACGCGGGAGGTCGAGATCCGGGTGCGCGAGCTAGCCTCGGAGCCCTCCTAGACGATCGGTGTCAACTTGATGAGGAAGGCCTTCAACGCGGGTGGGCCGCTTGCTGACCCGGGCCTCGATGCCGGCGAGCGAGAGGCGACCATGGCGCTGTTCAGGGGCGCGATCGGCGTGTTCAAGAAACCCAGCAGCCATCGGCAGGTCAGATTCGAGGATCCCATAGAGGCCGCAGACGTGATTCTGTTCGCCGATCTGCTGCATCGGTTGCTCGACCGCGTCCCAGCCCGGATCGGGCCGTAGGGTTGCAGCTGGCGTTGGTGGGAACTTCTGTTTGGGTTACTCCCTCCAGCATGACCGCAGCGACCGGAGCTGTAGGTCACCTGGACCGCTGCCAGGTTGGGGATTCGGTGGCGAAGCGGCTTCTGGCGCTTGATCCCGGGGCGCAGCGGGAGGTCCAACGCCGGCCATCGCGAGCTGGAGGCTCTGGTTATGGCGGTACCGGAGCTACCACGCCGCGTGCAGTGGCAGCCCCGCCGACGGCCTCCGGATTGCGGAAGCCGGGCTCCGGTTGAGCGACGGGAGCGTCTGGACGAGCACGACGGCACTTTCCTCATTCGCCCGGGCTCGCGTCCGGCTGGGTGCCGAGGCGATGGAGCGGCTCTTTCGCGCTCTGGCCCGACCGCTCGCCGATGAGCGCGCGGAAGGCTGGTGGTGGCGAGGAGCGGCCGCACGGCTCGCAGCCCTAGGACCGGCCACGGAGATGATGCTTGACCCCGCTGGCGTCAAGACCGGGAGTTGGGTGCTGGACGTGGGGGCAGGCGCTGGCGATTCCG
>Ga0070699_100004954_pt1 | contig 11745 bp, 10 predicted proteins | sample KBSK1503metaG_FD_65473 | JGI IMG/M metagenome (GOLD analysis project Ga0070699, IMG submission 65473) | Corn, switchgrass and miscanthus rhizosphere microbial communities from Kellogg Biological Station, Michigan, USA - KBS K1-50-3 metaG | ecosystem: Host-associated > Plants > Roots >...
GCCCGGAGTCGTCATTACTTTAAAGGTAAGTCCTTTTGTTGAGTGGGGAAGTGGATAGTTCATCTCCCATTTTTCATCCACCTTCTTTTTGAAATCCCAATGTCCGCCGCTTTCTTCACCGGTGGGCATAAAAACTGCATCAGTTTTCTTCCATTCAGAGTCAAGAGAACGTTTCCACATGGCTTGTGACTCGGGGCGCACAAAAATATATTTGCCAAAGCGTTCGAGCTTCAACCCATCGCCACTATCCAGCAATGCATAGTCTTTCCAATGGGCCGACTCGAGCAAAGTAAATGGAGGTGAAGAGGTCATAAAAGTTTCTAAACACAAAGTGAGCTGAGGTTTTTTATCTTGAGGGCTTATTTTCTGCGGCTCTTTGACGTCTGTGTGTTGAATGCAAGGTTTAGGACTATGGAGGGAATTGCGAAAGTGTTACATCCACTTGATTTTTCCCTCAAACGGCGTATAATGTGGGAAATAGTGGTAGAAAGTGGTAAGAACGCCGGCAATCCCGGCGTTCACCAATTAAATAGGATTATAGCACAAATGTTCTTAGGTCAGTTCCAGCACAATCTCGATGACAAAGGGCGCCTGATGATCCCGGCGCGCTATCGAGATTTGCTGGCAGCTGGCGCCTATATCACACAAGGTTTCGATAAATGCCTGATGGTGATGACCGACGCACATTTCAACGAAGTATATAGCCTGATCAACGGGATGAACATGGCGGACCCGGCAGCACGGATGTTACGCCGCCTGATTCTTTCGAATGCTTATCCTGTTGAAGTCGACAAAGTGGGACGTATCCTCGTCCCACAAAACCTGCGCAGTTTCCTAGGGATTGAAACTGGAGAACTTACTGTGGCAGGCCAGGGCGAATATTTTGAAGTGTGGGCTCCTGTGGAATGGCAGGCACAAATGGATAACCTGCAGGATGTGGAAGCCAACGAACAGCGCTTCACCACACTCAACCTTTCAAGAAGTAGTTTGTCGTCATAACGGCGACCATTGGTCGTCGGCATGAACGATACACCGCATCAACCTGTACTTTACCAAGAAATTATACACGCGTTGCAGCCTCATGACGGAGGACGCTATGTGGATGGGACACTCGGTGCGGGCGGACATGCCCGCGGAATCCTGGAGGCCTCTGCACCAGATGGGCAACTGCTGGGTCTTGATGTAGACCCGCAGGCGCTGGCGATTGCTCGTGAGATCTTGGCTCCTCACGAGTCTCGCGTTCATCTGGTGCAAGCCTCCTATATAACTCTATCCGCCCAGCTCAAGCAACTGGGTTGGGATGAAGTGGACGGTATCGTGCTTGATCTGGGTGCCTCCTCCATGCAATTCGACACACCCGAGCGCGGCTTCTCCTTCATGCAGGATGCTCCACTCGATATGCGCTTCGGGCCGCACCTCCCGCAGACCGCCGCCGATATCGTAAACAATTATACAGAACGGGAACTGGCAGACTTGATTTACGAATACGGCGAAGAACGGGACTCACGCAAAATTGCCCGAGCCATCGTTAAGGCGAGACCGCTTCATACTACCCGTGAACTGATCACTGTTATCGAAGCCGTTTCTCCCCGCAGAGGCGACCGTGTCCACCCCGCGACGAGAACCTTCCAGGCGCTGCGGATTGCGGTGAATGAGGAATTGGCTTCCATTGAGTCAGTGCTTCCGCAAGCAGTAACAAGCCTAAAGCCCGGAGGCAGACTCGCAGTCATCTCCTTCCATTCGCTGGAAGACCGAATTGTCAAAGACTTCTTTCGCGAACAAAGCAAGGAACTGGTCAACCCGCCATATGAAAAGATTCACGAAGTGGAACGCAACGCTGTATTGAAAGAGGTCAATCGAAAACCAATTACGCCCTCGGATGAAGAAACGAAAAATAATCCGAGAGCCCGCAGTGCGAAACTACGCATTGCCGAAAAAATGTAGGGGCGGGATTTCCCGCCTTTACGCGACCAAATCGCCCAAATAAAAAGGTCGTTATGCAGGTACAAGCAACACAACTTATTCATGCATATAAACAAGCCCCCTGGCGTGTCCAACGCCAGTATGTTGGCGCATTCCTGCTCCTTGTTATAGGAGCAGCCATGATCGCGGCGCTCTATCTTCAAGTGACGGCGCGCTCCGCCGCAGCCGGACGTGAGATTCAGGAAATTCGCGTCCAGATCATGGCTGTGCAACGCGCTAATGCTGATCTTGAAACTCAACTGGCAGGGCTTACCTCCTCCGCAGAGATGCAACGCCGTGCATTGGCTTTGGGCTATCGCCCTGTCAAACCCGGCGAGTTGGATTACGTAGCCGTGACTGGTTTCGTTGCACCCGAGCCAGCCATTCTGCGCGCAGCGAAAGACATTTCCCAATTTTCCCTGCCCCTTCCCCCAGAATATACCCAATCCCTTATTGAGTGGTTCGATGACCGCATCAAATCCGGAGGCAAATAGATGAGACAGCAATATGCCATCCGTTCTTTGGTTCTGGTGATCGGTTTTGTGCTGGTAGCGCTGGCAGTCATTGCCCAAATGCTTCGCATTCAAAACAGCGCCCAGGCAAAAATCTTTCTCTCACAAGGCGATCAATATTCCGGCGAGTTCAGCATGTTCTATCCTGAACGCGGCGAGATCTATGATCGCAACGGACATTTGCTGGCCGGGAATCGCACCGTCTATGAGGTAGGCGTGAGCCTCAGTCAGATGCAAAACCCGGAGGCATTGGCGTTACTCCTCGGAACATACCTCGGAAAAGCCCATAATGAGATCTATAATCAACTGACCAATTCGCCGAAATCCTGGGAATATATTGTGGTGCAGGATTATGTAGGTGATGAAACGGTTGCCGCCTTGCAGAAAATCATGCAACAAAGGGAAGAAGCGGATGACTATAGCTTGAGAGGCCTCGGGTTCAAACCACATTTTCAACGTAGTTACCCCGAAAATGCCCTGGCTTCGAACGTACTGGGCTTTGTCACCCGCGATGGTCGCGGCTACTTCGGGATTGAAGAAAAATATAATGACCTGCTGGCAGGTAACCCGGTGCAGGTGTGGGTGCCAACTGACCCGAATAAAGCCAGTGAAATTCCGCGTGTGCCCAATGGCACAACATTGGTACTTACTTTGAACCGCGACCTGCAAGCCAAGGTTGAGACAATTCTGGATGATTCGCTCTCGAAGTATGGCGCAGAAAATGGCGCCATTATCGTTATGAACCCGAACAACGGTGAAATCCTTGCCATGGCCACCACCCCACGGCTGGATTTGAACAACTACACCAACTACTTTGAACTGTACGATAACGGCAGTCAATACAACCGCGCGATTGGCATGGCCTATGAAGCCGGGTCAGTGGTCAAGATTTTGACCATGGCTGCTGCGCTTGATACCGGCACAGTAACCCCTGAAACAACTTTCATTGATACTGGTTCCATTGAAGTAGGCGGCATCACTGTCTGGAATTGGAACCGCCAGCCGTGGGGTCAGCAAAACATGACCGAATGTCTGCAACACTCCCTCAACGTTTGTATGGCGTGGATCTCTTCGCAAATGGGACCGCAAACTTTTTATGGATATATGGAGCGTTTTGGGTTGGGTCATCAAACGGGAATTGACCTCTCCGGCGAAGCGCTGGGCAGGCTCAAAGTCCCGGGTGATACGGATTGGTATCCGGTTGATCTGGGCACCAACGCGTTTGGTCAGGGCGTCACCATCACTCCGTTGCAATTGCTTATGTCTGCTTCTGCCATCGCCAATGATGGTCGCATGGTCACGCCCCACGTTCTCTATGCCATGTTGCGCGATGGCCATCAATATAATGTTCCCTCACAATACGCTGGGTCACCAATCAAAGCACAAACCGCAGAGACCTTGAATGCCATGTTGGCTGTCTCTCTGGAGCAGGAATCCTCTCTGGCGCTCCTGCCTGGTTACCGGCTTGCGGGCAAGACAGGCACAGCGCAAATCCCAACCCCATACGGTTACAGCGAATCGCAAACCAATGCCTCCTTCATTGGCTGGGGGCCAGTGGATGATCCTCAATTCATGGTTTACGTATGGCTCCAAAAGCCATCCGCCTCCATCTGGAGTTCTGAGACGGCTGCACCAGTTTTTGCACAAGTGGCTGAGCAGACCGTCATTATGCTTAACATCCCACCCGACCTGGTTCGTAATCAATACGGTTCAAGGTGACATGCTAACCATCGCTGACGCAATCGAAGCCATTACGGGGTTTCGCCCGCAAACTGCTTTGGTCATTACCGAAGCGGTGATCGATTCGCGTCAAACGATTCCTGGATGCTTGTTTGTAGCCATTCCTGGCGAAAAAGTGGATGGGCATGGCTACATTGGGGAAGCCTTCAAGCGCGGGGCCTCTTTTGCTTTAACCCAGCAGGACATGGGCGTTTCCTTCCACACCCTCGACCTGCGTGCCGTTTCATCAGCCGACTCTTTTCTGGATTTTGATTTTGCCACGCCTTTCTGCCTGCGTGTGGATAATACTGTTGCGTCCCTGCAACAGATCGCGCGCTTCTGGCGTCGCAAACTGGACCTGCGTGTCGTTGGTATTACCGGCAGCGTGGGAAAATCCACCACCAAAGAGATGATTGCCGAAGTCCTGAGCACGCGTTATCACACGTTGAAAAGCCCTGGCAACTTAAACAATGAGATTGGCTTGCCACTTACCATGTTACGCTTGAGTTCTGGCCATCAATGCGCCGTCATGGAAATGGGCTTTTACGTGCCTGGCGAAATTGCCTTCTTATGTGATATTGCCCAGCCCCAAATCGGTGTGTTAACCAATATCGGTACGGTCCATGCTGAACGTGCAGGTTCACAGGAAGTGATTGCCCGCGGTAAATCGGAACTGGTTCAGGCGTTGCCTCCAGCTCCGGAAGGTGTAGCAATTCTCAACTTTGATGATCCGTGGATTCGCAAAATGGAAGAGAAAACCAAGGCCCGCGTCTTCTTTTATGGCCTTTCTCCTGAAGCGCATTTGTGGGCTGATCAAGTGGAAGGTCTTGGGCTCGATGGCATTCGGTTTCGTATACATTATCAGGGTGAAACCCTGCACGTGAAGATTCCGTTGATTGGTCGCCATTCCGTGCATACCGCTTTGCGTGCGGCAGCTGTAGGGTTGGCAGAGGGTATGAACTGGCAGGAGATTCTGGAAGGTTTAAGCCAGGGACATAACCAATTACGTTTGGCGGCAGTCCGAAGTGAAAAAGGTGCTCTGTTATTGGATGATTCTTACAATGCCTCTCCTGAATCCATGCTGGCCGCGTTGAATTTACTCGATGAACTGGATGGACGTAAGGTGGCCGTGCTCGGCGATATGCTTGAATTAGGCCAATACGAACGTGGTGGACACGAGATGGTGGGACTGCGTGCGGGGCAGGTGGTGGAGAAGCTGATCACGCTGGGATCTCGCGCGCATATGTTCGCAGAAGCCGCCCGCCGCGCCGGGATGAATAAGAACGCCATCGTTGAATTTGAAGATATGGATCCATTAATGGATTGGTTAAAAGGTAACTTGACGAAAGATGACGTTGTACTGATCAAGGGCTCGCATGGTCTGCGCATGGATCGCATCACGGCTGCATTGGAGACTCGTTCATGAACCATACCGCGCTCGTGCTGGGGTTGGCGATGTTGTCCTTCGTAATGACGGTGATCTGGGGTACGCCCTTATTGCGTGTGCTTCGTCACTTCAAAGTTGGCAAGGTCATCCGCGTAGAGGAACCTGATCAACACCGTGTCAAGATGGGCACACCTACCATGGGTGGTGTGTTGTTCATATTGCCAGTCCTTTTGCTGACGGGCTTGCTCAATGCCGCGGCACTGATTGGTTTAAATGTAACCGGGCGCTCAGTGTTGGTGCCTCTCATTGTACTGATCTCGTACGCTGTACTTGGCGCGCTGGATGACTGGGAAGGGATTCGTGGCAAGCGTCGCGGCGATGGGATGCGCATTCGCACGAAATTTTTGGCACAGGTGGTTTTGGCTGTGGGAACGGCCTTCGTTTTGAAATATGGCTTGAAAGTTCCTGAGATGATCCTGCCGGGTGTTCAAGTCGTTATTGATCTTGGCTGGTGGTATATCCCAATTGCAGCTTTCGTGATCGTGAGCGAATCAAACGCCGTCAATTTTACAGATGGGCTCGATGGTCTTGCAGGTTTGATCTCTGCCACGGCCTTTGCCGCTTTCGGTGGTATTGCTCTCATGCGCGGGCAGACGTATCTGGCGCAGTATTGCTTCATTGTCGTGGGCGCGTTGTTCGGTTATTTGTGGTTCAATGTGCACCCTGCTGAGTTAATCATGGGAGATACAGGCTCCCTTTCACTTGGCTCCACCCTGGCTGTCGTAGCGCTGATGACCGGTAATTGGCCTCTGCTTCTTGTGATTGCGATTGTCCCATTGTGCGAAGCGCTGAGTGTTGTAATTCAAGTTGCTTATTTCCGAATGACTGGCGGTAAACGCTTTTTCAAAATGGCGCCAATCCATTTACATTTTGAATTGCTCGGCTGGAGCGAAACACAGGTTGTGCAACGTTTTTGGTTGATTGGTTTGCTGGCCGCTATGATTGGCATGGGATTGGCTCTGGTGTAATGAAAACAAATTGGAAAGGCACCCGCGTATTGATTTTAGGCGCTGCCCGTCAGGGGCTTGCCCTGGCGCGCTGGCTTGCTGTGCACGGTGCAAGCGTTACATTAAGCGATATGCGCAGTGCAGATGAATTGCGCCTCGTTCGTGAATCAATGGCGGAGTATCCGATTCAATGGGCTCTGGGTGGACATCCACTTGAATTGCTGGATTCAACAGACATGTTGTGCATCTCAGGCGGAGTTCCGCTCACGCTCCCGATTGTTGCTGAGGCTACGAAACGCGGGATTCCACTTTCGAACGACTCGCAGATCTTCATGGAAGTGGTTCCTTGTAAAACGATTGGCATCACCGGCTCAGCCGGGAAGACAACGACAACCACGCTCGTTGGTAATATGGCAAAATTAGCAACCACGGATGAGAATGTACGACGATCATATGTCGGAGGCAATATCGGTGACCCGCTTATCAATTATGTGGATGATATGCAGGTTGATGATGTAGCCATCCTTGAACTATCATCCTTTCAATTGGATCAAATGACGATCTCATCCAACGTCGCTGCGGTTTTGAACATCACTCCGAATCATCTTGACCGGCACGGCACGATGGAAGCCTATGCAGCCGCGAAGGCGCATCTGCTCGAATTTCAATCGGATGAAGATATTGCCATTCTTGGACGCGATGACAAAGGTGCCTGGGCGCTGCGAGACAAGGTGAAAGGAAAACTATTCACCTTCAGCTTGAATAAACTGGACGAAGACTTGAATGGCACATACCTGCAGGATGGTTTGTTGAATTTGCGCGATGGTAATGCATATCTGCCTTTGATGATGCGTGAAAAGATTCAATTGCGTGGTGACCACAATGTGTTAAATGTTTTAGCCGCTTTTGCGATCGGGTATGCCGCGAAATTTCCATTGAATGCGATGCTGAAAGCCGTGGAAGAATTTCGGGGTGTGCCGCATCGGTTGGAACTTGTGCGTGAATTACATGGCGTGCGCTGGTACAACGACTCGACTTCCAGTGCCCCGGAGCGTAGCATGGCGGCGATCCATTCTTTTGAGGAGCCAATTGTGTTGTTGTTGGGTGGGCGCGATAAAGACCTCCCTTGGGAGGGCTTGTTGCAACTTGTTGGTGAGCGTGTGGATCATGTGGTGCTCTTTGGTGAGGCAGCAGAAAAGATTCAGAAAACCGTGAACAGTCTCGGGCTGGGTCAGACGCGGGTTTCCATCCAGCAGGTGCGTGGATTGCATGAGGCAGTCCGTGAGGCGGCTAAAGTCGCTGAGACTGGAGATGTCGTTTTGTTATCGCCAGGCGGCACGAGTTTTGATGAGTTCAAGGATTTTGCTGAACGTGGAGAAAGGTTTAAGACATGGGTACAGGAACTGTCGTAGATAAAGGTTTTACATTACTGCCTTCGCGCAGACTGGCGCGCAGTGTGGACGTACCATTGTTGCTGACAGTGATCGCCTTATTAGTATTCGGTTTGATCATGCTGTATTCGGCTTCGTTTGATTTCTCATTCAACGAATATGGTTCATCGTCCTATATGTTCAATCGTCAGGTTAAGTGGCTGGGCCTGGGATTGCTCTGCGCGATTTTGCTTTCGGGTCTTGATTATCATCATTGGCGCAGGCTGGTGGTGTTTGCGATGCTTGGGACGGTCTGTTTGTTAATTGCAGTGCTGGTAGTGAATGAAATTCGCCTGGGTGCTACGCGTACATTGTATGAAGGTTCCTACCAACCCTCTGAGCTGGCGAAATTGATCGCTGTAATTTATCTTTCGGTATGGTTATATGCCAAACGAAATTCCCTGCATGATATAAGTTTTGGTTTGATTCCGCTGGGTGTAATTTTGGGTATTATTGGTGGTTTGATCTACCTGCAACCAGACTTAAGTGCAGCTGGTACAGTGTTGATTCTCGGCGGACTACTATTCTTCCTGGCTGGAGCAGACACCAAACAAATTGTGTTATTGTTGGTGCTGGCTGTGATGATGGGCTGGGTCATTGTGCAATTCAGTGCAACTGGGCAGGACCGGGTCACTTCCTTTTTGAGCGGTTTGAAGGACCCCACTCATGCTTCATACCATGTACAACGTTCCTTTGAAGCTGTAATTAAAGGTGGCATCTTTGGCGTAGGGCTTGGGCAGGCGGATACGAAATTAACAGGTTTACCCTTTGCGCCTACTGATAGTATTTTCGCCGTTGTGACCGAGGAACTGGGTTTGTTCGGTGCAGTGATATTAATGGCATTGTATGGAGCTCTCCTCTTGCGCGGGTTGCTAATCGCCCGCCGTGCGCCAGATATGTTAGGCACGTTGCTGGCCTCTGGTATAACATTTTGGATTGGGCTTGAAGCCCTCATTAATATGGCAGTGATGGTGGGTCTCATGCCGTTTGCTGGAAACGCCCTGCCTTTTGTCAGTGCAGGTGGTTCGAATTTGGTTGCCACGCTTTGCGCGATTGGGATCATGTTGAATATCTCGCGCCAGAGCGGTGCTACTACAAAGTTGGAAGAAAACGAATGGAGGTCTTTCGGTGCGGTTGTTGATTTGCGCTGGCGGAACGGGCGGCGGAGTGTATCCCGCCCTCGCCGTACACAGCGCCCTCGCAGCTAAAATGCGTGACCTGGATACGCTGTGGGTCGGCGGCGAAGGTGGCATGGAGGAGGCATTGGTTAAACGCCAGGGGCTTGCCTACCAGTCCATTCCAGCCGCAGGTGTCCATGGCGTTGGCCTGGTGACTTTGCCGCGTAATCTGGGAAAGATTGCGCGTGGCGTTTTGGCTTCCCGCCGTATCCTGAACGAATTCAAACCAGATGTGCTGTTCTTCACCGGTGGTTTCGTGGCTGTACCTATGGCTCTTGCTGGACCATCCATTCCATCGATGTTGTTTGTGCCTGATATTGAGCCTGGTGTGGCTTTGAAATCTTTGAGCCGCTCCGCCGATGTGATTGCGGTGACGACGAGTCAATCGCAGAAGTTCTTTAAAAAGAAGGTATATGAGACGGGTTACCCGCTTCGGGCGGACCTGACACTGTGGGACCGTTCGACGGCCCATCGCCATCTTGGAATTTCCTCAGGGTTGCCCATTCTGTTGTTGTGGGGCGGGAGCAAGGGTGCCCGCTCGATCAACACGGCTGTGTTAAATAATCTGCGCAGCCTGCTGGCGAAATTTGAGGTTATTCATATCACGGGCGAATTGGAATGGTCTCTGGTCAAACATCATCGCGAGCAATTGCCCATGGACCTGGCTGCACGGTATCACGCCCTGCCTTATCTGCACGAAATGGGTGCTGCGTTGGCTGCTGCGGATCTTGTGGTCTCGCGGGCGGGTGCCTCCACCCTGGGTGAGTTCCCTGTTTTTGGCCTGCCTGCAATACTGGTGCCATACCCGTACGCCTGGCGCTATCAAAAAGTGAATGCTGATTTTCTCACCCAGCGCGGCGCAGCAGTTGTTTTGGAGGATCAACGGTTGGATGCTGATTTGCTAATAACCTTGAATGTGCTTTTGGAGAACCCAAATAAATTAAAAGCCATGCGCGCTTCCATGTTCGAGCTTTCACGCCCGCGGGCTGCAGAGAAGATCGCCAGCAAGCTGATCGAACTGGCAGGAGCGTAATGACATGATGAACATCATTTACATATTCTGGATGTATGTTTTGCTTTTTGCCCTTGTCGGCTGGATGCGCGGTTGGGCAAAGGAGTTACTGGTTTCATTCAGTGTGATTTTGGCTCTGGCATTGAATCATGTGCTTCGCAGATATGTTCCCATTGCTGCCAACCTCTCGGAAACGGACGCTTCGCTCTTTTGGGTACGGACGATCATCCTGCTTGTGCTTGTTTATTTTGGCTATCAGACCGTCATCAGTATTCCACATCTGGCAGCCAAGGGGCGCACGGAACGTCTTCAAGATACGCTCTTTGGCGCGTTCCTGGGCGGGTTCAACGGTTATCTGGTGGCAGGTACCATTCTCTACTACATTCATATTGCAGACTATGCATTTCAGAAAGTCATCACCAAGCCTACGGACCCAACCTTGTTGGAACAGGTAAACCGTATGATGCTTTACATGCCACCGCAACTACTCGGTGAACCAGGCATCTATTTCGCAATCATTCTCGCATTTGTATTTGTATTAGTGGTTTATATCTAAGTGCTGAAGGCTAATCGCTAATTATGACACACGTTCATTTCATCGGCATTGGGGGCAGCGGACTTTCCGCTATCGCCCGCCTCCTGCTGGAGAGCGGATATACGGTGAGCGGTTCTGACCGCGCACTTACGCCGTTTGCTGATGAAGTCCGCCATGCGGGCGCGACTGTATACGTGGGTCATCATCCTCGCAATATTGGTGGCGCGGATTCTGTGGTGATGTCCTCTGCAATCAGCGTGGACAACCCTGAAGTTCAAGCCGCGAAGCATTCGAAAATTCCGGTTTATAAACGGGCTGATATCCTCGGTCAGTTGATGGAAGATAAAAAAGGGATTGCCATTGCTGGAACGCATGGTAAGACCACCACCACTGCCATGACAGCCTGGGTATTAAGTGACCTCGGCCGTGACCCATCCTTCATTGTCGGTGGCGTAATGAACAACCTGGGTGTCAATGCTCATGCAGGCAAAGGCAACACTTTCGTGATCGAAGCAGATGAATATGACAATATGTTTCTTGGCCTCAAACCGCAGATCGCCGTGGTAACGAGCCTTGAACATGACCATCCTGATATGTTCCCAACCATCGAAGCTCTGTATGCCGCCTTTGAAAAGTTTGTAGACCTGCTCCCCGAAGATGGCACATTGATTGTGAGCGCGGAAGATGCGGGCGCGGCAACGTTGATTCCGCATGCTCGGCAAAAGGGCATTAGCCACATTGCTTATTACATTCAAAATGAAATGACCATCAGCAGTCCGTTTTGGGTGATGGCGCGCGAAGTAAAACCAAATAAACGCGGCGGTTTTGATTTTGTAGTGTCTTCGAATCTCGGCACTACAGGGTTGGGTTCGGTTGAAGTCTCATTGCAGGTGCCTGGCAAACACAACGTCCGCAATGCGTTGGCTGTATTTGCCATCGCCGAGGTATTGGGCTTGTCACGCGATGGTGTGGCCCAGGCGTTGGGCAAGTTTACGGGTACAAG
>Ga0070699_100004955_pt1 | contig 11743 bp, 11 predicted proteins | sample KBSK1503metaG_FD_65473 | JGI IMG/M metagenome (GOLD analysis project Ga0070699, IMG submission 65473) | Corn, switchgrass and miscanthus rhizosphere microbial communities from Kellogg Biological Station, Michigan, USA - KBS K1-50-3 metaG | ecosystem: Host-associated > Plants > Roots >...
ACGCGGCGTAACTTGGCGCAGGACTATTCTTCTTTCCAGTTCATGAGTACGCTGCCGAGAACTATGAAGAATGCTGCCAAACCTAGGGCTATGAGAGTATTAGTCAGGGCTTGGGCTGGTTCAGCGTAGATCAACGCGTCTCTCAGTCCCTCGTTTATGTATGTGAGTGGCATGAAGTTGGCTATGGCTTTCATGATTTCGGGCAGTGCATTTGTTGGCCAGAAGGTTCCAGCCAAGAACATCATTGGGAAGGTTATTGCGTTGGCCGCGGCGTCTGCGCTCTCTGCCTCCTTTACGAAATTTGCCAGCACCATTCCGATACCTGGGAACAGGAGGGAGGCCGCCACTACCAATCCCACCGTGTAAATGTCGATAGTTACTGTTACCCCGAAGATGGCATAGCCGAAGAAGAGTATGACGACGAGTGATATGGTGGCCAGAATCATCTGGTAGCCAACCATGCCGAGGATCCATTCGACTTTGCTGAGAGGTGTGGTTGCGAGTTTCTTGATGATCTTCAGCTCGCGGTATCTGCCGTTGGTGTTTACGGCTCCAAAGACACCGGTAGTGAGAAGGGTCATACCGATTACACCGGGGATGAAGAAATCGATGTAGCGGATGTTCCGAGTTACAAGGTCCTGCTGCTGGACAATTATGCTAGTGGTTGAGTTGGAGAGGTGTGATGCGTAGGAGTTGGTGGCCGCGAAGACTATTCCCTTGAGAGATTGGGAGGCTTGATCGCTTTGGTCGATGTATAGGCTGATATTGGCGTTCTTTGTCGTGATCAACTCGTTCTGAAAACCTACCGGAACGACTAGCAGTCTCTGGCCTCGATTGTGAACCTTAGCATCGTTCTTGACGAAATCTAGAGCTTGTGAAACATTTTGTCCAGCGGCGACAATATGAAGGTTGAAAGCCCGAGTGTCGTTCAGGACACCGATGTACTGCTGAGAGTATGGAGTCGGCGTGTTTGCATTAAGATCCTGGTTCTGAAGGTATAGGTCGAACCTGGTGCTCCCACTGCCGAAGATTGCGCCGAAGAGAACGATGAGGAGTAGTGGGAAGGCTATGGTCCAGAATATGTTGCTCTTGCTGCGGTACCAGCTCCTGAAGTGTCCACTGATTATGGTGGAGATTCTGCTTCGCATGTTTAGTTTCCCTCCTCCGAAACTCTGCGCCCGGTAAGGTTGAGGAACACGTCGTCTAATGTAGGACGTCTGACTTCTATTTCCTTGTCGCGCAAAGGGGTCTGTCCAAGGCTCATGAGGATGTTTGTGAGCTCGCCGTTGTGCAATGGGATCGCGATGTCTCCAGCATTTCTGAGCTCTGCCTTGGGTAGGCCCGGTGGTAATTGTTTGAGCCCTTCTTCCCCTGCATCTCTGATGATGAGTGTCTTCTTCCCACCATGGCTATCTATCAACTGGTCAGGGGTCCCCGACGCGATTATCTGTCCATGATCGATGATTGACACGATATCAGCCAAGTATTCCGCCTCGTCCATGTAATGCGTTGTTAGAAAGACTGTTTTTCCCTGGCTCTTCAACCGCTCTATAACGCCCCATACATCCCGGCGAGCTCTAGGGTCCAAGCCCGTAGTGGGCTCGTCAAGAAAAACGACATCAGGGTCGTTCACCAGAGAAACCGCAAGACCAACCCTCTGTTTGAGACCGCCTGATAGTTTTTTGAACTGTTCATCCCGCTTATCCTTTAGGTCAACTAGCTCGATGAGCTTGTCCGCGTCGAGCTGGTGTTTGAACATCGCTCCGAAGTAGTTGATGTTCTCACGGACAGTGAGCCGGTCTATTGCGTTGAAGTCTTGGGGCAAGACACCTATTCGTTTTCTGATCTCGGCCTGGTCCGAGCGCTTGCTCACATCATAGCCCAGGACCCGTGCTTGACCACCGGTTGGATTTCGGAGACATTCCAGAATCTCCACCGTTGTAGTTTTTCCGGCGCCGTTGGGACCGAGGAACGCGAAGACTTCGCCCTTCGTTAGGTTGAACGATATGTCGTTGACGGCGACATTGTCGCCGTATTTCTTGGACAGCTTGTCTACTTGTACGACCTTGTCAGATTGACCCGGTAGAGATGCCGGTAGGTCATCGCTCATGCGAGCAAGACTCCTACCGCACGATTCTCAAGAGGTTCGCAATGATCATCGACGCCGTGACTTCTTCCGGCTTCGATCGAGTGTAGCATTCCATCAGATTTCACCACAATTATCGTATTGGTCTCGCTGTTGCTTTTAATGGTCGGGCACATTTCGTAGTCACATGATGTGATTACCTCCGGCTTAGTGGCGAGACCTATTCTATTCATCTGGTGGAACAACCTATGAAAGACGCGTCAGTTTTGTGCTGACGTCCCACAGTCGCTGGGCGATCTCCTCGTTATAGGATTCGTCTGAAGATTTCTTCACCTTCAACTTCTCCAGATATTCTCCGTTGAGACCATTTGCATCAGGCGAAGAAGCAAGATAGACAATTGTCTCCGCACCTTTCTCAGGGCTTGTCATAAACAACTTCGGTAGAGCCATGATGAAGCCTACTGGACCAAAAGGTCTAGTCCAGATATTGGTCGCAACAGTTCCTGGGTGCACAGAGTTCACCGTTACCCCGGTTCCTTGAAGTTTTTTGGCGAGTTCATGGGTGAAGAGGACGAGGGCTAGTTTCGATTGTCCGTAAGCTTTCCATCCACCATACTCTTTCTCCAGGTTGAGATCGTCGAAGTTGATGTGCCCATTGTAATGTCCCACCGATGATACGTTAATGATTCGACTTGGAGCATTGGCCTTTAGCAAGTCCAACTGGAGGTTTGTCAGGAGGAAGGGGGCAAGATAGTTCGTGGCGAAAGTATTCTCGTAACCGTCAGTTGTAACGTGACGTCTTTGGTTGAATAGACCAGCGTTGTTGATAAGAACGTGTAATTTGGAATATTTTTTCCGGAATTCTACGGCAAGCTGCCGCACCGATTCAAGAGACGATAAGTCCGCGAGTAAGAGATCAACTGAATTGTTCTGTGTTTCCTTGATTATTTGTGATCTTGCAGCGTCGCCCCTCTCCTTGTTACGTGCAACCATGACTATCGTAGCGCCCATCTTGGCGAGAGCAAGGCTGGCTGCCCTTCCGATGCCGGAGTTGGCTCCGGTAACCATGACAACTTTGTCTTTCATCGTTTTGTCGGAGACATTTTCATTCTGCATGCGTTATCGCGTAGAGATGCCACGGGTCGTCCCTGAGTACAAAGAGGAAGCCAAGACACGGATTCTCAGAGCTGCAAACCAGGTCTTCGGCGAAAAGGGATACCGACAGGCCACGATGGATGATGTGGCCAAGAAGCTGGGCGTTAGCAAGGGGGCACTCTACCTGTACTTTGCCAGCAAGGAAGAATTGTTCGCAGAAATCTGTCGAGCAGAACCTTTGGCTTTCAAAGAGATCCTATACTCCACTTTCAGCGAGAACAAGAACCCTCTAGAAAGCGCTGGGGAATTCTTCGACAAGATGCTGAAGCGCTACGGCTCGAACTCGGGACTAAGCTTCGAAATATTCTCAGAAGCCTCACACAACCCTGGCCTCCGGAAGGTGCTCAAGAAGACCCAGGATGAATACGCCGCGACTTTGATGAACTATTTGGAAGAGGGACGAAAGAGGGGGTTTATTGAAAGAGACTTGGACCTGAAGTCCATCACCTATGCCCTGATTGCCTTGTGGAACGGGATTGAGACAATAATCGTTACCGGGTTGCCGGTCGAAGATGCGAGACGAGCATGGCTGGAAGGATTCAAAGCGATATTTCTGCCCAAGAATGGGATTCAGACTTCCCGAAATCGCTGAGGCGAATATCCTTGCATTGTTTCAATATCTGAGATAAACATAAGACCGATTTTCCTAGAGCACTCTGACATCTCACATGCCTGCAGCGAAGCAACAGCTCGGGGGAGTAGCCTCTGGCAAGGTCGACCGTGTTGTGATCATTTTCAAGGAGAATCATACCTTCGACAATTACTTCGGCACTTTCCCCGGTGCGAACGGGATGATCATGCCACGATCGCCCAATCCGCCACCCCGAGACCCGGATCATCGGCACAGCGCATGGTTGACTCGCCAGACGACTTCGGTCCGCCAACAGTTCGTTGAGGCGGACATTCCCGCCTACTTTGCCTACGCTAGAAAATTCACGCTTTGCGACCAGTATTTCACAGATGTTGCTGGACCATCTACACCAAACCACTTGATGGCAGTGGCCGCTGATTCTCCCTTTATCGATAACCCTCACCCCGGCGACCTGTCCAGGATCGCTTCATCGCTACCCCTAAGCCTCGAATCGCACAAGATGAGCTGGGGAAACTACGGTGGATACGCGTTCCAATATCTAACCGGCGTTGGGGGGAGAAACAAGTTCACGTCCGACCAGTTCGCCAAAGATGCCGCAGCCGGAAGACTCCCGAACGTCTCATGGGTTTACGCCACGAGTCAGTTTGACGAGCATCCTCCGGACCCCGGGAAGGGTTCTATGGGGAACGTGACGACAGGTATGCAGTGGACTGTGGACCAGGTGAATGCAGTTGTGAAGGGAGGGCTCTGGGGGAGATCTGCTATTTTCATAACTTGGGATGATTGGGGTGGATGGTACGACCATGTGGACCCGCCGAACGTTGAGACTTGGAAGCTTGCGGCTCCCCAGCCGTCCTACAAGGGGACACAGTTCCGGTACGGATCACGGGTTCCATGCCTTGTACTGGGCCCTTATGCGAAGAGCGGTTACGTTTCGAAAATGTTGCACTCGCACGTTAGCCTGGTAAAATTCTGCGAATCATTGTTTGGGTTGCCCACGCTAAACCAGCGCGACGCGCGGGCTGATGATATGTCGGACTGTTTTGATTTCGCGCAAACTCCAGCCCAGCCGCCTCACTGAGCCGTAAGATCGTCCCTCAGGGCCCTTTGATATTGAATGGAGAATAAAATCCGCTTTTCTCTGAGATGTTCCAATTCCATTCGTGATCATGGAGGGCAAGCTTCTTTGACTTGGCCACGACGGCGGGCTGGTTGGGAACCGCGGAAAGGGGATGGTTCTCAATTATTATGTCTCGGCCACCCGCGCCTTTCACTGCTATGATCTCCATCTCTCCAATTCCTCGCATGTTCAAGGATCGTTGTTTGCCCTTGGCTTGGAATTCGATGTGAACAGGTTTGACTCCGAGCACTTTTCCTATGAAGGGTGCCAGAGCCGCGGGTGGACCACCGGCTTTTCCTGCAAAGATCGTCGTTAGAGCCTCGCGCTGCGCCGCAGTGGCCTTCTCATCGAGGTAGAGAGCCACATCCCACTTGACCTTGAGCATGTGGCCAGGGGAATAAATCCCAAGAGCTACGTTTAGCCCGTTGAGAGAGGTATCTCCATACTTTCCACTTTCGACATGCCAAGCTATGAGGACAGTGCACTCTCCGGTCGTAGGGGCGCTCAGGAAAACGCAGGGGCAGGCAACCTCACAGTTGCATGCCTCGAAATATGAGCCGGCTAGATTCCACTTGCTCGCCATGTTCCGGGCAGAAAAATGGGCTCAACTATTAAAGACCCTGGAGCCGACAGCATCCTCGACGCTTTCGCGATGGTTGTCGGATCTGCCAATTAACGAGCGACGCACACTGAACTCCTTTCGAAAAATCTCAGTGGAGGCGCAAACTTTCTGACAAGGGTAGTCGCAAAGCAATCACCAATCAACGCTGCTCAGCTGCTCGTCCAATGTTTGGAGAATGAGGGCGTCAAGTACGCTTTTGGCATACCTGGGGAGGAGAACATATACGTCATCGACGCGTTAGACAAATCGTCTATCCGTTTCGTTCTCGTCCGTCATGAGCAAGCCGCCTCGTTCATGGCCGACATCTATGGTCGTCTGACCGATCAGGCAGGTGTCTGCATAGGGACCTTAGGACCCGGAGCCATCAACCTCTTGCTGGGTACAGCGGACGCCAACACGGACAGCGTCCCACTCGTCGCCATCAGCGCGCAAGGAGGTTTGAATCGGATCTACAAGGAATCTCACCAGATAATCGATCTAGTTAGCATGTTCAAGCCGGTCACAAAATGGGCTGAACTGATCCCACGACCGGAAGCCGTGCCCGAGATGGTCCGGAAGGCCTTCAAGCTTGCACAGACAGAACGTCCCGGAGCTGTCTATCTTGCACTGCCAGAGGATGTGGAAAAAATGACCGTGCCTCCGGGGCATCGTCCGTTGGAGATCAACGTGGTTCGCGATACCTCTCCCTCGCCGATTCAGATATCTCGAGCCGCAAGAGTTCTGGAAGCGGCAAAGCGACCTGTTGTCTTGGCGGGGCATGGTGCAGTGCGAAACCATGCGAGCGAATCTCTCATTCGTTTCTCAGATCGTTTGCACATGCCTGTCGCGACCACGTTCATGGGCAAAGGCGTCTTTCCCGACAACCATCCGAACGCGCTCGGCACGATAGGATTCATGGTCCACGACTACGCCAATTTCGGCTTCGACCAAGCAGACGTAATCCTATGTGTCGGGTATGACATGCAAGAGTTCGATCCGGCAAAGATCAATCCGAACGGGGACAAGCAGATCATTCACATCCATCGCTACCCCGCCCAGGTCGACGCCCACTATCATCTGGCCGTTGGGATCCAAGGTGACATTTCAGAATCCCTCGATGCCCTGGCCAAGGAGACTAGACTGAATCCAGCAATGGATTCGACAGGTCAGAAGATCCGCCGCCTGTTACAGGAAGAACTTGAGATGGGAAGAAATGACAACTCTCACCCGGTCAAACCCCAGCGCATCGTCGCCGATATCCGAGCGGCCATGGGAGAGAAAGACATCGTGCTGGTCGATACTGGTGCGGTGAAAATGTGGATGGCACGGTTGTACCCGACCTACCAGCCAAACACTTGCATTGTCTCTAACGGTCTATCAACAATGGCCTTCGCTCTGCCGGGAGCGATTGCCGCGAAACTCGCCTTTCCAGACCGGAAGATTCTAGCTGTCGCGGGGGACGCTGGCTTCTTGATGAACTCGATGGAGCTAGAGACTGCTGTTAGAGAGAAGATACCGCTTGTAGTATTGATCTGGGTGGACGGGTCCTATGGCATGATCAAGTGGGAGATGGACCTAGAGCTCGGACACCACTCGCATGTTGACTTTGGCAACCCGGACTTTGCCAAGTTTGCCGAGAGCTTCGGAGCCAAAGGATACCAGATAACGCGAGCAGGAGATTTACTTCCCACACTGAAGCGAGCACTCGCGGATAACGCGGTCTCCGTCATCGGCTGCCCCGTTGACTATTCACAGAATGCTGCGCTAACGAACAAGCTGGGAAAACTCACAGAACCCATGTAGCAGCGGCGAAAGCGTTCCTATCAATCGTGAGATGGGCGCAAGGGTCTTAGCTATCCCAAGAATAATTGCTTCAGCGATTATCACATCTGGTTGTTGTCTTGAAAGAGAAAAAGTTCAAGCATGTTGAGACTAAGCTGATCCATTCCGGTGAGCCGGAGCCCAGGATTCAGGGCGCTGTGAGTATGCCGATTTTCCAGACGGCGATGTTCGAGACCCGCAAAGAAGAGGGATACCACGATATTCAGTATATTCGATTGAACAACACGCCGAACGCTCAGGCACTCCACGAGAAACTTGCCGCGATCGAAGGCGCAGAAGACGCCCTCGTAGCATCGAGTGGAATGGCCGCAATCTCCACAACCCTACTAACCTTCCTTCACAACGGGGATCACCTCCTCGTCCAGAACTGCTTGTATGGCGGGACCCACGACTTTGTCACGAAAGACCTCCACACCTTCGGCATATCCTATGATTTCATAGATGGCAACGACCCGGAGTCATGGGAGAAGAAACGCCGGCCGAACACGAAAGCGATCTATGTCGAGACCATGACGAATCCGATGCTGGAGGTGGCCGATCACAAGGCCGTTGTCAAGTTCGCTAGGAAACATGGTCTTGTATCTATGATCGACAACACATTCGCTAGCCCGATCAACTTCCGTCCCATCGAGCACGGATTCGACCTCTCACTACACAGTGGGACGAAATATCTGAACGGACACTCCGATATTGTTGCGGGAGCGGTTATTGGAAGCTCAGAGCTAATCAGCAAAGTCAAGCATCGGCTGGACCATCTGGGTGGTAGTCTGGACCCGCATGCGTGTTTCTTGTTGCACAGAGGAATGAAGACACTGGCTTTGCGCATGAAACAGCACAATGAGAGCGCCCTCAAAGTCGCGAGATTCTTGGAGGAGCATGACGCGGTTGCGAAGGTCAACTATCCAGGACTCATGAGCCACCCTCAACACAACCGGGCTGGAGAGTTGTTTGACGGGTTCAGCGGCATGCTCAGCTTCGAGCCCAAAGGGGGCAAGAACGCGGCAGAACAATTCATGAAAAACGTCTCTATACCAATCATCACGGTGAGCCTCGGCGGAGTCGAAAGCCTGCTCACTAGACCAGCGGCCACCTCACACTCTGGAATGTCCTCGGAAGACAGGAAGAAGCTCGGGATCACCGATGGACTGATCCGAGTATCGATTGGAATCGAGGCGACAGAAGACTTGATCGAAGATTTCGGAAATGCGTTTGAAGCGATTAGGACCATAGCCAGCATTCACTGAGAGAATCGGGCGGGCGCGCGACATTAGGAGCATGGGGGCCCCTAGGAATCATCTCGATTTTACGCAGGGAATTATTTGCTCTACTTCCAAGACCCGCCTTGTGCGTTCCGCCTACAAGGATGACTGTCTGATTCCCTGCCTCCTACCAGTGATGAGTGGTTAGTTTCGGTTCCTACTTCGAAATAATAGAACGTTCTGGGCCCCTATTCTATCATCGGTGCAGGAAGTGCCGTTCAATCATTCCCGAGTACATTCCGTTCGAGGCCTCGCCTAGAGATGAGGACTGGATCCGGATGGGCAGAGTTGCGTAAGGCTGCCACTCGATTCTCCCTTTATCTCATAAGGGACTTGCAGGAGAACGCGAAATATCGAGATTCGGACCCGGCAGATCAACGTCAGCTTGGACGTGTCGCGCTCGAGTGCATAGCATTCAGACGGTCACTACTCGACCGTAGGCGAGGCCCAAAATGGACCGAAGAAGAACAACTCCACAAAATGGAACAACAAGTCAACTCTGTAATGTCCAGTCTAGAGACGAAAAGCACGACGAACGATGAGGTTGAGCTCTCGCATGTCTCGAAGGAACTCAAAGAGTTCTGGCGAAAACGGAAAAACCTGAAAAAACAGTGATCTGCTACGCATGTGTTCGAGTACAGGGTCAGGCGCCCGCCCCCTGCGCGATTGTGCCCAATATCTGTTTCAGTCCCTCTCGCTTTCAGATCATCGATCTTGGGCCAACCTTTCTAGCTCATCCCCAGTGAGTTGCATAGCGCGCCAATGTTCTCGGAAACGAGCCCCTAGCTTCTGGTACACTTCTATCGCTGTCGTGTTCCAGTCGAGCACTTCCCATCGGATTCCGTGGCAGTTCTCTGCAATGGCGATCTGGGCGAGATGAACCATGAGGGCTTTGCCGATACCTCTAACTCGGAACTCTGGCCTGACAAAAAGATCTTCCAGAAAGAGTCCGTGCCTGCCCTGCCATGTCGAGTAGTTCTGGAAGAAAAATGCCATTCCGGCCGGTTTACCGTCCCACTCGGCGATAACTACTCTGAACTTTGGGGTCCCTGAGAAGCCATCTCTGATCAAGTCGTCTTTTGTCGCTCGAACTGCACTAGGTTCCCGTTCATACTCCGCCAACTCATGAATGAAAGACAAAATCAATGGGACATCTTTGACGCTTGCCTTGCGAATATTCAACATAGATTGCAGGTTTTTCCGCTCTTCTTTCGAAGCCTCAGTCAACCTTTGGCTCTCCCATCTTCTGAGAAATGTTTCATCTTTAATAACGAGAGTTTTGGTTTCGCCCGTGACCTAGTTGTCTCAGACGATCCTCAACGATAACTCTCTTACCTTTGCCGAGAAGATAATCAGCGTCAAGGCGGATGGAGGTCAAAAAATCCATCATGCGGGCGAGATCGCTGTTCTCCCCGCGGACATGGCAATGGCCCAGGATAGCACGGGACCTTTGGCGATCAAAGTCTTCCGTGAGATGGGTGTTCAGAGGGTCTGGGACCCGAAGAAGATACATCTTGTGATAGATCATAGTTTCCCTGCTCCTGACGAGAAGGTTGCTAATCTACACATTCTGATTCGAGAGTTCGTCAAGCAACAAGGCGTCCGGCTTGTGGAAGGGAGTATTTCCCACCAGCATCTTCTCGAAAACCATGTCGTCCCGGGTATGGTTCTCTTTGGGGCTGACTCTCACACATGCCAGGCTGGCGCGATAGGAGCCTTCGCTACTGGTATCGGTAGTTCGGAGATGGCTGCTGTCTGGGCGAGCGGCAAGCTCTGGGTCCGAGTTCCTGAATCCGTTAAGATCACTCTAACTGGCCAATTCAAGAAGGGCGTCTACGCACGGGACATCATAACCCACTTCCTCGGAATGGTCGGCGAGGATGGCGGGAACTACAAGTCACTAGAATGGAAGGGTCCAGCCGTCAAGAATCTCTCCATCGCATCACGCGCATGCATAAGCAACAACTCGATGGAATGCGGCTGTAAACTCTCCATCTTCGAATTCGACCCCGTAACCCAGGATTATTTCAAAACGGCAAACCGGAAATCGATGCTCGAAATCCACGCGGGACCGAAAGCCCACTACAAAGAAGAATACGATATTGATCTAGGAACTCTTGAGCCCCAGGTCTGGGGTCCTGGAAACGAAAGCAAAGTCCGCCCTGCGAGCGAAGTCGGCGATGCGCATCTTGACGAGGTCTTCATCGGTTCATCCACCAACGGACGATACGAGGACCTGCTGGTTGTTGGCAAAATACTGAAAGGTCACAAGGTAAAGGCTGGGACCCGCTGCATAATCACACCCGCGTCGAAGAACGTGTTCGAGCGAGCGATCAAAGATGGTCTAGCAGAAACGTTTCTCGAATCAGGAGCAGTATTCACCAACGCAACATGCGGAGCATGCGTTGGCACGCATCTCGGTGTTCTCGGCGAGAATGAAACGTGTCTATCTACTTCTCCACGAAACTATGTTGGACGAATGGGCGCTACAACCGCCAAAATCTACCTCTCATCTCCAGCAACAGCTGCCGCCTCAGCATTGGAAGGGCACATTGTCGATCCTGGGAGATACCTATGAGCCTCCCAGCACCCTCCACGATCATCAGGGGCAGAACCTGGGTCTGGCCAGACGATGTGAACACGGACATCATCATACCCTTCCGGTTCAAGGCCCGCACCAACGACCCTGTCGAGATGGCGAAATATGCAATGTACGGGTTCGACCCAGAGTTCTACAAGAAGGTCAAGCCCGGTGACCTCTTTGTCGCAGGAAGAAACTTTGGAGGAGGATCAAGCCGCGAACAAGCACCAGTCGCCATCAAATACTCAGGAGTAGCAGCGGTAGTCGCTGAAAGTTTCGCGAGAATATTTTACCGGAATAGTTTTGCCATCGGTCTACCCGCCCTAGAGGTCCCAGGAATAACAAAACAAGTCAAGCAGTTTGACGAGATATCGGTGAACCTACAAGACTGGACAGTCACCACCAAAGACGGGAAGGTGTATCATGCGTTGAAAGTTCCAGAGTTCCTTCGAGGACTCATGCGGGAAGGAGGTCTCGTTGAATATTACAAGAAGCACAAATCCTTCC
>Ga0070699_100004956_pt1 | contig 11743 bp, 13 predicted proteins | sample KBSK1503metaG_FD_65473 | JGI IMG/M metagenome (GOLD analysis project Ga0070699, IMG submission 65473) | Corn, switchgrass and miscanthus rhizosphere microbial communities from Kellogg Biological Station, Michigan, USA - KBS K1-50-3 metaG | ecosystem: Host-associated > Plants > Roots >...
TCCGCCGTCACGAGGAAACCATCCGCCGACTCGAGCGCGCACGCCGATCCGGGCAGTAGCAGCCGGCACCCCCGCACCGCGAGTTATCCACAGGATGAGCTGAGATTGGCCGGTTAACCTCGCGGGCGGGGCAAGATGGAGAGGATCTTTGGCACCATCAACCAGATGTGCCTGCCGTCCCTGCCCGGGTACGCGCCGCGCGGCACCGCAGACCGGGCCGGGCAGGCCCGGCTGACCCTGGCCGAGCTGGACGCGGCGATCGGGACCTTCATCCGGGAGGTCTACAACCTCGCCCCGCACAGCGAGACCGGCATGGCGCCGCAGCAGCGCTGGGAAGCCGGCGCGTTCATCCCGCGGATGCCCGACTCACTCGAACAGCTCGACCTGCTGCTGCTCACCGTGGCCAAGCTGCGCAAGATCCACCCAGACGGGATCCACTTCCAGGGACTGCGTTACCTGGATCCGGTGCTGGCCGCCTACGTCGGCGAAACCGTGACCGTCCGCTACGACCCGCGGGACATGGCCGAGATCCGCGTCTTCACCGGCGCCGGGTTCTTGTGCCGGGCCATCTGCCCCGAACTCGCCGGGACCACCGTCAGCCTCAAGGACATCACCGCCGCCCGCAACGCCCGCCGGCGCGGCCTGGCCCGGGGCCTGCGGGAACGGGCCAGCGTGGTGGACCGGCTGCTCGGCGCCCACCAGGAACAGCCGCCGCCAGGCGTGCCCGAGACACCAGTGACCGCGTCCGGCCCGTCCTCGCGGCTCAAGCTCTACCGGACGGAGTAGCCCGTGCAAGATCTGCAATTGAGCCAGCGTGACGACCCCGTGGCTAGCGAGCCAGCAGTGCCCCGGCCTCCCGGTCAGGAAGCGGACACTGCGGCGAATCCGTTTGTGGTCACCAAGGAGCACCGGCGGTTCGCCGAGTTCGCCGACGCGGTCCGGCGCGATCGCTACGTCGGCCTGTGCTATGGCCCGCCCGGGGTCGGCAAGACCCTGTCTGCCTGGCAGTACGCCGGATGGGACATCGTGGGGCCTTACCTGCAAAGATTCCGGCCGCTTGACGTCGTCCCCGTGCCGCAGCAGGCCATGGCGAGCCGCACGATCGTCTACACGCCCAAGGTCCACAACACCCCGCGCATCCTCGATAAGGAGATCACGTTCCTGCATGAGCGGCTGAGCTGGGGCATCGAGTGGGAACTCGAGACCCCGAAGGATCTCGCCAAGCTGAGCAAGAGCTGCGGGCCGTGTGCTGAGCTGCTGATCGTCGACGAGGCGGACCGGCTCAAGACACCGGCGCTGGAACAGCTCCGCGACCACCACGACAGGACCGGCATCGGCCTGGTCCTGATCGGCATGCCCGGCATCGAAAAGCGCCTGGCCCGCTTCCCGCAGCTCTACAGCCGGGTCGGGTTCGTCCACCACTACCGGCCGCTGTCGGCCGGCGAGCTGGCATTCGTCCTGGCCCGTCACTGGCCCGAGCTGCACCTAGACGACACCGCTGACTTCACCACGGGCGAGGCGGTCGCCGCGATCACCCGCATCACCAACGGCAACTTCCGCCTGACCTGCCGGCTGATAGCCCAGATCCAGCGGATCCTGGACATCAACCATCTTTCGGTCGTCACCAGGGAGGTCGTCGAGGCGGCACGCGAATCGCTCGTCATCGGGGTCATGTGAAGGGCTGTGCCGAAGCGCGGTAGATGGCACCAGTGAGGTCGGCCGACCTGCGGTCCTTCGACGGCGAGGCACGCCAGGTGGCACCGCATAGACGCGCTACTTGTCACCACGGCAGAAACGGCGCCGTTGCTGGCACCGACACCTCTACGACTCGGACCCGCTGAGCTGGAGGAACCGCCCGGCCTCTCGCTCCGAGGGCCTCACAGGCGATCTTGGTGCCAACAAGCGTGCCCATGTGTCAACCACCGTGCTTCGGCTCAAGGGCTCAGCCGCGCATCAGCTCCCGGCCAGACAGCACCGAAGATTCCCTGCTACTTATCGCCGAAGATCACAAGCATGGCGATGCGGCGCAGCACCGTCCCCCGCGACGGCACCCGCAGCCCGCGGACCCTGCACTCGCGCGCGATCTCCCGGTACACCGAGGCCACCGTCCGCCGCTGCCGCGCCAGGTACCGGGTCCGCAGCACCTCCCGCACCACCGCTTCCACCTCATCCGGCAGCCGACCGCCGCCACGGCCGCCGCTAGAGGTGCCGGGCAGCAGATCCGACGCGACGCCCCCGCCCGCCCTCCACCGGCCGACCAGCACGTAGACCTGCCGCCGGGACACGCCCAGCCGGGACGCCGCCGCGTCGGCATCCTCCAGGCTCACCACCCGCTGCGCGGCAAGCTCCCTGATCACCTCGGCCCGGCGGACAGCCAGGCCCCACGCCTCCGCAGGCGCGCTCAGCACGCCGCTCTCTGCCACCACCGGGTCATCGGCCATTCCGGAGCCACCGCCGCTGTGAAGACGAGTACGGAACAAATGCGACCGTAGCGCAGGGGACTCCGGGACACGCCGGAAACCCGAAGTCCCCTGCACTCAGGCGTATTTGTCCACGTCACCAGTGCAGGCGAGTTCGGACATTCACAATCAGGGCGGGGAACAGCACGCGATCGGGTCCGGCCGTGCCGGAGGCGCGCTCGGGGACGCGTCCGGCGTCCGAGTCGCCGGGCTCGTCGTCGGCGATCGCCTCCAGCAGCAAGGCTGCCACCACCGGGGCCAGATGGATCCCGGCGACGGAGCCGTCGCGGACGAGCGCGAGCGTGGCCGTCGCCTCCTGCGGGTTGTGCTGGGCGAACCGCGGCGCTGCGAGGGCCGCGCCGCAACCACCGCGAGCCACCTCGCCGAGCTCGCCCGAGGCCCGCCCGCATCCGGCGCGCCTCCTCGGCTTGCCGGGGAAGGTGGCCACAGCGGACTCCAGCGCTCTCGCGAACTCGGGCAGCGTTTCCCTGAGCAGGCGCCGCACGTACGCTCTGTTTGCCTGAGCCTTTTCCAGGTTGTTCATTGCCTGCCACCTAAAGAGCCGTTCCGCGGGGCCACTGTCCGCGCGCGGCTGGTTCCGTTCAGTATTCGCACCCGGTTGCGGCGTGGAGGCGTGGCCCGGGATGGCCCATGGGCAGTTCACGGGCGACGCCGGCCGCCTCGGGCACCTGGGCAGTCGGCGCCGCGCCGCAAACCGGGGGAACGCTCGTGTGCATCGCGCCGCCGCACGACCAGCCGCCGGCGCACGCCCTGCCATCACGGTGGTAAAGCCTCGCCATGTTCATGACCTCCCGGCCCCGCGCGCACCCGCCGGCCATCACGCGGCGGCCCGCCGGGGAACCGGTTCCTGGCGGGCCGCCGAAGCTGGCCCGGCCGCCCGGGCCTTGAGCAGTAGCTCGCCGAATCATCGAACAGCACCACACCGTTGCAGAGCAGGTTCCATCCCTGCTCGGGATGGCAGGCCACCACCCTCGCAGCACGGCGGTCCGCCGCCTGTCCGTCCGGGCATCGGGGTATGTGCGTACACATTTCGTTGTCCTCCCTCATGGTGAGCCGAGCTCGGGGAGCGCATGCTCACGGCCTTCTGGGAAACAGCTCTTGCGGTAGCGGCCGGGCCGTGCAAAGGCTGCGAAGTTGTTAACGGGCCGGCCGTTCCGGCAGAGCCGGGAAGCGGTAGTCGCCGGCGGGTGTGTCAGGCGAGGAAGCCGCCGTCGACGGCGAGGTGGGCGCCGGTGATGTAGGAGGCATCGCCGGAGAGCAGGAACGCGATGGCGGCGGCGGCTTCTCGCGCGGTGCCGACGCGCTTGAGGGGGATGCCGCGGTCGGCGACGGCCTGGGTGCCTTCCGGGTTGGCCTGGGTGAGCTCGGTGTCGATGACGCCTGGCTGGAGTTCGTTGACCCGGATGCCGCGGGCGGCGTAATCCTTGGCCGTGGTGCGGGTGAGCCCGCGGATCGCGTGCTTCGCGCTGGAGTAGTCGGCGGTCGGGCCGCCGCGGTCGGCGAAGACGCTCGAGACGTTGACGATGGCGCCGCCGCCGGCGGCGAGGATCGGGGGGATCTCGTACTTCATCGAGTAGAACAGGCCGGACAGGTTCACGTTGATCACCTCGTTCCATTTGTCGGTGCTCAGGTCCGCGACGCCTTCGAAGTAGCCGCTCATGCCGGCGTTGTTGACGCCGTAGTGAAGGGCGCCGAACTCCGCGACGGTGTTATCGATGGCCCGCTCGACGTCAGATGGCACGCCGACGTCGCCGGGGACGGCCAGCGCGCGGCCGCCTGCCTGCCTGATGCGGGCGGCGACATCATCGAGCTTGTCCTTGCGGCGGCCGAGTAGCGCGACTGCAGCGCCTCGTTCGGCGAGGAGGATGGCGGTGGCGGCGCCGATGCCGCTGCCGGCCCCGGTGATGAACGCGGCCTTGCCGCTGAATTCGGTGCTGTTCATGACGTTTCCCTTCAGGTTGGTGGAAGACCATCCGGGCCCGTGTAGTAGCGGACCTTGCCGGGCTTGCCGTCGGTGACGGCTTCGTGGATGACGTCGGCCGTCAAGGGGGGTGGGAGCGGCCGTGGGGGGCTTGTTACTGGGCCTTGTAACCGCCGTCGATGCTGAGGATGGCTCCGGTGACGTAGGAAGCCGTCGGCGAGGCGAGCCAGGTGATGCCCGCCGCGACTTCTTCGGGCCGGCCCATGCGGTTCATGGGCTGGAGCGCGGAAATGGCGGCCTCGTCCCAGGTGCCGGCCTCGATAGCAGTGTTGAGGATGTCGGTTTTGATGGCGGCGGGGGCGACGGCATTGATGCGGATGTTGTCGGTGGCGTACTCGAGTGCGGCGGACTTGGTGAGACCGACGACGGCGTGCTTGGTCGCGGAGTAGTTGGCGGCGTAGCGGATGCCGCCGAGTCCTGCGATGGACGCGAGGTTGATGATGACCCCGCCGGGATCGTCCTGGGCCAGCATCTGCCGGATCTGGTACTTCATGCCCCAGAAGACGCCGAGGACGTTGGTGGTCAGCATCTGCTGGAAAGTGCTGGTGGGTTCATCGGCCAGGCGGCCGGTGTCCAGGGAGACACCGGCGTTGTTGACGGCGACGTCGAGCCGGCCGTAGCGGTCGGCGGTGGCAGCGACGAGGGCGGCAACGGATTCTTCCGAGTTGACGTCGACGGCGATGAACGTAGCTTCGCCGCCGTTGTCGCGGATCTCCCTGACGACGGCTTCACCGGCGGCGGCACGGCGGCCTGAGACGATGACGGCGTGGCCGGCGCGGGCCAGGGCAAGGCTGGTCTCCTTGCCGATACCGGTGCCGGCTCCGGTGACCAGGGCGGTGCGGGGAGTGCTCATAACGGTGGGTCCCTTCGTATTCCTTGTAGGTAACTTCCTACCTAATTACAGGGTGGAGGGTTCCGGCGCTGTTGTCAAGTAGGAAGTTACTTACTAGACTCCGGGCATGGCACGCAGCGCAGAAGAGACCCGGCGCAAGATCTTTGACGCCTCCGCCGCCGAGTTCGCGACCCACGGCATCTCCGGCGCACGGGTGGAGCGGATCACCGCCTCGGCCGGAGTGAACAACGCCCTGCTCTACCGCTACTTCGGCAGCAAGAGCGAGCTGTTCGACACCGTCTTCGGCGCCCTCGCCGCCCAGGTCGTCGAGGCCGTCCCCTTCGCCCCCGACGACCTGCCCGCCTACGCGGGCGCCCTGGTCGACTACTACACCGACCACCCCGAGGTGGTCCTGCTCGCCGCCTGGCACCGGCTCGAACCCGGCGACCGGCCGCTGCCCGAGGCGATCCGCAAGTCACAGCAGGACAAGACCGCCGCGATCGAGGAGGCCCAGGCCACCGGAAGGCTCACCACCACCTATCCGGCCGCCGACCTCCTCAACCTGGTCTGGAGCCTCTGCCTCACCCGAACCGCCGCCGACGCCGCTGGCTTCCGGCCCGAGCACTGCGACGGAGTTCCTGTGGCCGAACACAAGCGCATGGTCATCGCCGCGGTGACCGCCATCCTGGCCAGCTAAAGTTAGTTCACTTCTGCTAGTCCAGAATCAGGGCCCGCCGCGGTCAGTCCGACAGAGCCGGTGTCTCGTTTCCAGCCCTCTGGGACTTGGCGTATCTGCAGGCCACCTGGCCGCCGTGAGGTTCGCGCCGGTGAAGTTAATGCGCTGGATATCGCATGCATCATCTCTCCGCCCGACCACGGTGAGGGCGGCTTGGACGTCGGGCCGCGTCGATCGTTGCTGGGCCTGGCTGCCGGGATCTGGCGGTGGCGATTGCTCGCGTGAGTGCTCGCGGATGAACGCAGTGAGTACCTTCATCACGGTTGGATGGTCTCTTACGGGAGTCGCGGGCCGCGCGTTCCAGCGCGTAGATGCCGCCGATGCGCACGTCGAGCTTCTCGGAGCCGATCTGCTCGATGGCCTTGGTCTAGCGGTCTGTCACCTGCTCTCCCACTGGTCCAAGCTGGGCCTCACCCTGTCCGCCGACGAGTTCACCGACGCCGAAGCCGTCGCGGCCGTCGCCCGCATCACTAGTGGCAACTTCCGCCTCGTCCAGCCGCTGTCCGCCCGGTCCAGCGCATCATGGAGATCAACAACCTGACCACGGTCACCAGGGAAGTCGTCGAAACCGCCCGTGAGTCGCTGGTCATCGGCAGCCTGTAGACGCCACATAACGCCCGAGAATCTGCGCCAGAAAGCTCTGAAAGTCACAGCCGACTCCCACGTTACCGCAGATAATGGTTCATTGTCTGCGGTAACTCCTTAGCGCTACTTTTCCGCCGGATGCTCCTCTACCCCCACCCTGCCGACCGTCCTGCCTCTACCCCGTCGGTGATAAAGATGAAGTACTTCGCTGGATTCACCAACGAATGGCACACGCACAACTGTGCGCACGGCATGTACGTACTCGACGGCATCCTGAAACGCACGCCGGATCGTTTGGCCCGGGCAGCTTCGTCTGGTTCCCCGAGGGGATGGAGATGGAGCACGGCGCGACCCAGGACAACGACGTGACCTTCTTGTTCATCGCGAACAAGCCGCTCGACATCCACTACATCAACGCCGGCCAGCCCAAGCCGACCGGATAGGCGTAAGGGCTGCTGTCTCTTGCGGAGCTCCCGGCCGAATCCGACCATCCCGTCGCCGGTGGGAGCGCCGGACTGCGGCAGCAGCACATGGCTGCGCGGGCCCTCGCCGACATGCAGCGGCTTGGGCGACACGGACTGGACGCTGTCGGCGCTGCAGATAGCGGCCGCGTCGTTGACTGGCCCGAGGACTTGGTCGCTGGTTGGGATCGCACCCGCCGGAACGTGGTGGCGCGGCGTACGCCGCAGCACCGTGCCCAGATTCTCGGCATTGGCATCGCGGGCGCTCAGCGGCTTCAGCCCGAAGGTGGACTCGATCAGCCTGAGCGTCGACGTGTGCTCGAACGGCCCGCTGTGGACGACCCTGCGTTCGGCCAGGTTCGACACCACGATGGTCGGCACCCGAAAGCCGAGCTGGGTGTAGTCGGGGACTAGCTGGCCATCAGTCGGCGTGGTGCCGTCGCCGCTGTGGTTCACATCCGCCGGGTTGGTGTCGTCGACGACCCTCGGCGGCGGCACGTGGTCGTAGAAACCGCCCCACTCGTCGAACGTGACCACCAGCACTGTGTTGTCCAGGTATCCCGCCGACGCCAGGGCGTGATAGGTGTCGGCGATGAACCGCTCGCCAAGCCGAATGTCAGCCAGCGGGTGGTCGTCGGCCGATGTTCCGTTGCCCTCGGTGTCGAACGCCGGGTCCACGAAGCTGACGTTCGGCAGCAAGCCCTGCTTGACCGTGTCGAGGAATGGCAGCGTGGTGATCGATACGCCGAGCCCCTGTGCGTCGCCCGCAGCGAACGGGTGCCAGAAGGGGAAGTACTTCGTGCCCCACAGCGCCAGGAACGGCAGATCGCGGAAGAAGTAACCGCCCGTTGGGATGTCCTGGGTGTTCGGGATCGGCGACAGCTGGTCCCAGATGCTCGGCAGCGTCGAGACGATCGCATTGTTGTGGTCCCGGTCGGTGCGGGCCGCGTGCTGGTAGAACCGGTTCGGGAACGTCTCCCCGGCGAATGAGCAGAAGTACCGGTCAAGGACGGTGTAGCGCTCCGCCAGCGCGCCGATAACCGGCAAGTCAGGCACCTCCTTGCGCCTGCCGTCCGGATGCCGGTTGGTGTAGAACCCGATCGGGAACGTGTTGGCGGCAGCGAGCGTGACGCCGGCGTTGCCGGCAGGGGCCGTCGGCCGTTGCAGGAACCCGTCCATCTTGCCCGCGTTGTGCTGGACCAGCCAGCCTTCCCAGCTGTGATCGGGATCGCTGTAGCCGCAGCCCTGGAAGTCCGGGGCCAGCGGGTAGTTGGGGTATACGTTGCCGTCAGCCGACAGGTAGGCGCGGTCATGTCGTCCGTCGGCTCCGGGCAGCCAGCCCAGGAAGTGATCGAACGACCGGTTCTCCATCATCAAGATGACGACGTGCTCGACGCCGTTGTGCCCGTTGGGGGTGACGGTTGCCGCAGCGGCGGCCGCGGCCCGGCCCAGCAGGTCGCTCCCGGTGGCTGCTGCGGCGGTGGCACCGCCCATAAGTTGCATGAAGGTCCGGCGCGTCAGCATGCGTCACAGTCTGGCAGCCCCGGTGAACGGGCGTTCGGTGTTTAAATGACATCACGATGACGCATAGGCAATCAGAACCGCGCACTCGTGCCGGGCCGCTGAGCGATAGCGGGCACTGCAATCCGCCAGGGCGATGATGGCGGAGATGTTCGACAGACCGCCGGAGTTACCCCGGCTCTGGCGTCTTCGCCGAGATCGCGGGGCCTATGACGACGTGATGGGTGAGACAGGACAGCACGGCGCCGTACATGGCGGACAGGGCTCAGCCCGGGAGATCCTCCGGGCGCTTTGCGGCGCGCCTGCCGTGCAGCAAGCCGGTGGACTGGCCGACCTCGATGAGGTATCCGTCCGGGTCGCGCATGTAGCAGCGGATCTCCGCTTCGCGGTCGATCGGCGGCGTCACGAACTCTGCCCCCTTCGCCTTCCACTCCTCGTAGCGGGCCTGGATATCAGCGACCCGCAAGTTCATGAAGATCGAGGTGGTGTTGCCGGGCTGGTAGTCGACCACCGTGATGCCCGGCTTGTCGGGGGTGGGCGGCCCGCCGGGGTTCATGATGATCCACGAATTGGACAGCTTGACGATGCACGGGTTCTCGTCCAGGACGATTGTGCCGCCCAGGACGCGCGAGTAGAAGTCCCGGGACCGCGCGACCTTGCGGACGGTGATGAACAACGTCACCAGAATGCCCTCGGCGGGCGCGGGGAGGTCGGCGAGGTCGAGGCGGGGCGTAGGTTCTGTCATGAGATTTCTCCACTCCGGCGGCATCGGCTTATCGAGCGGCGGTCCTGCTCATCAACCCTTCCCTCGATGTGGTCGGCGCAGACGTCCCTGCAGCGAGTGCGACGGCGTGCGCCATTTCGTTCGTTCACCCGGACCTCATCGTGATCTCGAACTGCATGGCCAGAGCCACCATCGTGCCTACGATGTGGCCATCGGCGATTCTCCCGGGACAAACGCGCTGATCAGCTTCTCGGCCAGCCACTCCTGGTAGGCATCGGCTGACCAGCCGCGGTCACGGACGAGCAGCGAATACACCTCGGGGCTGGCCAGGGCGTAGATCGTGTCCGCAGCGGCTTCGGCCCGCCCGGGCGGCACCGCCTGGAGTTCCACCAGCCTCCGCACCACCAGCCGCGTCCCCATCGCGCGCTGGAACCGGGCCTGCTCAAGCAGCGGCCGGAGCTCCGGGTCGATGGACGCCGCGGTGATGAGGACCAGCTCGAGCGCCGCCGCGCGATCGAGGATCATCCGGTAGTTCCCAGCCTGCTGCCGCAGCAGCTCGGCTGGATCATCCCGGGCCATGGCGCGGCGGAACCACTCGCGCTCGGGCACAGGTACCTGCTCATCATCCCCGGCGATGGCCTGATCACGGGCGAGCTTCAGCAGCTCCGGCTTGCCGCCGGGAACGGATGTGAACACGGTCGGGCGCGCCACCCCGGCCCGTTCGGCGATCGCGGCGACCGTTGCCGCTGCGTAGCCGTGCTGCTCGAAGAGCTCGGCCGCCGCCGTCACCAGGGCCGTCCGGGTCCGCCGCGCCGCCGCCTCCCGGCGCGGGAACCGCCGCGCCGGTTCCCGAGACTCGCTCACTTGCGTTTTCTCCCGCTCTCATCGATGATTAGACTATGAGTCTAACAAATGAAACGGCGTCTGTCCTCGTCGAGCAGCACTTCGCTGCGCTCGTTACCGGGGACGCCGCGCTGGCCGCGCGGTGCATCCATCCCAGCCACGTCAATCACATGGCGGCTGATGAGCCGCCTGCGTGCGCCGCACCCGGGGTTCCCGGGTTCGTGGCGACGAGCGCCTGGCTGCGGCTGGCCTTCGGTGACCTGTCGTTCGAGATCATCGAACTCACCGCCGACGCCGACCGGACGATGGCCCATGTACGGATGAGCGGGCGGCAGACCGGGCCGTTCGTCGTCTTCCCGCCCGGCGTCAGGCCGGTCGTCTTCGCGCCGACCGGGCTAGCATTCAGCGTGCGCCAGGTGCACGTCTTCCGGCATCGCGACGGGCGGCATGGCGAGCACATCGCCGTCCGTGACGATCTAGGGATGATGACCCAGCTCGGGCACTTGCCGCCGTCTCCCAGGGCGGCCTGGCGCATGGGGCGAAGCGCGCTGACCGGCTACCGCGCCCGCGCCGTCCGCGACGCCATCCGGGTCAGCGCAGAGGCGGCGGCCGCAGGTGACGCCGGTAGCCGATCAAGGTCCGGGGCACGAGCGGCAGTACTAGGTACCTGAGACGCGCCTGGTAAGCGGCGTCCCTGCTCGTAGTCATGCAGCGGCCCCGGGACGGCCGAGCTTGATTGTCTCAGCGGGGTTCGGCTTGCGGTGGTCGACGGGCAGGGCCAGGAGCCTGGGATCTTCGGGCTCGTGACGGTCAAGTGACTTCTCCTGCCAGCCAACAGGGTGAGCAGACCGTCCATGACGGGTCGTGAATGCCTGCCGCCCGCCGCTTAACTGCGCAGCTGCGCGTTGAGCCGTGCGGCCTGTCGCGTGAGGTGGTCGCGTTCGGGGAGGTTGGGCGCTGATCGGGCGGCTTCGGCGTAGAGCCGTGCTGCGGTGACTGGGTCACCGTCACGCTCGTGTAGGTAGGCCGCGGCGGCGGCGTGGCGGGGCAGGGCGGGATCGAGCCCCGCCAGGACGGCCAGGCCGGCCCGCGGGCCGTCGGCCTCGCCGACCGCGACGGCCCGGTTGAGGCGGGCCACCGGGTTGTCGGTGAGGCGCACCAGTTCGTCGTACCACTCGACGATCTGCACCCAGTCGGTCTCCTCGGCCGTCCGGGCGTCGGCATGGAGCGCGGCGATGGCGGCCTGGACCTGGAACTCGCCCAGGCGGTCGCGGGCGAGGGCTGCCTGGAGCACATCGACGCCCTCGGCGATCAGGCGGGTGTTCCACAGGCTGCGGTCCTGCTCGGCGAGGGGCACGAGCCTGCCGTCGGGGCCGGTCCGTGCCGGGCGCCGTGCGTGGTGGAGCAGCATGAGCGCGAGCAGGCCCGCGACCTCCTCATGGTTGATCTTGGCCGCCAGTTGGCGAGTGAGCCGGATCGCCTCGGCGGCGAGGTCGACGTCGCCGGAGTAGCCCTCGTTGAAGACCAGGTAGAGCACGCGCAGCACCGTGGCGACGTCACCGGGCTGGTTGAACCGGACG
>Ga0070699_100004957_pt1 | contig 11742 bp, 12 predicted proteins | sample KBSK1503metaG_FD_65473 | JGI IMG/M metagenome (GOLD analysis project Ga0070699, IMG submission 65473) | Corn, switchgrass and miscanthus rhizosphere microbial communities from Kellogg Biological Station, Michigan, USA - KBS K1-50-3 metaG | ecosystem: Host-associated > Plants > Roots >...
TCTCGAACTGTGGCTCGACATCTCGAACTGTGGCTCGACATCTCGAACTGTGGCTCGACATCTCGAACTGTGGCTCGACATCTCGAACTGTGACTCGACATCTCGAACTATGGCTCGACATCTCGAACTGTGGCGCGGCCCTTTTAGGGCCGCGGATCATCAGGTCAACCCATCGAACACGAAGAGCTCTTCGACGGCGCGGTGCGCTTCGTCGATTGCCTGATTCGTGAACGCCGCCGCGCCGGCGTCGGCGTTCGCGATGGCAACGCGGCCGAAGCGCTGGCGCCCGATCACGTGCGGCCGCTGCTCGGGCGGCACATCGGGATCGCCGAGCGTGTCATATGTGTACGCGTATCCATACGGCCATCGGTTGACCGTGATGCCGACGATGTCGGCCGCCGGATCGAATCCGCCGCCGGCGAGCATGCGCGCCAGCTGACGGCGGATCTCGAGCTCGAACTGCTCGAAGGTCATCGAGAGAAGCTCGTGCTGTCCCGCTCGATGCTGATCGCGCCGCGGCAGACCCGGCTTGTTCGGATTCCTGACCATGCGCACGATGATCGGCTCCCCGGGCGTCGTGACGCCGCGGTACCCGCCGATCGTCGTGCCCGGATCGAGGCTGGTGCTGGTGTGATACATCCCCGGCGCGCTGATGTTCGAGACGCCGAGTTTCTGGAAGGCGGTCCAGCGCCGGACGAGGATGTTGTTGTACATCATCGGCACTTTGATCGAGTACGCGAGCGCCTCCTTCTGCCGGTCGGGCAGCTCCGGCATCAGCGCCGGTATCAGCGCGTTGTAGCAGGCAAGGATGCAGAAGCGGCCGCTGACGCCGTGCACCCTGCCGTCGCGCAGGTACGCGACGCCGACGCGCGAGCGCTCGGGCGTCACGCGCACCGCGGTGCTCTTCAACCGGATGCGCACGGCCGACTTTGCCTCGTCGAGGCGCTCGTACGACAGCGGCGCCTGCACGATCGTCTCCATCGTCTGATGTCCGCCGATCGCCGATGGGATCAGCCGATTGACGAGGAGCCGTGCGATCGACGCGTTGCCGTCGGGAAAGTGAAAGGTGTACGAGCTCTCGCGGAACTCTTCGTCCAACGGGAGGCCGAGCCCGTTGAAGCCAGGCGAGCCGCGCTTGGCCGCCTCGAGCGCCGGCGTCGTGTCGACGCGCTTGTTGTTGCGTCCACCCTGCGCGAGAAAGAACGGCAGCGCGTCGCGCGTCATCCTCGCGACGTTCAGCAAATAGTCCTGATAGCTGATGCCTGCGAGCCGCGCCACTTTTTCGTCGGCCGTCATCCCGGCCATGTAGTCCGGATTCTTGCCGTAGATGCGCGTGAGGTCGTGCCGCGCGGCGTCCGACAGCGGCGCCTTCGCGAAAAAGTCCGGCCACGGGAGGCGTCCGTTGCCGGCGACGAGTCGATCTTCGCCGAACTGTTCCTTGTCGAAGAACATCCCCGCGCCGAGGTTCAGCTTTGCGAATGCGTCGCGCGCGGCGAACTCGTTGTTGCGCTCGACCTCGATCCCGAGATCCTCGATGAGACGCTTGGCGGTGTAGCTGTAGGGATAAGGCGTCGCGATGCTCTGGGTGCCGCCGTAGCCGATGAAGGTGCGTCCGTTGTACTTGAACTCGTTGCGCTTCGCATGACCGCCGAAATCGTCGTGGTTGTCGAGCACCAGCACGCGCTGTTCGGGACCGAGCGCCGTCCGCCAGAAGTACGCGGCCGCAAGCCCCGAGATACCGCCGCCGACGATCACCAGGTCGTACTGTTCCTGCGTGTCGGCGTCGAGCGTGGACCCGTTGCGATACGCGCCGCGCTCGATCGGCGCGAAGGCGTCGACCGCCGCCGGATAGTTACCTCGCAGACCGGTGGCTGCGGGAGGATAAAGAGGCTCAGCGCCTGCCGGCTGCGGCCGAGCGTGCCATCCGAGCGCGTCGAGCGGCATCGTGCGAGCGGCGACGCCCGAACCAACCGCCAGAGCGATTCCATTCAGGAAATCGCGGCGCGGAATGCGCCGCTTCATCCCGAGGTCGCGGTACTCGTTGGACATCTCTGCTCCTCTCACTTCCGCTCGGTGCCGAATCGAATGAGCTCGAACCAGGCTCGCCGAAGAGCTGCGCGCAGGAGACGCTACGCGCGGTGAACCGCTCCGTCAAGCGACTCGTCACTGAAAGCATCGATATGATGGACACAGCATGACCGAAATCGTTCGTGTGCTTCGCGTCATCGTCGGATTTACGCTCCTCGCCGTCGGGATCGCTCTTCTCGTGTTGCCGGGCCCCGGCTGGTTGATCATCGCGGCCGCGCTCGCGCTGCTCGCCGTCGAGTTCGCGTGGGCGCGATGGGCGTTGGACAAATTGAAAGCGGGCGGCCGGAAGATTGTCGGTCGCGCAACGGCGCCGCCAAAGAACGGCTGATGTCGTCGGTCAGCCGTCCCGAACTCGTGTCCGTTCGAACAGACAAGGTTGTCGTCCGGCGGTGACAGACGCGAGCCAAGCCGCGCAGATTTGCTGGCATTCTCGTTGCTCAGTTGTCATTGCCTGTGCCTGCCCTCGTCGACGAGGCTCCCGTGTCTGGACACAAACGCATCCTCTTTATATGTGCTGTGGCGGTTCTGGTCGTGGGCGGCTGGACCTTCCCGGCCGAAGCCCAGCACGTTCGCCCCGTTCGCGTCATCGCGCCGTCACGCGTGGTCTTCGCGGGTGGCGGCTTCTACGATCCGTTCTGGTACGACCCGTGGTGGGGGTATCCCTATCAATGGGGTCCGTACCCGGCGTATCCGTTCGGCTACTACCGCGATCCTCGCGCGGCTGTACGTTTCGACGTGAAGCCGAAGGAAGCCGAGGTCTACGTCGACGGCTATTACGCCGGCATCGTCGACGACTTCGACGGCGCGTTCCAGCGCCTGCATCTGCCGCCAGGCGAGCATCAAATCACACTCTATCTGGACGGCTATCGCACGACGACGCAGAAGGTCTACCTGACGCCGGACAACACGTTCAAGATCAAGTACCGGCTGGAACGATTGGCGGCAGGTGAACAGATGGAGCCGCGGCCGCAGCCTCCCGCCGGCGCACAGATCCCTCCGCCACAATATGGAGCGCAACCGCCGGCGTATCCCCCGCCGGGGGGTGTGCGTCGCGTCCCGCCGTCGCAGCCGCTGCCGCCGACCGCGGCGCCACCACCCGTCATGCCGCCGCGTGGAGTACCTGGAGCTCCGGCAGGCGTTGACAGCTACGGCACGCTCGCGATTCGCGTGCAGCCGGCCGATGCCGACGTGTTGATCGACGGCGAGGTGTGGCACGGTCCGACCGATCGCGATCGACTGCTCGTCGAAGTCGCCGAAGGACGGCACTCAGTCGAAATTCGAAAGGCAGGCTATCGAACGTTCGTCACCGACGTCGATGTGCGGCGCGGCGACACGACGCCGCTCAACGTGAGCCTGCGAGGACAAAATGAACAGTAAGGCGCTCGCCCTCGCGCTGGTCCTCTTCATGGCACACACCGCGTCGGCGCAGACCGCACAGACACCGCCGACGCCGTCGCCAGGTCCGATGATCGTCGAGCGGGTCCACAGCGGTTTCCTGTTCGCGCCCGATGTGAAGATCACGGAGCTCGATCACAAGACGTCGGAGCTCGCGGGCGGCTACGCCGGATGGGTCGCCGACGAAGCGCTGTTCGTCGGCGGCGGCGGCTACTGGCTCGCGAACCGATCGGGCGGCCGCCGCATGGCGTACGGCGGATTCGTGATGCAGTGGCTGGCGCGGTCGAACGATCGCGTCGGCTTCGGCGCCAAGGCGCTCGTCGGCGGCGGGCAGGCGACGCTGACCGATACCTTCACGCAGCTCATTCGCGTGCCGGCGTTTCCACCGTCGCGCCAGACGACGACGCGTCAGGTGACATCGCAGGTTCGCGTGCGCGATGAATTCTTCGTCGCCGAACCCGAGATCGACGCGCGCGTGCGCCTGACGAAGAACATCCGGTTGACCGGCGGCGTCGGCTATCGCCTGGTCAGCGCCGATCGGCGCGACGATGACCGGCTCCGCGGGGCCACCGCGAGCGTATCTCTCCAAATCGGGGGTGGCTTTTAGCCACCCCGACTTCTACAAGCCATCCACAAAACTCGAAGCCCTTGAAAGTTTTTTCGTGAGTGTCGTGGCTTCGTGTGTTTCGTGCCCGCCGTGCGCCGGTACCGATTCAGGAAAGACGGGCGGAGCTGATCATGGGGCCAGTCCCTGCAATTTCTTGTAATTTCTGGACGTCTGTCTTGCTCCCGGGCTGGCCGCCCGTACACAATTAACTGATTTTCGACTGGGCGTTCGTGTCGGCACCGAAAGGAGCGGATCGAATCATGCGTCAGCAGCTCGCGGTCGCGCTTGGCATTTCGCTCATCTCTGCATCGGCGTCCGCGGCCGATGCCGCCAAGACGCCGACGTTTACCAAGGACGTCGCACCGATCTTCCAGGCAAAGTGTGAGGCGTGCCACCGCGCTGACGGCATGGCGCCGATGTCGCTCACGACGTACGAAGAGGCCCGACCGTGGGCCAAGTCGATCGCCGCGCGCGTCGGCGCGCGCCAGATGCCGCCGTGGCACATCGACAAGACCGTCGGCATCCAGAAGTTCAAGAACGATCGCTCGCTGAACGACGATCAGATCGAGACGATCCTCGCGTGGGTCGCGGCCGGAGCGCCGAAAGGTGATCCGAAGGACATGCCGGCGCCGAAGCAGTGGCCGACCGATGCCGTGTGGCAGCTGGCCTCGAAATACGGTCAGCCCGACCTCCTCGTCAAGTCACCCGAGTACACGATGCCTGCCGTGGCGCAGGACGCGTGGTGGCGTCCGACGGTGCCGACCGGCCTCACCGAGCCGCGATGGGTTCGCGCGATCGAGATCCGTCCGGTCGGCAAGAACGCGCGCAAGATCACCCATCACGCGCTCGCGCGCCTCGTGCAGCCCGAAGACATGGATCCGGCGCTGTTCACCAACGATCCGAACGTCGTCGGCGACGGCCTGTTCATGGAATGGGCGGTCGGGAAGAACGGCGACGAGATGCGTCCCGGCTCCGGCCGGCTGATGCTGCCGGGATCGAAGATCACGTGGGAGATGCACTATCACGCGGTCGGCGAGGAAATCTCGGCGCACACCGAGCTCGCCGTGTGGTTCTATCCGAAAGGACAGGAACCGAAGCACCGCGAGGTGCTCGCGCTGTTCAACACGTTCTCGGGCAACCAGGTCGCCGGCACGCGCGCGCTCGACATCGCGCCGAACGCCGTGACGACGACCGAGAGCTTCGTCACGCTGAAGCAGAACGCGCGCATCGAGAACTTCCAGGCGCACATGCACCTGCGCGGGAAGGGCATGTCGATGGAGGCGATCTATCCGGACGGCAAGCGCGAGTTGTTGAGCCAGGTCGTCGATTTCAACTTCAACTGGCACAACATGTACATCTATGACGACGACGTCGCGCCGCTGCTGGCGAAGGGAACGATCCTCCACTTCATTGCCTGGTACGACAACACGAAGGGAAACAAGTCGAACCCAGATCCGGATCAGTGGGTTGGCTGGGGCGACCGCACCGTCGACGAAATGGGCCACGCCTGGATCAACATCACGTACTACAGCGACGACGAGTTCAAGGCGGAGCTCGCCAAGCGCGCGTCGGTGACGACCACCGCGACGGGCGCCGCGCCGCAGCAGTAAACTTTTCGACTCGTGACACAGAGAGGCGCCGTATTCTTCCGGCGCCTCTTTTTTTTGGACCACGAAAAGACGAAAACGGCGAAACGCACGAACGCTGGAAACCGGTAGAGGATTGAAGATGCGTCGATTTGCTGTCGTCGGTGTGTTGATCGCCGCGCTCGCGGCCACGGCGCTCGTGCGCGCCCATCCGGCGGGGTCCCCGGCGCGGCAGCCGCGCTGGGGTGCCCAAGCGGGGCCCCCAGCGCGGCAGCCGCGTTGGGGTGCCCAAGGAGTGGGACAGACGCCCAGTCCGTTGCCGCTGTCGCAGACGATTCGCGAGCGCGGCACGAGCGTGACGCCGGCGTACGAAGGCTGGTACTACGACAAGACCGGCGGCGTCCGCCTGCTCGTCGGGTACTTCAACCGCAACACGAAACAGGAATTCGACATCCCCGCCGGACCGAACAACCGCATCGAGCCGGGCGGTCCCGATCAGGGACAACCGACGCACTTCCAGAGTGGCCGCCAGTGGGGTGTGCTCGCGATCAAAGTGCCGAAGGACTTCGGACAGATGAAGCTGACGTGGACGATCGTCGCGAACGGGTTCACCAACAGCATCACGCTCCACACGCAGGCCGACTACGTCGTCGAGCCGTTCGAAGACGCGGCCAACAAGAACACGCCGCCGAAGATCATGTTCCAGCCGGGCGGTCCCACGTTCACCGGTCCGCCGACGGACATCGCGGCCACCTACACCACGGCGGTCGGCACGCCGCTCGCGCTCACCACATGGGTCACCGACGAGGGACCGAAGATCAACGTCCCCGAAACGACCGGCCGCGGACGCGGACGGGGACGCGGACGTGGAACGGGTGATGCGGGCGCAGCCGGCGCGACCGGCGCGACCGGTGCGACCGGCGGTCGAGGGGCACGCGGCGGCGATCTCGCGGCGCTCGGGCTGCCCGAGGGATTCACGCCTCCGCCGCCAATCGCGGTGAAGTGGGCCGTGTACCGCCAGCCGGCGGGCGCCACGGTGAAATTCGATCCGGAAAGTCCTTCCATCGACAAGGACAACGGTGGGAAGAACTCCACCAGCGCGACGTTCAGCACGGCGGGCGATTACACGCTGCGCGTGCAGGTGAACGATTCGACCGGTGAAGGCGGCGGCGGATTCCAATGCTGCTGGTCGAACGCGTACGTCAAGGTGAACGTCACGGGCGGAACGAAATAGCGCCAGTTCATTCGCGACCGGCGCCGACGATTGCGTCTGCCTCGATTTCGACCAGCATGTCGGGATCGATGAGTCGACGGACTTCGACCATCGCCGTCGCCGGGCGGATGTCACCGAACACTTCGCCGTGCGCGCGGCCGACCTTTTCCCAGTCGCCGACGATGTCCACGACGTACATCCGCGTGCGGACGACGTCGCGGAGCGTGGCGCCCGTACGCGCGAGAGCCGACTCGATGTTCTTCAAGGTCTGTTTCGTCTGTGCGTACGCGTCGCCCACGCCGACGACTCTCCCATCGTCGCCCGTGGCCGTCGTGCCGGATACCCACACGCGGTCGCCGACGCGTACGGCGCGCGAGTACCCGACGATGGGTTCCAGGGTGTTCCTGTCGAAATATTTTCACGCGGCACGACGGGCATTATGGATCGCACCATCAAGGAAGAAAGTCGCCATGGCGTAAACCCTTCTGCTTCACTCGGGTCACCACTTCGCCGCCGGCGTCGCCGCGCCGTCGTGTGAGGCCGGCGTTCCTGCGCGCCTGTCGAAGGAACCCTCGAATCTCCGGCCGATCGAGGTCAGAGAGTTTCTTCACCTTGACATGACGCATCCCTTTGCCCGTGCCCTCGAGGATGCCGGCAGGATCGTGCAGGTCGACGCCACGCGGGAACGCGAGCGTCACGTGTCGAGCGAAGACGCCCACCTGGCAGATGCCGTCGGCGATGACGTGCTCGGTTGCGCCGTACAACAGGACGACTTTCGAGCGCATGTCGAAGATGTACTCGTGGCACGGGGCGAGCTCCTGATGGACGAGGGTTCGAACGCCGAGAGCGAGCGACTGGATGGGCGGCGCGTACCGATGAAGGAACTCGAGGAGCTCGGGCGGCGGCCGATTCACACGCGCAGAATTACCACGAAATGCGAGAGACGACGCACGCCATCGTTTTTCTGTTGACAAACCGTTCCGCATCCCCGACAGTAACACTGTGCTAGTTCAGTAGCACAGTTGCCATGCTGTTCCGGCCGAATCCGTCGTTGGGCGTTCCGATCTACCTCCAGTTGATGGAGCAGGTGAAGCACGCCGTCGAAACGGGCGCGCTGCGGCCGGGCGAGCAGCTGCCGGGGATCCGGCCGCTGGCGGAGGAACTGGTGATCAACCCGAACACCGTCGCAAAGGCGTACCGCGAGCTCGAGCACGAGGGCGTGATCGAGCTGCGGCACGGTGCAGGCGCCTTCGTCTCGGCCAACGCGCGCGCGAAGAAAGTGACCGACAGCCTGCGCGCCGGCCAGACGATCGTCGCCTCCGCCGTGGAACGGCTGCGGGCGCGCGGCCTGAGCGAGGACGAGATCCGGCGTCTGTTCGAGGCGGAGCTCGCCGGATTGAGGACGCCTGGAGGTCATCGTGGCTGATCGGCGCACGATCGAGACGCTCGATCTTCGAAAGAGCTTCGGCACGACCGAAGCGCTGCGCGGGTTGAACCTCGACGTGCCCGCCGGCTCGATCTTCGGATTTCTGGGACGCAACGGCGCCGGCAAGACGACGACGATCAAAATCCTGCTCGGGATGACGCGGCCGACGGCCGGCGAGGCGCGCGTGTTCGGCCTTCCCGCGAACGCGCGGGACTCGAGCGTCGAGATCCGGCGCCGGACCGGCTTCGTGAGCGAGGACAAAGAGCTCTACGAGTACATGACCGTCGACGAGATCGTGCGCTTCACCGCCGCCTTCTATCCCAAATGGCAAGGCGAGCTCGAGCAACGGTACCTCCGCACGTTCGAGCTGCCGCTCGCGACCCGGATCAAGGCGCTGTCGCGCGGCGCCCGGACCAAGCTCGCGCTGCTGCTCGCGCTGTGCCGCGGGGCGGAGCTGCTCGTACTCGACGAGCCGACCTCGGGGCTCGATCCGGCCATGACCGAAGAAGTACTGCAGGCGCTCGTGGCGCACGTGGCCAGGCAGGAGACGACGATCTTCTTCTCCTCGCACCAGATCGCCGAGGTGGATCAGATCGCCGATCGCATCGCGATCATCGACCGCGGCCGCGCCGTGGTGGCGGGCGAGCTCGAGGAGCTGCGCGAGCGCTATCGGCGCATTCAGCTCGTGTTCGACGGCGGCGCGCCGCAGCCCGCGTTTCGCGCGCCGGGCGTCGAGCGGATGCGCCGCGAAGGGCGCGTGCTCACCGTGCTGTCGAGCGCCGGCGCCGAGCGAATCGTCGACGAGGCGCGCGCGCTGAACCCGGTGTCGGTCGACGTCGTGCCGGTGACGCTGAAGGAAATCTTTCTCGAGACTGTATCTGCGGAGGACTGACATGCTCTGGCGAAAATCGTGGCTCGAAACCCGCACCCGGTTCCTCATCGGCCTCTTTCTCCTGCTGCTTCTCGCCGCGGGGAACGTGTTCGAGTACCCGCGCGTGTCGGCGCTCATCCCGGCGACGCGCTCGATCGACACCGGCGGCGCGCTGGGCGGCCTGATTCGGAAGGCCGTGGAGCTGCAGCGCGACTATCGCGGCTTCATCTGGTGGCAGTGGTTCCGGCAGAACCTCACGCAGACGTGGACGCTGTTTGCGGTGCTGCTCGGCACCGGTGGCCTGCTCTCGCAGACGTCCGGCGGCGCGGCGTCGTTCACCCTGTCGATGCCGGTGTCGCGAACGCGCGTCATCGGCGTGCGGGCCGCGACGGCGATCGCCGAGCTGCTCGCGCTCGCGCTGGTGCCGTCGCTGGTGCTGCCGCTGCTGTCGCCCGCCGTCGGACAGAGTTACGGCATCGCCGACGCGCTCGTGCACGGCGCGTGCGTCTTCGCCGCCGGTCTCATCTTCTTCAGCCTCGCGTTCCTGCTGTCGAGCGTGTTCAACGACATCTGGCGTCCCGCGCTGATGGCCTGCGTCGTCGCCGTGGTCCTCGCGATCGGCGAACAGATCGTCGCCGACGGATCGCGTTACGGCATCTTCGGCGCGATGACCGCTGAAGTGTATTTCCGGACCGGAGGCCTCCCGTGGCCAGGCCTCTTCGTCAGCGCCGCCGCATCGGCCGTGATGCTTTACGGCGCAGCCGTCAACATCGCGGAACAGGATTTCTGAGCGCGCGGGGACAGCCTTGAAGCCAGCGTGAGGGTGGCCCCACGCGATTGAGAAAGAGCCACGCACGCATTGATAAAGGAGTTTCACATGTATCGCATCCTTCGAACGTCAACGGTCGTCGTCGTACTTCTCTTCAACGTCGTGGCTCTTCGCGCGCAGACCGCTGCCGATCCGTCGGGTCACTGGGAAGGACTCGTGCAGGCACCGGGGATGGACGTCGTGTTCCAGATCGACCTTGCGAAGAACGGCAGCGGCATCACCGGCACGGTGAGCGTTCCCGAGCAGCGACTCACCGGGCTGCCGCTGCAGAAAGTGACGGTCGACGGTCGCTCGATCAAGTTTCAGGCTCGCACCGACCAGTCGTTCGACGGCACGATGTCCGACGATGGCGGATCGATCTCGGGCAGTTATGTCATCGACGGCTCCGCGGTGCCGTTCACGATGACACGAAAGGGTGAGGCCAGGATCGCCGCGCCGTTGACCGGCGCGGCGATCGGAAAGGCGCTCGAAGGCCGCTGGAACGGGACCATCGACGTCAACGGCGGGGTGAAGCTGGTCCTCACGATGACGAATCATCCGGACGGCACGTCGACCGGCGTCATTGTCAACCTCAGTGAGGGTGGGCTCGAGATTCCGGTCAGGATCACCCAGGACGGCGCGCGCGTGACGCTTGACACGCCAGTCGTTGGTGGGTCGTACGCGGCAACGCTGAACGAGAACGGTACCGAATTGAACGGAACCTTCAGCCAGAGTGAGCGTTCGGTCCCGCTGGTCTTCAAGCGCGCCGCCGGCGATGACCGGCAGTAACGTGAGCCGCGGACGTCGCGTTCAGCGCCGCGCGGTGCGCGCGATAGCTAGCACAGGTGGTCGAGCTCCTGCGGAAAGGGAATCGGCACGACGGCCGCATTGTGCGGCGCTGAACCGTGAAATCTGCCATATCATGAGGCCGTGACAGCTGTCCCGCGCCGACGGTTGCTCGCGGCACTCCTGCTGGCGGTGGCGGCGCCGATGACCTCCGCGGTCGTCGCGCAGGTCGCACAGGATCCGAACTGGCGCCCGCGCATCTGGGTCGGCGGCGGCCGCTTCTATCGCACGCCGCCGAAATGGGCCGCGCGCGAAAACTTCGACGGCTCGTGGAATTTCTGCCGCGGCTTCTACTACAGCAACCGCCGCGAAGCGGGCGGCAGCGGCTGGGACACCGACTTCCCCGGCGCCGACAACAACTTCTCGGTCCGTCTCGGCGAGTTGACGAACGTCACCGTTCGGCTCGATGCCACTGGCCAGCCCGATTACGTCGTCGTGCGCCTGACCGATCCGCTGCTGTCGCGCTGCTCGATGCTGCACCTGGAAGACGCCGGCACGGCGCGTTTCACCGACGAAGAGGTGGAAGCGCTGCGCGCGTACCTGCTCAAGGGCGGCTTCATGACCGTCGACGATTTCTGGGGCACCGACGCGTGGGACCAGTGGGCCGACGAGATCGGCCGCGTGCTGCCGCCGAGCACGTACCCGATCTTCGACATCCCCCTCGATCATCCGATCATGCACACGTTGTACGACGTGAAGGAGATCGAGCAGGTGTCGTCGATCCAGTTCTGGAGCCGGTGGGGATCGGTCTCGGAACGCGGCGCGGACAGCGCGCGCGTGAACTTCCGCGGCATCAACGACGACAAGGGGCGCCTGATCGTCGTCATGGCGCACAACACCGACATCCCCGACACCTGGGAGCGCGAGGGCGAGAACAAGGAGTACTTCGATCGCTTCTCGCC
>Ga0070699_100004959_pt1 | contig 11741 bp, 17 predicted proteins | sample KBSK1503metaG_FD_65473 | JGI IMG/M metagenome (GOLD analysis project Ga0070699, IMG submission 65473) | Corn, switchgrass and miscanthus rhizosphere microbial communities from Kellogg Biological Station, Michigan, USA - KBS K1-50-3 metaG | ecosystem: Host-associated > Plants > Roots >...
CCCGGGCCTGGCGTTCAGTGGGGGTCTGAGGTGCCATGTCGGAAGGCTAGCTTCCAAAAAAGAAGTCCACAAGTCACAAGAGTGTCACTAGCGTCCGAATGGGTATCGAAAGTGGTCAACTGTCAGCGGATAGTTGCTGGAAGAGTTTCCGATGTGTCAACATGGCAGCCATGGAGACGAGCGAGGCACAAAGGAACATCACACGGAACGTGAGGATCCTGATGGCCGCCCGTGACATGTACGAGCAACGACAGCTCGCAGACGCACTCGGTTGGCCCTCGGCCAAAATGACCAAGACCCTCAAGGGTGACAGGCGGTGGAGCGTGGAAGACCTCTACGAAGTCGCACAGGTGTTCGGCATCACGGCCGGCGTGCTGCTCGGCAGCACCACCGACGTCGTCGGCGCTGCGGGACCAACCGTGGCCGTCCCCGCTAATGGGTCTGTTACGAGCCGGTATTCGCGTCCTGAACAGCGGGACGTAGTCCGGGAAGCCCAGGTCATCCCGTTCCCCCTGCGCCGCAAGGGCGTCGCCCTGTCGGACGCGCCCAACGGATCTATCGTCCGTCATGTCAGCTGAACGGGCGAATCGGCAATGCGACATTCGGCCGATGGACGAATCAGTAATTGAGGAGCATCTCCGCTTCCTGCGGAGACTCGGAACCCGCAACGACACGATGCGTCACCGCCGCGACTGCATCCGCCGCCTCGCAAGATCCCTCGAGGTTCCGTTGCTGGAAGCCACAGATCGCGACCTCGACCGCTGGCAAGCCACAATCGCCGACCCCAACCGCCGACCCGAGCCCTTGACCCCATCCGCCGTTGCGACCTACACCAGCCACACGCGAGCCTTCTACAAGTGGGCGCACCACGTCGGCAAAATTGATGTCAATCCCGCGCTAGACCTGCTCCTACCGAAGATCAAAAAACGGGTCCCGCACCCCATCCCCGAGAACGACCTCAAACTCGCGCTCCGCTGCGCCGACGAACAGGTCACCATCTGGCTCACCCTCGCCGGCTGGTGCGGCCTCCGCGGCGGCGAAATCAGCCGCCTCACCGGCGACTCCGTCATCGACGAGCCCGACGGGATGCTGCTGCGGGTCGACGGCAAGGGCGGCAAGGAACGCATCGTCCCCGTGCCGAAGGTCATGGTCACGATGGTCAGGTCGTGGGTGAAACGCGGCCCGCTGTTCCGCACCGTCACCGGCCTGCCGGTCAACCCTGACTACGTCAGTCGGACGGTGTCGGTGTTCTTCGCCGGGATCGGCCTGCCCTACACCCTGCACTGGTGCCGGCACCGGTTCGGCACCCAGCACTACAAGCTCTTCCGCGACATCAGGGCCACGCAGGAGCTGATGGGGCACGCCTCACCGGCGACCACCGCGATGTATGTCCAGCTGTCCCAGGAGCGGGCCAAGCGGTCGATGGACAGGCTCGGCAAGACGCTGCCCGTGACCGAAAAGCGCCCCGCGGCGGTCGACGGCCAGACCGCGCCACGGAGTAGGCGGCGGTCGGCATGACCGGCGCGCGGCGGGGAGGCCGCGACCCACCACCCAGGGTCCCCGAGGACACCACTCCAGGCCCTGAACACGCAGGGCGGCCGGACGCGTAGTAGGCGCCCGGCCGCCCACCCACCGTAGACCCCGAGCCCCCCGAGGAAACACCCGTGAGTACTCGCATTACCGATACCGCGATGTCCAGCACCAGCACCGACCACACCGCACGCCGCACCCACCCCACCGGCCAGTGGCGCGTCTCGTGGCTCCCGCGCCGTCTCCTCACCCGGAACGAGGCCGTCACCGCGATGACCATCGCCGAGGTCATCGCCAGCCGTCCCGCGAGCGGTAACCGCATCTGGTCCGCCGTCGCCACCATGGCCGCCGAACTCGACCTCACCACCGACGAGGCGAGGACCCTCGCCGGCGGCCGACGACTCCACATCCTGTCCACCGGCTGCTGGTGCGCCCCGGACACAGCGGCTGACGGGCACGCCGAGCCCGACGGCAGCGACCCGGTGTTCGCCGCGACCGACAACGACCCGATCAGCTCCGGCGGCGAGCTGCTCGAGGTGCTCCGGTGACCGCCGGCGCGCACCGCGCCCCCGCCGTCCCCCGCGCCGCGCGGGGCAGGCACCGCGCGAAGAGCGCTAAGCGGCTGCTCGGCGAGTACCGGCGGTGGGCGATGGCGCTTGTGGCGATCACCGTCTACGTCCTGCTGGTGATGCCGATCGGCTACTACGACGGCGGGATGCACGATCCCGCGTACGTCCTTCCGAACATCGGTGTTCTCGTTGTGCTGTGGGGTGTCGTCACGAAAACGCTCCACACGTGGAACCGGTACATCGCGGCCCGCCGTCGTGAACGGCGCACGTCCGCGCGCCAGCTGGTGGTGGCTCCATGACGTACTTCCGCACCGGCGACCCCGAACCCGGAGCTGACGTCGATGTCCTGATCAACGAACAGCGCGGCCAGACCCGGTACCTCGCCCGGCTGCAGCACGGCTGGGTTTGGGTGGCCGGCAAGCACGTCCTCGACCGGCCCGAACGCGCGCAGGTGCCGACGCCGCTCACGTGGAAGTTCGCGACGGAGGCAGAACTCGACGCCGATCCGACCGAATTACGCACCCTCACCGATATCGAAGTTGTCGAATGGCGGGCGTCCTAAAAGGGATGGCGCCCCGGCACACGTCGCTTGTGCCGGGGCGCCAGATCTCACTTGATCTGCTCGAGCAGCGCCGACCACGAGGCCGCCGCGACGGCCAGCTCACCCGACTTGCGCGCCTTGGTGTCGCGCACGCCGACCGCCGGCGCGTCGAGAGCTACCTCGACGCATTGGCCGCTACCGCCGGAATAGCTCGAGACCCTCCAATTCCTGTTCCTGTCGGTGCCTGCAGGTACGCTCATCCAGTCCTCTTTCCCTGTGGCGCTTTCAGCGCCGTGATGGCACCGGCGATGGCCTCCTCTGTGGCGGCGGGGGTCATCGCCAGCCGTAGCAGCGCGTCCACCGCTTCGCGGTAGGCCGCTACGTCCTCGTCCGCGTGCAGAATCAACCCGGACCGGCGATAGTCGACATACACGACCGGATACAGGTCCGCGTCCGCGCGCGGCGAAATCAGGGTGAAGCTGCCCTCCAGGCCTTCGTGCCAGTCCAGGCCGTCGGGCACGATTCGCACGTCGACGTTCGGGCGCTTCATGATCTTCAAGAGGTATTCGAGCTGCTCGATCATCACGTCTGCGCCACCGATCCGCTGGCGCAGCGCGGTCTCGTGGATCAGGGCCAGCAGGTGCGCCGGGCGGTCCCGTTCAGGGCTCAGTACGCCCTGGCGGCCCACCCGGGTCATCACCCGAATACTCACCTCGCTGGGCGGGAGCGGGTTGTTGCCGCCGGTCATGATCGCGCGGGCGTACGCCTTCGTCTGCAGCAAACCCGGGAACATGCCGAGGTTGTACTCGATGATCTCCTCGGCGACATCCTCGAAGTCGACGATCGCGGCGATGTGCTGGCGCTGCTCCGGCAAAGTGTTCGCGCGCCATGGCTGCTCGGTGTCGGCGCCTTCCAGCAGCTTCAGCATGGCGGGTTGCTCGTCGGCGGGCACGCCGAGGTGATCGAGGATCTGCTTGGCCAGCTCCGGCTTCGGAACGACCTTGCCGGTCTCGATCTTCGATAGGCGGCTGGGGTCCATGCGCAGTTCCTTCGCAACGGCACGCAACGAGCGATCCTCGCCACCTGCAATGCGGACGGCGCGGATCGCGCCTCCGAAACCCTTGGACTTCGGCGAGCCGGTGTGGGACCTCGGAACACCCTGCGTGTTGCCAGCCATGCCACACAGCATAGGACCCAGTTACAAACCGGATTGACGGTCACTCGATCAGGTCATTGCGGTGACCGATGACGGACGTAGACTCTGTGGACGTCAACACCGACCACACACGGACACACAGCCTCCGCCGCGGTCGGCACCACCGACCGGCTGGGGGTCAGCATGACGCGAGGGTGGCCGTACGAGAGACGACCGATCAAGGCGACCGATGCGACCGGTCGGGACGTCGAGGTGGTCGTTGGATTCGTACACGACCACGAGGGCAGGCTCCGGCTCGCGCTCGGCATTGGTGACGGCCCCACCGCGCTACTCAGCGTCGGCTTCGGGCTCAAGACGGCGACAGCCATCGAGCTCATGTCCCAGCTGCACTACGCCATCGGCGACCTGCTCAAGCGAGGCGGCTCCTGATGAACGCGAAGATTTACGTCGACCTCGACCTCGTGCACCCGGTGGTGAACGGCGTCTGGCACCGTGCCGCGCTGCAGCGGATGCCCCAGTCGGGCGACGCCGTTCGGATGATGTGCGGTGTCGTCGGCGAGGCCGAGTACGACCGGCTCGAGCATCGCCGTACGGATAGCGCGAGTGGGCCGCCGACCGTGTGCCCGCAGTGCGACGCCATTTTCCGGCGCGCCAAGGGCATCCCCGTTCGCACGACGTCAACCCGGGTCCCGGAGCAGCGATGAACGAGCCGTCACGCCCCGCCCGCTACTACGAGGATCAGTTCGTCTTCACCCCTTTCGGTAAGCGGGTGTCGGAGCTGACCGATGACGAGCTGCGGGCCTACGACCCCAGCCGCGCCCCGATACCCGACCCACCACCACCCGGGCCACCGCCGAACAAGCCAGCAACCTAGACAGCCTGGCCGCCGCGTCGACAACGCGGGCGCGGCGGCCAGGCCCCCCAACTCCGCGGACCCAGATTCCGGACCGGACACCGAAGCTGGGAGATCGCGGACGCCGCCCAGCCGAATGGGCGGCACCTGCCGGAGCCCACCCCGCATCTCAGGGGCTCCGGCAGCCCCAGCACCGCCCGCCGCTCATCCTCCCCTCTTCCATGAGGGCGGCGGGCGGCCCCAAGCCGCGCCTGCGTCGCTCAGGTGCGGAGCCGGGCCCCGGCCACAACCGGGGCCCGGCGCGCCGCACGTAACGACCACACCGCCCACACCGACCTACAAGCGCACACGCACCTGTCTCGAGGGGGATTACCCGATGCATCTCCGCACGCCCATCATCGTCGCCACCGCGGCCGCCGCTCTGCTGCTCGCCGGATGCGGCACACCCCAGGTCAACACCGGCAACGTCAGCCCCGCGTCCGCGGGCGCGCCCTCGAGCGCCGCGGCCGCCGACGCCAAGAAGCCGCCGACCTGGGGCGAGCGCTACACGTGGCCCGACGGCGTCGCCGTCGAGGTCGCCAAGCCGGCCGCCTGCAAGCCGAGCCAGTACGCGCAGCCGCCGGGCATCCAGCGCGCCGTCACCATCCAGGTGACCGTCACCAACGGGTCCAGCAAAGCCCTCGACTCCACGCTGCTCAGCGTCGCCAACGCCAGCTTCAACGGGGAGAAGGCCGAGGCCGTGTTCGACTCCGGCGGCAAGTGCGGCAACAGCACGATGGAGGGCGGGACCGTGCTGCCCGGCAAGACGGCCAAGCTGACGTTCAGCTTCGCCGTCGGGCAGCAGCCCGGCGAACTGCAGCTCGAGCTGCAGCCGGACTTCGCCGGCGACAAGGCCGTGTTCGTCGGCCAGGCGTAGCCGGGTCGCGGATACGCTGCGGACCGCGGGCCCTTCCCGCCCCTCCCCCTCGGCGGGGCGGGCCCGTCCCAGGACGCAGCAAACAGCGCCCCCCAAGCTCCTCACGGAGCTTGGGGGGCGCTGTCGCGTCAGGGTGGGGTCAGGGGGTCGAGGGAGATCCAGGCGCCGGAGCGGGCCCGGTACCCGGGTCCGCGGGCGGAGGGCCCGACGGGCTCACCCGCGGGGTGTGCTTCGCCCGGTAGCCCGCGATGAACGTCGTCGCGCCCGTGAGCGCACCGCCGACGAGCGCGGTGACGATGGTCTCGACGATGCCCGGGAGCGGGCCGCCGTGGAAGACGTACAGGGAGACGACCGACAGGACCAGGCCGACGAGGGTGGCCGCCGTGGTGCTGGCCTTGACCTTGCGCTCGACGACATCGAGCAGCTCCGTCTCGACCTGCTCGACCTCGCCGCGCCAGTTGAACGAGTGCGTCATGCTTTTTGTCCTCTTTCTGTCAGCCGAGGATGTCGATCTCGAACGGGTCCGCCGAGCTGTAGTTCAGGTCGCACCACAGCGCGCCCGGCAGCAGGTAGGTGCGGTGGTTGTCGAGACGGTCGTCGTAGCCCGGAACCGTGGCCGGGTCGTGGCCGACGCCGGCGCCGTCGTCGCCCCACGCGAAGATGTGACCGATCCAGACCGGTGACTTCGCGTCCTTCTGGGCGAGCCGCGGCCGGACGACCACGCGGCAGTTCGGGCCTCCGGGCAGGTAGAGCCGCACGGCGTGCGAGCCCTTGTCCTTCGGCGTGACGGTGATGCGCTCCATGAGCTCCACTCCTTGGGTGGTCTGGGCGGCCGAGCCGCCGGGTGCGCCGGGCGCCGGGTCGACACCAGGCCAGTAGTCGACGACCGAGGACACGTCGTACCCGGGCGCGACGTCACCGCGGTACTGCTTCGCGACCGCGCCGGCCGGGATCGTCGGGTCGCCGTCGTAGTGGGCGATCCACCAGTGCGGCTCCGCCACCCCGGCCGCCTGGAAGGCGGCGCGCACCGTTGGCCACGTCGAGGCGTTGCAGTAGACGGTTGGGTCGGCTCCGGCGGCGCGGCGCATCTTCACCCAGCCGGGCGCCTCCGAAGGGGTGGCGTCGCCGGGTTCGACGTCGAGGACGTGCCCGGCGTTCGTCGTGGCCTTCTTGACGATCTGCACCTTGACCGCGTCCGGGAAGAGGGCCCAGTCCCCACCGGACCACGGTTCGAGCTTGATCTTGTCGACGTACCCGGCGACCATCTGCGGCCGCGGGTTGGCGGCGAGGATGTTGTCTGCCGTGACCGCGTCGTACATCGTGCGCATCAGGTGTGCCTCCGTCGGATTGTGGCGCCGGTCGGCAGCACTGCCGTCGGCGTGGTGGGCGGCGGGTTTTTCGCTGGTGCGCACGCCGCGTCTCCGGCGGGGCCTTCGTCGACGCGGGTACTGCCGTCGGAGAAGTCGTTGTAGTTCCGGCACTGCCCGTCGGTGTCGCGGTCGAAGTACTGGCGGGTCACCGAGACGCCGGGGGCGCCGTCCTTCCCGGGGGCGCCGTCTGCTCCTGGCTTGCCGTCGGCGCCGGGCTGGCCGTCCTTCCCTGCCGGGCCGGTCGTGCCCGGGGTGCCCTGCGTCCCAGGCGTGCCGGGTTTCCCGTCGGCGCCCTGGCACTGCTGCGGGGTGAGCAGGCACGGCGGCGACTGGCCGGGCGCGCCGGTGGCCCCGGTGGCACCCGTGGCCCCGGTCGGGCCGACGACGATCGGCGGGGGCGGTTGCACCACTGGTGTCCCGCCGAGCCGCTTCACCTGGTCGTAGAGCTGCTGCGCCCGGCCGGCCGCGTCCTGCGCCGACGACGTCGCCGAGTGCGCGTCGCCCTCGGCGGCCGTGACGTGGTCCTGCAGGTTGTGGATCGACAGCCACGCCCACACTGCCAGGCCGAGCACGCCGATGACGACGAGCGCCCCGGCGAGGTAGAGCAGCCGGTGTGACCGCTCGTCGCGGGCCTGCTCAGCGGCGGGCTGGACAAGCGTCCGGTCGATCGGATCACCCGTCATGAGTCCTCCCCGCCTTCCAGTTCGCGCAGCCGCTTGAGCAACTCGGCCCGCGCGTCGCTGCGGTCCTCGTCGTCGTCGTCTTCGTCGTCGCCGAGCACGCGGTCGATCGCGTGCCGTGCTGCGTTCTCGCGTTCCTTGGGCGAGCCGCGCGTGATTGCGAGGCGGCCGAGGTACACGCCACCGAGCGCCGTGATGAGTGAAGCGATGCCGGGTAGCAGCGACGCCAGGTCACCCACGTCCACCCCCCTCTGTCCTATGTGGATGGCGTGATGAAAATCGCGGCCAACCATGAGCCGCCGTAGTTGGTGCGCAGCGTCTGGCTGGCGCCGGTCGTCTGGGTCGCCTCCAAGAAGACCGTTGCCCCAGCAGCCAAGTTGACCAACGCGGCCATGTTCGCGGTCGGACCGGCCGCGCCCTGCCCGGCGTTCGTACCGCCTGCGCCGACGGCGTTCGTCGACGCGGTGGTCCCGTTCACGGTCAGGTATCCGCCCATGTTCGTCGAGAGCGTCGGCGAACCGATGGCCTGCCAGAAAACTTGGCCGTTGAGCAGGTAGATCCCGGCGTGCTGGATGGTCAGCTGACCGGGCACGCTGGCGGTCCACATGTTGTCCGTGTTGATGACCGCGCTTTGGAAGTTGACGACCGTGTCCGCGTTGTTCGGGATGGACTGCCCGGACGTTTGCTTCACGATCGCAGCGGGCTTTTGTGTCGTGAACCCGGCGTTGTTGTACAGGTACAGGTTGGTCAGGTTCTGCGCCAGCGCGTTGAGGTCGGTGGCGTGGACGATCATGCCGTCGGTGAAGGACGGAATGGTCGGCGTGGGGATACCCATGAAACTCCGTCCTTAGTAGACACACACCGTGGTTGAGCCGAGCACGCCCTTCGTGGCGTCGCCGAGCACCCACGCCTGCGGCACGAACACCGGCGACAGCTGGAAGTTCACTGTCCACTTCTTGCCGGTGTTGTTGTGGTCGACCTTCTCGATGTAGTAGTCACCGGAAATCGTGACCCCGGCCGCCGTCCGGCGTTTCACCGTCACGCGGTACCCGATGTCCAACGTCAGCGCCGCTGTCCACAGGTCCGGGTTCGACGACGGATCGATCGTCATCCCCGCGATCCGAGGCGGCACACCGGTTCCCGGCGCCCCGGCAGGCTTCGCGTACCGCTGCACGTAGAACTGCGCGGCCTGCTGCACATCCCAGTCCACTGCCATCTGCAGCGTCTTCGGCAACACCCGCTGCCCGACCGCCGCCTGAGTGGTCGCGTTCACCACCGGCGGCAGCACGGTTCCCGAGCCACCCGCAGTGAAATTTGCCTGCGAATACACATAGGTCGGGTCGTAGTCGTACTTCAGGTCCGTGTACGGCAGCTCCCCGCTCACCGCGTTCTCCCCGAACGTGAACTGCGAAGTGGTCGACGTCGCAGCGATGTATCGGGTTTCGCGGGAGTCCTGGTGCACGAGCCCGGCGGCGTCGGCCCAGACGAGACCAGCCTCGGTGTCGGCGATCTCCTGCAGCACGTCGAGCATCGCCCGCCCGTTGTACGAGAAGTCGTCGGCCATGGAGGTGACGCCTGTGTCGGTGACCACATTGGACGACCAGAACTGCGTGAGCAGACGCAGTGCACGCGCGCCGGACTTCTCGCCGAGGTACCCGATACCGCGCTGGTAGTGTGCCGTGATCTGCGCGCTCGACAGTGCGAAGTTGTACAGCGCGACATTTGCAAAAGAAGCTGTGGAAATTATGTCACCGTAGAACGTGTTGACGTAGTGGTAAATATTGTCGATCTTCATCGTTGGCGGCGTCGAGTTGTAGGTACCCGTACGCAGAACGGTGTCTCTCGAAGATCGCCACTGGTTCGAACCTATGCCGCTGACCAGAATATGGTGCCATGAGCCATCAGCAAACGTCGGGGTATTGACGACGAAGTTCGTGGAAACCTGAACCGTGCCGCCACTGTCCTTATAGTAAGGACCCATTGAGTTAATGCTCGTCCTTACTCCGATTGTCGCGACTGGTCCGTCGTGCAGCGTGGCATCTGTCGTGGACTCACCCACGGCCAACGAACCCGCGCCGAACCATGTCTGTCCAGCGGTCCACCGAACCCACGCCTCGTAGGTGAACCCCTGCGGATCCATCGCCAGCGAGCCGTACCGGGTACCAAGCCTGGTCACCTGGGTGTTGTCGCCTGAGGTCAGCGGATCCGCGTTCTGCTGCGAGAGGTTCACGGCTTTCGAACCGTCGAGGAAACTGTCGCCGCCGAACGACACGGACGCCGACTGCGACCCGATCGCCTGATACCCGGTGTACGGCGCGCCACCAGTCGGACGCTGCACCGTCTGCGGAAACGAGTCGTCGTTGTACGGCACGAACACCGCCGGACCGTCGGCGAGCACAGTAGACGCGTACGACTGCGAAATGATCGTGCGGGACAACGGGCTGAGCGCGTCAACCGCCTCGAGCGGCTTCACACCCCGGAATCCCTTGTCTTCCCACTGCTGCGGGTACCGCTCGATGTAGCCGGTCCACACCTCGCAGTACGTCGGACCCGTCGACACGAACGCGGTTGCCGCGCCGCCCAGCTGCAACTGCAGCGCATCGACGTACACCGTGGCCGGGAGCGTGCCGGTGCACGTCAGCTCCAGCACGCACGTCGGGGTGGCCGGCGTGCCGGTGATGATGAGCCGCTGCCACGTCCCCGTGAGCGATGACGTGGCCTGCCCGACCAATGCGCCCACACCGGTGGAGTTGAAGTTGAACCACTTAGCCGTGACCGTGTGCGACGCGGGGACGAAGACGTACACGCTCAGCGTCTGCAGCTGGTACGGCGGCACGAACAACGCCACCGTCGGTGTGTCCGTTGCCCCGTTGAACACACACGACAAGCTGTGCGTGCCGTTGAATGCCTGCGCTGTGCTGTTCGTGATCGTTGGCGCGCCGATGAACCCGAAGAACCCGCCGAGCCCGCCACCCTCGAACGAGGGGTCATACCCGACAGTCGACCCGGGGACGAGGTTCGTGGAGTTCAGCAGGTTCCCGCTGGTGTCCTTGGTGACCTTGTTCCACCACGCGCCGATCTGGACCTGCCGGTACGGCAGCAGGCTGTTCGCGCCGGAGTTCAGCGGCGACCCGGTGTTGACCGGGTTCAGCCACTCCTGCGGGTCGTCGATGGTGAGCTTGCACTCGCCGGCCTGCACGGTGCCCAGCTCGTACTGGCGGCCGCGGCTGGTGGTGAAGCCCTTGAACACCACCTGCGATGTCGGGTTGTCCAGCAGCGACACGGCGCCGTTCCCGGGAATCCCGGGCGGGCCTTGGGTGAAGTCGCAGATGGCGGTCATCAGCGGCCAGCTGGGGCGGGGCACGGTCACGCACCCCCCGTCGCAAGGCCGGTGCTCAGGCCGTTCGTGGGGTTGCGGAGGTTGCGGCGCAACGTCCCGGTCTGGAACCACTGCGCGATGTCGCCCGCGTCCAGCTGCAGGACGAGCGTCGTGCTGCCGCCGCCGGCGGGTGCGGCGCCCGCGGTGACGGCGCCCGTGACGCCCATCGACGCGCCGCCGGTGGCGCCGCCCTGGATGACCGCCGAGACGGAGCCGAGCATCCCGCGCGCCGCGGACACCGCAGACGCCGCGGACCGTGCGATGCCTTCGCCGAACGCCTCGCCGACCGAGATCCCGGAGTAGAGGACCCAGCCCTTACCGGAGAACGGGCCTTCCTTGGCGGGGCTGAACGGCCACAGGTTCCGAATGCTGTTGAGGAACCCGGACACCTGCGACTTGACCCAGCCGATCATGGACTGAATGCCCTGCCAGAACCCCTCGATGATCGAACGGCCCGCGTTGTAGAGCCAGCTTCCCGCACCCGACAGCGCGCCCAGGACGGCGTTGCGGGCCTCGGCGCCCAGGTTGGTGATGAAGTGCCAGACGGAGAGGATGCCGTTCCACAGGCCTGTGATGATCGAGCGGCCCGCGTTGATCAGCCAGCTGCCCGCGGTCGAGAAGAACGCCTTGATCTTGCCCGGGATCTCGGAGATGAACGAGACGACGGCCTGGAATGCCTTCGGCACGTTCACGATCAGCCACGAGATCGCGTCGGCGAGGCTGCCCATGATCTGCGCCTGCAGGTTG
>Ga0070699_100004960_pt1 | contig 11740 bp, 9 predicted proteins | sample KBSK1503metaG_FD_65473 | JGI IMG/M metagenome (GOLD analysis project Ga0070699, IMG submission 65473) | Corn, switchgrass and miscanthus rhizosphere microbial communities from Kellogg Biological Station, Michigan, USA - KBS K1-50-3 metaG | ecosystem: Host-associated > Plants > Roots >...
CCACGATCGGGCCGATAACGCCCAGGTGCAGCCAGGAGGCGCTGTCGCCGCCCTGGACAATGCCGTACACCAGCAGCACCAGGCCCGCGATCGACAGCAGCACGCCCACGTAGTCGATCCCGCCCGCCTCGCGGTTGCGGGACTCCGGCACCAGGATCGCCGCGGCGACGATACCGGCGGCGGTGACCGGCACGTTGATCAGGAAGACCGAGCCCCACCAGAAGTGGTCGAGCAGCAGGCCGCCGAGCACCGGGCCGGTGGCGATGCCGATGCCGACCGCCGTGGCCCACAGGCCGATCGCGCGGGGGCGTTCGGCCGGCTCGAAGACGTTGGAGATGATGGAGAGCGTCTGCGGCATGACCGCGGCGCCGCCCAGGCCCATCGCGGCCCGCGCGAAGATCAGCTGCTCGGGCGACCGTGAGTAGGCCGAGAGCAGCGACGCGATGCCGAACAGCGCCAGCCCGATCATGAGCATGCGCTTGCGACCGACCTTGTCGCCGATCACGCCGAACGTGAACAGCAGGCCGGCGAACACCAGCGTGTAGGAGTTGATGGCCCACTCGAGCTGACTCTGACTCGCGCCGAGGCCCCCGCGAGGCTCGGCGATAGTCTTCATGGCCACGTTGAGGACCGTGTTGTCGATAACGATGGCGAGCAGCCCGACGATCAGCACGCTGAGAATCACCCAGCGGCGACGGTAGATGGCCTGCGAGTCCATGTAGCCCTTTCCGGATCACTTGAAGCTTGTGCACCGGACCGGGAAGGTGCTGGCCTAGGTCTGTGTTGTCCTGATCAGCCGCTTCCGGGCTCCGGGTCTATCGATACGGAACGGTATCGTATCGGAATCTATTTCTGGCACTCTGAGGCTTTCTATGTGATCCAGGTCACGTCGGGCAGAGGTCCCCGGTCACCCGGAGGCTGAGGCGGGCGGAGCTATGGGGCGACGTCGGCGAGGCGGAGGATGCGGGTTTCGGGGTCGATGACCAGGGTCAGGGTGACGGTGGCGTGCTCGCCGACGAGTTCGGCCGCGACCGAGGCGGTGCCGTCGCCGGCCTTGAAGGCGCCAACACGGCAGGGGCCTGCCCAGACGCCGGCCATTCGCAGGCGGCGACCTAGCAGGCCGGCGTCCACCCCGTCGGCCACCGGGATCGACGAGGGCCAGTCATGCTCGCCGCTGTTCAGCCAGTCGACCACGCTGTCCAGCGTGACGCGCAGTGCCGAGCCCGCGGCGGGCGGCACGGCCAGCGTGAGCGACTGCACCCGGGGCGGCCGCTCCGGGTTGAGCTGGATCTGCACCTGGACGGTGCCGCGCTCCCCCGCCAGCCACCAGCGGCAGTGGGCGGGCGTGTCGAATTCGGGTTTGCGCCCGGGATCGTCGCCGAACTCCCCGATGCGCTCGCGGATCAGGGCAATCCTGCGCCGGCGCTCCTCGAACGGGGCGTCCATCGCCACGTTCGGCGAGAACAGCCGCTGCGCCTCGGCGTCGACCCAGGACCTGAGCAACTGGCTGACGTTCTCGCGGGCGGCCAGCGTTTCCGGCCACGGGCCGGGCGAGGCGATCGCCACGCTGTTCCCGTGGGCGGCCGGCCCGTCCTGCCGTACGACCGCCTCGAGCAGCCGCGCGGCCAGCGGGGCCATCGCCGCGTAGGTGCTGTTGCCGAGCGCGATCACGCCGGTCCCTGTGGCCGGGTGCCAGGCCATGTTGCTGCCGAAGCCGGGGTAACCGCCGCTGTGGCTGACGATCCGGCCCAGGGCGGGATGCTCGTCGACGAACAGCCCGAAGCCGTAGGTGGCCGGGGGCGACGACGCGCCGTCTCCGGGGAAGCTGGGCGCGATGGCCCAGCCGGTGAGGACCTGCGGCAGCTGCATCTCGCGCCGGCTGGCACGCCGCACCGGATGGGTCTCGGCGTCCTCGCCGGGCGGGAACGCGGCGGCGAAACCGGCCGCCCAGCGGGTCAGGTCGCGCACGCAGCTGAAGATCCCGCCCATCGGGGCGAATGCCCCGGCCGGGTCGAAGGCCAGCTCGGACCACCCGCCCGGCGAGCGCCGGTAGCCGCGGGCGACGCCCGCGGGCCCTGCGGCCTGTAGCGGGACCTCGAATTCCTCCGCCTCGTAGCCGGTCCGCGTCATGCCCAGCGGTTTCAGCAGCCGGTGCCGGACGTAGTCCGGGTAGGCCATGCCGGTGACGGCGGTGATGACCCGGCCCAGGATCGCGTAGCCGAGGTTGGAGTACTCGAACCGGATGCCCGGCGCGCAGTTGAAGCTCACGCCCTTGGCGAGGAACTGCGCGAAGTCCTCGAGAGGAAGGCCCTGCTGGCGGTCGCCCCACGGGTCGTCGGTCGGGAATCCCGCGGTCATGGTCAGCAGGTGCCTAATCGAGATCCGCGCCGAGTCCTGGCTCACCGGCGGCCAGCCGCGCAGCTCCGGGATGTAGTCCTCGGCCAGGTCCTCCAGCTTAAGCAGGCCGTCGTCGCGCAGCGTCAGGATCGCGGACGCGGTGAAGCTCTTGGTCATCGAGGCGATGCGGAAAACCGTGTCGGCGTCCGGCGGCGGCCCGCCGAGGTGCCGCTCGCCGAGCCCGGCCGCGTGCACCAGCTCGCCGCCCGCCACGATCCCGTACGCCAGCCCGGGCTGCCCTCCGCGCTGGTGATAGCCCGCCGCCAGGGCGTCCACATGGGCAAAATCAGCCATTGCCCCAGTCTTCCAGAACCTCCGGCTGTACCGCTCAGCGCCGCCGGCGTGCCATCATCTAACTGTCCGGGTACGCCGCTGGGGCGACACGAGACACGGAGGTTGACATCGATGTCACAGCGCACTTCTGCAGCCATGGCCGCGACAGGACCGCGGACCACGCCGGAACCGCTTTATGGCGGGGCAAACACCGGCCGCCGGGTGACCGTTCGCGATATCGCCGCGGCTAAGGCCCGCGGCGAGAAGTGGCCCATGCTCACCGCCTACGACGCGCTCACCGCCGGGATCTTCGACCGGGCCGGGATCCCGGTGCTGCTGGTCGGCGACTCCGCCGCGATGGTGGTCTACGGGTACGACACCACGATCCCGGTCACCGTGGACGACCTGATCCCGCTGACCGCCGCGGTGGTGCGGGGCACCAGCCGGGCGCTGGTCGTGGCCGACCTGCCGTTCGGCTCCTACCAGGCCTCCCCCGGCGCGGCGCTGGCCGCCGCGACGCGCTTCCTGAAGGAGACCGGCGCGCACGCGGTCAAGCTCGAGGGCGGCGAGCGGGTCGTCCGCCAGGTCGAGGAGCTGGTCGCGGCCGGCATCCCGGTAATGGCGCACCTGGGCCTGACCCCGCAGTCGGTGAACGCGTTCGGCGGTTACCGGGTGCAGGGACGCGGCGAGGACGGCGAGCACCTGCTGCACGACGCCAAGGTGCTGCAGGCGGCGGGCGCGTTCTCGGTGGTGCTCGAGTGCGTGCCCGAGGCGCTGGCCGCCCGGGTAACCGAGGCGCTGACCATCCCCACCGTCGGCATCGGCGCCGGACCGGGCTGCGACGCCCAGGTGCTGGTCTGGCAGGACATGGCCGGCCTGTCGCCGCGGACCGCCAGATTCGTCAAGAAGTACGCCGACCTGGCCAGCGTCTTGTCCGATGCGGCCACCGCCTTCGCCGACGAAGTCACCGGCGGCGCCTTCCCCGACGAGGCGCACTCCTACCGGTAGACCGGCGGGAAACCACGCCCGTTCGGTCCGGTGTTTCTCATGATTCCCGGCAGAGCGGAGGCTGGCCATTTTCCGCGACACTCCGGCCGATTTCCTTATCGGGGTGCGCACGCACCGCGAAACTAGGCGAGATGCACGACACGCCGTGTCACTGAGCGGCAACGTGAGTGACTACGCACACAAATTCGAGATAATCGACTCGATTAGGTTGGCTGATCGCAGGAGTGGAGCGTTAGGTGATCAAGACATCGAGGCCCGGCCGTGACGGCACCGTCCGCGTCACGTTCGCACTGCCCATCGACGACCCGGGCGGAGCGGTCTCCGTGGTGGGGAACTTCAACGACTGGAATCCGTATACCCATCCGCTCCGGCGGCGCGCGAATCAGACACGGAGCGCGGCGGTGACGGTCCGGGCCGGAAGCACTCTGCACTTCCGGTACCTCGGCGAGGGTGGCGTGTGGTTCGACGACGAGACCGTCACCGCCCCGCACGGCGGGAACGCCATGATCACGGTCTGATTCAGCGGCCGCCGTTACCCCCCGCCCGGGACTCGGCCAGGTGCATCCTGATGATCGAGTCGAAGTCCGGGTCGGGGGTCAGGCCCAGCCGGGCCGCCCGGTCAGCGCGGACCCGGGCGGGCCAGCTGGCCACCATGCGGGCCACGTCCGGATCGGGGGTCCAGTCGATCAGCGCGCTGACGTCGGGCCCGGCGACGCGGGTGAGCGCCTCCGCCATGGCCGCGACGCTGACGGTGAGCGCGGGCAGGTTGACCGCGCTACGACCGCCCCAGGCCTGGTCGCTAGCCGTGGCCGCGCAGCGCAGGCCGGCCATGGCCTTGGCCGGCGAGGCGAGCGCGACCTCGGTGGCCGGGTCGACCGGGCAGATCGCGCGCTGGCCGGCCAGCGGCTCGCGGATGATGCCCGACATGAAGCCGGACGCGGCGGCGTTCGGCCGCCCGGGACGCACGCTGATCGACACCAGGCGCAGCGCCCGGCCGCGCAGGAACCCCTTCCTGGTGTAGTCGGCCAGCAACTGCTCGCCGATGGCCTTCTGCGCGCCGTAGCTGGTCTGCGGGTTGGGCAGGGTCTGGTCGTCGACGGCGTCGGGGAGCGGGTGATCGGCGGAATCCCCGAACACGGCGAGCGAGCTGGAGAACACCACCACCGGGTTCGTGCCCAGCGCGCGGCAGGACGCCAGCAGCGCCTCGGTGGCGCGCAGGTTGGCCCGGATGCCCAGGTCGAAGTCGGTCTCGCATTCGCCGCTGACCGCCGCGGCCAAGTGGAAGATGACACCGGCGCCGGACAGCGTGTCCGGTCCGCTCGCGAGCGGGTCGAGCAGCTCGCCGAGATCACCCCGGATCGCCGTCACCCGCTCGTCGGCCGCCAGATCCGGCGGGACCGGGGCCTGGTCGATGAGCGTCACCCGGGACAGCGGCCGCGCCCCGCCGCCGGCCGCGTTGAGCGAGCCCGCCGCCAGCAGCTCCCTGGCCAGCCGCGAGCCCAGGAACCCGGCTCCCCCGGTAATCACCACGTTCACCACGGCACTCCCCTGAAACAAGGCGATTTGATGTGGATGCCACGGCGCGGGCGTCAGCCTGCGCGGGCGATGGTTTCCTCGATCGCGGCCTGCACCTCCGCCGGGCGCTCCATCTGCGGCATGTGCCCGGCGCCGTCGATCAGGTGGCGGACCGCGCCGGTCACCGCATCGGCCTGCGCCGCCGGGATGATCCGGTCGGCTCGCCCCCAGACCACGGTGACCGGTACCGCGGCGACCGCGGCCGCGAGTGCGGCCGAGTCCCCGCGCTGGGCGTCACCGTCCAGCAGCGTGCCCAGAAGGGCGTGCAGGGCCTCGTCCACCCCGTCTAGGCGCTTGTAGGCGAGCAGGTCGTCGACCAGCTGCCGGGTGAGGTGGCTCTCGTCGGCGAAGAGCTGGCCCACCACCGGTTTGAGCTCGCGCCGCGTCTGGGCGTCGGCGAAACCGCGCAGGTACCCGGCGTTGATCTCGGAGCCGAAACCGGACGGCGCGATCAGCGTGAGCGAGGCGATCCGGCCCGGGTCGCGGGCGGCGACCGCGAGGGCGACGGCGCCGCCCATGGAGTGGCCGACCAGGTGGGCGCGCCCGGTACCGAGGGCGTCGAGGACGCCGGTCACGGCGTCGGCGAGCACGCCGAGGGTGCCGTCGCCGACGTCCTTGGCCGAGGTGCCGTGCCCGGGCAGGTCCAGCGCGTACACCCGGTACTTCACGGCCAGCGGCTCCTGCAGGAACAGCCAGGAGTTCCGGTCGCCGCCGTACCCGTGCACGAGCAGGATGACGTCGCCGTCCTCACCGGCCCCCGCGTAGCTGATCTTGCGCCCGCCGACGTCGGCCGTCTGGAGCTCGGCGGCGCCGCCGGCGTCGTCGGGCACGCCCGCATCGATCACCGCGCGCGCCTGTAGCACGGCGGCGTCGAGGGCGTCGTCGCTGACCTCCGCCGGGGCGATCAGCGCGATCGTGCCGCTGACCGGCACGTCCTCACCGACCCGGGCGACGATGCGGCGCACCGTCCCGGCGTCGGCGGCCTCCAGCGTGCCGGTGATCTTCTCCGTCTCGATGTCGGCGAGGTCGTCGCCGACCTGCACCTCGTCCCCCTCCGCGACGACCCAGGCGGTGATCTTGCCGAGCTGCATCGACAGGCCCCACTTCGGCATCGTCACCGGGACGATCCGGTCATCGGTCACCGGGTCCACCCGGTGACCGTCTTGACCGCGTTCACCACGCGCTGCGCGTCCGGGATGTACATGTCCTCGAGCGCGTTGGAGAACGGCACGGGGGTGTGCGGCGCGGTCACCATCTCGATCGGGGCCCGCAGCGAGCCGAACGCCTTCCTGGCGACCAGCGCCGAGATGTCGGTGGCGATGTTGCACCGGGGATGCGCCTCGTCGACCACGACCAGCCGGCCGGTGCCCTCGACGCTCTCCAGCACGGTGTCCTCGTCCAGCGGGCTGGTGGTGCGCAGGTCGATGACCTCGCACTGCACGCCGTCCGCGACGAGCTGCCCGGCCGCCTCCAGCGAGGTATGCACCATCCGGCCCAGGGTCACGATCGTGACGTCACCACCCTCGCGGACTACGCTGGCCTCCCCGAACGGCACCACGTAGCTCTCCTCGGGCACCGGGCCCGAGGAGTCGTAGAGCGCCTTGTGCTCGAAGAACATCACCGGGTCGTTGTCCCTGATCGCCTGGATCATCATGCCCTTGGCGTCGTACGGGGTGGACGGCATGACGACCTTCAGCCCGGGGATGTGGGTGAACAGCGGGTACAGGCACTGGGAGTGCTGGGCCGCGGCCCGCAGCCCGGCCCCGTACATGGTGCGGATGACGACAGGGGTGACCGCCTTGCCGCCGAACATGTACCGGAACTTCGCGGCCTGGTTGTAGATCTGGTCGAAGCAGACGCCCATGAAGTCGACGAACATCAGCTCGGCCACCGGGCGCATCCCGGCCGTGGCCGCGCCGATCGCGGCGCCGATGAACGCCGACTCCGAGATCGGGGTGTCGAGGACCCGGCCGGGGAACTTGTGATAGAGCCCCTTGGTCACGCCGAGCACGCCGCCCCAGGCGTCGTCGTCGCCGGGTGCCCCCGCTCCGCCGGCGTTGTCCTCGCCCATCACGATGACGGTCTCGTCGCGCTCCATTTCCTGGGTCAGCGCCTCGTTCAGGGCCTCGCGGTAGGTGATGTTGCGTGCCATGGCCAGAGCCTCCCGTCAGTAGCGCACGTAGACGTCGGTGAGCAGGTCCGCCTCGGTGGGCAGCGGCGCGGCCTTCGCCTCGGCGACCACCCGGTCGATCAGCACCCCGACCTCGGCGTCGACCGCGTCGAGGTCCGGGCGGGCCAGCTCGCCGGTCTCGGTCACCCGGTCGGCGAAGCGCTTGAGGCAGTCGAGTTCGGCCCGCGCGTGCTCGACCTCGCTGGCCCGGTAGGTCTGCTGGTCGCCCTCGAAGTGGCCGAAGTAGCGGGTGAACTTCATCTCGATGAGCGTCGGCCCGCCGCCCTCCCGGGCCCGGGCGATCGCCTCGCTGGCCGCCTCGTGCACCGCGAAGAAGTCGAACCCGTCGAGGATGACACCCGGCATCCCGAACCCCGCGGCCCGGTCGGCGATATTGTCGCTGGCCACCGACCAGGTGCTGGACGTGCTCTCGGCGTAGCCGTTGTTCTCGGCCACGAAGATGGCAGGCAGGTTCCACACCGAGGCCAGGTTCATCGACTCCAGGGTGGTGCCCTGGTTGCTACCGCCGTCGCCGAAGAACGCGACGCTGACCCCGCCGTTGCCCTTGAGCTTGGCGGCCAGCGCCGTCCCGCAGATCAGCGGCGGACCGCCGCCGACGATCCCGTTGGCGCCGAGCATGCCCTTGGACAGGTCCGCGATGTGCATGGAGCCGCCCTTGCCGTGGCAGCTGCCGGTCTTGCGGCCGTAGATCTCGGCCATCATCTCGCCGACGTCCACGCCCCGGGCGATGCAGTGGCCGTGCCCGCGGTGGGTGCTGGCGATCGTGTCCCGGCCGTCGAGGTTGCTGCAGACGCCGACCGCCGAGGCCTCCTCGCCCGCGTACAGGTGAACGAAGCCGGGAATCTCACCGGTGGCGAACTCCGCGTGCACGCGTTCCTCGAACTCGCGGATCGTCCGCATCGTCCGGTAGACGTCCAGCAGGTGCTCTCTGGTCAGAGTCTTCCGCTCAACCGTGTCGGTCATGTGCTCCTCCCTCGGTTTGGTTAACTGACGTGAGCAGGCCGAGGCGGGCGCTCGCCGCCAGAACGGCAGGCACGTCTACGCAGCGGGGCCCGTCCGGCCGCAGCCGCACGGCCGGCTCCTCGCCCGGTCCGAAGGCCAGCTCGCGCTCGCCGTCCACGGCGATGAGGCCGACCGGCGCGTCGACGCGGTGAACCGAGCCGGGACGCATCGGCTGGATCTCGCCCACTCCCACCAGCACGACCAGGCCCGGCGCGATCGGGGCGAGTACCTGCCGGGGCGCGCCGACGGACAGCCGCGCCGTGACTCCGTGCGGTTCGTGCCGCGCGACCGGGGCGAGCTGGCCCAGGACGCTGGACAGGCCGATCGCGTCGGGTTCGGCGAAGGCGCAGAACAACTGGGTCACGGTGGCCGGATCCCAGACCGCGCGCGCCCCGACGTGGCGCTCGGTGGACACCGCGATGTCCACCAGCGCGGTCTCCGTCCGGTCCCCGGCCCGGACCTCGAGCAGCTTGGCCCGGCTGGTCGCGCCGTCAGCGGGCACCGCGCCGGTGGCGACCAGGCCCGCGGCCAGGCCCGCGATGGTCGCCTCGCGGACCGCGGGGAACACGTTGTTGGTGCCCGTCGACAGGGCCAGCATGGGCACGTCGCCCATTGCGGACGCGGCCACCCGGGCGGTGCCGTCACCGCCGAGGCAGACGATCACCCGGGCGCCCGCGATCACCATCCGCCGGACGGCGTCCACGGTGTCCTGCGCGGTCTGCCTGATCGGCTGGCCGTCGAGGAACTCGACCTCGGGCCAGCGGGCATCGTGGTGGCGATGACGCTGAATGGCCCGGAACACCGCCGCGGAGATACCGCCGAGGTCGGTGCTGAGCAGCACCCGGTGCACGCCGACCGCGCCGAACGCGGTGAGCATGCGCTGGATCATGTTGGCCTTCTCGGCCGTCGGGAACACCGAGGCCTGCGTGACCAGGCGGCGGATGTCACGACCGGAGAGCGGGTTCGCTACCACGCCCACGATCGCGTCACCCAAGGTGCCCACCTCCTCGCCCCACTTTGCTCGTCTGCCGTCGAAAAGTGAATACCTGTAAGCTGGAACCGGTGCGGGAGGGCACCGCCGGGTCCGCGGGAAGGACTGAGTCCGCCTCCGCTTGCGGGAGAACCACCTTGCCAGGCAGCAGGACCGTCTCCAGTCGAGTCAGGAACGCGGGCCCCGGCTCTGAGGGAGAGACGCGTCATGCCCCAGCTTCCCGATCGCCCCGACCTCGCCCAGCTCCGCCGGCAGGCCCGCGAGCTGCACCGTGCCGCCGCCGACGGGGACGTCGGCGCCCTGCGGCGGGTGCGGCAGGTCTCGGAGAAGACCACGCTGTCAACCGCCCAGCTGGCCATGGCCCGGGAGTACGGCTTCCCGAGCTGGCCCAAGCTCAAGGACGAGGCCGAACGCCGCCGGGCGTCCGCCGAGGAGGCCGGGCAGGCCGGCGAGGCCGCGCAGTCCAGCGATGCCGGGCAGACCGCGCCGGTCCCGGTGAAGTCGTGGCGCGAGATGCGGGATTGGTCAGCCGAGTTGTTGCGTTCCCGCACCGGCGCCGACGTTGCCGCCTGGAATCAGCGCGTCGCCAGGGCCGGCTTCGACGACGAGCCCGCGTTGCGGGAGTGGCTGGCCGGCCAGGGCGTCACCGGCTACGCTCAGGCCCTGCTGGTCTGGGAGCGCTTCGGCTACCCCGACTTCATGACCGCCCACGCCGGCGACTTGATCGAGGGGCAGTACGCGGACCGGCCGCAGCTGCGGCCGATCCTGGACGCGGTGCTGGCCCTGCTGCCCGCGCTCGGCGCGGCGACCGTGCAGGCCCGCAAGACCATCGTGTCCCTGGTCACCCCCCGCCGCACCTTCGCCGTGGTGCGGGCGACCACGAAGGACCGGGTGGACCTTGGCCTGCGTCTTGACAACGCCGAGCCGGGTGGCCGACTGCAGAGCGCCAAGGGCATCGGCGGGGGCGGCGCCACCGTGCGGATCGCGCTGAGGCGGCCCGAAGACATCGACGACGAGGTTCGCGACCTGATGCGGCGCGCCTACGAGGAGAACACGGCACCGCCGCCCCCGCCGCGTCCCGCCCGGCGCTCAGGCGCCAGGCTTGGCACGCTGACCGTGGTGATCGAAGGTTCCGAGCTGCCCGGCCTGACCTGCCGGCCGGAGCCGGACGGGCAGGGCCACCGGAACGTCCACGTCGCGCTGTACAGCCGCAGCAAGGACCGGCCCTCGCTGACCATGCCGGGCAATCCCTGGACGGTCACCGAACCCGTGCCCGGTGACGCGCCAGCGGCCCGCTGGGAGATGGAGGTCTCGGTCAAGCAGGGCCCCGACGGCGGCTTCGACTTCGCCGGGCCGTTCGTCCGCGGCGTCCGCGACGACCGCCACCTCGGGCTGGCCTGGGGTGACCTGCCCGGCGACGGGACGCTGCGCATGTTCCGCGGGGCCAAGCTCCGCCTGGTCGACGTCGATCCCGGCCTCATCGAGCAGGCCATGCGGCCACGCCGCAAGCTCATCGGCCGGATCCGGCTGACCGACGCCAGGGGAAACCCGATCTGCGCCCGCGTCCACCCTCCCTACCTCACCTGGTCAGTGGCCGGGTAGGTCACGGAACGACTACCGGCTGGATGGCCACGGGGCCGAGGGTGGGATCGAGCTCGGTGGCCTGGGACACTCCCGGCGGCGTGATCACGTCCACGGCCTTGGGCACGGTGCCCGGGTCGGCCGTGCAGATCGCCGCGGTCCCGCCGGGCGCGCATACCCCGAACGCGAACGGCTGCGCCGTGAGGCTGAAGGACCGCGCCTGGTCGGAGCTGAACCCGTCCTGGCCGGTCAGCACCACGCTGAAGCCCCAGCCCGACCCCGGCGTGCCGAACTGCGCCTCGGGCAGCGCGATCGTGATCGTCCGGTCGGCCTGCTCGGCCAGCACGGACGCGGTGCCGACGCTGCCGCCGGACGCGTTCACCCAGACCGGCGGGACGAAGCCCTGCACCTCGACCCGCTGGCTCCAGGCGCCGGCCGGCGCGATCGTGTAGTTGCGGGTGGCGAACGGGGCCTGGGTGGAGGTGGATGTGGCGCCCGGCACGTGCACGTAGACGTCGAGCAACTGCGCCCCGTCGGTCTGCCCGAACGTCGGGTCCAGGTTGCGCAGCGTGGCGCGCAGGTAGGCGAAGGTGCCGTCGCTGAGGACCTGGAACCTGGTCAGGTCGAACGCCCCGGCGTGGAAGTCGGAGGCGGTCGGGTACTGGTAGGTGCCGGGCCCGTTGTCGTCGCCGGACGGGTCGGTCACGTCGAGCACGGTGCTG
>Ga0070699_100004961_pt1 | contig 11738 bp, 8 predicted proteins | sample KBSK1503metaG_FD_65473 | JGI IMG/M metagenome (GOLD analysis project Ga0070699, IMG submission 65473) | Corn, switchgrass and miscanthus rhizosphere microbial communities from Kellogg Biological Station, Michigan, USA - KBS K1-50-3 metaG | ecosystem: Host-associated > Plants > Roots >...
AGGCGATGCGATGCGCGATGACGCGGGTCTTGCCGGATCCTGCGCCGGCCAGAATCAGCAGTGGGCCTTCGGTGTGAAGAACGGCTTCCTGTTGTTCTGGGTTAAGAGCGGAGAGGAGATCCATTGGTGATTCGTGATTCGCGATCGTGATTAGCGATTGAACCGTCGTCGGTGACGCGCCGTCAATCGCCAATCACAAATCGCCAATCACCAATCTACTCGACCGTGACGCTCTTCGCGAGATTTCTCGGCTGATCCACGTCGCATCCCCGGCGCACGGCAATGTGATACGCCAGCAGCTGAAGCGGAATCGTCATGACGACTGGCGTAAGCAGAGCGGTCGTGGCCGGCATTGGAATAATGACGTCGCTCTGCGGATCGAGCACGCCAGCCATGCGCGGATCGCCTTCCGTCGTGAAGGCGATGACCGAGCCGCCGCGTGCCTTGGCCTCCTGCACGTTGCCGATCATCTTTTCGAAGACGTGATCGTTCGGCGCGATCGCCACAACCGGCATGCGCTCGTCGATGAGCGCAATCGGGCCATGTTTCATTTCCCCTGCCGGGTACCCTTCGGCGTGGATGTACGAGATTTCCTTGAGCTTCAACGCGCCCTCAAGCGCAATCGGGTAATTGATGCCCCGCCCCAGGAAGAGGAAGTCGGTCCGGTTGTAGAAGCGCTCCGCGACCTTGTCGAGCGACGCCGACGCCTTGAGTGCCTGCTCGATCGTCTGCGGCATTTGCAGCAACTCGGTGATGTGATCGCGAATCTGCGGTGGTGTCAGCGTTCCGCGCACTTGCGCCATATACAGGGCGAGCAGCTGCAGCGCGATCAGCTGGGACGTAAACGCTTTGGTGGACGCGACGCCGATCTCCGGGCCGGCGTGTGTGTAGACCGTGCCCTGGGCCTCGCGCGTGGCCATGCTGCCGACCACGTTGCAGATGGCAATGCTTTGGGCTCCCTTCTTTTTCGCCTCCCGCAACGCCGCCAGGGTGTCGGCGGTTTCACCGGACTGAGTGATCACAATCGCCAGCTCGTTCGACGCGACAATTGGGTTCCGGTAGCGGTATTCGGAGCCGTAGTCCACTTCGACGGGCACGTGCGCCAGCGCCTCGATCAGGTACTTGCCAACTAGGGCAGCGTGCCAGGACGTGCCGCACGCGATGATCGTGACCTTCTGAAGCGTCCGGAACATCTCCTCCGGGATGTTGAGATCTTCGAGGAAGATCTGGCCACGATCGAGCGACACGCGGCCGAGGATCGTGTCCCGCGCGGCGGTCGGCTGCTCGAAGATCTCCTTGAGCATGAAGTGCTTGTGGCCGCCCTTCTCCGCCGCGATCGGATCCCACAGCACGCGCTGCGTCGTCTTCGAGACCGCGCGTCCGGCGTAGTCAGTGAACTGAACGCCAGAGCGAGTGATGATGGCCATCTCCTCGTCGCCGAGGAACACGACGTCGCGAGTATGGGCGAGGATCGCCGGAATGTCCGACGCGACGAAGAACTCATCTTTGCCGAGGCCGACGACGATCGGAGGGCCGTTGCGAACGGCGACGATCTTCTCGGGATCCTCGACCGACACGAGGACGATCGCGAACATGCCGCGCATGTAGACCAGCGCCCGCCGCACCGCGTTCTCGAGGCCGTCGTCACGCATTTCGCGCTCGACGAGATGCGCCACGATCTCGGTGTCGGTTTCCGTCTTGAACTCGTGTCCCTGAGACTGGAGCTCCTTCTTCAGCTCGAGATAGTTCTCGATGATTCCGTTGTGGACGACAACGATGCGGCCCGTGCAGTCGCGGTGGGGATGGGCGTTCTCCTCAGTCGGCCGGCCGTGAGTGGCCCAACGCGTGTGGCCGACTCCATAGAGGCCGTCCACCGGCTCGATGCGGATCGCGTTTTCGAGATTAGCGAGCTTGCCCGCGGACCGGCGTAGCGAGATGCCTTCCGGGCTCACGAGGGCAACGCCAGCTGAGTCGTAGCCGCGGTATTCCATACGGCGCAGTCCCTCGATGAGGACCGGCACGACCGGCTTTGATCCGATGTATCCGATGATTCCGCACATACAGTCTGTTCCCCGTTCAGCGTCCGTGGTGCGTGGTTCCTATGTCTTGCCGGGCGCGGCTTTTTTCCGCTCGACCCATCCTTCGACATTCGACTGCCGGCCTCGCGCAATGCCAAGAGCGCCAGCCGGTACGTCCTCCGTAATCGATGAGCCGGCCCCTATGTAGGCGCCTTTACCGATTCGGACAGGCGCAATCAACTGCGTATCGCTGCCAATGAAGGCGCCATCCTCGATGATCGTCGCGTTTTTGTTGACGCCGTCGTAGTTGCACGTAATCGTCCCGGCGCCGACATTGACCTTCGCGCCTATCGTGGCGTCGCCGAGGTAGGTCAGGTGATTCGCCTTCGAGCCCGGGCCCATCGTGGTCTTCTTCAGCTCCACGAAATTTCCGATCTTTGCACCCTCCCCCACCACCGTCTCCGGGCGGAGATGAGCAAACGGCCCGATGGACGCGTCTTCTGCAACCCGCGCACCAATGATGAGGCAGAAGTTGTGGACTGTCACCCGATCCGCAATTTCCGAGTCGCAGATGCGAACGCTGCCCTGGATCTCACACGCGGACCCGATCTTCGTGTGTCCCTCGATTACCACACCGGGATGTATCACCGTGTCGGCGCCGATCTCGACGTCGGTATCGATGTACGTGGTTGCGGGATCGACAAGCGTGACGCCGGCGGCCATCAACTCTTCGTTCTTCGTCTGTCTCACGATTCTGCTCACTTCCGCGAGTTCGGTGCGGCTGTTGACGCCTCGAATTTCCTGGGCGTTCTCGACAATCAACGTCTCGACCGGCAGCTTGCGGCGCCGGTAGATGGCAATCAGATCGGTCAGGTAATACTCGCCCTGGGCGTTCTGCGATGCGATTCCCCGCAGGGCTTCCCACAATGACGCCAGGTCGAAGGCGTAAATGCCTCCGTTGATCTCGCGAATCTGCCGGACGTTGGCGGATGCGTCGCGCTCCTCCACGATCCGCGCGATACGCCCTTTGCTCCGAACGATTCGGCCATACCCGTACGGCCTTTCGACGATGGCGGTTACCACCGTCGCGGCTGCAGCGGCGTTCCGGTGGGTCTCGACCAGCCTACGCAGCGTCGAAGCGGTAAGCAGGGGCACATCTCCGGACAGAAGGACCAGCGTCCCCGCTTGACCCGCCAGGACGGTTTCCGCCTGCCGAAGCGCATGCGCCGTTCCGAGCTGCGGCTCCTGAAGCACAAACTGGAGGGCCCGGCGACGACCGCCGAGGCGCTCACGGACCATATCGGCGCCATGGCCGACGATGAGCGTCTCCGTCGCGGGCGAAATTGCGTCCGCGGTTCTGAGCACATGCTCGACCATCGGGCGACCCGCGACTCGATGGAGCACCTTGGGTAACCGCGACTTCATGCGCGTGCCTTGGCCGGCGGCGAGGATGACGACGTGCGTGTCAGCAGGCATGGAAAGCGGGGTCGTTCACGAGCACAGGCGTATTGCAGAAGGCGGTCCAGATCGCCATCGCCGCGGCACACCCAGCAACATTCTGTTATTCACCCAATTTATTCACGCGCTCGACCGCCGAATAGATTTCTTTCGGAGATCTTTTGTACTTCTCGGCCACTTGAGTTACGGCGGCGCGGCGCGAGACACCGCCTACATTGGTTATTTGCCAGAAATCGTGGGCTACCTGCTCATCTGAAGGAGGTATCGCGTTATCAATATTGAGTTTCATAGCAGGACCCACCACTACCGTGAACTCACCTTTCGGTGCCGAAATGCCCCGTCCAACCTCTGAAGCGATGCCCCTGACGAACTCTTGATGCGCCTTGGTCAGCTCGCGGCCCAGCATCATTGGTCTATTACCCAAATAGACACTGGCTTCGATTAATGTTGGCTGAATCCTGTGGGGAGATTCGAAGAAAGAGAATGTGTGGCAGGTCTTGGCGATTTCCGAAAACCACTGAATTCTGGCTTTAGCCCTACTTGGTACAAAGCCATACATGGTGAATGGGATCAAGGGAAACCCGGACGCAACAAGGGCGGTCAACGGGGCGCTCGCCCCCGGGATCGGATCGACCGTAATCCCGCGTTCAATACATGCCTGCACCAGCTCCAGCCCTGGATCTGAGACGCCGGGAGTCCCGGCATCGGTCACGAGCGCCACGCTTTCTCCACCCTCCAGTCGGGCAATCAGCTGAGGCAGACGCGCACGGGTATTGTGCGCGTGGAAACTGACCATCGGAGTGGGAATCGCATGCGGGGCAAGCAGCCTGAACGTACGTCTGGTGTCTTCGGCGGCGATGACAGCCGCTTCGCGCAGGATACGCAGCGCGCGAAGTGTAATGTCCTCGAGATTACCGATCGGGGTCGCGACCACGTACAACGTGCCGGACATCAGGTGGGACAGTAGATTATTGTACCATTGCGGGATGCGCGCTCACCGATTCGAGCGCCAGTCATGATCAGGCATGTACCCATCGGAGCCGTTCCCGCATTTTGTCGACGACTACCTCGCCTATCTGCACGAGGTCTTTCCGACCCAGGCGACCCTGGATGGAACCCACCTCCACGATGACCTGCTGGAGGACCTGAGCCGCGCGGGTGTTGACGCCCATGTCCGGGCGTTGTCCGGCTTTGGGCGGCGGCTTCGCCAGATTGACGCGGGCACGCTTCCTCGCATCGAACGCATCGAACATCCGACTGTCGCCTCGAACATCGAGGCGCGCATGTTCGACTTCGAAGAGGTCGGCACGTGGGAGCGGAATCCGCAGTTGTACGCGGACACCATTGGAACGAGCCTGGCCGGCCAGGCGCTCTTTGCGTACGCGCCAGAAGCCGATCGGGCGCGGCGCATCGTGTCGAAGCTCCGGCAAGTGGCCCGATTCGTCCAGTCGGCGCGCGACAACATCAAAGAGTGTCCCGGGATTTTTGTAAAGACGGGGCTCGAGAGCTGGCGCGGAATCCTGAAGTTCATCGATACAGACCTGCCCCGTGCGTTCTCCGCGCTCGACGACCTCCACATTCTTGGGGACCTCGCAGACACCTCAACCGAGGCTTCGGCCGCCGTGAAGGGGTACATCGACTACCTGGAGACCGATCTCGCGCCACGCGCGAAGGCGTCGTTCCGGCTCGGTCGCGAGAAATTCGAAAAGAAGCTGAAGCTCGAGGAAGGCATCACGCTGACGGCCGATCGGCTGCTGGCGATCGCGTTGCGCGAGCTGCACGAGGTGCAGGAGGAGTTCCGGACCGTTGCAGGTCGGTTGAATGGCGGCGATGCGGGCACCGCCTGGCGCACCGCGAAGGAACAGCACCCGGCGCCCGGCGAAGCCGTCAAGGCCGCGCAGTTCCAGGTCAAGGAGCTCGAGGAGTTCCTGCGACGACAGGCGATCGTGACCCTTCCCGACGCGGAGCCCGTCGTCGTCGCGCCGACGCCGGAATTCTTTCGGTGGACGTTCGCCTCGATGTGGACGCCCGGCCCGTTCGAGACGAAACCAAGCCGCGCCTATTACTACCTGACCGACGTCGATCGCAGCTGGCCTCCCGAACGCCAGGAGGAGCACATGCGCGACTTCAACTTCCCGACGCTCTGGAACATCTCGATTCACGAGGTGTACCCGGGGCATTTCCTGCACTACCAGCATCTGCGCCAGGTCGACTCAAAGGTCCGCAAGTCGACGTTTTTCGCTCCTGCCTCCGTCGTCGAAGGATGGGCACACTACTGCGAGCAGATGATGATCGAAGCGGGTTTCCGCCGGAACGATCCGACGATCAAGCTCGGTCAGCTTGCGGAGGCACTCGTACGCCTCGCACGGTTCGTGGTGTGCATCCGTCTTCACTGCGAGGACATGTCGGTGGAGCAGGGGATGCGCTTCTTCCGCGACGAGGCGTTTCTCGAAGAGGCGACGGCGCGCCGTGAAGCAGAGCGGGGCACATTCGATCCGACCTATCTCGTGTACTCGGTTGGCAAACTCATGATGCTGAAGCTGCGGCGCGACTACAAGGAACAGCAGGGCGGCAAATTCTCGTTGCGCGCTTTCCATGATTCCGTACTGGCGCAGGGATGTGCGCCGTTTTCCGCGCTCAGGCAGCTGGTGTTGAACGACGCGTTCGACGCCGTTCTGGAGTAAGCCTCATGCCGTTGTACGAATACGAATGTGACGCGTGCGGCCGCAGGTTCGAGGTCATTGTCAAGAGTGCCGATACGACGGTCGAAACTTGCACGCATTGCGGCAAGGGCCCGGTGCATCGGCAGCTGTCGTCGCCGGCGATCCAGTTCAAGGGCACCGGCTGGTACGTCACCGATTACGCGCAGAAAGGGAAGTCGGACTCTTCGTCGACAAACCCGCCGGCCAACACCGACGCCGCGAAATCTGACAGCAGCACTTCGACAACGGACAGCAGCAGCACGCCGAAGACCGACAGCAGCATGCCAAAGAGCGACACGGCGGCGTCCTCCCCGAAGCCCGTCACGGGCGGCACATCGAAAGCCTCGAAGGACTAGCGGGAAGGGACTACCGGCTGGAGCCGACGCCGATCTTGAGGTCGAGCGTTTCCAGATACTTGCGGAACGGATCCGCAAGATCCGGCCGCCGCAGCGCGAAGTACACGAGGGCCTTCAGGAACCCGAGCTTGTTTCCGGTGTCGTGGCGGACGCCTTCGATCTCGTACGCGTAGATCGGCCGTGACTTCAGCAGGTGGCGCAGCCCGTTTGTGAGCTGGATCTCGCCCGTGCGATCGCTGACCGTTGCCGACAGCGCCGGAAAGATGTCCGGAGTGAGGATGTAACGGCCGATGATGGCCAGGTTCGACGGCGCATCCTCGCGCCGCGGCTTCTCGACGAGATCGCTGATCCGGTGGACGCCGCGACCGAGATTGCCCGAAGACTCGTCGATCTTGACGATGCCGTAGCTCGAGACGTCTTCCGCCGGCACACGCTCCACCGCGATCACCGGGCCGTCCACGCGCTGATACACGTCGATCATCTGCTTGAGGGCCGGCGGATTCGCATCGATCACATCGTCGCCGAGGATCACCGCGAACGGTTCATCGCCAATCAGGTTCTTCGTCACCAGCACCGCGTGCCCGAGGCCGAGTGGTTCTCCCTGCCGGACGTACGACACGTTGATCAACTGCGTGATCTTGCGGATCTCCTCCAGCTGCGCGGTCTTGCCGCGCTGTTCGAGATAGCTTTCGAGCTCCACTGCGACGTCGAAGTGATCCTCGATCGCGTTCTTGCCGCGCCCCGTCACGATGACGATGTTGTCGACACCGGACTGCACCGCTTCCTCGACGCCGTATTGAATGACCGGCTTGTCGACGAGCACGAGCATCTCTTTCGGCTGCGCTTTGGTCGCGGGTAGAAATCGGGTGCCGAGACCTGCGGCGGGGAAGACGGCCTTGCGGATCGTGCCAGCCATGGATGTCATCGTAACGCAGGAGCGCTGTTGTAGGATGAGACGGTCGACCGCGGCCTCCCAATGATAGATCCAGCAATTCTTCGCGATAACCTCGATTCCGTCCGCACCGCTCTCAGCAACCGCGGCGTCGAGATGACCAGCGAGCTCGAGGAGCTTGCGGCGCTCGAATCGCACCGCCGCCGCCTGCTGCCTGAGCTCGAAGGACTGAAGCGCGAGCAGAACACCGCCGGCGATGAAGTGGCGCGCGCGAAACGGCAGCACCTCGACACGACAAAGATTCAGGAGGCGAGCCGCGCGCGCGCGCAGCAGATCAAGCAGAAGAGCGTCGAGCTCGATTCGATCGAGCAGCGTCGGAATCGCGGCTTGCTTGCGGTCCCGAACCTCCCGCACGAGAGCGTCCCGGTCGGGAAGAGCGCGGCCGACAACCTCGAGGTCCGGCGGGTCGGCGTGCCACGGACATTCGCTTTCAAGGCGCAAGCCCACTGGGATCTCGGACCGGCTCTCGGCGTGATCGATTTCGAGCGAGGCACCAAGATCGCCGGCGCGCGCTTCACGGTCCTCGTCGGCGCCGGTGCCCGCCTGGCGCGGGCATTGATCAACTTCATGCTCGATCTGCATACGAAGGAGCACGGCTACACCGAGATCGAGCCGCCTTTCATGGCGAACACTGCGTCGCTGACCGGCACTGGCAATCTGCCAAAGTTCGAAGCCGATCTGTTCAAGATCGCCGGCGACTGGGATCTCTACATGGTCCCGACGGCCGAGGTGCCCCTGACGAACATGCATCGAGGTGAGATTCTCGACGGCCGCCAGCTGCCGATTCGGTACACCGCCTACACACCGTGTTTCCGCAGCGAAGCAGGGTCATACGGGGCGGACGTCCGCGGACTGATCCGCCAGCATCAATTTGACAAGGTGGAGCTGATGGTGTTCACGACACCCGAGGAGTCGTACAACGAGCTCGAGCGTCTGACCGGGAACGCCGAAGAAGTGTTGAAGCGTCTCGAGCTTCCGTACAGAACCGTACTGCTCTGTTCGGGCGACATCGGTTTTGCATCGGCGAAAACCTATGACATCGAGGTCTGGCTGCCAAGCCAGGAGACGTATCGCGAAATTTCGTCCTGCAGCAACACCGAGGCGTTTCAGGCGAGGCGCGCGAACATCAAGTTTCGTGAGGGTGGAACAGGCAAGGCGGAGTACGCGCACACGCTCAACGGCTCCGGCCTGGCGGTCGGGCGGACGCTGATTGCGATTCTCGAGAATTATCAGGAGGAGGACGGCACGGTCACCATTCCCGCCGCCCTTCGCCCGTACATGGACGGGCTCGCGAGAATCACGCGACAATAGAACGAACCGTCACGCGGAGGGATGGCCGAGCGGTTGATGGCGGCGGTCTTGAAAACCGTTGTACCCGAAAGGGTATCGGGGGTTCGAATCCCTCTCCCTCCGCCATCCGCCTACGCTCGCGGACAGTACAGGCGAGCTACGGCGAGATGGCTGCGACCCGGGATGAGATCGCGCCGAAGCGCGGAGCGCGAAGGAGGACGAATCCCTCTCCCTCCGCCATCCGCCTACGTTCGCGGACAGTGCAGGCGAGCTACGGCGAGATGGCTTCGACCCGGGATGAGATCGCGCCGAAGCGCGGAGCGCAAAGGAGGACGAAATGTCCCGATCGCGCCTGCAGACTCTCGCCCGTACGCGGGACGGTAGCGGCACCGCTACGATTGACCGAAACCGATGTCCAATTGTGAACACCGCTCCGGCCGATCAGCGCGGTACTCTCGCTTGCGGTGGCCCCAATTCCCTCCGCGCGGCAGCTAACGCGGATTTCACTTCCACGTAGCCACAGAGACACAGAGTCACAGAGAAATTTCAATTGTTTTTGTCTCTGTGACTCTGTGACTCTGTGTCCCGTCGAACTGAAAAGCGCTCTAGTCCAGGCCGATCTCGCACGTCGGTGGCGAATGGGCTGGAGGCGGCCGGCCCCGGTCCCCGAACTCTCGCTGCCGACCTCGCCAACGTGGCGCATCGAAGGGTTGCGCGGGATCTCGCTCGCTGAGGAGCCGGCGCCGGCTCGGCACCATGCCGATCTGATCTCGTCGTTCCGTCGATGACCGGCTCCATGACGGGCCGACGATCACGAATCAACGCGAGCCGGATGGTCGTTGCCGCCGCCCTCGTGTTGAGCCTCGTCAGCGCCTGCGGCAGTGACTCTCCCTCGTCTCCCACGTCGGCAGCACTCACGCCGCCCACAGCGATCACCCTGGCGGCAATGACGATTGATTCGTCCAGCGTCTTGGCAGGCGCCTCGACGCAAGGGAGGGTGACGCTGAGCGCCTCGGCGCCTTCCGCCGGGACGATGGTCACATTGTCGAGCAGCTCCGCATCTGTCGCCGTTCCGGCCACGATCACCATCTCGAGCGGCGCGACCTCCGGCACGTTTTCGATCGCGACCCAGACGGTCACGACGTCAACCGACGCCACAATTACCGGGGCAGTCGGCGCCGAATCACGCTCGATTGCCCTGCAGGTGACCGTAGCGACGCTGCCGGCGGAAACCCCGACCCCGGCAACCTTGTCGTTCGACCCATCGGTCGTTGCGGGCGGCCGATCCACGCGCGGTACCGTGACACTCGGAGTGGCAGCGCCCACCGGCGGCATCGAGATCGCGCTAACGAGCGACAGTCCGGCCGCCAGTGTCCCCAGCAAGGTAACCGTTGCGCCCGGAGCCACGAGCGCGACGTTCGCGATCGCGACTCAAACGGTGTCGTCCGACTCGCAGATTCAAATCACGGCTTCGTCGGACTCTATCTCTCTAACCGCGGTTCTCCGGTTGACGCCGGTGGTGGCGTTGGCGTCCCTCGTGATCGATCCCGTCACCGTACGCGGAGGCGATTCGACGCATGGAACGGTGACGCTCAATGGCCCGGCGCCGCCCGGTGGAACGATTGTGTCGCTGGACAGCAGCAACGTCGATGGGCGAGTTCCCGAGACAACGACGGTGGCGGCTGGTGAGTCCAGCAGCATCTTTACAATCACCACTGGCGGAGTTTCCTTTGCCACCGAGGTGCTGATCAGCGCAGACGCCGGTGGGCAACGCCGTTCGGTGCAGATCCGGATCGTCCGCGCGGGCGTGCCCGTCCCGCCGGTCGTCTCCGTCCCGATCGAGCCCGTCCCGGTCGTGCCCCCGGTCGTGCCCGTCCCGCCTGGGTCGCAGACCTTCGTTTACACGGGCGCATCGCAGCTCTTCGTCGTTCCTGCCGGTGTGACTCTCGTGACCGTGAACGCGTCGGGAGCGGAGGGCGGAGGCGTGTCGGGTGCGAGTGGTAAGGGCGGAAATGTCGTGGCCACCGTTACCGTGACGCCAGGGGAAACATTGACTGTCAACGTAGGTGGCAAGGGTGCGAGCGGCCTGGGAGCCGGCGGCTTCAACGGGGGTGGATCGACTTCGGGCGATGGCGGTCGGGGTGGTGGGGCATCCAGTGTCATGCGGTTAGCTACTGCGCTGGCCATCGCGGGCGGAGGGGGCGGCACAGGGACTCCCGGAGCCACTTCGGGCGGCGCGGGTGGAGGGTTGGTTGGCGTCACAGGCTCCACATCGGGAGGAGGAGGCGGTGGCGGTGGTACGCAGGGGGCCGGGGGTACGGGTGGCGCTGCAGCGGGAGCAGGCACAGCGGGTACCGCAGGGGCCGCGGGCCTTGGGGGCACGGGCGGCAACAGAAGTGCTCGCTTTGGCGGCGGGGGCGGCGGGGGCGGCCGCTTTGGCGGCGGCGGCGGCGGCTCGGCAAGTGGCGGTGGTGGTGGTGGCGGCTCTTCGTATACCGTTCCCCTTGCAACAGCTGTCACACATACCCAGGGCGTGCGCACCGGCAATGGGCAGGTTGTCATTTCCTGGTGATGGTGAAGGTGTCGCAGGCCCGAGCCTGGTAACACGCGCCACGATGCCGATGCCAACGGACTTATCGATAACGAGACGCAGCAGTCGGTGTGACCATGCCGGATGTCACCGACCTTGCCGCCGTGCGGTTCCACGAACTTCTCGGACTGCACGAACATCCCGCCCGAGCCGCAGCACGGGTCGTAGCTGCGGCTCTGTAGAGTGCGAGCATCTCGACGAGGACGCGCACGACACAGGACGGCGTATAGAACTGGCCACCCTTCTTGCCCTCGGCGCTGGCGAACTGACCGAGGAAATATTCGTAGACGCGCCCCAGAATGTCCTTGGCGCGATTGTCCTTGTCGCCCGGGATGAGATCGCGCCGAAGCGCGGAGCGCGAAGGAGGACGAA
>Ga0070699_100004962_pt1 | contig 11736 bp, 12 predicted proteins | sample KBSK1503metaG_FD_65473 | JGI IMG/M metagenome (GOLD analysis project Ga0070699, IMG submission 65473) | Corn, switchgrass and miscanthus rhizosphere microbial communities from Kellogg Biological Station, Michigan, USA - KBS K1-50-3 metaG | ecosystem: Host-associated > Plants > Roots >...
CGCTGGAATGAGAAGCAGGTCGAGTCGTACCGCAACTTTGCCAACAAGATCTGGAATGCCGCGCGGTTTTGCCTGCTCAACTCTGAAGGCGCGGAAGTCAAGCCGGAGATTCTCGAACAGAGCACAGCGCTTCACGACCGCTGGATTGTTTCGCGACTGAACCACGCCGCAAGAGATCTCAACGCCGCAATCAATGGGTACGAGTTTCATGGAGCGGTGCAAACGCTGTATCACTTCTTCTGGGACGATTTCTGCGACTGGTACATCGAACTTGCGAAGGCGGATGTAACTTCTGAAGAGGCGAGCCCCGCCCGCACCGAAGCTCGGACGAGACTGCTGACAGTGCTCGAACATGCGCTGCGTTTGTTGCATCCGTTCATGCCGTACATCACCGAAGAATTGTGGCAGCGATTGCCGGGCGACAAGCGTCTGCATGCGGCTTACGCAGACGCGCAACCGACGGTGATGCTGACTGCCTATCCTGAGGGATCTGCGAATTTGATTGATGAAGCAGCAGAGTCAGAGATGCAGGCCATCATCGAGTTGATCTCGCGCGTGCGAAACATTCGTTCTGAGATGAACATCAAACCGGCCGAGAGAATTCCGGTCGTGGTTGCTTCTCCTGACGCGAATCTGCGCAGCGTCTTTTCATCAGCGCGCGATCAAATCTCGCGGCTGGTTCGTGCCTCTGATTTTATCGTAAGTGAGCGGCTCGAAGCGCCGAAGGCATCGGCGCGAGCGGTGTTGAGCGATGGTGCTGAGTTGGCCGTGCCGCTCGAGGGCTTGATCGACTTCGAACAGGAACGCCTTCGCTTACAACGCGAACAGGAGAAGTTGCAGGCCGAATCCGCAAAGCTGGAAGCGCAACTCGGTAATCCAAACTTTGTCGAGCGCGCTCCGGCCGAACGAGTCAGCGAAGTACGCGAACGCATTGCAGCAATCGCGCAACAGTCTTCTCAACTTCAACAGACAGTCGAGAACCTACAATGAACTGGGTTGACGAAGGCGCACTCTACTCGCAGATCGGTCTCTTCCTGCGCGAAGACCTCGGACGTGGCGACATCACGACGCAATCGATCATCGTTCGTAACACCCGGGCACGCGCTCGTTTCGTAGCGGGCGAAAACATGATTGTCGCTGGACTCGAAGCCGCGGAAGAAGTTTTTCTGACACTCGATTCGCAGCAACAACTGGAAGCGTTTGTTTCTGACGGCGAACCGGTCGAAGCCGGCAAAGTGATCGCACGTATGGTTGGCTTTGCCGACGTGCTGATCTCGGCCGAGAGAACCGCGCTCAACCTGCTGCAACGGCTTTCCGGTATTGCCACGCTAACAAACCAGTATGTAAAGGCGGTTGAAGGCACGGGCGCTCAAATCGCGGATACACGCGCAACGACTCCCGGATTGCGTCTGCTTGAACGATTCGCTGTCGAACTTGGCGGTGGTTCCAACGGCAGGTTCGGTTTGGACGATGGCGTAGTGGTAACGTCAAATCACGTTGCGATTCTCGGCGGTGTGGCGAGTGCCGTAAAGACGGCGAAAGAGAAGTTGGGTTATCTGCATCGAATCGCGGTGGAAGTTTCGAGCGAGAGTGATCTAAAGGAAGCAATAACGGCGAGCGCTGATGCCGTGGTGATCAGGGATCTGGACGTGACTGAGTTTGCGCGCCTCGCTGGAATCGCGAGGGAGTCGTCGAGCTCGATTGGAATTGAGTGCGCGGGAAAAATCACGCCGGCCGACGTGCGTGAGTATGCCGCGGCAGGCGCGCAACTGATCTGGATCGAAGCGTTGACGAGTGCGGCCACGGCCGTGAATATCAGCTTTAACGTTCAGCCGTTCTAGCCACAAAGGCGCAAAAAGCACAAATGAGTTGGGGGGACAGAACGAGGCAAAAGCTTGCGCACCGAGCGCTCGAACGGCAGCTTGCCTATCAGGAACGCAAGGCGGAACACGTTCGCGGGCGTGAGGACGAGATCGTTAATGCGATGAAGCGGTCGTCGCAGCGCGTGCGCGAGTTGCTCGAGGCGGTTCAACCAATTAGTGCCGACGCGCGTGTGATTGAAGTTGGTAGTGGGGCGCATGGACTGATCTTTTATTTCGGTTCCGGGCTTGGAATCGGCGTCGATCCGCTCGCCGTCAGTTATGGGCGGTTATTTCCGAACTGGCAGCGGAGTGCGCAAACAGTCGCGGCATGTGGCGAGTCGTTGCCATTTGCCGATCGGAGTTTCGATGTCGTGCTCTGCGACAACGTAGTCGATCATGCTGAATCGCCGAAGAAAATTGTGGGTGAGCTCGCGAGAGTGCTTGCTCCCGGCGGACTGCTCTACTTCACCGTAAATATTCATCATCCTGTTTACTCGGTTGCCGCCGGACTGCATTCGAGTTGGCGGGCGATTGGCGTTCCGTACGAGGTCGGTCCGTTTGCCGATCACACCATCCACCTGACCCTCGAAGCTGCGACCAGCCTATTCGACAAACTGCCGCTCCAGATTCTGAGCTCAAAGAGCAACATCGACGAGGCGCGGGCAAAAGCCCGTAAACAGCCGCCTCGACACATCGGCGACCGGTTAAAGCGCGTATTCTTCAAGAATGCGTTGTATGAAGTGGTCGCGCGGCGGATCTAGTTTTTGGAACGGGCCGTCCAACGACTCGTGAAAGCCCTCGGAGCATCGGACTGAAGCTTGATGGCATCTTTATTTGCGGGGTATCTTAGAAGGGCAAAGGAGCACCACCATGCCTGTTTGGATTCGTAATTACATCAAGTTCCTCATCGCTGCGTGCCTGATCGTCAGCTTCTGCCTGGTCGAGGGCGACGCGCAAACGCGCCGGAAAAAGCGGCGCCGGAGCGTGCCGGCAGCGCCAAAGCCCGTAATCACGAATCCTCCCATTGCACCTCCTGATGCGAGCAAGACCCCCGCGCCTGACGGAGACGTAAAAATCATCAGCACCGCGGATTCCACCAAGGAATCAGGTGAACAACTCCAGGGGTGGAAGCCGAAAGTCACCGTTCCTGAGCCGACTGAAGACGAAAAGACGCAGCAGACGATCAACAACCTCAGCAATCAGGTGGAGCGGCTTAACAACAAGCTGTCGCAGATGCAGGAAGATGATCGTTATCAAATGGACATGGAGCGTCTCACACGCGCCGAACAGCGTGCCGAGCAGTTGCGATCGCAGTTGATGGACGTCCAGGGCAAGATTGCCGACTTCGAAGCGAAACTCGAGCAGATTGATTGGGCGCTGCGGCCTGAGAACATTGATAACTCGATGGCGGGCTATGGCAGTACGCGTCCTGAATCCGCGCGCGAGGCTCGCAAGAAACAGCTCGAAAGCGAGAGAACGAGAGTGCAGGCGCAGTTGAAACTTGCCGAGACGAGTAAAACGCGTTTGGAAATCGCGGTAAGTAATGCTGACTCGGAAGTTGACTCGTTAAGAGCGAAGCTGGAGCAACGGCGTGCGCAGATGGATGCACAGCCCGTGCAGACTACGCCACCGCCGCGCAAGCCATAACTGGCCACAAAAAGGCACAAAAAGTAGATCAGGAACCGGTGTGGAGGGCGACGGCTCTCCAAACACCCAACTGGTTAATGAAGGTCAGGGTGTAGTTTGAGCCGTGCACGATGGCGGTATCGGCGTAAACTGAAATACTCATCTTGGCGGGATCGGGTTTTTCATACTTCACTTTCCGCGCACGTAAATCATCAAGCAACTGTTGACGCGTCGTTTGCATGGAGCCGCGAGTCCAGACGAAAGTCGGATCGGTTAGTGCAGTGATTTGATCGAGGTTCGCAGATGTTAGCGCATCGTGAAATGCAGCGTCAGCGGCGGTGACTTCAGTCTTGCTCGCGGCTTCAGTACGCGGCATTCGCGTCGACTGCCAGTTCACAACTTGCCACTTGCCGTCGCGCTTTACGAAGGTGCCGCTGTTGAGCAGGTTCGCGACGTGCTTCTCGCCGCCAATGTCAGTCGTAGCTACGAGACGAAATGCGACGACCGCCGTATTGCCGTACTGTTGAATCTGAATGTCCTCGGCAGTGTAGACCGTCTTGGGATCGGTTGGTTTCGGCGGCGGAGTCGAGCGCACGTCGTGCATCACTTCCGCTTTGTTAACACGCCGACCGGCGGAACGCGTGTAGATCAAATCGTCAGCCCAGAAGCGCTCGTGAATTGCCACGTCATTACGTGACGCGCCCGCTAAAAAGTCATTTAACAATTTGGTCAATTCGGCTGCGTCAGGTGCGGTCTGCGCAAACAAACCGGCGCTCATCATCAGCAGCAGAATTGCGGATGAAACAACTCTTTTCATAGTCTAGCGCCCTCGCTTAGCTTACAAGTTTGACTAACATCGCCGCGAAACTCATCCACGCATTCGTCCCGGAAAGCACCAATCGCAACGGCTGCATGACGAGCAGAAAGATTCCGCCCCACAGGAAAACCGGATGCAGGCGTCGATGCTTGATCGTGTCGAATGCCACGCACGCGAGCAACACCAGATCCGTCAATCCAAAAAACGCCAGCGGACCGCCATTGGTAATGAAGCTCAGCGGAATGCGAGCAATGGCAGGCGTCAACAAGTTGATCGCGGCCAGCAGCATCAGACGTTTGTGCACGTCCAACTTGCGCCGGAAGTAGAGAGCCAATCCGATCAGCACCGCGAAGATCACCATGTCGCCAATCGGTATGATCAGAAATGAAAGCGCCGGTGGGCCGGGACTGTGGCCACGCGCTGCAGCGTAAAGTCCCGTCAAAATCCCAACGATAAAGACGAGTGCGGCCAAAACGCCGCCGAAGATTCCGAGACGTTGATGAATTCTTGTGCGACGTTTCGCTACCAGCGAGACTTGCACGACAAACAGTACGACCCACATCGTCATGATGAAGCCGTGCAGGTGAACGATACGGCCGGGAAGGTCGGGAGTGTTGAAGAATGGCTTCAGGTAGTAAGTGCGTCCAAAACCTGCGAGTACGATCAGTGGGACAAAAATCGCTGCGAGTATGTATAGCCGTCGATCATTCACACGGCCGGGCATTCTGGGGGTTGCCGCCATCGGTTCCTCCGAACAGGGGAATTTTGCGGCGACGATATTAGCAGAATCACGGTGCTTTCTCCGCTACCGTAATCGCCCACCATGAGCCGTGGTCGTGTTGAATCGCGGACCAGTACCAGGCGGAAACGTCAGTCCACGTTTCGCCCGAGTCGGAATGGATTTGTTCGAGCACGATCAGCCGCTCGTGATCTTTGGTCGCGGCAAAACTTGTCCACAGCGAGCCGCGTTCATCGCGATGAGCTGCGAGTGGCTTCACCGTGTATCCGAGACCCTGGAAACAGTCAGACGACGGATGCAGCTTGCGTGTAGCTTCAGTCACCCAGCGAATGATTAGCTCGCGTTCGCCGTCAGTGAAGCGAGCAATGCGGCCGGGAAAGTCCGACGCGAAGGTCTTCTCGATATCGGTGAGCGGCAGTGGTGTCAGGGTTTTGCCTTCAAACGTCGCTGGCCAGCCGAGAAACATGACTGGTGGCGCAGTTCCAGCCGCCGTTTGATACTGGGGCGTCATGAACGGCACGAGAGCCGCAATTACGCAGGCAATTAAGTAGAAGACAGTGCTACGTCGCATATCTTCCTTCTTTGCAGAAAGAATACTGTGAAAACGATGCCAACGGCTTCCAACACAAACGCGATCACGCCGGCGTATTCATGACTCCATGCCGGTAAATCCAGAACGCCGGCTTCGATGTAGAACAAAGCCACGGCGCGAAACACATTCGCGGCCATGATCACGATGCCGACGAGGGGCATCAGCAGTAGCGTCTTGCGGAGCGGAAGTTCATAGAAACACAACACCGCGAACGTTAAGAACAAACCGACCCAAAGCATTTTGATTCCACTGCACGGCGCATCAATCCAGATCAGGTGTCCAGCCCAGTTCAAGCACGTGCCCTCGGCAACGACTGCAAAGCCCGCGCCCCGCAGAATCGGAGCAGTTAGCTCAGCCACGACAATGCGCAATGGATAACCACCGAAGAATTGCAGCGTCGGAATCGTCGGCAAGGAAAGATAGACGAGTCCAAACAAGCCTGCGTGAAAAGCCTTTCCGAAACGCAGCAGACTTAACGTCGCTGCTATCGCCGTGAACGCAATTGTCGCTCGCAGAAGTGGAGGGAGCACGAAATATGTCGCTGCGTAGACGAGAATCAGTGATGCTGGAAACAGCAGTGATCGTTCGTTCCGAGGCAACGGCTTTCGTGAAGCGATCAGAAATCCTATCGCCGCAATCAACGCCAGTATTCCCCACGGTTGATCCCACGAATACACCGCACGCGTGACGTACCAGTGCCACACATGCCAAAACGCGAGCAATTGAAGTCCGAGAATGAAGAACAATCGTTTCATACCGTGCACCGGCCCGAACCCGATTTGCGATACTTCATGAATGCGATCCAGATCCAGAACAAGCCCGCAACTATCAACAGCACAACCATCTCCGGTTCCGGAATCGTCGGTACTGTACCCGCGTTGACAGGCTTCAGATCGTTAGCACGATATTGTTCTTCTGTTTCCAGCACGACGGCGCCGCTCACAGGAGTCACGAGTTGATATTGCGCGGCGAGTGTAATCGCTTCGTCTTCCAGTGAGGCGTCTCGCGGAGCAAGGATTCGTGCGACCTCGTCGTTGGCCCATAGTCGCGCGAGGTGGTCAGACGTCATGACTGCCTTTGCCAGTTCCGATTGATCTTCGACCTTCTTACTCGAACGCACAAACTCCAACGTCTTCTCACTGCCGGTTAACCGTGCAAAGAGTGTCTTCAGATCTGTCGCGAGATCAGCGGTGCGCGCGACCGACTTCACTTCGTTAATCCGGTCAAGCTCACGTTCGATTTCGTCGGGGCCACTCGACGCTGCGACGGAATAGAGCATTGGCCCATACGGACGCTTTTCCCAGCGTTGTTTGAGCTCGTCTACAGAATCAAGCAGGAGGCGTTGTGGCTGATGAACCCAGACGATGGCGTTGTTGCCGGGTTTTTCAGCCGCAAGATCCCACGCTTTGCGGAGTGCAGGCACACTATCTGCGCCGCCTGCGAACGTTGCCGACTCCAGTCTGCTCGAGATTTCTCCTCGCTCGACGACATTAGTATCACTCTCGGTGAAGACCAGCTTGACGTCGAAATCGGCAGGCAACGATTTGATTGCTGACGTTACTTCCGGAATCGAATTCTGCATCGTTCCAGACGTATCAACCACGACAACGATTCTTTGCAGGTGACTGGGTGAGCGTTCTTCGATCGCCTGTCGGACCACGAATTTCTGATCAAACGGATCCCTGCTCCACATTTGATCGAAATTCTGGCGCACCATTTTTATCGAACTCCCCGGCTTCGATAGTTCCGTGTCCGGGATCTTGCCTGTAAGGGCAGTAACACTGAGGGTGGAATAGTCTGCATCGTACATGGCGCCCCACATCAGTTCCTGATCGGATTTGATCGACACCGAATGCTTGACGTCGTCAGGTATGCGGAAGTTTCTGTTCGCAAAGTGTGGCATCAACAATCTCACGTGACCGCGGTCTTCCAGCAGCAACGGCACAGAGATGCCGAAACGAATCTTCATCTCGCCGTTCACGGGCACAGGAAAGCATTGGACCAGAATGCGGTCGCGGCCGGCAGTCGTAACCAGAACCGGATCGCGTCGTTGTCCAATCGCGACTTGCTGGTAAGCCGATGTGACCTTGTTACGACCGGCGAACGCCGCTTCACGTGGTTCACCGTTTACCCATAACGACAGACGCGACACAACGCCTCCGGGCGGTAATTGAACCTCCGCGCGCGCCTCTCTCTGATCTGCCGATACGTTTCGAAAGACGAGCGTCCACTCCATGTAACCGACGCCGCCATTGGGATCGACAGTGCCTTCGATCTTGGATTCTGCGAGTGAGAGTCCTCTCAATTTACCGTTGATTTTTCTACCACCCTGATCGTTGTCGAAATCAAATGTGTCTTGCGGAACGAGGCGCCCGGCAACTCGCTCGGGAGGTGCTTCAACATCGAACGTCTCTCCGGTGACGCGGTAATAGATCTTCTGTGCTTCTTCCGGAGTGACAGGGTCTTTAAGTGATAAGACGTAGCCGATGAGATCTGTGGCCACGCCGGTGCGGTTGTAGCAACTTCGCAGCAGTACATCTTTGCTGCCGTATGCGCGCAGAAAGCGAATGCCTTCAGCCTGCGTTTGCGGCGATGCGGAAACTGCTTTTTGCAATCCGATTCTGGTTAGAGTGGCAGGAAGCTGAAGCACTCCAAGTGCCGCGAACGCGAGTCCGACACCCACGAGCAGACCGCGCTGCTTTACAGTAAAGCTCTTTGGCGGAGACGCGGCGGCGATTTGATTGAGCTTATGTCGCATCACCAGCGCCGCGATCAGCGAGAAGTACGGCACCAATGGCAGGAAGCCGATGCCAAAGAGAATTGCGAGAAGAGCGAGGGGCACAAGTGACAGGTAAACGATCGAGTAAAAGATCGAGATACCGATGACGATGGCATTGAGGAACCCAGCGAGCCCCAGCCGGTCAGACGTGCCGCGCCGGATTACAAACCAAACCTGTAGTTGTGCGAGGGGCACGAAGACAACGACCAGGAGATGCCATACCGAAGGGAGTGGATCAAAGAACACGAGGGCGCAAATATGCGTGGTCGCCTCGACGGTGATTGATATCGCGGGCATGATCACGCCCAGAATCAACAGAAACCAATGGGATTTCGGCCGGTACTCCTGTTCCTCCATCGCCCCCTCCTGAGTTTTCAATTTGACCGGAGACTTTACATTACAAAGTAATTTACCGCAAGAGAAAGATGTGCTTGGTAGTTTGATCTTCGTGTCGTAGACTTACCCAGACAACACGTAATACAAAGCACAAAGTTCCAAACACAAAGCTCAATCAGATGTCGACCATTCCACAACGCGATCTCTATCGCATGATCAATGAAGCTGCCGGCCGCGGCGAACGTGTGGTGGTGGCCACCGTCGCGCACACGCGTGGCTCGACTCCACAACAGCGTGGCGCCAAGATGCTTTTCTTTCAAAATGGCGCAGTTGCAGGAACTGTCGGTGGCGGCTGCATCGAGGCCGAAGTCTGGGCCGAAGCAAAAGACGCCATGCACTCGGGCAAATCCGATTTGCACCATTTTTCTCTCACGGCCGATGAAGCGAGCGAAGAGGGAATGGTTTGTGGTGGAACAATGGACATTTTTATCGAGGTCATGAATTCGTAGCGATTCGATGGCTCAAGATCTCTTAACTAACTACAAAGCGAAGCACCAGCATCCGCTGAACAGGCTCACGCACAGCATCGGCATACCGATGATTGTCGTCTCGCTGCCGCTGGTCTTTTTCAACTGGCGCTGGGCGTTGTTGCTTTTTATCGTCGGTTGGATCTTGCAGTTTGTGGGACACGCGATCGAGGGGAATCAACCTGCCTTTTTCAAGAACCCAGTCTATCTGCTGGTAGGACCGCTTTGGGTCCTGCGCCGGACCGCGTCTGTGTTTGGATTCGACAAACAACGAGTGTCGAAGTAAGTTCCTTCCGGGTTTGAAGCCAACATCGATGACTGAAGCAAGCGACCAAACATCTTCGATTACGAAGATGATCGAGCAGCTACTCGAACGCGGGGAAGTTGCGCTCGTCGTAACCAAAGTGAGTGGTCCGGGAACGATTGGCGGCAAGCTACTCGTGCGCGAGGGCGGTATCGCACTCGGAAGTCTCGGAGACGCGGCGCTGGATTCGCTGGTCAAGAATCACGCGTCGCGGTTTCTCGCTTCACGGGACGACACACGGATGATCAGCGCCGCCGAGTTTGACCCGAACTTTCCCGCCGCTCGCGAAACAAAATTGTTGTTTGAACGACTGCAACCTGCGCCGCGTCTCGTAGTTTGCGGCGCCGGACACGTTGGTGCATCGCTGGCGCGACTGGCCGCATTTGCCGGTTATCACACGACGTTGATCGATGACCGTGCCGAGTTTCTAAACCGCGAACGTTTTCCTGAAGAACAGATCGAACTGGTTGTGGCAAACGACTGGAACGCGGCGCTGCTTGAAGCGATTGGTAATGGACGCGGTGTGTCGGTGGCAGTGGTGACGAGGGGACACAACGAAGACGAGCAGTGTCTTCAGGTGGTAGTGCGCGCGAGTCCTGATTACGTCGGTTTGATTGGAAGCAAGCGACGCACGTCAATCGTGATCGATCGACTGCGCGAGTCCGGTGTTTCTGAAGAGCAACTCGAAAACATTCATGCGCCGATTGGCCTCGATATCGGCGCGGTGACTCCGGAAGAAGTGGCGCTCGCTATCATGGCTGAGATTGTCGCCGAGCGCCGCGGTGGCACCGGCATCCCGTTAAGCCACAAGAAGGCACACAAAGCACAAAAGTAAGTTTAATGCCCAGTGAGATTGTAATTACTCCCAAACAACCCATCAGTCGTCGCAGCGGAATGTTCCGCGCGCTCTCACATCGCAATTTTCGTCTCTTCTGGATTGGCGCCTTTCTCTCGAACGTTGGCACGTGGATGCAGGCCGTCGCGCAAGCGTGGCTGGTATTACATTTGACCAACTCATCCTTCTGGTTGGGGCTCGACGGATTCATGGCAACCGCTCCCGCATTCGTTTTTACGCTCGTCGGTGGTGTGTTTGCCGATCGAATCGATCGCCGCCGCTTACTTCTCTACACGCAGGTTGTCGCCGGAATTGCAGCTCTGGCACTGGCCGTCCTGGTGGCCACAAACGTGGTGGATCGCTGGATGGTTTTGGGTTTCTCGTTTGTGACGGGTTGTTGTATGTCGCTCGCGAGTCCTTCTTATCTGGCGCTGACCTACGATCTCGTGGGTCGCGAAGACCTCGCTAACGCTATCGCTCTGAACTCAACACAGTTTCAGTTATCGCGAGTGGTTGGACCAACGTTGGCCGGCATCGCGTTTGGCGTTCTTGGATTAGCAGGCTGTTTTTTCGCCAATGGAATTTCGTTCATCGCAGTGGTGGTGGCGCTTTGGATGGTGCGAATGGATCGTCGATCGGACTCAGCAGTTCCGGTGGTAAAGGAAAAGTCTGCCATCTGGCGGGACATTGCCGAAGGCTTGCGTTACGTTCGAAACCGTCCGAGAGTGTCGTCGTTATTGCTGCTCGCGGCCGTCAATAGTTTGTTTGGTGCGCCTTACTTCACGCTCGTCCCAATCTATGCGCGCGACATCTTTCACCTGGGTGAAACAGGCTTTGCGCTCATGATGGGCACGGCCGGTGGCGGCGCTTTTTTCGGCGCGTTGCTGGTGGCGTATCTCGGGGATTTTAGAAGAAAAGGTTGGTTTGTTTTAGGTGGTGCGATCTTGTTTGGTTCGTGCATAACAGTTTTTGCTTTGTCGAACCGGCTGTTGGTTTCCTTGCTTTTCCTTTTCGGGTTGGGTTTTGCCCTTGTCGTCTCGGTTGCGCTCACCAACACGTTGCTGCAAAAGCTCGTTACTGATGAAATGCGTGGCCGCGTGATGAGCATGTTCATCCTTTCGTTTATGGGCACGATTCCGATTGGAAACATCGTGGCCGGAACTGCGTCAGACCATTTCGGCCCACAGGTCACGTTGGCGTCCGGCGGGCTGATTGTGACGGTCGTGGCCATCAGCGTCGCGATTTTCAACAAGCGTCTGCGGGAACTCTACTGACCGCAAGAACTCTAAACCGCGCCGTTCTATCTACCAGTAAGCGGG
>Ga0070699_100004964_pt1 | contig 11731 bp, 7 predicted proteins | sample KBSK1503metaG_FD_65473 | JGI IMG/M metagenome (GOLD analysis project Ga0070699, IMG submission 65473) | Corn, switchgrass and miscanthus rhizosphere microbial communities from Kellogg Biological Station, Michigan, USA - KBS K1-50-3 metaG | ecosystem: Host-associated > Plants > Roots >...
ATGAAGCTCCCCTGCGTGCTGGGGCACGAAGGGGCGGGAGTGGTAGAGGAGGTCGGGGCGGCGGTCAGCCACGTCACGCCCGGCGACCATGTGGTGCTTTCGTGGGTGACGCCGTGCGGAATCTGCTTCTATTGCCGCGAGGGCCAGCCCAACCTGTGCGACCTCGGTGCGAAGATCAACCTCCATCATCGAATGCCCGACGGCACGAGCCGCCTTCACAAGGACGGTGAGGACCTCCAGTCGTTCTCGGCCATAGGCGCCATGGCCGAGCGGGCAGTGGTGCCGGCGGCGGCCGCGGTCAAGCTGCCGCCCGACGCCCCGCTCGAGAAGGCCGCGCTGATCGGCTGCTCGGTGATGACCGGAGTGGGCGCCGTCTGGCACACGGCCGACGTGAAAGCCGGCAGCCGCGTGGCCGTCTTCGGCGCCGGCGGCGTGGGGTTGAACGCCATCCAAGGCGCCGCCGCCGTCGGGGCCGAGCGCATCATTGCGGTCGATGTCCACGCGCGCAAGCTTGAGCTGGCCCGCGTGTTCGGAGCGACGCACGTCGTGGATGCCTCCCGAGAAGACGCGGTCGCGGCGATCAGGGAGCTGACGGAGGGGCGTGGAGCGGATTACGCGTTCGAGGCCATCGGACGCAAGAAGACGATCGAGCAGGCCTATGCCGCCGTGCGGAGGGGTGGCACGTGCGTGGTGATCGGGATCGGACCACGGACGGAATCCGTCGAGCTGAACGTCTTCATGCTTCCGGTCCTGGAGAAACGCCTCGTCGGCTGCTGGTACGGCGGAGCCCGCGTTCATCGCGACCTGCCGCGGCTCCTCGCCATGTACCGGGCCGGCAAGCTCAAGCTCGACGAGCTGGTGACCCGCACCTACCGTCTGGAAGAAGTGAATCAGGCCTTCGCGGACATGGAGCGCGGAGAGAATGCCCGGGGCGTGATCACCTTCCTGGGAGTGTGAGAGGCGCAGCTAGCCTTGGTCCCCCCTCCGCATCCGCGACTGCAGCTCCAGGACGTCCTTCTTCACGCTGCGCGACGCGGCGAACAGGACGGCGGAGAGGATCGCCGCCAGCACGGGAACGAGGTACAGGGCCCTGTGGAGGCCCTCCGCTCGGAACGGGTTGAGCGCGGCGGGGGAGTTGGCCCTTGCCCCGCCCACGATCGTCGGCAAGACGTCGAAGAGTACCGCGCCGAACGACCGCTCGCCGACGACGCCGGCGACGGCACCCGCCTTCATCGTGCAGTAGTCGCTGGCGACGCCTGTACCGAGCGGACCGAGCGATGCGCCGAGCAGGTACATCGCGCAGAAGTAGAGCGCCATCGCCGTGCCCCGCAGCGACGGCTCTACGATGTCTTGAACGGTCGAGTAGACGGTCGAGTAGTAGGCGTACATCACGCCGATGCCGAGACCCATGAGCAGCGAGAACGCCAGCACGTCGCCGCGAGGCCGCAGCAGGGCCAGGAACATGGGCGGCGTCGAGATCACGAGCGCCGCGGTCGCGACGAGCAGCCGGCCGTCCACGCGCCGGCGGTACAGCGCGTCGGCCGCGATGCCCCCGCCGAACAGGCCGACGATCCCCGAGAAGCCGTACACGACCATCGAGATCGTCCCCGCCTCGGCCAGGCCCACGCCGTGGAAGCGAATGAGGAAAGGGACCAGGAACGCCCCGAGGGCGTACATGTTGAAGTTGTGCAGCGCGCCGGAGGCGATCACCCACCACAGCGTCGGGATCGAGAGCACGAGGGCGTAGGGCGAGGCCCGACGCCGATGCTCGCCCACGGCGTGTTCCTCGGCCATCCCGCGCGCCGGCTCGCGGATCCGAGACGCCGCGACCGCGCACAAGAACCCCGGGACCGCCGCCACGTAGAACGTCGCCCGCCATCCCCAATTGTGTGCGATCCAGCCGCCCATGCCGTTGGCGAGGCCGAGCCCGAGCGGGAGTCCCAGCATCCAGATCGCCACGGCGCGGGCGCGCCGCGTCGGCGGGAACAGGTCGCCGATGAGGGACGTGGACGCCGGCGAGCACGTCGCCTCGCCGACGCCGACGCCGAGACGCGCCACGACCATCTGCGAGAAGGTGCGTGCGCAGCCCGAGACGGCGGTCAACGCGCTCCAGACGAAGACGCCGGCGCTCAGGATGCGCCGGCGTTCCGTCCGGTCCGAGAGCCGGCCCAGCGGCACGCCGACGATGGCGTAGAGCAGCGTGAACACCGTGCCGAGCAGCCCGAGCGCGGTGTCGCTGAGGGCCCATTCCCTGCGCACCTCTTCGCCGACGGCGCCCAGGATCTGGCGGTCGAAGAAGTTCATGAGGTTGATCGCGAATAGCACGGCGAGCGCATACGTGGCGCCGCCGTACGCGCCCGTGGCTCGTGCGGCGGTTGTTCGAGGCGCCGGCTTGTCCAAGGGAGAACCGGCCGATGGTAGCACGGCGGCGCTCTCGCTTTCCCGAGCAGTAAAGCATTGACAGCGAGTCCGGGCCGCCGTATAAGCGCTCACGGTGGAGCCCGACATCGAGGCAAACAGCGCGATCCCGCGCGTCGGAGATGCGGGAGAGCTGAAAGGCGTCGCGGTGTTTCTCGCGGCAGACGCCTCGAGCTATGTCACCGGCGAGGTCATCGCCGTCGACGGCGGCCGGTCGATCGTCTGAAGGACAGCCAGGGAAGACGATGCTCTGGAAGAGCCCCTACGCCGACGCCAACATCCCCGAAGCTTCGCTCCCGAGCGTGGTTTTGGAGCGTGCGGCCGCGTTGGGCGACAAGCCAGCGCTCGTCGAGGGGGCAACCGGCCGCGGCATCAGCTACGCCGAGCTGACCGAAGGGGTCCGGCGCGTGGCGCGCGGGCTGGCCGACCGTGACTTCGCGCCGGGCGACGTCCTTGGCCTGTACAGCCCCAACCTGCCCGAGTACGCCTTGGCCGTCCTCGGCGTCGCGAGCCTTGGCGGCACCGTCACCACCGTGAACCCGCTCTACACGGTGGACGAATTGGCCCACCAGCTCGAGGACGCCCGCGCCAGTGTCCTGGTCACCGCGCCCCCGTTCCTGGAGAAAGCGCGCGCGGCCGCCTCTCGCACCGGGGTCAAGGAGGTCCTCGTTTTCGGCGAGGCCGACGGCGCGCTGCCCTTCGCATCGCTGCTTCGAAGCAATGGCGAGCCGCCCGCGGTCCATATCGCTCCCCGCGAGCACGTCGCCGTGCTCCCGTACTCGAGCGGCACGACCGGCCTGCCCAAGGGCGTGATGCTGACGCACCACAACCTGGTTTCGAACATCTTCCAGTGCGCCGGCATAGACGACATCGGCGAGGACGACGTCGCGATCGCCGTGCTGCCCTTCTTCCACATCTACGGCCTCTCCGTGCTGTTGAACATGATGCTCCATCACGGCTGCACGCTGGTGACGCTGCCCCGCTTCGAGCTGGAGGTCTTTCTCGAGGCGATGCAGGACCACAAGGTCACGCTCGCCTACCTCGTGCCGCCGATCGTCCTGGGCCTGGCCAAGCACCCGGTCGTCGACAGGTTCGACCTGCGAAGCCTGCGGTGCATCAACTCCGGCGCCGCGCCACTGGGAGCCGACGTTCAGCGAGCCCTGGAGAAGCGCCTCGGCTGCATCGTCAAGCAAGGCTACGGGCTCACCGAGACGAGCCCGGTGACGCACATGAGCCCCGATGACCGCGTGCGGTTGGGAGCGTCCGGACTGCCGATCCGGAACACCGAGTGCCGGATCGTGGAGCCGGTCTCCCGCGCGGACCTGGCCGCGGGCGAGCGCGGCGAGGTCTGGGTGCGGGGACCGCAGGTGATGAAGGGCTACCTGAACGACCCGAGCGCCACGCGCGCAACGATCACGTCCGAAGGGTGGCTCCGGACGGGCGACATCGGCTACGTCGATGCCGACGGGTTCCTGTTCGTGGTGGACCGGCTCAAGGAGCTGATCAAGTACAAGGGCATGCAGGTGGCGCCGGCCGAGCTGGAGGCGCTGCTCCTGACGCACCCCGCGGTGGCCGATGCGGCCGTGATCGGCAGCCCGGACGCGGAAGCCGGCGAGGTGCCGAAGGCGTTCGTGGTCTTGAAGGGCGAGGCCACGCCGGATGCGCTGATGGGGTTCGTCGCGGAGCGTGTCGCCCCGCACAAGAAGATCCGCAAGGTGGAGATCGTGGAGCAGATCCCAAAGTCGCCTGCGGGCAAGATCCTGCGGCGGCTGCTCGTGGAAAGGGAGCGTGGGGCGGATGCGCACCCGTCTTGATCGAAACGGAGGCCCCATGTCCAACGTCGTGCGCTACGAAGCGACGCACGGGGTCGCCGTCCTCACGGTCGACAACCCTCCCGTCAACGCGCTTGGCCCCGGAGTGCTGGAGGCCATCGAGGAGGCCATCGCCCGCGGCCTCGGCGACCCCCTCGTCGACGCCCTGGTCCTGATGGGCGCCGGCCAGACCTTCGTGGCCGGCGCCGACATCAACGTCTTCAAGACGATCAAGAGCCGCGAGCAGTCGCTCGAGAGGTCGCGGCAAACCCACGCGCGGCTCTTGCGCTTCGAGGACGCCACGAAGCCGCTGGTGGCCGCCGTCCACGGCAATGCGCTCGGCGGCGGGCTCGAGCTGGCGATGGCCTGCCACTACCGCATCGCGACCGCGGACGCGAGGGTCGGGCAACCCGAGGTGACGCTCGGCATCATCCCGGGCGCGGGCGGCACGCAGCGGCTTCCGCGGCTCGCGGGCGCCGCGATGGCGCTGGAGATGTGCACGGAGGGCAAGCCGGTTCCCGCGGCGCGGGCGCAGGCGAGCGGGATCGTCGACCGCGTCGTGAGCGGGGATCTGCGGCAAGCGGCGATCGCATTTGCCGGCGAGCGCGCGGGCAAGGTTCGCAAGACGCGCGAGCGGACCGAGAAGATCGCCGACCGCGACGCGGGGCTCGCTGCCTGCGTGGCCGTCCGGACGGCGCTCGGCAGGACCGCGCGCGGCGTTCGGGCGCCGTTCCTGGCCGTCGACGCGATCGAGGCCGCCCTGACGCTGGACTTCGACGCCGGCTCGGCACGCGAGCGGGAGCTGTTCGCTGACTGCGTCGTGTCCACCGAATCGCGCGCGCTGGTGCATCTCTTCTTCGCCGAGCGAGAAGCGGCCAAGGTCCCCGACGTGCCCAAAGACACGAGGGCTCGCGAGATCCAACGGGCCGCCGTCGTCGGCGCGGGCACCATGGGCGGCGGGATCGCGATGACGTACGCGAACGCCGGAATCCCCGTACTGCTGAAGGAGGTCGACGCCGACGCGCTGCAGCGCGGCCTCGCCACGATCCGCAGGAACTACGAGGCCTCGGTCTCAAAGGGGAAGGTGAGCGCCAACGAGATCGACCGCACGCTGGCGCTCATCACGCCGACGACGAGCTACGACGGTTTCGACGGCGCCGACATCGTGGTCGAGGCGGTCTTCGAGAACATGGACCTGAAGAAGTCGACGTTCGCCGACCTCGGCCGCGTCACGCGGGACGATTGCGTGCTGGCATCCAACACCTCGACGCTCGATATCGACGAGCTGGCCCGCGCGAGCGAAAGGCCGGCGCAGGCGATCGGCCACCACTTTTTCAGCCCCGCCAACGTGATGAAGCTGCTCGAGATCGTGCGGGGGCACGAGACGAGCCGGGAGACGATCGCCACGTCCCTGAAGCTGGCGAAGCGCCTGAGCAAGGTCGGCGTGGTGGTCGGCAACTGTTTCGGCTTCGTCGCCAATCGGATGCTGGCCTACTACATGCGCGAGGCGTACCTGCTGCTCGAGGAAGGGGCGAGCGTGCCTCAGATCGACGGCGCCCTCACCGAGTTCGGGATGCCGGTCGGCCCCTATGGCATGCAGGACATCGCGGGCATCGACGTGGGGGCGCGGATCCGCCAGTACTTGAAATCCATCGGCAAGACGCGGGCGGAGGGCCCGCAATCGGAGGTGCCGGACCGGCTGTACGAGATGGGCCGGTACGGACAGAAGACCGGCGCCGGCTGGTACCGGTACGAGCCGGGCAGCCGCACCCGGATTCCGGACCCGCTGGCCGATCAGTTGGCCGAAGAGGCCGCGCGGCGGCGCGGGATCACGCGCCGCCGCATCTCGGACGAGGAGATCATCGCGCGTATCATGACCGCGCTCGCCAACGAAGGCGCGCGAGTTCTGGAAGACGGGTACGCGATCCGCGCCGGCGACATCGACGTCATCTACTGCTATGGCTTCGGCTTCCCGCGGCACCGCGGAGGGCCGATGTTCTACGCCGACACCGTCGGCCTGACGACCGTCTTGGCGAGGGTCCGGGAATACCGCGGCCGCCTCGGCGACCACTGGGCGCCCGCGCCGCTGCTCGAGCGACTGGCGGCGGCCGGTCGCGGCTTCTACAGCGACGCCTCTTGACTACTCAGCTACAGGCCTCGAAGAGGGCCGCGGCGCCCTGCCCGCCACCCACGCACATGGTCACCACGCCGTAGCGCGCCTTTCGGCGAAGCATCTCGTTCGCGATCGTTCCGACCAGGCGCGAGCCCGTCATCCCGAACGGGTGGCCGATCGCGATCGAGCCCCCGTTGACGTTGAGCTTGTCCATTTCTATGCCGAGCCGGTCGCGGCAGTACACCACCTGCGAAGCGAACGCCTCGTTCAGCTCCCAGAGGTCGACATCCTCGACGCGCAGGGAATGCTTCTTCAGCAGCTTGGGCACGGCGAAGATCGGGCCGATGCCCATCTCGTCGGGCTCGCAGGCGGCCACCGCGTACCCGCGAAAGACCAACTTGGGCCGGATGCCGAGCGCCTGCGCGCGGTCCATCGACATGACCACGGTCGCGGACGCGCCGTCGGAGAGCTGCGAGGAATTGCCCGCCGTGACGGTGCCCTGCCCGCTCGTCGTGTCGAACGCCGGCGGCAGCCTCGACAGGCCTTCGAGCGTGGTGTCCGGCCGGTTGCACTCGTCGCGCTCCACCAGGTGGTCCTCCTCGCCGATCTTCTCCCCGGACTTCTTGTCGAGCACCGCGCGGCGGACCTGGATCGGCGCCAGCTCGTCGCTCCAGAGGCCTCGCTGCTGGGCGCGGGCCGTGCGCTGCTGGCTGGCGAGAGCCAGCTCGTCCTGCGCCCGGCGGCTGATCTGGTAGCGCTTGGCCACCACCTCGGCGGTCTCGCCCATCGCGATGTAGAGGCCGGGATGGCGCTCCTCGACCCACGGGTTGGGCGAGGCGTCTCGCTCCATCATCGTGATCGACTCGACGCCGCCGCCGATCGCGGCCTCGACTCCCTCCTGAAGCACCATGTGCGCGGCCTGGACGATGGCCTGGAGGCCGGAGTTGCAGAAGCGGTTCACGGTGACGCCGGGCGTCGTCACGGGCAGGCCGGCGCGCAGCGCGGCGACGCGCGCGACGTTGTGCCCGGCCGGCCCGTGAGGCTGACCGCAGCCGAGGATGACATCCTCGATCTCTTCCTTGCCGAGCTGCGGGACCTTGGCCAGGGCGTGGCGGATGCAGTGCGCGGCCAGATCGTCCGGCCGCGTCATGTTGAAGGACCCGCGATGTGACTTCGCCAGCGGCGTGCGGCTGCTCGCGACGATCACCGCTTCTCTCATGGCCTCACATCCGCGCGGGGCCTCGCGCGCGTCGTCCTAGAAGCTCAGCTTCGCCGCGAGCTGGATCTGCCGCGGGGGCAGGGTCAAGGTGTAGTGGCCATACGCGGGCGCCGGGTTCGTCGGGAAGTTCCGCGGACCAAAGATCACGAACGACGACTGGTTGGTGTCCTCGATGAAGTTGGCGCGGTCGAAGACGTTGAACACGTCCAGGATCGCCTCGATCGCCCCGCTCTTCCCGAACTTGAATCTCTTGCTGAGGCGCACGTCCAAGTTGATTTGCTTCTCCGTCGTCCCGCTGTTCCGCCCGACGGCCGTGGACTCGTCCAGCGGGTTCGTGCGTGCTCGGTCGGATGGGAAGGCCCCGCCGTTTCCGTCCCCGTTCAGGTCGGTGCCCGCCAGAGGCGTGAAGGGGCGTCCGGACGCGGCGGTGAAGATCGTGGAGAACTGGAAGTCCCACGGGAACTGGTAGACCCCTGAGAAGACGAGGCGGTGGCGCTGGTCGTGGGTCGCGGGCCCGCGCTCGAGGCCCGGGTGGAAGTTCAGCGGCAGACCGAACCTGTCGTCGGGATTCCGGCCCTCACCGTTGTTCTGGGGAATGAAGTTGCTCTGGAAGTCGGTGGAGCTGTCCTCGGCCTTGCCCAGCGTGTACGAAGCCAGGAACTGGTAGTTGTGGCTGAAGCGCTTGGAGAGCGACACCGTCACGCCCTTGTACCAGGTCTCGCCGAAGGCCGTGTACTGGAGCACAGACGCCGAGGTCCCCGCGATGCCTCCGTTGACGCACGGCCGCGACGGGATCGCGGAGCACGGAAGGTCATTGGGACGCCGACCCGCGCCCAGCTTGGCGGGCAGGACGGGGTTGTAGTCGATGGTCCCCACCTGGTTGAAACCGCGCACATAGACACCATTGACCGCGAGCGAGAAGTCCGTCCCCAGGGCTCGGTCAAAGCCCACGGCCGCCTGGTGAGCGTACGATGTCTTGAGAGCCGGGTCCAGGCTGATCACGGTACTCGCATAGGAGCCTCCCAGGAGCGTCTTGGCCTGATCCTCGCTGAGGACGTGGCCGGGAGCATTCCACGCTCTTTGAGCCAGGGCAAAGGGAAGGACCAGGGTCCGCACGCCGTTGGACTGCCCGTTGATGAGGCTGGCCACGGAAGGGACGGCCTGGATGATGTCGTCGTAGAACATCCCGTAGGACGCGTGGAGCGAGGTCTTCCCGTCCCCCGTGAGGTCGTAGGCCAGGGCCAGGCGCGGAGCGACGTTGTCGCCGTCGCTCGCGACCGGGTAGGTGAACCTCGTGCCCCCCACGTCAGAGACGTTGTACGTATAGTCGGGCAGGTACTTCCGCTGGTAGCGCACGCCCGGCTTCACGATCAGACGCCCTAGCTTCCACTCGTCTTGCGCGAAGACGGAGAAGTCTGTGTAGGTCGCGTCGGGATAGTGCGAGGTCCCGTAGCCTTGGATGTAGGCAGCGGGGCGGCCCGCCCGGAGCGCGGCCAGCGCCGTGGGAAACAGGCCCGGTATCGCGCTGAAGATGTACCGCCCGCCGAAGTGCAGGGGCAGCGCGTTGTGGTCGCCGGGGTTGGTGATTCGGTTGTACTCGCCCCCGACCTTGAGCCGGTGGCTGCCGCTGACGTAGCTGAGTGTCTCCAGCAATTGAATGCGCTTGTTCAAGCGGAGCTGCGGCGTGAAGCGCTGGCGTCCGACGGTGGCGAAGCCCGTGATCTCCAGGGTAGGTCCACCCAGATTGTCTCCAATGCACTCTCCCCCGCAGCGAGGGTCGAGGGCGTTGATGTCCTGCTTTTCGTAGGCGTACTGCGCGCGAAGCTCGTTGATCCACTTGTTCGACAAGATGTCGGTCTCGGAAGCGGACACGGACCAGTCGGTGCGGAGCTGCACCGTGGAGCGGCTCTTGGCCACGATGCCGCCAAAGTCGTCGATCCCCTCCCTGTTGATGTGCGCGAAGCTCCCGCGCAGGGTCAGAGTGTGCTCGGGGGTCCAGTGGTGGTCGATCTTCGCGAGGGCTTCGGTGTTCTTGAGGCTCACGGGGACGTTGCCCAGGTCCACGGGGAAGCCGGCGGTGCCGAGGACCGCGGCCGCCTGCGGGTCGATCAGCACGAGCCTGGCGTCCTTGATGTCGGTCCGCTCGAAGGACAGGAAGAAGAACGTCTTGTCCTTCTTGAGGGGCCCGCCCAGCGTGGCCCCTTCCTGCTTCTGGTTGTAAGGGGCCTTCTGCGCGTCGATGGGATTTCCGAAGACGTCGAACTTGTCGAAGTAGTTCTTGGAGTTCAGGGACTTGTCGCGGAAGTAGAAGAAGGCGTTGCCGTGGAACTCGTTGGTCCCACTCTTGGTCACGATGTTGACGACGCCTCCCGAGGCCTTGCCGAACTCCGCCGAATAGGAGTCCGTGAGCACCTGGAACTCCCGGATGGCTTCCTGGCTGAAGACGGCCCGTACGGCGCCGACGGCGGAATCATTGTTGTCGAGGCCATCCACCATGATGTTGTTGGATCGGGCCCGCTGTCCCGTGAAGGACAGCCCCGATGTGGCCGAGGCCCCCTGCTGGGGCGTTCGGTCGGGGGCAACGCCCGGAGTGATCACGGAGAAGCTGATGAAGCTCCGCCCGTTGATCGGCAGGTTGTCGATTTGCTGCTGCCCCACGACGGACTGGACTGCCGTCTGGCTTGGGTCCACGACGGGCGCCTCGGCGGTGACCGTGGTTTCCTCCTGGCCCCCGGCCACCTTCAGCGTGAAGTCGATCTCCACCTCCTGGCCGAGGCGCAGCGCGAGGCCCTCCTTGGTCTGGGTGGCGAAGCCGGAGAGGTTGACCGTGATTCTGTACGTCCCGGGCGGAAGGGCGCCGATGTAGTAGGTCCCTCTGCCGTCGCTGACGACGGTGCGGGAGATATTGGTCGCCGGGTTCGTGGCCCTGACCGTGGCCCCGGGAACGACCGCGCCCGATTCGTCCTTGATCGTCCCTTGCAGGTCGGCCCCCGTGAGGCGCGCCTGGGCGAGGGCCCCAGGGGGAAGGACGAACGGGACGAGCAGAAGCGGCAGCGCGGCGATTCGCCTCATAGAGCCTCCAGACACTGCGCTCCGGCATCCCCGGGGAGCGCCGTGATTCGTGAGACTGTTTTGCCTCGGAGCCTAGAGGTACTTTACCGCGAAGTCAAGGGCTGGTTCGTCCCCTGGCGCCCGGCCCATGGTAGAGTCTGCACGTGAAGCTGATGCGCAAGTCGTCGTCCTCCCGGCTTCGGCTGCGTTCGGACGCGCCCCGGCCCCGGCGCTCGCCCGGGGCCCAAAGACACGGTTCGGGTGTCGCGAAGGAGAGCGAGCGGCGCAAGGACATCATCACTCGGGCCGCGCCGATCCTGATGAGGGAAGGCTACAAAGGGATCTCGATGAACGAGCTGGCCCGCCAGCTCCACCTCACCAAGCCGGGCCTCTACTACCACTTCAAGGACAAGCAAGAGCTGCTCTACGCCAGCATGAATCACAGCATGGACTTCATCGAGAAGATGTCGCTGCAGGCGACGATGGGCGCGCGCGACAACGAGGAACGCCTGCGGGAGATCATCTACCGCCACGCGCTGCGGGTCGCCGTCAGCGAGCGAAAAGGGGCACTGACGACGCTGATCGTCGACGACGTGAGCTTCCTCAGGTCCGAGGACCGGCGCGTCATCACCCAGCGCAAGCGGGCCTACTTCGAGCTGGTCCGGGCGACGGTTACCCAGTTGAAGAAGGAGGGCAGGCTGCGCAAGAGCCTCGACCCGGCGGTGGCGACGTTCACGATCCTCGGCATGGTCATGTGGCTGACGAAGTGGTACGAGCCATCCGGGCGACTGAGCGCCGAGGAGGTGGCGGGGCAGATCGCGGACATGGCGCTGGCCGCGCTGGTCACGGACGGGGCCTGACCGCCAGGTCATCCCTGCGGCCGGCAATGGCGCTACGCCTGGCCGAGAAGGGCACCGCTTCTAGACTCGCGTCCTACTTCAGCTCCTTGCTGCTGTAGCCGAGGATGCGGCGGGCGATGATGAGCCGGTTGATCTGGCCGGTGCCCTCGAACAGGTCGTTGATCCTGGCGTCGCGCATCCACTTCTCGAAGAGCAGGCGGCGCGAGTAGCCCAGCGGCCCCATCAGCTCCACGCCCTTCTGGGTGGTCCGGGTGACCAC